>Ga0247819_10001984_pt1 | contig 10816 bp, 9 predicted proteins | sample 13C_Xylose_Day6_FD_193428 | JGI IMG/M metagenome (GOLD analysis project Ga0247819, IMG submission 193428) | Soil microbial communities from agricultural site in Penn Yan, New York, United States - 13C_Xylose_Day6 | ecosystem: Environmental > Terrestrial > Soil > Agricultural land | place: USA... | reverse complement strand
GATCTTCACCGGGGCTCTGCCGGCCGCCCGGCGCTGGCACGCGGATGTGGTCACCGCCCTGCGCCGGCTCCACGACGCCTGATCACGCGGGATCAGCGAGCGGATGCCGGTACTCAGGCGGTGACCGCCGCGTGGGTCGTCGCCCACTCGAGTGCGTAGTCGGCGATCTCTTCCCAGCCGTCCTGGCTCACCAGGCGGTGCGTGCGCCCCGGGTAGGTCTTGTAGTCGACGATCGCGGGGCTGCCCGTCTTGCGGTACTTCTTCACGATCGCCTCGCCGATGGCCGGCGGTACGACGTGGTCGATCTCACCGGTGAGGATCAGCAGCGGGGCGCGGTCGACGCGGGCGTAGTCGACACGGGTAACGCCGCCCTTCTCGTTCAGCACGGAGAGCACGCCCTCGAAGAAGACCCGGTTGTAGCTGTTGACCGCGAACTCCTCCCAGAGCTTGTCGGACTCGCTGCGGGGCAGGTCGTTGCCGAACGTGAAATGGAAGTGGCGCTTCGACAGCGGCTTGGCTCCGTTGCGGCCGAAGGGGTTGGACAGGATCGGGGTGCCGGTCCACAACGTCGACAGCGGGAGGGCCGTGACCCCTGCGGTCTGCCCGGGCGCGACACCGACGTAGGCGACGCCGAGGCCGCGGTCGGCGAGCATCTGGGTGATGACGCCGCCGAACGAGTGCCCGATGATGATCGGCTTCTCGGGCAGGTCGCGGATGATGCGCTCGTAGTTGTCGGCGATCTGCTTGAGGCCGATCCCCTTGAGCGCCTCGGGGTTGCTGCGGATGTCTTCGACGGAGCGGTCGTCGATTCCGGGCCACCCCGGGACGATCACCTGGTGCCCGGCGGCGCGGAAACGGTCGGCCCAGGTGTCCCAGCTCTTCGGGGTCATCCAGAGTCCGTGGATCAGGACGATGGGGGCTTTGGTCGAGGTGTTCATTTCGATCTCCTTGTGGGTGAAGCGTGAGTGGTTGTCTGTTTCAGGCGCCGACGCCCGCCGGCTGGTGTATCTTGATAGTAGACCGAACGTTCTATCTATACAAGCCTATTCCCAGGAATCTGAGATCGCGTCGCGACCCCCTGTTCGGTCGGGTGGCACGATGGACCACAGGGAGATACACATGAGCACCACGTCGACCACGTCGAATGGGGCATCCCGCTCGGCAGTACGGCCGTCACCGGCGCGTCAGCGACTGCTGAATGCGGCAAGGGAGCTGTTCTACCGTGAGGGCATCCACTCGGTCGGAGTCGACCGCATCATCGAGGCGGCGGGCGTCACGCGAGCGACGATGTACAAGCAGTTCGACGGCAAGGAAGGCCTCGTGCTCGCCTACCTCGACGGCGAGGACCAGCAGCTGCGTGGACTGTTCGCGCAGGCGGCGGGGGAGTCGTCCGATCCGCTCGTGCTGCTCGACCTCACGATCGCCGGCATCGAGCACGACATCCGCGAGCGCCACACGCGGGGCTGTCCCTTCATCAACGCGGCGGCCGAATACCCCGACGACGGCCCGGTGCGGGCGCTGATCGCCGATCATCGCGAATGGTTCCGTGCGACCCTGCGCCAGCTGGCGGATGCCGCCGGCCTGACGGATCCGGACGACGTGGCGGCCTCGCTCGTGCTGCTGCGTGACGCGGCGCTGGTCGGCGGATACCTGGACGGTGAGGGCAGAGTCGCTCCGGCGTTCGCGCGCACGTCGCGCGGCGTGATCGCGGCTCATCAGCCCAGATAGGGCCGATTTTCGTCACATCAGTCACATCAGCCCCACGCGAACCGTGGACACGCCGACGTATTACGTCAAGGGGTGCGCAAATCCGCGGAATTACGCGGAATGTGGGTATATTCGGGCACGGTCGATCCGACCAGCCGGAGGCGATGAGCCGCCCGGTCCGAGCAATGAAAGGCGGCGCATGCGCCGCCTTGGAGGACAACCACATGGCTGACAAGTCCATCACCAAGACCGAACTCGTTGCGAGCATCGCGAGCGCAACGGGCCAGAGCCAGTCCGCCGTGTCGGGCGTGCTCGACTCCCTCTTCTCCACTGTCTCCGAGGCGGTCGCCAAGGGCAGCAAGGTGTCGATCCCCGGCTGGATCTCGTTCGAGCAGGTCGCCACGTCGGCGCGTACGGGCCGCAACCCGCAGACGGGTGCAGAGATCAAGATCCCCGCTGGCAAGCGCGTCAAGGTCACCGCGGGCTCGAAGCTGAAGGCTGCAGTGAAGTAGCACTACTTCGACAGAAGGGGGATGCCGCAGTTGCGGCATCCCCCTTCTGCGTGCCCGCCTAGGCTTGAGACGTGATCCCCACACCCTCTCCGCACGGCCCTGACGCGCCGCGGGGAGCCTCGGGGCGCGTGGACCGGTCCCGCGCGCTGCGGGTCGCCGGCCCCGCGATTCTGGTCGTCGTCGCCCTGGCAACGCTCATCTGGGGGCTCATCATCGGAGGGGGCGCGGCGCCGTTCGCGATCGGAGACCCCGGTCCGCTCGTCCGGTGGGGTCTGCCCATCGCCACACTCGCGGTGAACCTCGCCGCGGCGGGCATGGTCGGAGCGCTCGTCACGGCGCTGTTCACCCTGAAAGCGGGCGAGCGTGAGTTCGACGCGGCCCTCGACATGGCATCGATATCGGCGGCGCTGTTCACCGTCGCGGCGGCTACCACCGGCTTCCTCACCTTCGTCAACACGTTCAATCCCGCCGTCGGCCTCGGCCCGGAGTTCGGGGCGCAGCTGGGCCGGTTCCTCGTCGAGACCGAGAGCGGCCGCACGTGGATGCTGACCGCCGTCGCGGGAGCAACGATCACGGTGCTGGCGTTCGCGGTGCGGTCGTGGACGCCGACGCTGTTCGTCTCGATCCTCGCGATCGCCGCTCTCGTGCCGATGGGCACCCAGGGGCACTCCGGCGAGGAGGCGAATCACAACGCCGCCGTGATGGCGCTCGTGCTGCACATCATCGCCGCGGCCGTCTGGCTGGGCGGGCTGCTGCTCATGGTCGTGGTTCGGCCGCTCATGACCCGTCCCACGCTCGCGACGGCGATGTCGCGGTACTCGAGCATCGCCTTGGCGGCGTTCATCGTCGTGGCCATCTCGGGAACCGTGCGCGCCACGATCGGCGTCGGCGCGTGGGAGAACCTCGCCTCGCCCTATGGAGCGATCCTGCTGGTCAAGGTCGGCGCACTCGTCGCCCTCGGCGTGCTCGGCGCGTGGTACCGGCGGCGGCTGATCGGACGACTGGGCGGGGAAGCGGAATCGCGACGCTTCTGGGGGCTCGTCGCCCTCGAGCTCGGCTTCATGGGACTGGCCAGCGGCGCCGCTGCGGCGCTCGCCCGCACCGCGCCGCCGACGACCTCGAACCTTCCGGCGGTGCGCACGCCCGCCGAGTACCTCACCGGCGCAGTGCTGCCGCCCGAGCTGACGCTCGACCGCTGGTTCACGTCGTGGAACCTCGACCTGCTGTGGGCGTTCGCGGCCGGCTTCGGGATCTTCCTCTACCTCGCCGGCGTCTGGCGGTTGCGTCGGCGCGGCGATCGATGGCCGCTGTTCCGCACGGTGCTGTGGGTGGCCGGGCTGGCTCTGCTGTTCTGGGTCACGTGCGGGCCTGTCAACGCGTACCAGGACTACCTGTTCAGCGTCCACATGATGGGGCACATGCTGCTGACGATGGCGATCCCGCTGCTGCTCGTGGCCGGCGCGCCGGTCACCCTCGCCGCGCGAGCGATCACGAAGCGCGACGACGGCACGCGCGGCGGACGCGAGTGGATCCTCTGGGCCGTGCATTCACCGGTCGCCCGCGTGCTGACGAACCCATTCGTCGCGGCAGGACTGTTCGTGGGCTCGCTCTGGGTCTTCTACTTCACAGATCTGTTCCGATGGTCGCTCTACGACCACCTGGGGCACGAGTGGATGACGGCGCACTTCCTCTTCACGGGCTACCTGTTCGTGCTGACCCTCATCGGCATAGACCCGGTGCCCTATCGCCTGCCCTACGCGGGCAGGCTCGTCCTGCTGATCGCGGTCATGGCGATCCACGCCTTCTTCGGCATCGCCATCATGAGTCAGTCCGGCCTCATGGTCGCGGAGTGGTTCGGCGGGATGGGTCGCACGTGGGGTCCGACCCCGCTCGAAGACCAGTACATCGGCGGCGGCGTCGCGTGGTCGATCGGCGAGCTGCCCACCCTGATCCTCGCGATCACGGTCGCGATCCAGTGGAGCCGCAGCGACGAGCGCGCGCAGAAGCGCGCCGACCGTCATGCCGACCGCACCGGCGACGCCGAACTCGAGGCCTACAACGCCCAACTCGCAGCGCTGGCCGCGCGCGACGCTCGAACCCGCTGACCGACGGCGGGGCGGCATCCGCTCACGGGCTTCCGGGATCGTCGTCCCATTTCGTGCCGTCGAGGTCGCCGCGCAGGGTGCCGGTCAGCTCATCGACGGCGGCGCCGACTGTCGAGGCGAATCGATCGGGTGTGAAGCGCTCGGTCAGACCGTAGCGGCGCAGGACGTCGACGACCGGATCCTTCATCTCGGCGAGGATGAGACGGATGCCGTGCTTCGCGAGGTAGTCGTCGAGTTCGATCAGCTCGTCCATCGCCGTCGTGTCGATGTCGGTGATCGGCTCGGCTGCGAGGATGACCGCTGTGATGCCCGGCCCCGCCGCTTCGACACGCGAGCGCACGTAGTCGTCGAAGATCGCCCCGTTCGCGAAGAACAACGGCGCATCGAAGCGCACGATCACGATTCCCGGCAGGCGCTCGCCCTCCGGGTACCGCGACAGGTCGTGATAGCCGCGAAGTCCGCTGACCCTGCCCAGCTCCGCCTTGTAGGGCCGCCACGAATGCTGAACGAACGCGAGCATCGACAGGGCGATCGTCACGATGATGCCCTCGAGCACCCCGAACACCAGCACGCCCACGAATGCCGCGAGTGAAAGCGCCGCGTCGATCTTGTCCATGCGCGCCAGACGACGGAAGCCCCGCACATCGATGAGACTGATCGCCGCAGCGATGACCACGGCGGCCAGCGTCGCACCGGGCAGGAACGCCGTGACACCGGGTGCGAGCAGGATGAAGGCGATCAGCAGCGCGGCACCCACGACGCCCGTGAGCTGCGTGCGGGAGCCGGCCTGCTCGGCGACGGGCGTGCGCGAAGACGAAGCCGACACCGGGAACCCGCCGAGGAAGCCGCCCGCGATGTTCGCCAGTCCGATGCCGGCCATCTCCTGAGAGCCGTCGACACTCTCGCCCCGGCGGGCCGAGAGTGATCGCGACAGCACGGCGCTGTCGGTGAAGGCGACCAGGGCGATGCCCGCGGCGGGAAGCAGAAGCGACCAGACGTCCGCCCACTCGAGGCCCCCGAGCGCAGGGGACGGGAGGCCCTGGGGGAGTGCCCCGACGACCGGCAGCGAACCGGACAATCCGAAGATGGCCGTGATCGCCGCGGCGAGCACGACGACGACCAGCACGCCGGGCACCGGTGAATGAAGCAGCCGCAGGAGGAAGATCACGGCGAGGGAACCCACTCCGAACGCGACGGCGAGCGGCTGCACCTCGCCCGCGACGATGCCCTGGAAGATGGCCACGACGTCCTGAGCCGGCGCCGTCGCCTCGATCGAGAAGCCGAGGAGCCTCGGCACCTGCGAGATGATCACGAGCACGGCGACCGCGTTCAGGTATCCCACCCGGATCGGTTTGGACAGCAGGTCGGTGACGAAGCCGAGTCTCAGCAGCCCGCCCACGAGCAGGAACACCCCGACCATGATCGCGAGCAGGCCCGCGAGGGCGACCGCGCGGGTCTCGCTGCCGAACGCGAGAGGCAGGATCGATGCCGCGATGATGGGCGCGAGTGCCGAGTCGGGGCCGAGGACGAGGATGCGAGACGGACCGAACACCGCATACGCGAGCAGGGGGACGATCGTGGCGTACAGCCCGGCTTGAGGCGGCAGCCCAGCCGCCACCGCATAGCCCATTCCCGCGGGGATCAGCAGCGCGGTCACCACGATGCCGGCGCGGATGTCAGGCCACAGCCAGGCCCGTTCGTACGTGCGCGCCACGGCGACACCCGGCAGCCAGCGGCCGATTCCCTTGGCGGTCATCCCACCTCCTCCGCTTCACATCATCGCGGATCCCGGTCAGCGAGTGGAGCGGCGGCGGCGCGACGTGGATGGACGCGAAGGCCGGGCGACCGGCATCCACTCACGGCGAGTCTGGGCCGCCGATCGTGATCGAGGCGCTCCCGTCGGGCAGCACCGCGATGGAACCCGTGACGATGAACGGCACGTCTTCGGCGACGTCGCGGACCGACCCGTCGAAGAGCGAGCGGATGGCGACCTCGATGTGCGCGACCGCCTGGGCGGCGGGCATGCGCCAGCCTGCGCCGTCGGGAACGACCGAGACCGTGGGCTGGGATGTGATCGACCACGTGGGCGGCGAGACGATGCGATCCTGGACGAAAAAGCCGAACGGGCAGGCGGTGGGCTGGAGAACTTCCTGGGTCGCGCAGTCGGTGAGGAACTCCTCGACGCGCTGCTGCACGATCTCGACGAAAGCCGGGGTCGCGAACGCCTGCAGCTCCACCGGGACGTTCGCCATCGGGCTGTCGGACAGCACTGCGACCCCGCGCGTCGCCGAGATCTGGGTGTCGACCGACACCGAGTAGATCCCGGGCGAGAACACGAGCAGGGCGACGGGCTCGAGGGGATCGGCATCGACACCTTCGGGCGAGACCTGCCGCTTGTCGAGCGAGAACCCATTGACGTCGAACGTCATCGATCCCTTGACAGCGACGTTCACGAGCGCAAGCGGGCTCTTCACGAACGCCCAGGTGGGAGCGACCCCCAGCCATCCGTCGCGCCGCACTTCGAAGGTCGTCGTACCGGGGAAGGCCCCCGCGTTGTACGAGGCGGTCACAAGAGTCGTGCCGGCGTCGGTCGTCTCCTCGGACACGATTTCGATGTCGGTCAGGGTGGCCAGGGCGGCGGGGCGCAGGAGCGCGTCGGATGCCGTCGCCGGAAGTCCTGCGGCCTCGAGCTCGGCCGAGTCCACGGATACCCCCGCGATGGCGAGAGCGTCGGCCGCACGACCCTGCGCGAGCAGGCCGAGATAGCGCTCGACGAACGCGGTGGGGCTGTAGAACTCGCGGTAGAGGGCCGCCGCCCCCGCGCCGAGCGCCGCGATCAGCAGCACGCCGACGATCGCGAGCAGGGTGAGATCGAGTCCGAGCCGGCGGCGCCGAGGCGGTGCCGGCGATGGGGGCCGGTCGCCGGGCGCAGAGATCGCCGCGGCGGTCTCTGCCGCCGCAGGATCTTTCACCCCCGGTTCCACCACTCCAGTCTAGGAACCCGCCCCTGTGAGATGACGGATGGTGTCATCCTCACGATCCGTCCACCGCTCGCGCCGCCGCGTCCCGGGTCGCGGCATCCACTCGTTAACATGAATCGGTGAACACACCTCCGCTCTCTCCCGAGCAGGAGGCGCTGTTCCGCCTCATCGAAGACACGCGCGAGCACGTGTTCGTGACCGGGCGGGCGGGCACCGGCAAGTCGACGCTGCTGCAGCACCTCGCGTGGAACACCTCGAAGCAGATCGCGGTCTGCGCACCGACCGGTGTCGCCGCCCTCAACGTCGAGGGTCAGACCATCCACTCGCTGTTCCGACTGCCGATCGGGCTCATCGCGGGTAGTCAGATCGACCAGTCCGACGCCACGCGCAAGATCCTCAACGCGATCGACACCCTGGTGATCGATGAGATCTCGATGGTGAACGCCGACCTCATGGATGCGATCGACCGGTCGCTGCGACAGGCGCGGGGTCGACGGGCCGAGCCGTTCGGCGGCGTGCAGGTCGTGATGTTCGGCGATCCGTATCAGCTCGCACCCGTGCCGCCCCGCGGCGATGAGGCGCGCTACATCCGCGACCACTACCGCTCGTTCTGGTTCTTCGACGCGAGGGTGTGGGTCGGCAGCGTCGGGGGCGACGGGATCATGGACATCGGCGCGTACGGCGCCGACCTGCACATCCGCGAGCTGATCGACATCCACCGTCAAGCCGATCCGGCGTTCAAGGCGATGCTGAATGCCGTCCGGTACGGCCGGGTCACCTCCGACATCGCGCAGGTGCTGAACGACACCGGAGCGCGGACGCCCCCCGACCCCGCCGACGGCGAGCACCCGATCATCACGCTCGCGACGCGCAACGACATCGTCAACAGCATCAACCGGCGGCACCTGACCGAGCTCGTCGGACGCGAGCAGACGGCATCCGCCGAGATCAGCGGCGACTTCGGCCGCGGCGAGGCCTCGTATCCGGCAGATGTGGACCTCAAGCTCAAGGTCGGCGCGCAGGTGATGTTCCTGCGCAACGACACCGGGTCGTACGGCGAGCCGCCGCGGTGGGTCAACGGCACGATCGGCACGGTCGTCCGCATCGCCGGCGGCACGGTGCGGGTCGAGGTCGACGGGGAGCAGTTCGACGTCGAGCCCGCGGTGTGGGAGAGGTTCCGCTACGCCTACGACCCGGGCTCGAAGTCGCTCACCCGCGAGATCGTGGCCGAGTTCACGCAGTTCCCGCTGCGTCTCGCGTGGGCGGTCACGATCCACAAGAGCCAGGGCAAGACGTATGACCGTGCGATCGTCGACCTCGGCTCCGGCGCGTTCGCGCCAGGCCAGACCTACGTCGCGCTCAGCCGGCTGACCTCGCTCGACGGCCTGTACCTGTCACGGCCGCTGCGCCCGAGCGACATCCGCGTCGACCCCGACGTGCAGAGGTTCATGGCGGGGGTCCGGGCCGCGGCGTCCTGACCCCACCTCTGACCGCGAGACCGGATAGGCGCGGCGAGACAGAGTGCGTCCGTCCCAGTCTCGCGGCGCCTATGCTGTCTCGCGGAAATGAGGACGGATGCGGGGCTCAGGCCACCTGCGACGCCTTGGCGGCGGCGAGATCGGCGAACACCTCGGTGTTGAAGCGGTACGCCAGCAGCACCTCGTCGATCACGCGCTCCTGCTCAGCGGCGTCCCAGGGGGCGGCATCCAGCTGCTCGCGATAGACGTCCTTGAACGCGCGCGGGTCGGCGATGTCGTCGAAGACGTAGAACCCGATGCCGTCGGTTTCGAAGCCGAACCGGCGCGCCATCAGTCGACCGATGAACTGGCCGCCCGAGAGGTCGCCGAGGTAGCGGGTGTAGTGGTGGGCGACGAAGCCGCCCGGCCAGGTCTTGCCCACCTCTTCGATGCGGTCGATGTAGCGCCTCGTCGTCGGCAGCGGCGCGATCCCGTCGCGCCACTCGGGGCCGATCAAGAACTCGAGGTCGGCCTCCAGCGCCGGCAGGCGGGTGAGCCGGTCGCTGATGAAGACCGCCGCCACCGGGTCATGCCGCATCCGCTCGGCGGCACGCTCGAGGGCGTCGTACATGTACCAGTGCTGCACCACGAGCGCGATGTAGTCCTCGCGCGTGCCCTCGCCGCGCATGAGGTCGGACATGAACCCCGCACCCTCGCTGCTCGAGTGGGCCGAAGTCGAACGCTCCCGCAGCGCTGCCGAGAAGGGGATCGGCTCGCGCACGTCCTCGTCATAGATGAGCGCGTCTTCCATGAGCACAGTGTAGGGGAACTTAGGTTGCCCTAACTCGGGCGCCTCCTACGCGTGCGGCCGGGGTGGGATGCCGAGCCTTCGGCACGATTCGTCGTAGAGCGACACGATCTCTCGCCGCACTTCCGCGCGCTCGGTGATGGGTCCTCCGGGCCACGGAACCCGCACCACGAACACTTCGCCCGTGAGGGGTTGTGCGCGCCAGTCTCCGCCGTCGCCGTCGAAAAAGATCATCGTCGCGGCGATGATGTCGGACTCGGGGGCGAAAGCGCGGACGATCAGGAGGTTGTCGTCGGCATGGTCGCCGTTCATGTGGCGAAGCACGCCGGTGAGTGCCGCGTCGTCGAAACCCTGAGTCATCCCTCTACACTACGGATGGCCGTGACCGGACCACGGTCTCCGTGTGTTTGAATTCAATGCAGACACCGGGGGGTGAAGGAATGCGGGCTCGACCCACACGACGGCGTGTTGCGCTCGCACTCGCCTCGCTCGCCGCGCTTTCGCTGGTCATCGCGGGCTGTGCGGCCGACGAACACGTGGAGATCGATGTTCCGGCGCAGGTGGACGCCGCCTTCCCCGAGGCGACGGCCCAGCAGCTGCAGGATGCCGTCACGCATGCCATGACGGCATCCGGAGCGTCCGGCGCCATCGTCGGGGTCTGGGCGCCGTGGAGCGGAACGCTGGTCACGGGCCTAGGCGTCGATTCGCCGGCCGGTGCGGAGCCCGTGACAGACGACATGGAGTTCCGCGTCGCGCAGGTCACCCGCGCGATGACGTGCGACATCCTCTACGAGGTCGCCGACGAGGGTCTCGTGCGCATCAACGACCCCGTGACGAAATGGGTCTCGGGCTTCCCGGACCTCTCAGACGTCACTCTCGGCCAGCTGTGCGACAGCACCTCCGGCATCGGCTCGTACACCTCTCAGCTGTCGGGGCTGTTCCTGTCGAACCCCGCGCGTGTCTGGAACCCGCGGGAGCTCGCCAGCTACGGGCTCGGTCAACCGCGCGAGGGCGAGCCGGGAGTCACCTACCGCGAGTCGGACGCCGGCTATGTGCTGCTCGGCGTCGCGCTCGAGCGAGCAACCGGTCGCAGTGCGGCCGCCCTGCTGCAGGACTACGTCGCCGACCCGCTCGACCTCGACGCCACACGGCTGCCCACCGGTGCCGCTGCGGCGGCCTCGGGATCGGGTCCGGTGCTGAACGGCTACCACTCGATGCGGGATGCCGCCGGGGTCATGAATTGTAC
>Ga0247819_10001981_pt1 | contig 10824 bp, 11 predicted proteins | sample 13C_Xylose_Day6_FD_193428 | JGI IMG/M metagenome (GOLD analysis project Ga0247819, IMG submission 193428) | Soil microbial communities from agricultural site in Penn Yan, New York, United States - 13C_Xylose_Day6 | ecosystem: Environmental > Terrestrial > Soil > Agricultural land | place: USA... | reverse complement strand
GTGGACACTTTCGTCGAGGGTTTCGGCATTCCCTATCCCGCCGCCGACCTCGCCGCCTTCCTCGACAAGAGCTTCAGCGTCGAAACCATTTCGACGAAGCTGGCCGAGCCCGGCGCCGCCTGGTGGGTGGCCGACCGCGACGGCGAGATCCTGGGCTTCGCCAACACCGGCCCCAACACCCTGCCCCATCCCGACTCGCGGCCCAGCCACGCCGAACTGCGCCGCCTCTACATCAGCCGCGACGCCCAGGGCTTGGGCCTCGGCACCAAGTTGCTGAAGCTGGCCCTGGAATGGATGGAGGCCCACACTGACGGCCCCCTGTGGGTCGGCGTCTGGAGCGGCAACGAGAAGGCCCAGAAACTCTACGCCGCCTATGGCTTCGAGAAGGCCGGCGAGTACGACTACCCCGTCGGCGCCTGGAACGACCACGAGTTCATCTTGCGGCGGGGATAGACCAATGATCGGCGAAATGCTGTCCTGACTGACAGATCATGTCTCCGGGGAGTTCGTCGTGAAAATTGGGCCGATTGCAGCAACACTAGCCGTTGTGTGCTCAGGGATGCCGTCGTGGGCGTCGGCGCAAGATGCCGCCAATCCTCCGGCCACGCCCGAGGAGATCACAACGGCCAGCGCCTATGCGGATCAGCTCATCACCAAGGGCGGCGCCACGAAGTATTTTGAGAACATCACCAAGGACGCCTCGCCGACCGTCGCCACAAGGCGAGCGGCCTGACCTGTTCGTTTTCCGACGAGCGGTACGACGCCATCCGTATCCTCCCCAGCGCCTCCTCGGGCATCCCCGAAGGTGAGGATGTAAGTTGCAACACGCGGCTTATGGACACCGACATCAGCCTTTATGCGACGCGCTATCCGCAGCGTCCCAGCCCGGAAGAAGTTATGCAGAGCGCCGTAGCCGCGATTGGTCAGCGCTGGCCGGATGCAAAAGCACGCCGCGACGAGTTGATCTCGGTCAGCGTCAATGATGGACCCACTCCGCTTGTCACAGGCTACGATATTCAAGTGAACGGCCAGGCGATGGCCACCTTCACCTTCGTCGCGCACCAGGATGACTGGAGCTTCAAGGGGCGAGCCACCGGGCCTGCCGGAGATACCCCCGTCAATCTGCTGGCCGCCATCACGTTTACGACCAGCCTTCCCGGCAACCGCAAAGACTGATCTGCTGGCCGTTTGCATTGGCGGCAGCACACATCAGGATTAAAGATCGCCCATGCTCCTGCCCTTCTTCACCGCCCTGCGCGAAGCCCGTGTGCCGGTTTCGCTGAAGGAATGGCTCCATCTGATGGAGGCCATGGACAAAGACGTGGCGGGTCGGGACGTCGAGGGCTTCTACCATCTGTCGCGGGCGGTGCTGGTCAAGGACGAGAAGCACTATGACCGCTTCGATCAGGTCTTCGCCAAGGTGTTCAAGGGGCTGGAGACGGTGGGTGCGGGCGATGACCTGACCACCGACATTCCCGAGGACTGGCTGCGGTTGCTGACCGAGAAATTCCTGACCGACGAGGAAAAGGCCCAGATCGAGGCGCTCGGCGGCTTCGACAAGCTGATGGAGACGCTGAAGCAGCGTCTGGAGGAGCAGAGGGGCCGGCACGAGGGCGGCAACCGCTGGATCGGCACCGGCGGAACCAGCCCCTTTGGTCACGGCGGTTATAACCCCGAGGGCGTGCGTATCGGCGGGCCGGGGAAGCATGGCCGCGCGGTCAAGGTCTGGGAAAAGCGCGAATACAGGAACCTGGACGACACGGTCGAGCTGGGCACCCGCAACATCAAGGTCGCCCTGCGCCGCCTGCGCCGCTTCGCGCGTGAGGGCGCGGCCGAGGAGCTGGATCTGGACGGCACCATCGACGGCACGGCGCGTCAGGGCTGGCTGGACATCCAGATGCGGCCCGAGCGGCGCAACACCATCAAGGTCCTGCTGTTCCTCGACATCGGCGGCTCGATGGATGGCCATATCCGGCTGTGCGAGGAGCTGTTCTCGGCGGCCAGGACCGAGTTCAAGAACCTGGAGTTCTTCTACTTCCACAACTGCCTCTATGAGGGCGTATGGAAGGACAACCGGCGGCGGCACAACGAGAAGATCCCGACCTGGGACGTGCTGAACAAATACCCCGGCGACTGGCGGGCCATCTTTGTCGGCGACGCCACCATGAGCCCCTATGAGATCACCATGCCGGGTGGCTCGGTCGAGCACTGGAACGAAGAGGCCGGCGCCGTCTGGCTGAAACGCGCGCGTCAGCAGTGGGACAAGTCGGTCTGGCTGAACCCCGTGACCGAGCGCTACTGGAGCTATACCCAGTCGGTCAGCTTGGTCCGCGAGGTCATGGACCAGCGCATGTTCCCCCTGACGCTGGACGGGCTGGACAAGGCCATGCGCGCGCTGACGCGCTAGGCGAGCCTTACGGAAAGGTAATCCGGCCGGGCGCATCCGCGGGTGCGGTTCGTCGCCTCTTGCCCCCATCGCGTGACGGTCACGCCTGGGGGATTTGTAGTGTCAAAGACGGTTGTTTTCATGGGGCGCGTCGCCGCGCTTGGGCTGGCGGCGTTGAGCCTGTCGGTCGTTCCGGCCCTGTCGCAGGACGTGGACCGGATGGATCAGGTGATCCGCGCCTCGGCCGATCAGGACGCCTTTTCAGGGTCGGTTCTGGTGGCGCGGAACGGCGAGGTGCTGCTGGACAGGGGCTATGGCCTGGCCAATCGCGAGTGGGGCATCGCCAACGCAGGCGACACCCGCTTCCGTCTGGCCTCGGTCAGCAAGCAGTTCACCGCGGCGGCCGTCATGATCCTGAAAGAGCGCGGCCTGGTCGACCTCGACGCCCCGGTGAAGACCTGGCTGCCCGACGCGCCTGCCGCCTGGGACGGGGTGACGGCGCGCCGCCTGCTGAACCATACGGCCGGGACGCCGGACTTCACCCGCTTCGAAGACTATGAGGCGCTGAAGACGCAGGCCACGACGGTTGAGGCCCTGGTCGCGCGCTTCCGCGACCGACCGCTCGACTTCCAGCCGGGCGAAAGGTTCGCCTATTCCAACTCAGGCTACATCCTGCTGACCGCCCTGATCGAAAAGGCCAGCGGCCAGACCTATGCGGACTTTGTCAGAGAGAACCTGTTCCAGCCTCTTGGCATGAGCGACAGCGGCTACGACGACCACGCCGTCGTCCTGCCCCGTCGGGCTTCGGGCTATGTGCCGACCGATGACGGCGTGGAAAACGCCGACTATGTGGACATGAGCGTGCCGCAGGGCGCGGGCGGGCTCTATTCGACCACGCGCGACCTGCTGAAATGGGAGTTGGGCCTGTTTGGCGGCCGGGTGCTTCAGTCGTCTTCGCTCACCGAACTGATCACGCCGGGCCGGGGCGATTACGCCCTGGGTCTGGAGGTGAAGACCGACGGCGCGGACACGATCGTCAGCCACTCGGGCGGGATCGAGGGTTTCAACACCTACCTGGCCCATGACCTGAGCAAGGGCATGACGGTGGTGGTCCTGGGCAATCTGAACGGCGCCGCGCCCGAGAAGCTGGGCGGCGAACTGATGACCCTGGCGCGCGGCGGGACGGTGACCCTGCAAGGCGAACGGCAGGCGGTCGCCCTGGCGCCTGAAACGCTGCGAACCTATGAGGGGGTCTATGAGCTGGCGCCCAACTTCGCCCTGACGTTGAGCCTCGTGAATGGAACACTGACGGCCCAGGCCACGGGGCAGAAGCCGCTGGAGCTGTCCGCCGAGGCGACGGACGCCTTCTTCCTCAGCGCCATGGACGCCCAGATCGTCTTCACCCGCGATACGACGGGGGCGATCACCGGACTGGTCCTGCATCAGGGCGGTCGCGAGATGCCGGCCAAGAAACGCCCTTAGACGTGAAAAGGCCGCCGTTCCTTTCGGGAACGGCGGCCCGATCATTCAAACAGAGGCTAGTTGCGGCCGTCGCGCAAGGTGTCCTTGAGCCCCCCGATAGCGTTCTGGACCTTGCCGGCGACCTGATCGGCGCGGCCTTCGGCTTTCAGCTTCTCGTCGCCGGTCAGCTTGCCGGCGGCTTCCTTGATCTTGCCGCCGATGTTCCTGGCGGCGCCTTCGACACGGTCATGATCAGGCATGGGAACCCTCTGTACTGACGCCGCCGGATTGACGGCGCTTCGACAGAAACAACCGTTCCCGACGGGTCAGGTTCCCGAAGCTTGCGCACGCAGCCATCTGGCCACGGCCCAGGCATGCGCCTCGTGACGCAGACGGGCCACAGCCTCCAGCGGGTCCAGCCAGACCAGTTCATGGTCGGCCTCGCACTGGGTCGAGGCGTCAAATCCGGTGATGCGGGCCGTCCAGAACCCGCCCACATTGTTGACCGGCGAACCGTCCGTCTTGCGGAAATACTGGGCCGCTTCGGCCAGCCGATCCTCGGGCTGGATGATCAACCCCGTCTCCTCGCCGAACTCGCGAACGAGCGCCTGCTGTTCGCTCTCCTCGCCGTCGACCGCGCCGCCAGGCAGGTCGAAATAGCTGCCTTCGCCTCGATCCACGCGGACACAGGCCAGCCTGCCGTCCCTTTCAGCCAGACCAAAGGTCGCGGCGCGGTGGGTGTAGTCTAGACCCGGACGGGCCGTTCCGAACTGCAGCATCATTGCGGCACACTAACGCGCGCCGAAGGCGATGCGAAAGCCTTAAAGGTCAAAGATCAATCGCGCGCGAACGCCCGGATAATGGGGGTCGAATTCGACCGCCGAACGCAACCCGCCCGCCATGGCGGATACGATCTTAGCGCCCAGCCCCGTGCCCTTCGGCGCACCGTCGCCCAGGCCGGGTCCGTCGTCCTCGACCGTCAGGACGGCGCGACCGCCTTCGCTCGCCTCCAGCACCACGCGGATCTCGCCGCCGTCACCGGGCGCATAGGCGTACTTCACGGCGTTGGTGACCAGTTCGGTGACGATGACGCCCAGCGAAACCGCCTGATCCGTCGTGACCCGCATGGCTTCCGCCCGCAACGCCAGACGAGGTGAACCGTCCCCCGGGCCGACCGACTTGCCCAGCTCCTCGACCAGACCGGCCAGATATTCATCCATCGCCACCGTGGCCATGTCGGACGACGTGTAGAGGCGACGGTGCACGTGAGCCACAGCCTCGATCCGCACCTGGGCTTCGCGCAGGGCCGAGCGCGCGCCCTCGTCGCCGAGTTGGCGCAGTTGAAGCGAAATGAAGCTGGAGACCAGTTGCAGGGAGTTGCCGACCCTGTGGTTGACCTCACGCAGCATGGCTTCGGCGCGATCGCGCGCCAGGCGGACCTCCTCCTGGGCCTCCTCGTTCTCGCGTTCGAGACGGCGGCGCAGCAGCGCGTCCTCGATCGCCGACCGCAAGAGGGCGGTGAAATCCTCGGACACGTCCTTGATGACATAGTCGGCGGCGCCTGCCCGCAAGGCCGCGACCGCGATGCGGCCGTCCTGAGCCCCCGTGACATAGACCACCGGCGGCGGCGTCGGCAGGGCCAGGATGTCGGGCAGGACATCCAGCCCCTCGCGCCCGGGCATGTAGTGATCCAGGGCGCAGATGTCGAAGGTCCCCGCACGCAAGGCTTCGTAGCCGGCGTCGGCGTCGGGCGCACAGGTCACCTCATAGCCGTGACGCGACAGCTCCTTCTGGACGAGACGGGACAAGCCCCGGTCGTCGTCGATGTAGAGCAGACGGATGGACGCCCCCGTGCCGATCACGCCGGTCAGATCTCCGGAGCCTGCATAACCGACAGGAACAGCCCCAGCTGGCGAATGGCGCCCGCAAAGGCCTCATAGTCCACCGGCTTGGTGATGTAGACATTGCAGCCCAGATCATAGCAACGCTGGATCTCGACCTTGTCGTCCGTAGTGGTCAGCACCACGACCGGCGCACGACGCAGGCGCTCGTCCGACTTCACCTTTTCCAGAATGTCCGTTCCCGACATGTCGGGCAGATTCAGGTCCAGCAAGATCAGCAAGGGCCCATTGGCGCGCACTTCCTCGCTGAAGAGGTAGCCCAAGGCCGCATCGCCGTGGTCGAAGTGAACAATGTCGTTGGCGATATTGGCGCGACGAATGTTCTTTTCGATCAGCTTGGCGTGACCATGGTCGTCCTCGACCATGACGATCTTCACCGAGTGGCTCACAGAGGGTCTCCTTGATCACCCAGCACAATCAACCGTGTGGGGAATTTCAAATGGAAAGTCGAGCCTTGTCCGAGCTCTGACTCCACGTCGATGGTTCCGCCGAGACGACGCACGCTGTTTCGGACGAAGGCCAGCCCCAGGCCTTCGCCCGGCTGATCCTGTTTGCCCGCACGACGGAACAGTTCGAAGATACGTTCATGATCGCGCGATGAAACGCCGCGCCCATTGTCGGTTATGCGATAGGACACCCAGCCCCCCGCTTCCTCCTCGCCCTTGACGACAATATGGATCGGCCGATCCGGTTGCCGATACTTGACCGCATTGTCGATCAGATTGCCGAAAATCTGCTCGATCGACAGCCGGTCGCTTTCGATCACGGGAAGATCGTCCACCGCGATCTCCCCCCCGGTCTCCACCACCTGATGCCGGACGCTGTCGGCGATGCCGCGCACCAGCGACGTCATGGGCAGAACCTCTGGAACCAGCCCCCGGCGCCCCTCGCGCGACAGTCTCAGGATGGCCTTGATCAGACCGTCCATCTTGGTGGTCGAGGCCCGGATGAAGTTGACGGCCTCGGGCACATCCTCTCGCACGGCGCGAACGGCTTCAGGATCGATCAGGTCCGGATGGGTCTGCTCGATGCGCGACAACTGCTCGTTCAGCGTCAGACCGACCTGCTCCAGTTCGGAGGTGTAACCCATGACGTTGACCAGCGGCGAGCGCAGGTCGTGGCTGACGATATAGGCGAAACGTTGAATCTCTTCGTTGGCGCGGGTCAGCTCGGCGGTCCGGTCACGCACCTGGTTCTCCAGGCCGGCGTTCAGGCGATCCAGCTCGAAGTGCGCGGCCTGAATTTCATCGACGTAGCGTCGAACGAGCCAGACGCTGATGCCGGCCAGAATCAGGATGAGCACTCCGGCCAGGGCATTGACGGACACCGTGATCGCTGAAGCCCGTTCCGATTGGCGGGTGCGCTCGACCAGTCGACGCGCCTCAATCGCATCGATCGCCGTCAGTTCGACCCGCATGGCGTCCATCAGCGCCTTGCCGCGTCCGCCCCGGATCAGCGACACCGCCTCGCCGATCCGCCCCGTCCGCGTGAGCTCGATCGTATCGAGCATCAACTGCATCCGCTCATGATACAGCGCCTGAACCAGCTCCAGCCGGGGAGCCAGTTCGGGATCCTCGCCGATCAGCCCCTCCAACCGCACCATCACGCCCGGCAAGGCGGCGACGGCGCGGTCATGGACCTTGAGGTATTCCGGCCTCGCGGTCAGCATGAAGCCCCGCTGCCCCGTCTCGGCGTCCACGACCAGGTTCAGAACATCCTTGGCGGCCAGGCGGACCTGCTGACTGTGATCGACCGTGTCGTTGTAGGCGGTCGTTCGCTGGATCATCACGAAGGTGGCGGCGTTCACCGCCAGCAGCAGCAGGATGGCCAGGGCCAGCAGGGCGATAATCGAACGACTGAGGGTCGGCGTGCGCAGGAAGACGCCGAAGGTCCTGAGGGCCGGCCGAATACGTTTCATATGTTGAACATCAACGACCTAACTCCCTGAGTCCAGTCGTTAACCTCGACGGCGGTCAGACCGTGCCGACCGTGCGCAGTCGGGCCTTGGGATGGACCTCGTTCTGGCTCATCACCACGGTCTGGCCGCGGAAGCGCTCGATGATGGAGCGGACATAGGGGCGCACCTGGGGTCCCGTCAGCAAGACCGGATTCTCACCCGCCATGGCGGCGCGCTCAAACACATCGCGGACGTTGCGGATGAAGTCCTGCAGGCGGCTGGGCGCCATGGCCAGTTGCTTGTCCTCACCGGGGCCGATCAGGCTCTCGGCGAAGGCCTGCTCCCAGTCCGGCGACAGGGTGATGATGGGCAGGGCGCCGTCGTCGCCGCGGTTGGCCCAGCACAACTGACGCGCCAGACGGGTGCGGACATGCTCGACCAGGGTGGTGACGCTGGTGGTGTGGGGCGCGGCCTCGGCCAGCCCTTCGAGAATGGCGGGCAGGTCGCGGATCGAGACCTTCTCACGCAGCAGGCTTTGCAGCACGCGCTGCAGGGTGGTGACGGTGACGACGGTCGGGATCAGTTCCTCGACCAGCTTCTTCTCTTCGCCGTTCAGTTCGTTCAGCAGCTTCTGCACCTCGGCGTAGGACAGCAGTTCGGCCATGTTCTCCTTGAGGATCTCGGTCAGGTGCGTGGTCAGCACCGTCGAGGGATCGACCAGGGTGTAGCCGCGGAAGGTCGCCTCTTCGCGCAGGCTTTCGTCGATCCAGGTGGCGGGCAGGCCGAAGGCGGGCTCGCGCGTGTGCTCGCCCGGCAGTTCGACCTGACGGCCCGCCGGGTCCATAGCCATCAGCGACGACAGACGCACCTCGCCGGCTCCGGCCTCCATCTCCTTGATCCGGATGGCGTAGCCCTGATTGGGCAGACGCATGTTGTCGAGGATGCGCACGCTCGGCATGACGAAGCCGTATTCCTGGGCCAGCGAACGGCGCAGGGCGCGGATCTGATCGGTCAGGCGACGCCCCTCCAGATCATTGATCAGCGACAGCAGGGCGTAGCCCAGTTCGATCTTGACCTCGTCGATGGTCAGGGCGGTCGAGATCGGCTCCTCGACGTCCTCCTTGGGCTTGCCCAGGTCCACGGTCTCGACCGGGGCGGGCTTGAGCCGGTCACGCCCAAGCTTCCACGCCATGAAGCCCGAGCCCAGGGCCAGGGCGGCGAAGGGGATCAGCGGCATGCCGGGGATCAGGCCGATCAGGCCCGCCGCCCCGGAGACGACGCCCAGACTGACCGGATTGGTCGCCAACTGGTTGACCAGGGCCTTGTCCGCCGAACCCTCGACGCCCGCCTTCGACACCAGGAAGCCGGCGGCGACCGAGACGATGATGGCCGGGATCTGGGTCACCAGACCGTCGCCGACGGTCAGCTGGACATAGGTGTTGGCCGCCTCGCCCACCGGCATGCCGTGCTGCGTCACCCCGATCAGCAGACCGCCGATGGCGTTGATGAAGGTGATGATCAGACCGGCCACGGCGTCGCCGCGCACGAACTTGGAGGCGCCGTCCATGGCCCCGAAGAAGGTGGATTCCTGCTCCAGTTCCTTACGGCGCAGCTTGGCCTGGTCCTCGTTGATCAGGCCCGACGACAGGTCGGCGTCGATGGCCATCTGCTTGCCCGGCATGGAGTCCAGGGTGAAGCGGGCCGAGACCTCGGCTATGCGGGTCGAACCCTTGGTGATGACGACGAAGTTCACCACCAGGATGATGGCGAAGATGATCACCCCGATGATGAAGTTGCCGCCCATCATTAGCTCGCCGAAGGCGTTGATGACCTGACCGGCGCTGTCGTGGCCTTCCTGACCGTGGGTCAGGATCAGGCGCGTCGAGGCCAGGTTCAGGCCCAGCCGATACAGGGTCGAGACCAGCAGGACCGTGGGGAAGATGGCGAAGTCCAGCGGCCGCTTCATCATCACGGCCGTCATCAGGATCAGCACGCTGGACACCAGCGAGATCGCCAGCAGCAGATCCAACAGGAACTTGGGAACCGGCAGGATCAGCAGCATGATCACCGCGATCACGCCGACCGCCAGCCCCACGTCGCCGCGCAGCAGCCAGCCGAGCGCATCGCGCCCGGTGGGGCGCGCGTAGCCGTCCTTCATCAGGATCGGCGCATCAGCCATGGCGGCAAGCGAAGATCATCCCGCCTGATGACAGGATTCGCGGGATGTCAGCCATGCCCGAGGGCCTTCAACGCCAGACGGGTCGCGTCGGCGATGACGGCTTCGCGCTGGGCGTCCGTCGAATCCCGCGTGGCGTGGAAATAGACGGCGATGACGATGGGCGCGCCGCCGGCGGGACGCTGGATCAGGCCGATGTCGTTGGTCGGGCCATAGCCGCCGGTGCCGGTCTTGTGCGCCACCGTCCAGCCCGAGGGGACGCCCGCCTTGATACGGCCCTGCCCCGTCGGCGTCTCGGTCATCCAGCGCATCAGCAGGCCCCTGGACGCCGCGTTCAGCGGGGTGTCGGGCGCGACCAGCAGGCGGCTGATGTTCTGCACCGACTGGATCGGGGTGATGGTGTCCTTGTCGCCGTCGGCGCGGTTCATCTCGGGCTCGAGACGATCGACGCGGGTGCTGTCGTCGCCGATGCCGCGATAGAAGGCGCGCAAGGTCTCCAGCCCGCCCATCTCGCGGATCAGGATGTTGGCGGCGGGATTGTCGCTCAGCTCGACCGTGGCCTTCATCAACTGCTCGACCGTCAGGGTCGAGCCGACCGCCTTTTCCGTGGTCGGGGCGTGGTTGATCATGTCGGCGGCGGTGATCGAGATGGCGCGATCCAGCCGCTCCTGCCCCGCCTGCACGCGCAACAGGGTGGCGGCGGCCAGATACATCTTGAAGGTCGAACAATAGACGAAGCGCTCGTCGCCGCGCCAGGCGGCGTTCACGCCGCCCGAGGCGACCGCCAAGCCCAGGCGGCCGCCGTGGCGGGCTTCCAGATCCGACAGATCCAGGTCCAGGGTTCCGACGTCCTCGACCGCGGCGTCCAGGTCGGTCTCGGCCGACTTCACCTCGCGCGAGCAGGCGGCCAGCGCCAGCGCCCCGACGCCCAGCAGAACCGTCCGGCGGTCAGCGCTCATGACCCTAGCCCGCCGCGCCATAGGCGGCGGGCTAGGGTCATGAG
>Ga0247819_10001980_pt1 | contig 10825 bp, 10 predicted proteins | sample 13C_Xylose_Day6_FD_193428 | JGI IMG/M metagenome (GOLD analysis project Ga0247819, IMG submission 193428) | Soil microbial communities from agricultural site in Penn Yan, New York, United States - 13C_Xylose_Day6 | ecosystem: Environmental > Terrestrial > Soil > Agricultural land | place: USA... | reverse complement strand
GCGGCGTCGCGACCAGAGATGTTGGTAGAGGTTAAGAAAAAACCAAGTGATGTCAGTGCGGTCGACATCGCCCGGATGGAACGAGAGATGGAGAACCTGCAGCATGATTATAAGCAGGTTGAAGACACGCTGGGCGAGACGATGTTGGTATTGGTTGTGGCCAAAGGATACCTCGTTCGCATGCTTCGCAACGAAGCAATTGCCGGCTATTTGAGCCGCTACTATGCAGAACTGCTGGATGAGCTAGTATCCATCATGGAAGCGGTAACCTCAGACGCCAGACAGCTTGAACGGGAATAACTCTGGCCTGCTACGCTTTCCAATTCCACGGAGGAATTACAATGTCGAACGCAGATCTGCTCCCTTCCCTACATTTCAAGATCAACCAAAATCAGCTAGCCCTCGAAGCCGCCATCATGGAGCTTACTCTCTGGGTCGAGCAGCGCGGATCTGCGGAAGTGGCCGGCAATGTTCGCGGTGCACTTGAGGCGATTGGCCGAAACGAAGAATTCATCAACATGGCGTTAGCAATATTAACTGCACCTGAATGATCTATTCCTCACAGACTGCAATCGGCCAATAACCGCCGTTCAGGAAATGCAGCTTGCCCCTCACGGCGCATGGTCTGTGTTCTGTGTTGTCATTTTAGAACAGCAAGTCAAAGCCCCGATCCGAGGACGAGGATCGATAAGTGCGACAGAACCGCGCTCAAATTGTGAGCCTTCCATGTGAAAGACATGTTCAAATCCAAATACCATCATGTAGCAATATAGTCAGCTGCTACAAGATGCAGGCGAATAACTTGGCTATGAGAATCCCCATCCTCATCAAGGCACTTAATTTTCACGGCTATCTCTTGGGGAAGGTCGCTCCCCCCGAATGCAAGGGTGAATGATTTTGAACCATGCCGATTTATGTCTTGTAGCTCAATAGATTCTGGCAGGATAGAGCCCGACACTGCAACATTAAATGCCTTACCACCGCTGTTTGTAACTTTGAACTCATAGTCCTTCACAGGTTTATATCCACCTGTAAAACTCATCCTGGTCCGTATCAATTTGAAAACTGGTACTTTCAGCGGATTTTTTTTGCCTGCGGGCTCTAATATTTCTGGAGGCAGTTTACTCGTTGCTTGATTGAAATTTTCCGCTACCAGCCTTCGAGACGTTATTATTTTATTTACTTTATTGGCTATTAGAAATATTACCGAGGCTATGGCTGTAATAATCGCAACACCCGCCCCACTGAACAACACATCAAATTTTTCTGTAATAAAATTTACTGTTTTATTGAATAATTCCATCATTTGCTTTTTTCATCCATTGGTTTTACCTTTTAAGCCCCACGAGGCCAATTGAGGTAGGGCTTCCATCTGGAGTAGCCTACACTCCCCCCCACATTGTGAAGAATTTTAGAGCAGCGAGTGAACCATCGAGTCGTTCAGTAATTACTCCGACATCTAGTAGCCCCTGCTTTCTTAGATAGTGGTACTCAAGAAGTGGCCTCATTGTACCGAACGTTTAATCGCGGCGATTACTGGTCTATTTTGGCCAACGAATCTGCATCCTTTAAATTTCCGTACATACGACATGTATCCGGTAACGGGTCTACCACCATAATTTGGGCGACCGATTGCATGTAAATCATCTTGAATTTTATACCCAAACAATCCTTGTCGGTTGACTTAAACTCTACAAGTTGACCAGGCTCATTTATCCCCAGCCCATCCACCACGCCGTTGATCTCTACAACTTTTCGGGAGGATTTTACATAAATAGTCGTATTGTATTTTTCCTTCCCGGCCTTTTCGCGAAAAGCAAAATACTTGCCGTCCTTCAACAAGGAAATATCGACTTCTTTATTAGTGCCAAAATGCAGCAATGAATAAATGATAACGCCACCAAAAATTAGCGTCATCAAATTGTAAGACCAAGCTAAGATTGTGTTCTGCATAATTTCCGCTTATGTAATTAATAAGTACTGGAAAAGCACTACAATACCAACCCCTGGCTCAACCTCGGAAAAAACCGTTGAGGCAGCAAGTGGTCGCGAACACTGTGGATCACGAAAATTGTGCTGGAGGTCAGCTATGTCAGTACTTATTTTCGGCAGACATGGGGGTTTCTTGAGAGTCAATGCTGTTCCGAGTAGCTTTTTCTGCCTGCCACGGAGGATAGAAATTGCCCCAAGCCTGAAATGCAGTGTCGGGCACAATAACCCGCCGGATGAAACTACTCCCGGAATTGCACGCGCTCGATAGCTTCAAGAAGCTGGCCGTCGAAGTACTCGGCTCCACCTCGTTCCTGTCCTTTCAGGCGGCGCTGTACCTCGATAAGCAGATCGCGATGTTCTGATTCGAAAAAATAGCGACCACAAGATCATTCAAACTCTGTAGAGAAGTGTCCCAGGCCTCCATGCAACGCTGCATTAGCCCTGTATCGCCATTCCCATTCCATGCGCCAAGAAGATTCGAGAGAGTCAGGTGTCGGTCATGACATGCCTTTGATAGGAAATGAAGGACTGGTAATTTCTCACGCTCTGGAGATAGCTGAATAGCGAAAGTAAAGGGCTGCTTTTGGCCGATTTCTGCCGGTTACGACAGGCAGAAGTCGACCCAAAGCTGCCCTTCAGGATGGGCAACTAACGGCCAGAAGCGGACGTCTAAACTAGGGAAAATAAATCCATACCTATTTATTACGCACTGAACCAAGCGACTCGCCACGACCAAGTCGATGTGGCGTTTGTCACCAATCCACTTCGGCCCTATCTTAGGCGCACGATCTGGATCAAGTGTGGAGCGCGGGCATGGAAGATAGAGAACAGCTGTACATATTGCTGGCCCAAAAAGACTGGGAGGCGATAGGTAAAATCATCTACAAGAACAAGAAGGCGAGGACGCAAGATCCCTTTTTGTCCCAGGTTACTACGTACTTTGAGGCTGAGTTTTTTATCTTCGCAGAGCCTTTGCCACCTGCTGCGCGCGCAAAGCAGTTTGAGTTCACTAACTTAATTATCGAACTAGGTCAGCACGGCTTTAGCCAGGCCTTTGTGGATCGTTTTGTGGATGAGCGTCTGAAGCTGATGCAGGAAACAAAACACTCCGCACTACTCAACTACGCCCAGACGCATCAACACCGCCCCTTAGCCAAGCAGATCATTCAGTCTTTTTTGCAAACAAAACCAGAAACGGTTGCTGCTAGCCTGCGTGAGAACCTGACAATTCGCGCAACAGAAGTGGTGGCTGGCAAGGCCAAAACCATTCGCCTGTTCAAGTCTAAGCAAGAAGAACACTTCTATGAGGCGGTGCGTCGGGTTTTTCCGACCTATCACCCCTATCCTAACGTCGCCTTAAGCTGTGTATTGGATTACCAAGCCATCAAAGCTCAGTTGTCCGAAAAGGCTAGGTCATACTTTTTCCAGGCCATCATTGATAGTGTGGTATTTGATGTGGGCAGTGGGTATGAGCCGAGATATTTCATTGAACTGGATAGTAGCTTCCATGATGAGGCTCAGGCCCAGGCCAATGATCAGCTAAAAGACTCTATTTTCCGAGCAGCAAACACCAAGCTCATTCGCATCCGACCCCTGAATGCCAAAGCCTCGTCAGTCGAAGAGTTTGAAAAGCTGGTACGTGAAGTGATGCGCCAGCTTTAAACAATAAGCATAAAAACCGGGCGGTCCCGTCCCTTGCGCAGATAAGCTACGAGTAGAGGTGCGCGGATCTTGTCAAACGAGGGCAGATTTTTTCTTTGACGCCCGTTCGTGGCGACTACCATCGTTGCTTACGGACTGCTGGGTCGACACCGGCCCTCGTCGACAGGCAGTGATCTGCCAGAAGCGGTCCTTTGGGTAAATGGTTTCCGCTTCCCGGGATAGCTGTATTACGCCATTATTTCCTTTGAAAGGATAACTCCCCAAAAAATCGGAAGGCTCCGGAGCCAAAGAAGAGCTCTGCGGGACAATTGTCAGAAGCGAGCATTATGCGGACCAGTCATCCAAAGCACCGCCTTCCCGTGATCAACTGAGCCTTTTGCATGACTCACCGTCAGAATTACATGCCCGACCAGCTAATCAAGGACGCAGCGAAGCATGGTGAGCTGGTCGTCTTCGTCGGTGCAGGTGCGTCCATGCTTTGCGGCAGTCCAGACTGGCGAGGATTCGCGAACCAAGTCGTTGGAGCCCTTGAGAAGGGGCGCGTGGTCAGCTTCCTGGAAGCAGAACAACTGCGTGGACTCGGCGACTCTCGACGAACCCTCTCAATCGCGATGGCACTTGCCAAAGAGAAGGGCATAGCGATCGACTTCGACGGAATCTTGCACCCGCCAAAGCCTGCAGCAATTGGTTTCGAACTGTATGAGTTACTTTCCGGCTTACGCCCCGTTTTCGTCACGACGAACTACGACAAGTGGCTCGACGATGCTGGCCCGGCAGAGCTTTCAACTGAGGTCAAGGTGGGCGGCGAATCGGAGCCCGCCAAGGGGCCAAGCAAAAGACCAACATATTATCTTCGTGAGCACTTGTCCCCCGCCCTGCTAGCTGAAAGGGGGGCTGTAGTCCATCTCCATGGCTCTTATATGGAGCCCAATTCGATGGTGGTATCGCTGAAAGACTACATCGAGCACTACGCAGACCCGAGAGTTCAAGCATTTCTTTCAGCGATGTTCAAGAACCACACTGTGCTGTTTGTGGGTTATGGCCTCCAGGAACTGGAGGTTTTGGACCATATCATTCGCTCCAACGAGTCACTTTTAACTGGTTCGGCTGAGCCGCGACATTTCTTGTTGTATGCCTATCGGTCAACAGAGTCAGTCCAGACAGGGTTCATTGAGCATTTCTTTCGCGACCAGTGTGGGGTTCGGGTTATCCCATACTGCATTGACGCAAAGGGCTACCAGGAAGTCGTCGAGGTCTTCAAGGGCTGGAGTTCAGAGTTGGATGTACGCGACCCAACTACGCTAGACCTCCAAGCACACATTGACAGGTGTATCGCTTCACCTAGTGCGGTCAATCGAGAGGCGGCGCTTCGTTTGGTGAGAAATCGACCCGAGCTAGCCTCATATCTTGCCAATTCCCTGAAGGACGAGGTCTGGTTCAGTGAACTTGATCGTGCCGGATTCTTCAGCGTGGAACACAGCCCTGGTGTGGAGGTTGTCGAAAGCAAGAGCGGCACCACGTATCAGGCTGAAGGTTGGCCCGCCCTGCGCTATCTTGAACAAATTGCCGACTCAGCAAAAGGTGAACAGGCAAGTCGAATTGCCACCATTATCCGGGCTATCAGTTCGGACGCTCAACAGCGAGGATTGGACAACTGGAGGACCTCTTGGTCCCTGGCAACAATTCTGTCGCAATTGCCGCTTGAGGTAATAACGGACCCTGACATTGACATGGTTCGCACTTGGCTAGCTAGCCGCTTCAATTCAGACATGGCTGGTCAAGAGTTAGGGAAGAACTTGCTGCCGCGACTACTGGATAGCTCAGAGTCGGCGAATTGGAGCAAGGCAATAAGGCTGGTCGACGCGTTGTCGATGGTTCGGCGTTCGGAGAAGTCATCATGAGCGAAAGGGCCGGGGTATTGGGCAGTTATCACCTAGGCGAAGTGTTAAAGCCCTCTGCGAGAAAACTAGGGGAGCGCGGTGGTGCTGCAGCCGTCGACATGTTGGGCCTTCGCCTGGCCGAGTTCATTGGCTCCTCAGAGGATGACAACTACTCATATATCTGGCGCTCTGCGATTGAAGAGCACGAGCAAGATACTCACAGAGAAGACACTCGTGCCGTTCTGGTTGATGCCATCCGTGATGCCGCTTTGGGGGCCACGACCACTAGTACGACTGAGGCACTCGCTGTGGCGAGGACGCTACTTCAGTCTCCATACCCAACGCTTAATCGCGTAGGTATCTATGTATGTGGTGAGCACTACGGAACTGTCGGGACGATCTTTTGGGAGTGTGCAAAAGATAGCTGGTTTATCGACGCTCCCTACTGGCATGAGCTCTATTGGTTCATCAACAAGACGTTCTCCAGATTCTCCGCTGCTCAGAGAACTCAATTCCTGCGACTCGTAGAGCAATCAAAGGGAGATTTGATAGATGAGTCACGACAGCAGGAGTGGGACGAGAGACATATGCGCGACCTGCTGCATCCGGCGTTCGGCCAAGGTGATGCAGAAGTAGACGAGAAGTACCAGACCCTCGTGCAGCTTTGGGGACCAGTTCGAGACCACCCGGATTTTCACACGTACTCGACTAGCGGGTGGGTTGGAGACCGAAGCCCGATCGCATCCGATGCGTTAGTTAGTATGTCTGACGAAGAACTGGTGACCTTCCTTAAAGGCTTTGTGCCAAGCGGCCGAAGATGGGATGGACCAACATACCGAGGACTAGCCTCATCAATCTCTGCGGCAGTAAGAGCCAGCGAGGATGGCTTTGCGCGACGAATCGTCCTCTTTGCTGACCTGCCGCGTCCATACCAACATGGCTTGCTTAGAGGTCTCAAGGAGCGATGGTCTGACGACAAGCGGGACATTAATTGGCCAGCGACGCTGTCGCTTGTGCAGACAATCGTTTCCACACCGGTCTTCAAAGCGGAATTAGCTGCAGACAAAACAGAAGGCTGGGAGCCTTCCGTGCATTGGGTTGTGACGGACATTGCCGACCTCCTGAAAGAGGTGTCGGGCTCGGAGCGCAGTCTGCCAGAGGAGCTTCACCAATCGTGCCTTCACATTCTGTGCCTTGTTCTCGATGCTACGAAGCCCACTGAAGCCAAACAGTCGAACGATGCCGTTTCACATGCAATTAACTCTCCCAGAGGGCGGACTCTGGAGTCCTTTATTCATTTCGCGCTAGCACTGCGGCGCGACGAGGTGGCAACACAGTCGGGTTTAGGTGAGACTTGGAGCGCGGTCGAACCAGTGTTAGAGGCTGAACTGGCAACAAGCGAGTCTGGAAATAATGCGGACTTCGCAGCGATAGCCGGGATGTACTGCACGAACCTCCATTACCTAAACTCTGAGTGGACGGAAGCCAACTTTGACCGGATATTCTCGACTACCAGCGACGCAGCTTGGAAGTGTGCGGCGCAAGGCTTTGCGTATCAGCGCTATCTCTATGACTGGCTTTTCAAGAGCTTGGTCAATAGCGGGCACTTGAGGAGGATGGTTTACTCGGAAGACCTGCCAGACCAAGTGGGGGAGAAAGCTGTGCAGTTCCTGGGGCTTGCTTATCTAGAAGACATGGAGAGCCTCGATGAAAGAGGGTTGCTCAGCGAACTCATTACGGATCTGAGGATCAAGGAACTATCTCAGTTGTGCTGGTTCTTTTGGACACTACGAGGGACGACCGAACCCTCCGCACGAACTTCCAAGATATTGGACTTCTGGATGACGGTCGCAGAGCAAGCTAGGGCAAACAAGGCCGATCTGCCTGAGTTGCAGTCGGCTCTCAATCAGTTGGCAGTTTTTCTACACGAACTTACGCCCGCCATCGTCGAGGCCTTAGTAGAGGCAGCACCGCACGCGCAAGTTAGGCATCACGGGCACGTGCTAGTCGAGAACCTTGCGCGTCTTGCAAGCCAGTATCCGAAAGAGGTGGCCGCCATATTCCGGGCCGCAATGTCCGAATTCCTACCGGACTACCCCAAAGAGGGCGTCATTGGATGCGTCGATAGACTGGCTGATGCAGGTGAATTCGAAGAAGCCGAGTGGATATGCAATGCTTACGCTGATCGAGGCTCGAACTTGCTTAAGGATACATACGAGGGCATACGCACAAGGCGGCGCGCACTAAACGAGACCGGTCAACACTCTACATAACTGCCTGCTGGTGGGCATCAAATACGTACACCGTCTGGGATGTCCATTAGTGCCAGGCTTCAAGGGCCGCTTTTGGCCGGTAGGTGCCTGTCGGGATGGACTGCAATGCAATTAAAATTTACAGCCGTCCTCGACCCGAAACTTTGGCCTGCACGTCAGTGCACCTGTAATACTCGGTCATGGCTGGGAGCAAATATGTGCAAATCTAGCGATGTCTAGCAAAAAACGCTAGACATCGCTAGACCTTCCTATATTTCGTCGACCTGTTCGGCCACTAGCCTCCTCCACCGTCCGCATATCGCCGATAGTACCTGCGTGGGACGTTCCCTCGGTATCGCCTCCCAGGTTGAGAACGGCGCTCAAGCAGAGCGCGTCAACCACAGGTGAGTGCACGATGGCAACATGGCGAAAGCGGGCTAAGGGAGAGGGATTGTGGTAGCAGACGTGGGGGGAAGTGTCTTGCTGGGGATCGGATATAAAAAAACTAACCCCCTGGTGCGCAGTGAGGGACAGGTCCCTCCCGAGGCGTGGGGGCTATTCTTGAGCCGAATCCTAGCACGAGAATGAAGCAGGACAAAGGGTCAGCCGCGACCGACAGCCATTGACCCCGAAGCTGACGGTGGCGACTGGCAGAATCCTGCGCAGTATCCGGGCTGCCGCGTACCGCTTCAGGGGCTATGGGTTTGCTGCCAGATAACCGTATATATCCAGCAGAGGTTTCTCATCCAAGGCTGATTTGGCCATGTCACAAGTCAGGCCTTGGGCACGACATACCTGTGTAACCGCCCCCACGCAGTCGTCAGGCATTCCCGGAGAGAAAATGATCCTAGAGATGAACCTGTTCATGTCCTTGATGCTTGGGCTCACCTGGCCAACGTCGTTGATACTTGATTGCGCAAACTTGTAACTAAAGACAATGTCTTCTCTAGTGGGCCAAGCGATTAGCCTCACCTCCTTTTCAAACTCGAAATGGCGGGCTTTCCTGGTGAACTGATGCAGTGGGTTTTCCGTAGCTGATGCGTCAGAGTGGTTGATATAGTCGACCATTGATAGTGCGAATTTATGTCCTTCAAGCGGAAGAATATTCTCTTTAAGCCTCTGAATAGTGGTTTCTATGCAGAAGCCAGAACCCTCCGGCAGATCAAATAATGATCCACGGTATGGGTGCTTTTCCTTTCCGTAGATCTCCCACATTGCATGACACTCGTAATCGTAGGTGTGCAAGCAACAGGCATAGAGCCAGTTTCTAGCGTTCTTCAAATACGCTTCATAGTTGTCGCGAGACTCATGCCCGAATATGGTTTCAAACTTTCTCGCGCGGAGTTCTGATACTAGCTCTGAGGACTGCCGCCTTCTCTCATCATACTCATCCCTGTCACCTATGCGTCCCAGGATATTGTCTGCAGTACTTAACAGGTCTGGCTCGTTTGAGTTACGAATATAATCCGCAGCGGTTATTCCTCCTTCGAGCTGGTCTGAAAAGCCGGAGTAACTGGCCATGTAAAGAGACTTATTTTTTATGAGGTACTCGAATTTGAGGGGAGTTAAATACCTTCTGACTATAATGTCGTCCGGGATATCAGTTTCTATCATGAGGCCTCCTGCTGATGATGGAATTAGGATTCTCAAGCGTCGCCGCGGTGCTGAAGCACCAGCTTGGCCAGGCCTTGGCGGATGTGCCCCTCGTTTTTGCCAATGGCCTGCAGGGCACCACGGATGGTCTCACCGGTCTCCGCGTGGCCTTGGCTCTCGACCAGCAGCTTCAGCTCCATGATGGCCGCTTCAAATGCCAGCTGATTGGTGTACAGACGTTCGAGGGTGTCAGACAGAGAGTATTCAGGGGCGGGCATGGCTTCGACTCCGTTCGAGGAAATCGGAAGCGTAGCAGGACAAATGTCAGTCGGGTTTGTCTATCGGCACTCTAGGGCTCGGGAGCCAGTCATCGGCAGCAGGATTGTCGGTATCCATGCACAGCGCCCTGCGACTTGTGAAGCCCCCGTCATCCGCTCTCTCGCGTGCGTGATGCTCCACTCCGCCCGGATATCTGATTTTGAGTTGATAACGCCAAGCTCGTTGTGAAAGTCTGCCAGGCTTCCTGCTGGGAAGTGCATCGTTATGACCTGCTTTTTAGACACGCGCGTGGTGCTTACTTTCTCTGGTTCGGCCATAGACCACGTCCACATGCCATGAATCAGCGCGTTTTTAGAGTCTTGTAGGTGGGTGATTCTGGCGAACTGCTGCTTCAAGACCACTGCACGTTCACCCTCTGCTACGTCGGCAACCCGAGCCTTCCACAACTCCAGTACCTTGACGAAGCTGAGGTTGTTCATTGCATTTGCTAACTCCTCGAAGTCTTGCACATCGAAAGTTGCAAGTGTTTGCACAAACCACTCGGACTCAAGCCCCCCCCATAGAGCAATGATCCTGCCGATGAGTACCCCCTCCTTGTCAGAGAGTGGAACGTCTTAAAGTCGGATCAAATTATCGCTCATGGGTGAGTTATCTTGACGTTGTCGGTGGTGGGCTCGGACTGAGTAAGCATCTGGCGTCTGATAATCGCAAGTGGCGCTGACCGGTTCCTCGGCTTGTCTATCCGCATCGACTGAAAACGGCGCAAATTGAGAGTCCGCTAGTGGCCGTTCTCTGCCGATCATGGTTACAAAGCGTGCTGGTCACCAATGCAATCAGTAGTCAGCCCGAATGCAAACGGTTCACCTCGGCGGCCAATATCTTCAATGTCCCGACCATGTACACCTCGGTCGAAAATGAGAGCTTCAGCCATTACATTTGGCTTCAGCAGCTACAAGTACCTCGCGACTCGCAATCGCCTCTCTCCTCTCAAAAATTACTTTAGTTGCCCCGCCTTACATAGAGCACTTTTTCCTAACTATGAATAGGCCCCAGATCAGGGCACGCCGGATGCGCGGCACTACAACCCGCTGGGCACTGTGCACGGAGGCTATGCCGCGACACTGCTGGACTCGTGCATGGGCTGCGCCATCCACACGCAACTGAAAA
>Ga0247819_10001979_pt1 | contig 10825 bp, 17 predicted proteins | sample 13C_Xylose_Day6_FD_193428 | JGI IMG/M metagenome (GOLD analysis project Ga0247819, IMG submission 193428) | Soil microbial communities from agricultural site in Penn Yan, New York, United States - 13C_Xylose_Day6 | ecosystem: Environmental > Terrestrial > Soil > Agricultural land | place: USA... | reverse complement strand
TCGTCCAGGACAGCCACGTCAGCCCTCCTTCCGCCGTCGTCGACGGCGGCGGGTGCGCTGCTCGTCGTCCTGCTCGAACTGCTGCTGGAAGCCCTGGACGATGCCGAGGATCTCCCGGCCGCTGCGCGAGGGCCGGTCCGCGGGCGACCAGAGCATCAGGTGGTCGCGCAGCCGCGGCCGCGCACCCTTCTTCAGATGCGGGGTGACCACGTCCATGCCCAGACGTGCCAGCAGGACGTCGAAGCGGCGCGGGGTGATCGGCCCGTACAGGTTCTGCCAGGCGACCAGGTGCACGATCTCGTCGTCGCTGAAGCGCGCCAGCACCTCGGCCGGCGGCACCTGGTACGCGATCGACAGGTCGTAGAGCAGCCTCAGCTCTGGTCGCCGTCGGAGTTTCCCTCCGCGTCCTTGACCTTCTGCTCGAAGTCGCGGTCCTCGCCGGACAGATGCCGGCACAGCTTGAAGAGCCCGTCGACCGTGCCCTGGCTCTTCTTGCTGAGGATGGCGATGCCCTCGCGCAGGTCGCGGAAGACCAGGTCGTCGGTCCCCGGCTCGTACAGGGCCTTGGCGACGATCTCCGCCCGGTTGGACTTCACCTGCATCTCGGCGCCGCTCTGCCCTTCCTGGAAGCGCAGGCGGTTGAGCTTGTTCTGGTAGGCCTCCCAGTCGCCGGACGGCAGGCCCCGCACGTCGACGCTGACACCCCACTCGGGGATGTCCACGCCCGGCTGGGTCTTGATGTCCTGGGCGGCGCGGATGGCGTCCTTGATGCTGCTCACGGCAGTCTGCTCCTTAGGGGTGTGCGTCAGCCGGTGGCCGTGAGAGTGGGCTTCCCGGAGATCTTGAAGGTGACCTCGCGGGCCATCTTGTCGTCGAGGGGGAACTCGTCGCCGATGTCGCTGATGCCGGCGGTGAACTCCCAGGTGTGCTCGTCGTCGTCACCCGGCAGCATGACGAGCTGGTAGTCGCGCAGCTCGTCCTCTTCGAAGTCCGCGTCGAGGGCCTGATGCGTGGTCTCGCCCGGGCGGTAGTTGATGGTCGCCGTGACCTCGCCGCCGTCCTTCATCCCCTTCACGAACTCCCGGTACTTGTTCGGGGAGTCGTGCGCGGAGACGTCGATCATGTTGCGGGTGCGGGAGGGGCCCGACAGATCCTCGACGCTCGCGATCGTCACGAAGCTGCCGGACCCGGTCGAGTCGCGCTTGAGCAGTGTGCCGGTTGCGTCCTCACCAGCCATGGCGGGTCACATCCTCTCTGTGGTCATGTCAGGGGCTGACCTGCGTCAGGACCCGGAAGCTGATGGGAACGTGCCGGATGTCGCCCGGCGGCTCGGGGTCGGTGATCGTCTGGAGCGACACGTAGTAGGTGGCCACGTGCCGGTGTCCGGCGATCGTGAGGGGCCGGTGCTCGAGGAGCGCCCGCACCCGGGCGGCGATCGTCAGGGCCTGCGCGTAGCCGCGGTACTTCGACCACACGTGCAGGGTGATCACGGTGTTGGAGCCGTGGCTGTCGTGGGTGTTGTCCGGGGTCTCGACAGCCTCGCCGATGGCGATGTACGGGTACGGCTGGTCTTCCTTCACCCAGTCGAACACGCCCTGGATCAGGGCCATCAGCGTGCTGTCCCCGGTGAGGGTGGCGATCACGGCTTTCTGCAGGGGCAGGACGGCGGAGTCGGAGACGGGCATCACAGGCGGTTCCTCACCTCGTCCTTGAGCCGTTGCACCAGCTGTGATCCGGCGCGCTCCAGCGCGGGGATGAGTGTGGGGTTGGCGGGGATGCGGCGGCTGCCGCGCTCGTGGAACACGGCGTACAGGTCGTCCTGGTCGCGCCAGCCCACCTCGGCCTGGAGCCCGCTCTTCTGGTAGCGGGGCTCGACGCTGGTGCGCAGGTTGCCGGAGTCGACGCGCACGTTGCGCCGCACGTCCGCGGTGATGAGCCCGGCCGAGTTCTCGACCTCGGCCTTGGCCGCGGCCTCCAGTTGCGGCACGAGCTCGCGCAGGCGGCGTTGCAGCCGCTCCATGCCGACGATCTCCACCCGGGCCCCGCGGCGTGCCATGGTCAGTGCCTCTTGCCGAGGATGCGGCGGATCTCGTGCAGCTCACCGGCGACGGCGAGCAGCCCGAAAGCGATCGCGCGCGGCACGTCGACGTCCGCCTCGCCGAGCCCCAGGAACTCCTCGGCCCGGCGCCTGCACTCCTGCGGCTCCGCCATCGGCAGGCCGCCGTCGCCGCAGGCCGTCACAGCGGCAGCTCGAACGCGGCGACCGTCAGCGATGTGACGCCCGAGTACGTGATCGCCGCGCGCCCGTTGGAGCCGCGGTGGACGTTGGCCAGCGGGATGATCGCGATGTCCCCGGCGGCGATCGATACCGCGGTGTCGGCGATGGCGAGCCCGGACACCGTGCCCGGTGTGGCCACGGTGACGGTGAGCGCCCCGCCGCTGCCGTTGCTCGCGTACAGGAAGCGGCCTGGGCCGACGGGGGCGGTGTCGCCGCCGCCGGCCGCCGCCACGGTCTGGGCGGCGGCGTCGGCGATGCCGGTGGCGACCGGCACCGAGATCAGGCTGAGGTCAGCCATCAGCGTTCTCCTTCGGACTGAAGATCCTCGACGAGGGCCTTGGAGTAGACGGGGGCGGACGGCTGCACGACCGCCTGCACCCGGAACCGCTGTGCGGTGCCCCGGGCGTCGGTGCCGCGCAGCTCGTCGCCGCGGCGGACGTCGGCGCTGGGCAGCAGGTACACGTTGTGCGAGTGCCGTGAGGTGGTCGACGCGGCGATCATCCGCTCGGTTGGCGAGGGCTGGTCGACCTTGCCCCGCACGGTGCCGACGGCGACGAGCGTCGTCTGCTCGCCGCCGGCGCCGTCCGGCGCGGTCTGCGGCCGCCACACCTCGAGCGTGCGGCTGAGGTAGCGGCCGATGGACGGGCGGCCCCTCACCGCGACGTCACCATGCTCGCGCCGTCCCCGAAGCGGGCGGCGAGCCGCTCGCGCAGGTAGTCCGGCAGCTCCATGGACGTGATCAGTCCCTCGCTGCCGTAGGTGACGGCGTAGTCCCCGATCCGCTCGGAGCGGATGTCACCGGCCGCCACGCCGGCGCCCTCGGGATCGGCCCGGTAGTCGGCCAGGGCGGTGCCGGTGATCCGGCACACCAGGTCGACGATGTCCTCGGGCACCGCGGCCAGGCCGTGGGTCTGGGCCACCTCGACCTCGGACGGCCCCCAGCCGCGCGACCAGCCGCCCGCGCGCCACAGGCGGCCGCCGCGCAGCCGCCAGTCGGTCACCGCCTCCCCGTCGACCGTGACGGCGGACACCGCGGTGACGGGCTGCCCCGGCAGGGACATCCACTCGGTGACGGGGCCCTCGAGGGTGAGGGTCGAGGTGGTCTGGGAGATGGGTGTCCCTGCGGCCTCCCGCACGGCGGCGGAGGCGACGCGCAGGTAGGTCTCGGCGACCGTGGTCTCCTCGGCGGTCACGGCAAGGCCGCGAGCGGCGAGGTCGGCCACGGTCGCCAGAGCAGCGAGCGCCATGCGCGCCCCCTTCCGGGTCTCAGGCGAACAGGGCGATCAGGTCGTCCTTGGTGTACGCCTCGGCGTCCTCGCGGGCCATGCGGCCCGACTTCACGGTGAAGTCGATCCACGCGGCCTTGTCGGCGTCCTCGTCCGGCCGCCCGTCGCCCGCGTGCGCGGCGGGCGAGGGCTGCTCGGGCAGCTCCTTCAGCGCGGCCAGAGTCAGGGCGTCGGCCGCCTCCTGGTCCAAGCCGTGCACGGCAACGGCCCACGCCGCCCACTCGCCCTTGGACGCGCGAGTGCCCGGGCGCGGGACGACGCCCTCGGTCAGCGAGCTGCCCTGAACGGCGGCCGCTTGCGGCGCGGGCGCACCGTAGTAGGGGGAGCCGTCCGCGTTGACGCGCTGGAGCGCCCCGCGGTCGAGGCGTTCCTGGATGCTCTCGGGCAGGGGCAGGTCCATCGCGAAGACGGCCCCGCCCTCCCCCCGGACGTGGATCGTCTCGGCCATGTCAGGTGTTCCTCGGGACGCGCAGGGCCGTGATGGTGCCGGTCGTCGTCGTGGACTCGATGAGCATCGAGCCGTCGGACTGCACGAACCGGCCGGACTCGAACGGGCCGATGAGCTGCACCGTGCCGAACGCCACCGTGACGGCCAGGTCGCCCTGCCCCGCAGCGAGGGCCGGCGGGTGGTCGCCCGCCTTCACCGTCAGGGTCAGCGCGGTGTCGTCGTCGGTGTTCGACACCCTCAGGACGGTCAGCTCGGGGAACGCGTTGGCGAGCTGCATGTTGTTCGTCGGCGCCGCGACCAGGGTCGTCCCGGCCGGCTGCAGCAGGTTGCTGTTCGCGACCAGGTTGGAGTAGCTGAGCTGGGTTGTCGCCATGGGTCATGTCTCCGATCAGGCGGCGGGGTTGATGAACGCGGCGGCCAGGGCGTCGGGGCGCACGACCTTCGCGCCGTACAGGGCCAGGCCCTTCACGGCGTCGGAGAAGCTGTTCTCCGGGCGGTACGCCTCGGTCTTGTTGATCTGCTCGGCGAACGTGATGGCCGCGTTCGTGCCGGCGGTGATGACCTGCGTGTCGCCGCTCGGGTTCGGAACGTTGTTCGACTCGTAGATGTCGAAGCCGGCCGCCCGCCCGACCATGCCGTTGCGCAGGCCTGCGTCGGTGCCGGCGTTGTCGGCCTTCACGAACCGGTCGTCCTTGAGCAGCGAGGCGTAGAACTCCGGGGAGACGATGACGTAGCGGCCGGCGGTCGGCACGTTCGCCTTCGTCAGCTTCGTGCGCAGGGGCACCAGCACCTTGTCGTAGGCGTCGGTGGCGGTGGTGTACGTGTCGATCGGGGATCCGACGACGTTGAGGAAGTTCGCCGACTGGATCTGCGTGTACAGCCCGGCCACGTACTGGTCCACAGTGTCGGCGAGCGCGTAGGCGGCCTCGCTCATCGCCTGCGGGATCAGGTTGGACTTGGCCTGCCGCTTGTCGACGTCGTCGATGGCGAACGCCCAGTACTTCGACTGGTCGACCACCAGCGTGCGCTGGCCGGTGGTCAGCGTCTCCGGCGTGATCGTCGTCGAGCCGGGGGTGTAGGTGCCGATCGCCGGCCGGGACACCGAGGTGATGCGGACGGTGTCACCCGACTCGCTGATCTCGCCCTCGTAGTCGCGGTTCACGACGGTCGGCGCTGCGTAGACGAGCGACTTGCGGAGCGCGACGAGCAGTCGAGCGCTCCAGATCTCGGGAACGAAGTTCCGCACGGTCATGGGTTCCTCCTGGCTTACTTGCCGCCGAGCAGGTCATCGAGACGGCCTTCGTTGCTGGCCTTGTCGATCTGCTCGGGGGTCATGGATTTCAGGTCTGCTCGGGTGAGCTGCTTCGGGCGGGACGCCTTGCGCGCCGCTCCGCCGTCGCCGGAGCCCTGGAACCTCTTGGCCGTTGCGGCTGCCAGGTAGGGCTTGTCCTTCAGGAGATCGGCGATGGCCTCCTCGATCTCCTCGGGGTCGATCTCGCCGTCCTCGCCGACCTCGAACTGGTCGAGGTCCAGGAAGGTGAGAGCGTCCTTCGGGTCCGCCAGGCGGCCCTTGGCCGCGGCGCGGATCTCGGCCCGCAGGATGCGGCCGTTGGCCTTGGCGAGGGCGTCGGTCTCCGCCTTGCGGCGGGTCTGCTCGGCCTCGTCGGCGCCGTCCTTCTGCGCCAGCTGCTGCTCGAGCTCGCGGCGCTTGTCGCGCTCGGTGCGCCACTTGCCCTTCATGGACGCGAGCGCGCGCTTTCCCTTGTCGCCGAGCTGGTCGGCGCCATCGGGGTCGGCGTCGTCCTGCCCGTCGTCGTCGGCGTCCCGGCCGCCGTCGTCGGCATCGTCCTGGTCGTCGGCGTCCTGGCCGCCGTCCGCGTCGGCGTCGTCCTGGTCGTCGTCGGTGTCGGCGCCGTCGCCGTAGAACACCGGCGACCAGAGGCCGGCCGGGTACGGGTGGGACCAGCCCGGCGCGTGGCGGCGGGCATGGCGAGCCAAGGTCAAGAGGTCCATCGGTGCTCCCGTTGCGGGGTGAGGTGGCCGCGCCTTGCGCGCGGTCAGGTCAAATAGCCGTGCAGCCGCAGCAGCCGCATGGCGTGCGCCCGGTCGTCGGCGATGCGGAAGATCTCCTCGGGCATGAGGCGGGGCCGGTCGGGGCGGAACCCGCGGATCGACCGGCTGCGGGGGATCGCGCCCTCGGCCTGGAGGCGGCGGAACTCCAGCCGGCGGAACTCGCCGCGCGCGGTGCCCTCGGTCGTGGTCTGGATGCGCTGCCCGGCGACGGTCGCGGAGGACATGCCGCGCCGTGCGTTGACCACCTGCCCCAGGTCGGCACCCTCGGCGATCGCCCTTGCCCCGGCCTCGCCGAACACGCGCTGACGCTGCCGCTCGCTCATGTCGTCGAACGCCTGCCGCGGGTCCTGCGGTGTGGGCCGGTGCTCGGCGGTGACCGGCTCCATGCCGCAGTGGCAGCGCGGGTGCCGCGCGAACGCAGTGGACACCCCGTACTCCCGCCCGGCCAGGACCAGGCAGCGCGAGCACGCCCCGCCCTCGACGACGCGGATGTAGGAGGTGACCGCAGGGCGGCTGATCATCGCCACGGAGTCCGCGGCCCGGCCGGTGTCGGCGATCGCCGTGCGCACGATCGCGTCGAGCAGCAGCTGGCCGCGCGCCATCGCCTGCACGATCGGGGCGCCTGCCGTCACCAGGCGCAGCGCTGACCACACCGGCGCCATCAGCACCCCGCCGAGCGGCCGGCCGGAGCCGTCGAACCCGACCAGCGCCGCAGGGTTGAGCCGGTCGCTCTGCGCCCGTTCGGGGTCGTCGCCGAGCAGCTGCTCAAGCCACGGCTCCGAAGCCTGCGCCGTGGTGAGCTGGCTCGCGGCCACGACCGCGAGGACGCCGGCGACCAGGCCCGTCCAGGACGACAGGAGATTGTTGCGGTCGGTCCGCAGCCACATGGTGCGGGCGGCCCTCGAGGCGGCGGCCGCCAGCCGCAGCCGGGCCTCGGCGTGCCGGTCGGCGGCCGGGCTCGGGCTCACACCGGCACCTCCTCCGGCATGTCCTCGTCGACGGGCACGTCGTCCTCGCCGGCCGAGCCGGAGTCCGCGCCCGGGCCGGGGGCGTTGGTCATCATGCGGGCGACCTCGGCCACCGGGTCCATCTCGGCCTCCCGCTCGCGCAGCGCCATCACGTCGGCCACCTCGGTGGGGGTCAGCCCGTACCGCAGCGCAAGCCACTCGAAGGGGAACCCGAGCTGCTTCAGCTTCAGCAGCGCGTCCGCCATCTGCGCGTGCGAGCGGGATTCGGAGTCCGCCCACAGCACCCGGCCCGAGCGAAGCGCCCGCGCTTTGTCGTCCTGGCCCTTGGCCAGTGCGATCAGCCGCGCCATCTCACGCAGGCCCTGCCCGAACCACAGCTTCTTCTCGTCGACGCGCTGCACCAGCCCGGTCTCCGCGGCGAGCAATGCATCCGCACTGAGGTTGGCCATCTTGCCGATCAGGTAGTGCTGCGGGGTGCGGGTCTGCGCGGCCAGGTGCCCGACGGCGACCTCGATGATGTTCGTGTACATGGCCAGGTTGGCGGCCTGCCACTCGGCGATCCGCGCGTCCTTGCCGGTGATCCACGCGACGCGGTCGATCTGGAACTTGTCCAGGTCGACGGGCTGCTTGCCGACGATCTCGCCGGCGCTGTTCAGCTTCGGAAGCATCGGACGCTCGGCCCCGAGGACGACGCGTTGCGGAAACGATGCGTAGTCCGAGGCGGTGAACAGCTGCGCCCACAGCAGATTGATCGCGTCCTGCATCGCGATCACGCCGTGCACGTCCGAGATCGGATCGTCTACGAGCATCGGCTTGTTCGGCAGCTCCACCATCGGCACGACACCCATCGGGTTCGGCTGCGGGTTCGGCTCCTTCTCGCCCATGTCCCGCGGCTTCCACGCCTTCATCGCCTCGTCGACATCGGCTTCCTGCGGGGACTTGTCCTGCTTGGCCAGGGGGCGGCAGAACTTCCACACCTCGTCCGGCAGGTACAGGGTGGCGTAGTCCTCGTTGCCGTCCTGCCACCGCTTCAGCGCGGCCCGCCGGTGCCGGCGCGAGCCGGGCTCGTAGGCGACGATCGACTGAGAGGCATCCTCGAAGGTGACGACCGGCATGTCCGGGTCGTTCGGGTCGCCCCACACCAGGACGAAACAGCGGGAGCCGGTGACGGCACCGAGGAATCCGAGCTGGCTGTCGGCGTCCAGGCCGTTGACCTGCCACACCTCCCACAGATCCTTGTCCGCCGTCGTCTCTCCGGAGGCGAGGAAGCCGGTCACGGTCAGCCGCTCGACCGGGGAGTCGGCCACGACCTGCGTCCAGTTGTCGGAGAAGTCGCGGTACCGCTGGCCGTGGAACTTCGCGAACTCGGCCGACGCGAACTTCAGAGGATGCTCGCCGCGGTAGTAGGCGTTGTGCGTGTCGATGTCACCGCGCCGCCGGATCAGTTCGTTCTCCAGCAGCGCGACCAGCTGGAGAGCCTGCCCCTCCGTAGCCATCGGGCCCTCCTCAACTGCCGTAGTAGTAGGACACTTCGCGCTCGGCCAGGCCCGCGGCGATCACGTCTCCGAGCGCCTCGTGGGCGAGGATGCTCGGGATGGTGGCGTCGATCTTCTGAGTGGGGCTCGCCTTGCGCAGCACGTACCGGTCCATCGGGCGGGCCGCTGCCCGGGTGTGCTCGATGTGGTCCTGCGTGGTCGGGCACCCGTCGTGCCGGAACGTGCCGTCCCGCTTGATCACATCGGTCTTCAGCCGCTCGCACGCCGCATGCATCTGCACGATGCGCCGCGTGTGCCAGCGGATGACCCGCTCCTCGCCGAACTCGTCCACCCAGTCATCGATCTCGGTGTCCCAGTACGGAGGGTCCGCGTACAGGCGCACCACGTCGTACCGGCGGAACACCTGATCCATCGCCGCGCGCACCTCGGCGCGCGGAACCTGCCCGCCGGTGTCGGCCGGGTTCCAGATCGTCGGCTCGTCGTTCGGCCCGTACAGAGGCGTGAACTGGTAGCCGTCCATCGTCTCGGCACGGATGGCCGTCCAGTCGTCGCTGTCGCTGCCGTCGAACCCGAGGACGATCCGGGTCATCGGCCGCACCCTGCGCGGCTTCGCCTTCCCCGCCCACTTCGCCGGGTCCAGCCAGGCCGCCGTACCGGCCACGCACCGGTTACCGAAGAACCGCTCGGCCTGCGCCTCGTCCTTCTCCATGATCTCGGCGGCCTCGGCCTCGATCGCGTCGAGGTCCACGTGCGAGGAGCCCGCGTAGACGATGGCGTGGATCTTCCGGCGCTGCCGCTTGTCCTTGTACGACAGTGACTTCGGGGCCTGCGGGTGGTACCGGAAGATGTCCCGCGCCTTGGCCTCGCTGGTCGTCTGGGCGACCGAGCCCTCCGACGGATCCCACCCGTTCGTCGTCTCCATCGACCGGCCGCCCATGCCAGCCGCTCCGCGCCGCTGCGTCTCGGCGACCTTCCGCAGCTTGTTCGCCGCGGTGTACAGGCCCGTCTCGTCCTGCATCGCAAAGACGATCGGGTTGCCCAGCCGGGACAGGGCGTTCGACGTGACCACGTCGATCCGGCCGTCGTCCCCGACCCGCGTGAACTCCTCGCCCGTCTGCATCATCTCGGCGAGCGGTCCCCGCTTCACCATCGAGCGCAGCGGCCGGTACACGTTGTCGACCTGGTCCTCGGACGTGGCCGTCAGCTGGATCAGCGGCGTCGGCCACGGCACACCCATCGGCTCGCCCGGCTCGTACTCGTACCACCAGCCGCAGCCGCAGCCATGGTCCGAACACCGGTACCGTTCGCCGCCCTTGGCCCAGCCGTCGAAGACCACCGGCCCGGCGGCCTCGGCCAGGACGATCGTCGCCGACCACGGACCCTTGCCCGTCTTCTGCGGAGCCACCACCTGCGACCGCCGGTAGTGGAACGCCGGCGCCAGCTGCCCCACCCGCGCACCCGGGCGCACGCGGTAGTGGTTGACCGTGCACCACAGCTGCCACGGGTACAGCTCGAGGTCTTCGCCCACCCGGAAGCCGTCCGGGATCGGGCAGTGCGCCTCGATCCAGTCCGGGACGATCCACAGGGTGGGGAAGTCGACGACGAACTCGGCCCCGTCAGGTCCCTTCGCCACTGGGTACGACCTTCAGCCGGTCACGCGCGGACGGGCGCCGCACGGGCGCGGCCGCCGGAGCGGCCTCGGCCGGCTCCTCCACGGCCGGGGCGACCTTCCACCGGTTGCGATTCATGCCCGCGACGCTCAGCCCGAGCGAGTCGAGGTAGCTGCGCACCATCTTCTTCACGTCCACGCGCCCGTCGGCGCGCTCGGCCTCCGCCAGCGTCCGCACGAACAGTGCGACCTCCAGCTCCTGGCCCATGTCCTCCCACGCCACGGCCTGCGGCTTGCCCCACAGCTCATCCCACAGATCCAGCTCACGGTCGGACGCCGTCGTCAGCGGCCAGTCGGGCGCCGCCTCGCCGCGGCCCTCGGCCGGCAGCGTCCGCCAGCCGCCCTTGTCCACGGCCCTGCTGCTGCGCAGCGACCGGGGATCCGGCGCCGGCCCGGAGACCGCGCGCGCTCCACCACGGGGCATGTCGATCACTCCTTCAACGCGCTGCATTGCGCAGCACCAGGCCGTCACCTTGCGTGACAGCGGGGACCCTCTGAACCCGTCGGACCTCCGAGCGCCCTCCCCCGCGCTCTGGCACCCCCAGCCGGCCGGGGGTCACCCCCCTGGGTCCGTGACCTTGCGTCACGTTCCCCATGTCTCGGCTGC
>Ga0247819_10001978_pt1 | contig 10831 bp, 8 predicted proteins | sample 13C_Xylose_Day6_FD_193428 | JGI IMG/M metagenome (GOLD analysis project Ga0247819, IMG submission 193428) | Soil microbial communities from agricultural site in Penn Yan, New York, United States - 13C_Xylose_Day6 | ecosystem: Environmental > Terrestrial > Soil > Agricultural land | place: USA... | reverse complement strand
ACCTTGCCACGAACCGGACCTGCGCCGGGGCGCGGGCTGCGATCCTCATCCTTTTCGTTGTCGACCTTGCGGCCGCGCAGAGCACCGGCCGGTGCCGGCGTCGGAAGACCTGCTGCCGGGGCGGCGGCGGGCCGTGCAGCCTGCGGGCGATTGTCGACGCGACGCTCGCCGGCTGCAGGTGCGCGAGCAGCCACGGGGCGCTCTTCGACAACCTCTTCGGCCTTGGCTTCGGGCTCGACAGCCGGGCGGGCTGCTTCCTCGGCGGCGCGACGTGCGGCGTCTTCCTTCTCCTGCAGGAGACGGGCTTCTTCCTCACGCTTGCGGCGCGCTTCGTTCTCGGCGCGGATGACCGCTTCTTCAGCTTCGCGGATCTGGGCTTCGGCCAGAGCGCGGCGGCGCGCATCGATCTCACCGGCGGAAAGCTGGTTCAGAACGACACCGACGCGCGGACGGTTCGCCTGGTTGGCTTCCTGGCGCGTCTGGTGCTGCTGTGGCTGCGGGGCCGGGCGGCCCGAAGGCTGCGGCTGAGCCGGACGCTGTTCGGCCGGCCGTGCGGCGGGAGCCGCGGCAACCGGCGTGATCGGGCGCTCGTCCTTGGGGCGATGGAAGGGGCGTTTCTTGGTTTCGACCACGACCGCCTTGGTGCGGCCACGGCCCATGTCCTGACGCACGGTCCCCTGCGAAACCCCGGAGGGCTTCAGGGTCAGCGTCTTCTTGCCTGCTGCGCCGCCTGTCTTGTCGTCGTTGTTGTCGGTCATTCCGTTCCGTTCCTAGCGATCAGGGCCGGATGCGTATCACCTGACCCTGTCTTCCAAATTGTCTCAAACAATGTACGCGATGCCGGATTTTGCCGGTGACGCGCGTCATTGCTGTGGCTTGCCAGCGCCGCCTTCGGCCCGGACCGGGACGGATCCACGGTACTTTTCGAGCATGATTGCGCGCTTCACTACACCCTCACCCGCCTGCCCTGCAAGCGTTGCGGCATGGATAAAAGCATTACTTCCCAAAAGGCCCTCCATTTCCGCCGCCGTGAAGGGGCGGAACGCGGGTATTTCCGTTTCATCTTCAACCACAAAGCTCATCGCCTTGCGGGCCTGGTCAATCTTGCGGACGCCGTCGGCTGCCGCATCACTCGCGTGGAAGACGGCGAGTGCCGCCAATCCACGAACTGCCTGCTCCGTCTTCGTCGCGCCGGAGATGAACTGGGCCGCCTTGCGCGCCATGTTCATCATTCCGGCAAGCTGCTCGACGAGCAGCCTGTCCACGTCATCGGCAAGCGTCGCATCGACCTTGACGTCGGCCTTCAAGGCCCGGGCGAAGAGCTTCTTCGCCATGGCCTTTTCGACCAGCGCCCGCTCCGCCTTGACCCAGCAGCCGCGCCCCGGAAGCTGACGCTTCAGATCGGGAACGATGCGGCCGTCGGGTCCGGCGACGAAGCGGATCAGATCGTCGGGCGAGCCACTCTCGCGCGTGACGATGCAAGTCCGGGTGCTGCCGCTCTTGTCCTTCGGACCGTTGTCCGAAGGCAGAACGTCAGCGTCAGTCGATGCGGTGGTCGCCATCAGGCGTCCTGTTCCGCGCCTTCGGCAACCTCGATCGCCTCATCTACTTCCTGCTCGACGGCGAGGTCGTCTTCCGTGATCCAGCCGGCAGCAAGGCGAGCCTGAACGATCATGGCTTCAGCGTCGGCACGCGAAACTTCGAACTTCGAGAACGTGCCCTCGAAGCGCTTGGTCTCGCCGTCCTTGCGTTCGCTCCAGCCAACCAGGTCGTCAGCGGCGCAACCGGCAAAGTCCTCGATGGTCTTGATGCCTTCCTCGCCGAGCGCGACCAGCATCGGGCTGGTCAGGCCATTGATCGTGCGCAGTTCGTCGGCAACGCCGAGTTCCTTGCGCTTGGCATCCATCTCAGCTTCCAGCCTGTCCAGGTACTCGCGGGCGCGGGTCTGGATTTCGGTAGCCGTTTCGTCGTCGAAGCCGTCGATCGAGGCAATTTCGTCGAGATCGACATAGGCAAGCTCCTCGACAGCCGCAAAGCCCTCGGAAGCCAGAACCTGACCGACCATCTCGTCGACGTCGAGCGAGTCCATGAACAGGTTGGTGCGCTCGTTGAATTCCTTCTGGCGACGTTCGCTTTCTTCCTGCTCGGTGAGGATGTCGATATCCCAGCCGGTCAGCTGCGAAGCGAGGCGAACGTTCTGGCCGCGGCGGCCGATGGCCAGCGACAGCTGCTCGTCCGGAACCACCACTTCGATGCGTTCCGCATCTTCGTCGAGAACGACCTTGGCGACTTCCGCCGGCTGCAGCGCGTTGACGATGAACGATGCCGGATCCTGCGACCACGGAATGATATCGATCTTTTCGCCCTGCAGTTCGCCGACGACGGCCTGAACGCGCGAACCGCGCATACCGACGCAGGCGCCGACCGGATCGATCGACGAGTCGTTCGAGATCACGGCGATCTTGGCGCGCGAGCCCGGATCGCGGGCAACCGACTTGATCTGGATGATGCCGTCGTAGATTTCAGGCACTTCCATGGTGAAGAGCTTGACCATGAACTGCGGATGCGTGCGCGACAGGAAGATCTGCGGGCCGCGCTGTTCGCGGCGAACGTCGTAGACGAAGGCGCGGACGCGGTCGCCGTAACGCATGTTTTCGCGCGGGATCATCTCGTCGCGACGGATGATGCCTTCGCCACGGCCGAGATCGACGATGACGTTGCCGTATTCGACGCGCTTGACGGTGCCGTTGACGATCTCGCCGACGCGATCCTTGAATTCGTCGAACTGGCGGTCACGCTCGGCTTCGCGAACCTTCTGCACGATGACCTGCTTGGCCGACTGGGCAGCGATACGGCCGAAATCCATCGGCGGCAGCGGGTCGGCAATGAAGTCGCCGAGCTTGGCGTCCGGGTTGCGGTCGCGGGCCAGTTCAAGCGGGATCTGGGTGGAATAGTCTTCCGCCTTCTCGACCACTTCCAGCAGACGCTGCAGGCGGATTTCGCCGGTCTTGGAATTGATGTCGGCACGGATGTTGGATTCCGAACCATAGCGGGAGCGCGCGGCCTTCTGGATCGCATCGGCCATCGCGGCCAGAACGATCTCGCGGTCGATCACCTTTTCGCGTGCCACTGCATCTGCGATCTGCAGAAGCTCGAGCCGGTTAGCACTGACTGCCATCTCATGTCTCCGTCTGGTTGCAGGGGGCCTCAAGCACCGCCCCGGCTTTTATTCGTCGATAGGTGAATCTTCGTCTTCAAAATTCTCGTTCGCGGCGCGCGCTGCCTTGGCCTTCTTGTCGGCCGTCAGGGCGTCGCGGATCAGGTCGTCGGTCAGGATCAACCGCGCCTCCGCAAGCGTGGTGAAAGGAATGGTAACCGTCGCTTCCTCGCCATAAGCAGGCTGATCGCGCTCGATCTGGAAACCATCCGCATCCACGGACACGATCTTGCCGCGGAAACGCTTGCGGCCTTCAACCAGCACCGAGGTCTCGCATTTCAGCAGGTGACCCTGCCAGCGGAAGAAATCGGACTTGCGCACCATCGGGCGATCGATGCCGGGCGACGACACTTCCAGATGATACGCCTTGTCGACCGGATCTTCCACATCGAGAACCGGGGAAATGGCCATCGAGATCGCTTCGCAATCTTCGACGGTCATGGTGCCGTCGTTGCGCTCGGCCATGATCTGCAGCGTCATGCCGTTCTGGCCGGACATGCGCACGCGTACCAGGCGATAGCCCATCGGCGTCAGCACCGGTTCGATGATGTCGGCGATGCGCTGATCAAGACCGGTCTCGGTGATCAGGCGGGGTTCAATTTCATTTTCAGCCGTTGTCGGATCGGACAAACGATGTCTCCTCATGGGACCGGCTAATAAAAAAGAGCGGGTCCTGACGGGCCCACTCTTCATCTACCGATCAAGAATTTGAGGCCCATATACGCCTCGTTGCCGCAAATTGCAAGGTGTTCGACCGGTGGTGGCCGAAGCCGCCAGATCGGGGCGGATGGCAGGCAATCGATGCGACGGCAAGTTTCAGCGGCTGGCACTTCGGCCTTCGAGGTTTATAACAGGCAACGAACCGCTTCGATATCGCAATCAAAAGACACGAGAGAGAAGACGAGGTGCCCACCCGTATTTCGCCACTGGCCCCCTTCAAGCACGACATCTTCCGCACCATCTGGATAGCAAGCCTCGCCTCCAACTTCGGCGGCCTCATCCAGTCGGTCGGCGCCGCCTGGCTGATGACCTCGATTTCCTCGTCGGCCAACATGGTTGCGCTGGTGCAGGCGTCGACCGCGCTTCCCATCATGATGTTCTCGCTGGTGTCCGGCGCGCTTGCCGACAATTTCGACCGGCGGCGGATCATGCTGGTGGCGCAGTGTTTCATGCTGACGGTGTCGGCGCTTCTGACCATCTGCGCCTATTTCGGCATCATTACGCCGTGGCTGCTCCTGCTCTTCACCTTCCTGATCGGCTGCGGCACGGCGCTCAACAACCCCTCCTGGCAGGCCTCGGTCGGCGACATGGTTCCGCGCGACGACCTGCCGGCGGCCGTGGCGCTGAACAGTATGGGCTTCAACATCACCCGCAGCGTCGGCCCGGCGATCGGCGGCGTGATCGTGGCGACGGCGGGTGCAGCGGCGGCCTTTGCCGCCAACTCGCTCAGCTACTTCGCCATCCTCTTTGCGCTGATGCGCTGGCGGCGCGAAGTGACCATGAGCCCACTGCCGCGCGAAACGCTCGGCCGGGCGATTACGGCAGGCCTGCGCTATGTCGTCATGTCGCCCAATATCGGCAAGGTGCTGGTGCGCGGTTTCCTCTTCGGCCTTTCGGCAAGCGCCATTCTCGCGCTTCTGCCGCTGGTGGCGCGCGATCTCGTCCAGGGCGGACCGCTCACCTACGGCCTGATGCTCGGCGCCTTCGGTCTCGGCGCGATCGGCGGCGCATTGCTGAGCGCAAGACTGCGCGAAATGATGTCGAGCGAAGCGATCGTTCGCCTGGCTTTTGGCGGCTTTGCCGTGAGCACGGTCGTCATTGCCTTCAGCCCCTATGCCTGGCTCAGCTGTCTCGTGCTCCTGGTCTCCGGCGCATCCTGGGTGCTGGCCCTGTCGCTGTTCAACACCACCGTCCAGCTTTCGGCTCCGCGCTGGGTGGTCGGCCGGGCGCTGTCGCTCTACCAGACCATGACCTTCGGCGGCATTGCCGGCGGCAGCTGGCTCTGGGGCACGACGGCCGAGCAATATGGTGCCACCAATGCGCTTGTTGTCTCCTGTCTGTTGATGCTGGCGGGTGCGGTCATCGGCCTGCGCCTGCCGCTGCCCGAGTTCAAGTCGCTCAACCTCGATCCGCTCAACCGCTTCAACGAGCCGCTGCTCGAGCTGGACCTGAAACCCCGCAGCGGCCCGATCGTCATCATGATCGATTACGAGATCGACGATGCCGACATACCGGAGTTTCTGGAGACCATGGCCGAACGGCGGCGCATCCGCATCCGCGACGGCGCCGGCCATTGGGCGCTGATGCGCGATCTGGAAATTCCGACCACCTGGACGGAAACCTACCATGTGCCGACCTGGGTGGAATATGTGCGCCATAACCAGCGCCGGACGCAAGCCGACGCCTCGGTCGGCGACAAGCTGACGGCGCTGCATCGCGGCGCAGCGCCACCGCGGGTGCATCGCATGATCGAGCGCCAGACGATCGTTCCGACGCATTACGAGCGCTACAAGCGGCAGGTGAACGTCGACATGCACTGAGGCGAAGCGCGCGCCTAGGATTGGGTAAACACGCCGGCAGCAGCAGACTTACCGGAGCTTCGCTTTCAACGTGGCGTCGGGAAAGCAGGTCGGCGCCAGGCCGTTCTTGGCCTGCCAGTCGCCGAGCGAGCGGCGCGTCTTGTAGCCGGCCAGACCATCGGCCTTGCCGACGTCGTAGCCCTTGGCAACCAGCGCCTTCTGCATCGCCAGGACATCGGAGCGCAGCATGTTGCCGACATCGCCCCAGGTGCCGCGGAAGGCACCGCCACCCGCGCCGATGCGATCGGCAAGGTTGCCAATGAACAGCGCATAGAGGTCCGAGTTGTTGTATTCCTTGAGCACATAGAAATTCGGCGTGACGATGAACTCCGGCCCATGAGTGCCGGCCGGAACCAACATCATCGACGGCGCCGAACGCTCATGCGACGGGAAGGCTTTTCCGGAAATGCGGGTGATGCCCTTGGCCGCCCAATCGGACATCGGCCGGGCAAGATCCGGACCTTCCTGTGCGCAGGAGACGCCGGCCGGGATCGACACTTCGAAGCCCCAGTCGCGGCCACGTTGCCAGCCCTTCTTGACGAGATAGTTGGCAATCGACGCCAAGCTGTCGGGAACAGAGTTCCAGATATCGCGGCGGCCGTCGCCGTCGAAATCGACGGCATATTGCAGGAAGCTCGACGGCATGAACTGCGGCTGACCCATGGCGCCGGCCCAGGAGCCGCGCATCGACACCTCTTCGACGTCGCCGCTGTCCAGAATATGCAAGGCCGCGATCAACTCGCGGCGGAACAGATCCGGCCGGGTCGACATGAAGGCCTTGGTCGCCAGGACATCGACGACCGGATAGGGAATTTTCGCGCGTCCGAAGCCGGATTCGCGGCCCCAGATCGCCACGACCACCGATGCCGGAACCCCATAGGTCTTTTCGATCCGCTTCAGGGTAGACGCGTGCGTCGAAGCAAGGCTTCGCCCCGTTGCCGCCAATCCCTGCAGCCGCTTTTCGGAGAAGTAGCTGCCGGGCGAGGAAAACTCCGCCTGGCTCTGCTTCTGCTCCTTCGGCTTGGGGAAGCCGGGTGGGGCCAGATCGGGCAGGTCCCAGTTCAGCTTTACGTCAGCAAATGCGGCCTTGAACGATCGCGCTGATACACCCGACTTCTCGGCTTCCGGCCAGAGATCGCGCTGCAGCCACTGGCGAAACTGGTTCTCGACATCCGCCTTGGAGGCAGCCTGGGCGAAGCCCGTGAAAACGCAGAACAACAATGTCGACAGTGATAGAAATCTCAGCATCCGGCTTCCCTATCGGTTGGATCGCGGGCGGTTGGGGCAAAAGCCCCGATCAATTCGAGGTGTCAGATCGAGGTGCGGGCGCGAAGGGCGGCCGCCAGCGTGCCCTCGTCGAGATAATCGAGTTCGCCGCCAACAGGCACGCCATGGGCAAGCCGCGTGATCTTCACCTCCATCCCCTCGAGCTGGTCGGTGATATAGTGGGCGGTAGTCTGGCCCTCGACCGTGGCGTTGACGGCGATGATCAGTTCGCGGACGCCGCCATTGGCAACGCGCTGCACCAGCCCCTTGATGTTGAGGTCGTCGGGGCCGACGCCGTCGAGCGGCGACAGCGTGCCGCCGAGCACGTGATAGGCGGCGTTCATCGCCGCGGCCCGTTCCAGCGCCCAGAGATCGGCGACATCCTCGACGACGATGATCACCGACTGGTCGCGGCGTTCATCCGCGCAGACCGTACAGGGATCGATCGTGTCGACATTGCCGCAGCACGAGCAGATGCGCACCTTGCGATGGGCCTCGCCCATGGCTTCCGCCAGGGGCCCAAGCAGCTGGTCCTTCTTCTTGACCAGATGCAGCGCCGCGCGCCGCGCCGAACGCGGCCCCAGCCCCGGCACCTTTGCCAGAAGCTGGATCAGTTTTTCGATTTCGGGACCGGTGACTCGCTTTGCCATGCGGCGCTTTTAGCCCATATCGCCGACAAACGGAATCGCCTTGCCGGAATATCACGCGGCTCCCGCCCTCCATTGCGCCGGAACTCACGGACGCATCGAAGCACGGCTCAACGGGTGGCGATGACGACGGCCGCCCCGGCGATGGTTCCGGCGCTGGCGCGGTTGGCGAGGCGAACGGCGCGCTTGCTCTTCAGGAGCTTGCGCGCATTGGCGGCCATGGTCACCCAGCCGAAATCGACCACGACCAGAACCACCAGCATCGTCGCAACCAGCTCCATCCAGCCGATCAAGGTGACCGAGCGCAGGTCGATGATCGAGGGCAGCAACGCGACGTAGAACATCATCACCTTGGGATTGCCGAGCGTCACCGTCAGGCCGGCAAAGAACAGCTTGGAGGGTGAGCGCGACTGCGGCAGGCTGTCGCCGGGCAGATCCGGTTCGGCCATCCACATTTTCCAGGCGAGATAGAGCAGGTAGGCGACGCCCAGCCACTTGATGGCAACGAACAGCAGATGGAAGCTTTCGGCAATCGCCGCCAGGCCCGCCACCGCAAATGACAGCCAGATGGCCTCGCCGATCCAGAGCGCCACAAGGAAGGGTAGAACGTCGCGCGCGCCCTTCGAAAGCACGCGGGCCACAAGGGCGGCGACGCTCGGGCCGGGCGAGCCGGCCGCAACCAGCAAGGCGCCGGCAAACATAAGCAGGGACGTCATGGTCATGCGCGATCCTCCTCGAGAGGCGGCAAATTACCATGCTTTGCCGTCGGCGCCAGCCTTCCGCCGCTGCGAAATTGCGTGCATCGAACATCAACACAATCTAATGTTGTTGTTCGGAGATGGAGGGTGCGATGAACGATACGACTTTCCGTTACGCCAAACCCAGCGAAGAGTGCGACCTCATCATGAAGGGTGGCATCACCTCCGGCGTGGTATTCCCGCGCGCCATCACTGAACTGGCAACCCGTTACCGCTTCATGCACATTGGCGGAACTTCGGCTGGCGCGATCGCCGCCGTGATGACGGCGGCCGCGGAGTACCGGCGGCAAACCGGCGCGACGGTGGAAGAGAAGAATGCCGGCTTTGCCCTCATCGACGGCATGCCTGGCGAGCTGGCGGCAAACCTTTCAACCTTCTTTCAGCCCTCTGCCGACACGGCCCCCCTCTTTCGCATCGGCATGGCCGCCATTCGCACCCAGCACAGCAGGGCCATGGCCTGCGCCTTGGAGACGCTGCGGGTCTTTGCCCTGCCGGCGTTGCTTGGCGCTGCACCCGGCATTTTGATCCTTATTGCAGGTGTGCTCGGCACCGGCGCCGCGACAATACTGCTCGGCATCGTCACCGCTTTGACCGGCGCAATCTTGATGATCCTCTATCAATTCTACCAGGCGGTAGCGGTGCTCTTGCCGGCCAACGATTTCGGTCTTTGCAGCGGCCTGACCCAGCCGGGCATGAAGAACCCGGCTTTCACCAACTGGATCTCCGAAAGAATAGAGGCGATAGCCGGTCCCCTCCGGCAGGATGGTTCGGACAGGCCGTTGACAATTGGCGACCTCGAGGCGCACGACATCACGCTTAGAAGCGTGACCACCGACCTCTCCTCGCGCCGTCCTTACGAGTTGCCATTCGGAGACCGGGTCCATAATTATCGCAAGTCGGAGTTCGAGGCGTTGTTTCCGTCCTCGATCATGGCGTACCTGCTCAAGGAGAGCAAACCACGCGACATCGTCGCGGCCGATGGGTCGAAGGACTTCTACCAGCTACCGCCGGCAAACAAGCTGCCCGTGGCCATTCTCGCCCGGATGAGCCTGAGCTTTCCCGGGCTGATCCGTGCCGTGCCGCTTTACCGCTACGACTACTCGCTGAAAAGCAGCGCACGGCGCGATCCCGCTACGCACATCCGCTGTCTGTTTTCCGACGGTGGCATCACCAGCAACTTTCCGATTCACCTTTTTGACGGCCTTCTGCCTGGGCGACCGACCTTCGGCATCTCGCTTGCCAGTTATGATCAGCGGCGGCACGGCGATGACGCGGACGGGGCAAGCCGCGTCTATCTTCCGCGCAGGACGTCCGAAGGCAAGGTCGCGCCCATCTACCCGGTCGACGGGCTGTTCGGCTTTGTCGGTGCCATCCTCGACACGGCGCGCAATTGGCAGGACACGCTGCAGAGCCAGCTGCACGGTTACAGCGAGCGGATCGTCGAAGTCAGGCTCGACGACGACAAGGAGGGTGGGCTCAATCTGGATATGGATCGCGAAACCGTCGCCTATCTCAGCGCACTCGGCGGAAAGGCCGGCGAGACTCTTCTTAACGATTTCGACTTCAACGAACACCGTTGGCGTAGAGCGTTGACGATGCTGCCGACATTGGCGGAATCGCTCAGAAAGCTCTCGGCGCGCTACAATGCGCCGCCGACGGACAGCACCGCCGACTATCCAACGATCCTGACGAAATACGACCCGACCGGATTGGTGGGGTCGTCCAAGGCCGAACGCGCAGCGCTCAACGATTTCGCCTTCAAGCTCGCCGAGATCGGCGCGGCGCTCGATCAACGACCGATACCGCCGGCCTCTACACAGAAAGCCGATCTGCGCATCACCGCCAGCATGGACACCAATCCGCGCGGCGCCACTCCGGCGAAACCGATCGTTCCCGCACCGGCGCCCGACTCATAGAGTCGTTTCCGATTTGGACGGAACCGCACAAATGATCTATCTCTTTGTTTTTACGCATTTCCTGACGGAAAACCGCTTCGCACTTTTCCTGGAAATGGTCTAGCAGCGAAGAACGGCCGATCAGAACGGCAGCTTCATACCGGGCGGGATCGGCAGGCCGGCTGTGAGTTCGCGGGTCTTTTCGGCCTGGACGGCCTCGGCCTTGTCCTTGGCGTCCTTGTGGGCGGCGACGATCAGGTCTTCGAGGATCTCGACATCGTCTTCCTTGAACAGCGACGGGTCGATCTTCAGGCTCTTCAGAGTGCCCTTGCCATCGAGGCGGACGGTGACGAGGCCGCCACCGGAGACACCATCGACTTCGAGCGCAGCGATTTCCGCCTGCATCTTCTCCATCTTGGCCTGCATTTCCTTGACCTTGCCCATCATCCCCATGAGGTCGCGCATCGTC
>Ga0247819_10001973_pt1 | contig 10838 bp, 11 predicted proteins | sample 13C_Xylose_Day6_FD_193428 | JGI IMG/M metagenome (GOLD analysis project Ga0247819, IMG submission 193428) | Soil microbial communities from agricultural site in Penn Yan, New York, United States - 13C_Xylose_Day6 | ecosystem: Environmental > Terrestrial > Soil > Agricultural land | place: USA... | reverse complement strand
CAGTAGGGCGCGGCGGGAGGGGTGTGCGGTCATGGTGGGGGGTTCCTCACGGACGGGTGCGGTCAGGACTCGGGCACGGCCGACAGCAGGGAGCGGATCACCGGTCCGGCCGAGCCGCCGCCGGTGACACCCTCCTCGACGACGCAGGCGATGGCCACGTCGCCCCGGTGGGCGACCAGCCAGCCGTTGTTGTCCTGCTCGTCGGAGACCTCCGCCGTGCCGGTCTTGGCGCCGATCTCGCCGGGCAGGCCGGCCAGGACACGTGCCGTGCCCTCGGTGACGGTCGCCCGCATCAGCTCGCGCAGCTGGGCGACGACCTTCGGCGGCAGCGGGGTCGTGGCGGTGGTGTCCTCGGTGCCGGCGACGAGGGTGGGCTGGTGGAAGGTGCCGGACACGGCCGTCGCGGTGACCGACGCCATGATCAGCGGGTTGGCCTGGACGCGGCCCTGCCCGATCATCGACGCGGCCTTCTCCGTGGCGTCGCGCGGCACCGGCACGGAACCGTCGTACGAGGGGACGCCCACGTGCCAGGTCTGGCCGACGCCGAAGTACTTCTTCGCGACCTCCCCGAGTTCGGCGTCGGCCAGTTTGCCGCGCAGGCTGATGAAGGCGGTGTTGCAGGACTCGGTGAAGTCCTTGCGGAAGGTGGCGTCCGGGTGCTCGGAGGTCTCCACGTTCTGGAACCGCTTGCCGACCGTGAGGTACTTCGGGCAGTCCACGACGTCGTCCGGTGCGACCGCGCCCTTCAGCAGCAGGGCGCTGCTGGTGACGAGCTTCCAGGTGGAGCCGGGCGCGTAGGTGCCGGAGACGGCGCGGTTGAAGCCGGAGGCGGGCGAGTTGGCGACGGCCAGGATCTCGCCGTCGTCGACGCGCAGGGCGACGAGCGAGGCGTTCTTGCCGTCGGCCTCGGCGAGGGCGCGTTCGGCGGCCGACTGCCAGGTGGCGTCGAGGGTGGTGCGGACGGGCCCGTCGTCCCCGGCGGTGTCCTCGCCGCCGAAGGACGCCTCGGTGCGCACCGTCTTCCCGGTGGCCCGGTCGACGAGCTCCACCGCGCCGCGCGGCCCGCCGCCCTTCCCTCCGCCCGCGAGCTGGTCGAGCACGGGGGCGAGGGACGGGTGGGTGGCGGCCGAGAGGGTGGCGCCGCTCCGGTCGGTGGCCTCGACGGGCTCGGTCTCCTCGCGTTCCAGCCGGAACTTCTCCGTCTCGCTGAGCCGCGGGTGGACCAGCGACAGCTTCCAGTCGACCTTCCAGGCGCCGTCGCCCTGCTCCCGCAGCGGCAGCTTCGCGGTGTAGGTCCAGGTGCCGAGGCCGGTGACGGGCATCCGGGCGGTGAAGGGCACGGTGAGCGCGCCGTCACCGGTCTCCTCCGGCTGCCCGGCGGCGAGCTTCGGCTTGTCGATGTCGAGTCCGGCGGTGAAGCCGCGCAGCACCTCTTCGGCGCGGTCGGGTCTGGTGGTGCGGGCGGCGGCGGCCGGGAGGTGCCCGGCGGACCAGTCGGCGAGGAACGCGCGGGCCTGGGCCACCGCCTCCGGGTCGGGGCCGCTCTCGTCCCCGAAGGGGCCGAGGCCGGTGGCGTAGGCGCCGCCCGCGGCGACCGCGGCCACCACCGCCACGGCGATGAGGGCCTTGGCCGGCCCGCGCGAACGGCGGCGTCGGGGGCCGGTACCGGGGAAGTCGGTGTGGGTGTTCATGGCCCGAGGACAGCAGCGCCGGGGCCCGTACGTCCAAGTCCGCTATCAATCACGTATTGATCAACACTCGATATGATTACTGGTCGTGGACCTGGTGCGGCACCTGGAGTGCTTTGTGGCTGTTGCAGAAGAGTCACACTTCGGTCGTGCCGCGGCCCGTCTGGGGATGGCCCAGCCACCGCTGTCGCAGCGCATCCAGCGGCTGGAACGCGAGCTGGGCGTACGACTGTTCGAACGGACCAGCCGGCAGGTGACGATCACCGAGGCGGGGCGTCTGCTGCTGGCCGAGGCCCGTGAACTGCTCGCCCGCTCCGAGTCGTTCCTCGCCACCGCGCGGCGGGTGCGCGACGGCGAGACGGGGCTGCTGCGGGCGGCCCTGCCCCCGGACCTCTCCGGCGAGACCGTCGCCGCCCTGCTCGCGGACTTCGGACGCCGCCACTCCGGCCTGGAGCTGGAGCTGCACGAACTGCCCACGGCGCAGCAGCTCGCCCGGCTCGCCGCCCACGAACTGGACGTCGGTGTCGTCCACCATCCGTGCGACGTCTCGGGTCTGGAGCTGGGCCCGGTGCTGCGGCGCGAGCTCGGCGTGCTGCTGCCGCGCTCGGCCGGGGCGGCCGCCCTGGCCGAGGTGCCGCTGGCCGCGCTGACCGGCCACGACCTGATCCTCTTCCCGCGCGCCTCGGCCCCGGCCCTCTACGACGACCTGCTGACCACCTGCGCCCGGGGCGGCTTCACCCCCGCCGCCGTACGTCACGGCCAGGGCGCCAGCTTCGTACGCGGCCTGGTGCTGTCGGCCGGGGCGGCGGCGCTGTGCCCGCGCGACGCCGTTCCGGCGTACTCGGGGGACCGGGACCCGGACGTCGTATGGCGTCCGCTCACCGGCGGGGCGCCGGCGCTGCGGCACTCCGCCGCGTGGTCCAGGGGGCGCGGCGACGCCGCCGTCCAGGCCTTCGCCGAGGCGGCCACGCACGCGCTGCGCACCACCGCCGGGGCGGCCCCCGACACACCGGACCGTCCGCTGCACCTGCGCCCGGCATCGGAGTACTGGCTATGACCGACGCCCTCGCCCGCATCGACGCGGCCTTCGCCGACGCCGGGGTCACCGGCCGGCTGCACGCCCTCGACATCGACTCCGGCGCGCAGCTCGGCACCGGGGCGGACCAGCCGGTCTGCACGGCCAGCGTGCACAAGCTGTGCCTGCTGGTCACGCTGCACGAGCTGGCGGCGGCGGGCCGGCTGGACCTCACCGAGCAGGTGGAGAGCCCGCCCGCGGACCGCACCGCCGGTCCCACCGGGGTCGCCGCCATGCTGGACGCGGCACGGATGTCGCTGCGCGACCTGGCGTACCTGATGGTGGCGGTCAGCGACAACGCGGCCGCCGACCTGCTGCTGCGCCGGGTGGGCCTCGACGCCGTCAACGCGACGACGGCCCGGCTCGGCCTCACGGCGACCCTCGCCGTGCACTCCTTCGGCGAGATGCTCGCCACCGTGAAGGAGGACGCGGGCCCCGAGGGCGCCCGGGCGCTCGCCGACCCGCGGGTGATCACCCGGCTGCGGGCGCTCGACCCGGCCCGCACCAACCGCAGCACGCCGCGTGACATGACGCGGCTGCTGGGCGCCGTGTGGCGGGACGAGGCGTGCCCGCCGGAGCACGGCGCCGCGGTACGGCGGATCCTGGGGCTCCAGGTGTGGCCGCACCGGCTGGCCTCCGGTTTCCCGTTCGACGACGTGCATGTCGCCGGGAAGACCGGCAGCCTGCCGACCCTGCGCAACGAGGTCGGCGTCGTGGAGTATCCGGACGGCGGCCGTTACGCGGTCGCCGTGTTCACCCGGACCGGGCACACCGCGGCCACTCTTCCGGCGGCCGACGCGGTGATCGGGACGGCCGGGCGGATCGCGGTGGACGCGCTGCGGGAAAAGGCACGGCGCTCACGTTGATCGCGTGTGAAACGCGGGCGAATAAACGGGGAACGACAAAGAGCGGGGCCCGCACCGAAGTGCGGGCCCCGCTCCGAAAACCTGCGTGCAGGTCAGGCGGGGACGATGTTCTCCGCCTGCGGGCCCTTCTGGCCCTGCGTGACGTCGAAGCTCACCTTCTGGCCCTCCTGCAGCTCACGGAAGCCCGAGGTGGCGATGTTCGAGTAGTGCGCGAAGACGTCGGCGCCGCCGCCGTCCTGCTCGATGAAGCCGAAGCCCTTTTCCGAGTTGAACCACTTCACCGTACCGGTGGCCATATCAATTCTCCTGAGACAGTGCTGGGACTCGCACCTTACGAATCCCTTCATCGTCGCGATGATCACCTGCCCGGAGACCCGGTAGCAAATTGGCAACCACAACTGCAACTGACGTCAGCCTAGCACGGAATGCGTCAACGCCAAGCGAGGAAAATCACTTGAATAACACGCCGACGGCGTGTTTGAAGAAAGAGATATTCCTCAACCGGTACGGTATTTCTGCTCCGGCGGGGGGAGATTTTCACCGGTGTCCGCGGACCGTGCCCGCCTCCCCGCGGCGCAGTTCCTCGTTCGCGCGTTCGGCCCGCTCCAGCTGGTCCTCGAGGCTGACGATGCGGCACGCGGCGTCGACCGGCGTCCCCTGGTCGACCAGCTCACGGGCGCGGGCGGCCAGCCTCAGCTGGTGGCGCGAGTAGCGGCGGTGGCCGCCTCCCGAGCGCGTCGGGGTGATCAGCCGCGCCTCACCGAGGGCGCGGAGGAAAGCGGGTGTGGATCCGACCAGCTCCGCGGCCCTGCCCATGGTGTAGGCCGGGAAGTGGTCGTCGTCCAGCCGGTCTGCGACGGGGGGCCGGTCCTGGTCCGGCTGCCGGCCGTCGGCGTACGGCTGACCTTCCGAAGGCATGCGCACCTTTCCGCGGACCAGGGTGGTCATGGTCCGCCCACGGGGGACGGGTTCCCCACGGGGAAACCCTAGTCGCCCCGGCGGAAAAGCTGTCGCGGCGGTGGCAGATGTGCTGCGGCCGCCCGCCGAGGCACCCGTACGACGGCTACGCCCCGCCCCCCGCCCCCTGGCCCTGGGCCGGACGGGTGCGGTGGGGTCCCATGGCGCCGAGGACCTCGCCGAGCTCGGCCCCGGTGAGGGGGTTTCCCGGGAGGGGGTCCGGCGGGGCGGCGCGCAGACCGTCGAGGAACAGGGCGAGGGGGCGGCGCCATGCGTCCGGGGCGGTGGCCGCGGTGAGGGGCGGGACGGCACGGCCCAGCGCGGCGAGGGCGAACAGCAGGTCCTCGGTGGTGACGTCGGGGCGCACGCTGCCCTGCGCGCGGGCCCTGTCCAGCAGCAGGTCCACCGTCGCGCGGTTGTGGGCGTGCACGGCCTGGAGCGCCTCGACGTCCGGCAGTCGGGTGGTCATCAGGTCGTTGGTGCCGCGGTCGGCCGCAAGGGTGGTGAAGACGGCGCGGAGGTAGTCGTTCAGGCCCTCCCAGGCGTCGGGGGCGGTCCGGGCCCGCTCGCCGGCCGCCATGGTGTCCGTCAGCTGGCCGCGGAAGACCGCGTCGACCAGAGCGGCCCTGGTGGGGAAGTGCCGGTAGAGCGTCGCGTTGCCCACTCCCGCCCGGCGCGCGATGACGTCGAGGGGCGCGTCGAGCCCCTGCTCGCCGAAGACCGCGTGGGCGGCCTCCACCAGCAGGTCCCGGTTGCGCCGGGCGTCCCGCCGCTGCCGGGGCGCGGGGGCGGTGGATTCGTCACCGACGGTCATCGTCTTCCTCCGTACGAAGCGGGGAGCGCTCCCCGACGGGATGCTATCGTCGGCGCACCAAATGGGGACCACTCCCCGTTTCGTCGACGGAGAGGACGCGGACGTGCGAGCGCCCACCCTGGAGGAACTGGCCGGCGAACCGGCCCCGGGAGGCCACGACCCGGCGGCCGGCCACCACGCCGCTCTCGCGGCCCTGCGGTCCAGGGGCCCGGTGCACCGCGTCCATGTGCCGGGAAGCGGGGACGTCTGGCTGGTGGTGACCCGCGAGGCGGTGCGGGCCGCGCTGACCGACCCCCGGCTGCGCAACGACATCCGGCACTCCGCCGGCTGGGAGACCGACGGCGGCCACGCCGTCGGCCGCAACATGCTGCAGAGCGACCCGCCCCGGCACACCCGGCTGCGGCGGCTGGTGGCGGGCCACTTCACCCCCGGCCGGATCGCCGGGCTGCTGCCGGGGATCGAGGCCGTGGCGCGGGAACTGCTGGCCGCACTGCCCCGGACGGGCACCGCCGACCTGGTGAGCCGCTACGCGCTGCCGCTCCCGGTCACGGTGATCTGCGACCTGCTCGGCGTGCCCGGCGGTGACCGCGCGGCCTTCCACACCTGGTCGAACGAGCTGGTCATGCCCACCGGCGAGGAGACGGCCGCCGCCTCCGCCGCCGCGCTGGCCGGCTACCTCACCGAGCTGACCGCCGCGAAGGCCCGCACCCCCGACGGCTCCCTGCTCGCGGACCTGACCACGGCCGCCGGCCTGGAACCCGGGGAACTCCTCGGCATGGCCTTCCTCCTCCTCGTGGCCGGCCACGAGACGACGGTGAACCTGATCTCCGCGACGGTGCACAGCCTGCTGACCCACCCCGGCCAGCTCGACCTGCTGCGCGCCGAACCGGCGCTGGCCGGCGGCGCGATCGAGGAGTCCCTGCGGTTCAACTCCCCCGTGCACGCGGGCGCCTTCCGCTTCGCGGCCGCGCCGCTGGAGCTGGCGGGGACCCCGGTGGCCGCCGGTGACGCCGTCCTCGTCTCGCTGGCCGCCGCCTCCCGGGACCCGCTCGCCTTCCCCGGCCCCGACCGCTTCGACATCACCCGCCGCCCGCGGGGCCATCTGGGCTTCGGGCACGGCGTCCACCACTGCCTGGGCGCGCCGCTGGCCCGCGCGGAGGCCACCGTCGCCCTGCGCCTCCTGCTGGCCCGCCACCCCGCCCTCGCCCTCGCCGCCGGCCCCGCCGGCCTCACCTGGCGCACGAGCACCCTGCTGCGGGGTCTCACCGCCCTGCCGGTGCGCCTGGGCTGAACGCGTGCGGGAAGGCCGGGGCCGGGCCCCGAGCTGCACACGTGGGGACGCGACGGCCCGCCCCGGCCTTCCCTCCGGGCGCAATCTGCCACGGCGCGGGCCCGGCCGCCCGCCGGGACGGCCGCGAGCGTGACGGAGGAGGGCCTTCCGGGGGAAAGTCAATCGGACATTACGGTGCGCTTTATCTCATTTCTTCGTCCATACTCGGAAACATGAACACGGCAACGAACGTGGTACTGGCCGCGGACCCGCAGAAGTGGGCAGTGTTCCTGGCCTTCATCGGCGGGATGATCGTGGCCGGCGCGCTGGTCTGGGCGGTACGCATCGGTATGCGGTACATGGACCAGGAGGAACCCCGGCCGAAGGCCGAGGAACAGCCGCATCTCCCGGCCGGCGGCGCGGTCCGCGAGATGCGGGAGATCCGGGAGCCGGACGAGATGCCGGACATGTCGAAGAGCGGCTCGCGGATGATGCCGTACGAACTCCACCACGCCGCCACCAGGACCGGCAAGGACCAGAGCCGCAGGCGCTGGCTGCCGGGGTCCAGCGGCGCCTTCGGCAGCGGAGGACCGGGCCACGTCTGACCGCGACCGGGCGCCGCGGGCGCGCGGACCCTCGTCACCGGGCCGGGACGACGTCCCCCACGGTGATCTGGATCTGCTCGCTCGCCGCGCTCACGCCGTTCAGGGTGGCGGTGGCCTGCAGCCGGTTGGGGCCGTCCGGAAGGGCGGCCCCGGGGGTGCAGCTCCAGCGGCCGTCGGGCGCCGCGGTGTCGGCGCACACCTCGTGGCCGTCCTTGTCGGTGACGGTGACCTGCGCGCCGGGATGGGCCGAACCGGCGACCGCCGGCCGCGCGTCCAGCGGCACCCCGGACTCCGGGCGGGTCAGGACCGGGCCCGTCAGCCCGACGGTCACCTGGCAGCCGCCGGTCGCCCGGGCTGCGCCCTGCGCGTCGGCGAGCCGCAGGGCGCAGCCGTTCAACCGGGTGCCGGGCACCGCGTCGGCGGACACCGCCAGCACGAAGCGGAAACCTCCGGTCCGCCAGGGCGCGGTGGCCGCCGACGTCGCGGTGTAGACGGCGCTGCGGCCGTCGGCGGCCAGCGCGCCCCGGTAGCCCGGGGTGTCCGTGGGGACGCCCGTCACGCGGGTCCCGGCGGGCGCGGCCAGGGTCAGCGTGGAGCCGGCGCCGAGCGCGGCGGTCTCCGTGAAGCCCGCGGCCTCGATGACGCCGTCCCGGCCGGGCGGGATGGTCACGGCGCCCCACAGCACCCGGTCGCGCGCGGCGGACCCGCCGTCGCCGCCTGCGGCGGACGCCGCGCCGGGCGGCCACGCGCCCGCCAGGAACCCGGCCGCCGTCAGCACGGCGGCCGCTGTCTTGCTGGACCTGTTCATCGTCGGCGGGCTCCCTGTACGACCGTCACGGACACCCCCACGACCGATTCTGTCCGGGCGTCGCCGCAGGTCGCCCGTGCTGGACGGCCGTACGGGTGGAAGGGCCGGAGCAGGCTCTGGCGGCGTGACGGCGTCCGGGGGCAGAGTGGAACGACGGGCAGCGGACCGGCCACGGGAGGTGTTCCGGCGTGATCACCGAGCTTGCCGTCGAACGGGTCGAGTTCACCTGCGGCAACTGCTGGAACCACTGGAGCGTGGACTACGACGTCCAGCGCAACATGGACGGCCGCGGCGAGGAGTGGGAGTACTTCTACCGGGACAACACGGCCGTCCCGTCCCCGTACACCCCCGACGGCGCCCCGTCCTGCGCGCGCTGCGGACGCCACTGGGTCGGGCACCTGGTCGCCCGCCGCCCGATACCGCTGCCGGGTGTCGCCGGCACGCCCCGCAGCCGGGTCCCCGAGGAGGGACTGCACCGCCCCGAACGCCACCGGGCGCCGCTGCTGGAGGCCGGCGGCCACCAGCAGCCCCCGCGGGAACCCCCGGCGGACCGGCCGGCCACCGGCCTGCCCTGACCGTTCCCCGCCCCGGCTGCCGGGGCGGGGGACGGTGCGCGGCTCAGCGGCCGAGCCACACCGTGGTGTCCGGGCCGAGCCTGCCGTCCTCCAGGGGCGCGCTGGTCAGCAGCACCTCGCCCGCGGGGAGGGAGACCGGCCGGCCGGACAGGTTGGCCACACAGCGCCAGCCGTCGCCGCGGTCGAACTGGAGCACCCCGGCCGGGGTCTCCTCCGCCCAGGTCAGCGTCTCCCCGTCGAGCAGCTTGCGGCGCAGCCGCAGGGCCGTGCGGTACAGCTCCAGGGTCGAGCCCTCGGCGCCGTCCTGCGCCTCGACGGCGTACGCGGCGAAGGAGGGCGGCTGGGGCAGCCAGGCGCCGCCCGCGCCGAAGCCGTACGACGGCCCGGTCGTCGTCCACGGCAGCGGCACCCGGCAGCCGTCGCGGCCCTTGCGGACGTGCCCGGTCTGCTCCCAGATCGGGTCCTGGAGGACCTCGGTGGGCAGGTCGGCGACCTCCGGCAGGCCGAGTTCCTCGCCCTGGTAGACGTAGGCCGAGCCGGGCAGCGCCAGCATCAGCAGGGTGGCGGCGCGGGCCCGGCGCAGACCGGCGTCCGGGTCGACGGCGGGGGCGTGGCCGCCGGACAGCAGCCAGGCGTTGTCGTCCGTGCCCGGCGGCAGCACCAGGCGGGAGGCGTGCCGGACCACGTCGTGGTTGGAGAGCACCCAGGTCGCCGAGGCGCCGGCGGCGTGCGCGGTCTCCAGCGAGCCGGTGATGACCTGGCGCAGCTCCGCGGCGTCCCACGCGGCCTGCAGGTACTCGAAGTTGAAGGCCTGGCCCAGTTCGTCCGGGCGGGCGTACAGGGCGCGCCGTTCACCGGGGACCCACGCCTCGGCGACGGCCATCCGGGGCGGGGAGTAGGCGTCGAGGATCTTGCGCCAGTCGCGGTAGATCTCGTGCACCTCGTCCCGGTCGTAGAAGGGGTGGGTGCCGGGCGGGAAGTCGGCGAGGGCGCCCTCGCGGCTCAGCTCGGGGGCGCCGAGGTCGCGCAGCGGCTCGTCGAGGTCCTTGGCGAGGGCGTGCGCGACGTCCACGCGGAAGCCGTCCACCCCCCGGTCGGACCAGAAGCGCAGGGTGGTGCGGACGTCGGCGCGGACGTCCGGGTGCCCCCAGTTGAGGTCGGGCTGCTCGGCGGCGAACAGATGCAGGTACCACTGCCCGTCGGGCACCCGCTGCCAGGCGCTGCCGCCGAACACGGACTGCCAGTCGGTGGGCGGCAGCTCCCCCCGGGCCCCCCGGCCGTCCCGGAAGACGTACCGGTCGCGGGCCGGGGAGCCCGGGCCCGCGCGCAGCGCCTCCTGGAACCAGACGTGCTGGTGGGAGGTGTGGTTGGGGACGATGTCGACGATCACCTTCAGGCCGAGCCGGTGGGCCTCGGCGACGAGCGCGTCGAAGTCGTCGAGGGTGCCCAGGCGCGGGTCGACGTCGCGCGGGTCGGCGACGTCGTAGCCGCCGTCGGCGAGCTCGGAGGGGTAGAAGGGGCTCATCCACAGGGCGTCGACGCCCAGCGTGGCGAGGTGCGTGAGGCGACGGGTGATGCCCCGCAGGTCACCGAGCCCGTCGCCGTCGGCGTCGGCGAAGCTGCGGGGGTAGACCTGGTAGACGACCGCCTGCCGCCACCAGTCGGGATCCCTGGAGGAGAGGTCGGGTGTGGCATCGGGGGCGGGGTGCGGCGGCCTGGTCTCGGGCGTGGTGCGGTCGGTCACGCGGTCTCCTCTGGGTGCGTGCGGGTGCCGTCAGAGAAACTGTCCACAACACCGTAAAAGCGAACAGACCGGGAACGTGGAGCCATTCCCAGCGGGTGTGGCGTATGGCACGTTCGCCCCATCGTGCCCGGCCGGGGAGGGGCGCGGGACGGTTCGGCGCCCGGGGCCCGTCGCTCACCCGGACGGCCCGTCGCGCTGGTGGAGCGGCCTGCCCGGTGGTGCCGTAGGAGCACGTCCGCTCCTGGACGGCCCGGCTCCCCAGGAGGCACCTCGATGACCCATGCCCCGGCCGCCGCCCGCGTCCTGCTCGCCTCCGCGCTGTCGGTGACGGCCCTGCTGACCACGGCGTCCTGCATGGCCGGGGAGCGGGACGTGCCGCGCGCGCTGCCCGCGGGCGTGCCGGAGGAGCCGCCGGCCTCCCCCTCCGCCGCGGCGG
>Ga0247819_10001972_pt1 | contig 10841 bp, 13 predicted proteins | sample 13C_Xylose_Day6_FD_193428 | JGI IMG/M metagenome (GOLD analysis project Ga0247819, IMG submission 193428) | Soil microbial communities from agricultural site in Penn Yan, New York, United States - 13C_Xylose_Day6 | ecosystem: Environmental > Terrestrial > Soil > Agricultural land | place: USA... | reverse complement strand
GCTGCCACAGCATCTGGGCGCACCCTCGGGCGGGCTGTGGCGCAAGCTGACCTATGGGCCAAGGCGCTTCGCCGCCATCCCCGAACTACGCGGCGTCATCGCACTGGATGTGACCGTTGCGCTGGCCTCGGCCATGGTCATGGTCAATACCGTGGTGATCGTGCAGGGCCTGTTTGACCTTCAGCGCGATGCGGCGGCCATGGCGTTTTTTGCCTTTGGTCTGGGGTCGATCCTTGGCGCAGTTCTGCTGCCGCTGGCCCTGTCGCTGGTCGAGGAGCGCCGACTGATGATGACAGGCGCGGTAATCGCAACGATGGGCCTGCTGATCGGCACGGTGCAGGATGGGCTGACCGGCCTGCTGGCGCTTTGGGCACTGTTGGGACTGGGGGTGGCATGGGCGCTGACGCCGGCCACCTACCTGATCCGGCGCATTGCCGCGCCCTCGGACCTGCAGGCGCTGTTCGCGGCACAGGTGACGATCGCCAATGCCTGCCTGCTTCTGGCCTATCCGCTGGCGGGCTGGCTGGGCGCGACATTGGGCATGGGCGCAACCTTCGCTATTCTGGGCGCAATGGCCGGATCAGCGACCGCAGTCGCTTGGCACATGTGGCGCGGCTGAGCGATGGCCAGCTTTGTCTTTCGCCCCCGACTGGGATAAAATCGCGGGCATTCCCACAGCCCGCATCACGTCACGTAAGGCGGCTTTCGATGGAATTACCCGATCCCGTTCAGACTGAGACCCATATCTCGACCGGCAGCCTGCCTGCCAGCCATCGCGTCGCCCAGCTGATGACTGAGGCGCATCGGCGCTTTTCCAGCGTGGATCAGGGCGCGGTCTCGCAGGTCTATCCGGCGCTGGCCCAGATGCCCGCGCATCTGTTCGGCATCTGCGCCGTGGGGGTGGACGGTCAGACCTACGCCGTGGGTGACGCGCTGCATGAATTCACCATCATGAGCGTGTCGAAACCCTTTGTCTTTGCGCTGGTCTGCGACCTGCTTGGTCCGACGGGTGCGCGCGAAAGGCTGGGGGTCAATGCGACCGGCTATCCCTTCAACTCGCTGGCCGGGATCGAGCGCCTACCCGGCGGCCGCAGCAATCCCATGGTCAATGCCGGCGCCATTGCCACGACCAGCCTGCTCCCCGGCGCGACGATTGACGAAAGGTGGGCGTCGCTGCGCGATGGCCTGTCCCGTTTCGCGGGGCGCGAATTGACGGTCAACGATGAGGTGCTGGCCTCGGCCTTGGCATCCAATTTCCGCAACCGCAGCCTTGCCTGGATGCTTCAGGGCTTCGGCAGCATCTATTCCGATCCGGCCGAGGCGCTGGAGCTATATACACGGCAATGCGCGCTGCAGGTCAGCGCACGCGATCTGGCGATCATGGGCGCGACTTTGGCCAATGGCGGCTTCAATCCGATCACGCGCGAACAGGTGGTGAAGCCCCAAACCTGCCACCACACCCTAGCCGTGATGCTGACTGCGGGACTGTATGAGACTTCGGGCGATTGGCTTTACGAAATCGGGCTGCCCGGCAAAAGCGGCGTCAGTGGTGGCATCGTCACCGTGGCCCCCGGCAAGGCCGGGCTTGGCCTGTTCTCGCCGCCTTTGGACGAGGCCGGAAACAGCGTGCGCGGGCAGTTGGTCGCACAATTTCTGTCGCAGAGACTCGGGCTGGATATGCTGATCTCGGCCCCGTCCGAGGCGCGCTGATTCATCCTTGACCGCCGATGCAGGTTGATCATGATCTGCATGAAATGCCCAGCATCTCAAGCCAGGCATGCAATACGGCATCATTACAGGCGAGAGAGGGTTCATGTCCGACCTGACGGTGTTCATTGGCTGGGATTCACGCGAAGATATTGCCTATCAGGTGGCCCGCGCCTCATTGCTGGAACATGCCTCGATCGACGTCGATATTCGTCCGATCCGGTTGCAGGATTTGGTCGATGCCGGGGCTTATACGCGTCAGGTCGATCCGTTGGCCTCGACCGAATTCACCTATTCCCGGTTTTTCACGCCCTACCTTGCCGGATACAAGGGCTGGGCACTGTTCTGCGATTGCGACTTCCTGTTTTTCGGCGATGTAGCCGAATTGTTGGCACGCCGTGACGACAGCAAGGCCGTGCTATGCGTCCATCACGATTACACCCCCAAGAACGAAACCAAGATGGACGGCAAGGCGCAGACGACTTACCCCCGAAAGAACTGGTCGTCCTTCATGCTGTTCAATTGCGCGCATCCGGCGACTGCAAAACTGACTCCGGAATTGATCAACCGTGAAAGCGGAGCCTATCTGCATCGGATGCAATGGGCGAGCGACGACCAGATCGGTGCTATCCCCGAGGAATGGAACTGGCTTGAGGGCTGGAGCGAGAAGCCCAAGAGTGGCAATCCCAAAGCCGTGCATTACACCAATGGCGGGCCTTGGTTCAAGAATTGGCAAGACGTGGAATATGCCGATGAATGGCTGAAATCCGCTCGCGCCATTGATCCGGATTTTCACCCGGTGTGAATGGTCGCGGCAGCGCTATTGACCCTGCCATAATGCGATTCCCGTTGCCTCGGCAACATGGGGATCTGCAGTAAAGACCGGATATCTTTTGGCGCGAAACAGATGCAACGCCTCAAGATCGGCCGAGGCATGCAGCCGCGCCAGCCCCAGATTATTATAGGCGTGGCCCGCCGATAACGGGTTTATTCCCGTCAATATCACCCGCTCGGCCCCGCTTTTCAAAGCCAATGCCGCGCCGGTAATGCCATTCGACCACTTGCTTGCAGCGTCCAGTTCAAGGTTCAGTTTCCCAGTGCATTCGCGCATCAGGGCAATACGCTCATATCGGCTCATCAGGCTCAACTGGTCATAGCCATAGCCAAACGCAGCAATTCCCCGTTCCAATCGCGGCAAATCATGACGCCAATGCATGATGACCAACCTGCCGGTGCTTTTGCCCTGCAAGACCCGCCGGACCTCAATTGCCTGCGGGTTTTGTCCTTCGATCTGGTTGAATTGCATCAGCGTGATATCGGGCCGTTCCAACAGCCAGCCGCTGGCCGCAGATTGCGAGGCATTGATCGCGATCACCCGAAACGAGGTATCCCAGCCGATGGGCCGCGTCGAAGACGGTGCCGAGCCGACAACCACGGCCGTCCTTCCCTGCAAAATATCGCTGAACTGTGGCACCTGAGGTCTTAGGAATTTATATTTTACAAAGCGATACGCGTATTTCCTGCCGTCAGTGATCGCCTTGAGAATTGGCACGATTGATATCCCTTCGCGGGGCTGTAGTCTGGTTGTCACGATTCTGCAGATGTGCAGGGATGGCGCAAGAATGGAAGATATCGACCCCAAAAATGACCTTGCCGTCATCACCTGCGCCGACCGCAACATGCTTGCGGCGGGCTGCTGCACCCTGCTTTCGGCACGCGATAATCTGGGTAAATCCGCCTCCTTTCATCTGGTCGCACTGGATATCTCGGATCGCGACCGGGCAGCCGTCGAGAAATTCTGCGCGCTGCGAAATCTGACGATTCACATCCACCCGTTCGAGAGTGCACTGCTTCCGAAACTATCGAAAGGGCGCTGGTCGCCTGCGGCATTGACGCGATTGTTTCTGGACCAGATCGGCTTGCCGAATTTTCGGCGGATGCTTTATCTTGACGCCGATACGCTGGTGGTCAGGTCGATGTCTGCCCTTGCCCATCTGGATCTGCATGGCAATATAGCTGCGGCGGTTGATGATTACATCGTGCCTTTCCCCAAGAAAATTGCGACGCGCCGGGACAAGTTGGGGCTTGGCCCGGACAGTTCCTATTTCAATTCGGGTGTGATCCTGTTTGACTGGCAGTCCTGCCTGAAATCCGATCTGCTTGGACAGGCGCGGCAAAATGTTGAAAATCGGCATTCTGCCTATCACGCACTGGATCAGGATGCGCTGAACGCGGCGCTGGATGGAAAATGGGCGCGACTTCATCCGAAATGGAATGCCCAGACCGGATTTTTGCCAGACATCCGCGATCCGATTATCGTGCATTTCACCGGACGGCGAAAGCCGTGGCAAAACGGCGCGGCGTGGGTCCATCGGGAATATTCGAGGAAATATGCGGAATATCTGGCGGGAACGGATTGGCCCGGATTTTGCGCGAACACGGCGATTTCGGGAAAGCTTGCCAAATATGCCCTGCATCTGGGTAAGAAGCTTGAGGGCCTGCCCAAGGCCGGCAAGATCCGCGCCTTTCTGAAGGCCAGCAACGATGCACGTATCTGGAGAGGCGATGACATCTGAACTGACCTTTAGCGGAGAGGAATGGCGCGGCTTCTTTGCGCCCTATACCGACATCGTCCTTGTCGCGAATAATGACGAGGTCGATGCCGAAGAACTCGCCTCGACCTTCCCCGAAACGACGTTGTTCATCTTTTTCAACAAGGTTTACAAGGTTCTACGCGCGCCCTTCCGGCGGCCCGCACTGCTGGCTTGCCGCAGCGGAACCATGGGCGCGAATGTCGTCCATCGCCGCGAGGTCGCGGATGTCTTGGGCTATTTCGACCCGGCCTCGTTTCTGGGTGTCGTCAATGTCGCCATCATGGCGACCGAGCGCTTCAGCCCGACCGAGGCTTTCGGCGGCGTTCCGGTCCGTCATCTGCATCTGGGTCAGATGATCCTGGGCTATTACCCCAAGGACAAGTTCCCGACGACCGGCTTCGGCCTGTGCATGTGGCTACAATCCTTGGATCTGCCCGCACAGGTTCATCTGGCCGGATTTTCCTCAAAGCGCAGCGAGCGCTGGAAAGTCTTTGACGTCCACGACTGGACATTTGAGCAAGTCCTGCTGCGCCTGCTGTCCCGCGAGGGCAAGTTCCGGATCATCGGCGGTGCGCCGGAAAATCCCTACCTGTCGATCGCCACGCATTTCCCGCAATTCTCGACCACCGACATCGCGCTGACCGCCGATGAGGTTCTGTCCGAGCGCATGCTGGGCCTCAGCTCGATCGTCGACCGCCTGATGTCCGTGACCAAGGTGTTGCGGTTCTTCGACAACTCCTTCCGCAGGATCCGCCCCAAGACCCGCAAGCAGAAATTCCTGTCCAAGTCGCAGACCGACGCGCCCCCACCGTCACCCTAGTCCAGATCGGTCTGGATCCAGCGCGGTGCGTGGTGAATGTCGATGGTCTGCAGCCGTCCCGGCCCGATATTCACGAACCGATGCGGCACGCCCTTCGGTCCCAGCACCACTTCGCCTGCCCCGGCCTCGATCACCTCATCCCCGACAAAGAACCGCGCCCGGCCCGCAATGACGATGAAGGTTTCGTCATAGGGGTGGACATGCAGGCGCGGCCCCGCGCCGGGGGTGTCATTGCCATAGGCCAGCACAGTGACCGGACCGCCCAGAAGTTCGCCGGGAATATTGCCGCGCCATGGGCCGTCGCCCGAGGCATCGTAAAGCGGCCCCTTGGCCGCAGGGCGTCCATCGGGACGGACCGTTTCGGGATCAAAATCCTTGCGTGCCATGCTGGCCTCCGTGCTCGTCACCGGATTGTGGGGTGCTGCGCATTCCCGCGCAAGCTGTGCGCGCGGTGTTGAGCCAGCCCGCCGCCTGCTGTTAAGAATTCAGAACAAGAAGCGCCGCACGAGCGCCATGAGGGACCGAGCATGAATCTTTCGAACTCGAAACTGGGGATCGCAGTCTGCTGCGCCTCGGCACTGCTGCTTCTGGCGGGCTGCGGGATGCCCCGGCGGCACAGCGAACTGGAATGCATGGAGCGCGCCATGTATTTCGAATCGAACCAGTCCAGCCGTGACGGCATGATCGCCGTCGGCAGTGTGGTGATGAACCGGGTCGAATCCGGGCAATACCCGCGATCCGTCTGCGGCGTCGTCGCGCAGAAGCGCCAATTCGCGCCCGGCGTCATGACCCGCAAGATGAAACCCTCGCCGAAGCTGACCGAGGCCGCCCGATCGGTCATGCGGGGTGAGCGTCATCCGATGATCGGCAATGCGATGTTCTTCCATCATGCCGGCAGCCGCTTTTCCTACGACAACATGCATTACGTGCTGGTGGCGGGGGGCAACGCCTTCTACGAAAAGCGCAAGAACTATCTGGTGACGCAGCCCTATCCGCCGCAGCCGCTTGAAGGGATCACCCGCCGCTAGGGCGCGCCCTTCCGCCCTTTGTCTGATGTCCGCCAGAATTCCCTTGGAGAAGTTGCCCGCCCTCGGGTCAACTTCCCGCAGGGGAGAAGGACAATGACACAACTCGAACCGATTACCGCGGATCCGGTCACCCGGCTGGCCGCCGATGTCGCCAGCGGTCTTGTCGGCCATGAACGGCTGGTCGAGCGGCTGGTCATCGCGCTGCTGGCCGGGGGCCATGTGCTGCTGGAAGGGCCGCCCGGCATCGCCAAGACGCGCGCGGTCAAGCGGCTGGCGGCGCATCTGCCGGGCAGCCATGCCCGCATCCAGTGCACGCCCGACCTGCTGCCCTCGGACCTGACCGGCACGCAGGTCTATCGCGCCGAAAGCGGCAGTTTCGATTTCGTGCCCGGTCCGGTCTTTCACACGCTGGTTCTGGTGGACGAAATCAACCGTGCCCCGCCCAAGGTGCAATCGGCGCTGCTGGAGGCCATGGCCGAAGGTCAGGTCACCTCGGGTGGGATCACCCGCCCCCTGCCCGATCCGTTCATGGTCGTTGCGACCCAGAACCCCATCGAGCATGAGGGCACCTTCCCCCTGCCCGAGGCGCAGATGGACCGTTTCCTGCTGCATCTGTCGCTGGACATGCCCGATGCCGAAACCGAGCGTGGCATCCTCGATCTGGTCGAGGCCGAGCTGGCAGCACCGCCCACCGCGCGCGCCCTGCCGATTGCGCTGGACCAGATCCATGCCGCGCGCGAGGCCGTGGCCCGCGTCCATCTGGCCCCGGCGCTCAAGGATTTCATCGTTCGGCTGGTGATGGCGACACGGCCCGGCGGCGCGGTCGCGCAATGGGTCGAACATCCGGTGTCACCGCGCGGCACGCTGGCGTTGGCTGCCGCCGTGCGCGCGCGCGCATGGCTTCAGGGCCGCGACCATGGCCTGCCCGAGGATGTCGAGGCCCTGACCCAGGACGCGCTGGCCCACCGCCTGATCCCGAATTGGCAGGCCCTGTCCGAGGGCCGCACCGGGCGCAGCCTGATCGCCGATGTCCTGCGCGAGGTCCGGCCGTGGTGACATTGCCAAGGGCGCTGGACCATCCCGGCCTGCGCCTGACCGAAGCCGAGCTTCTGGCGCTGCGCCCCCCGGCCCATACCGCCCGCCTGCGGCCCGCCAGCCGACGACCCGGCGCATTGCCCGCCCGGATCAGCGGTCAGGGCATCGACCTGCGCGAGATCCGCGCCTTTGCCGATGGCGACGATCCCCGCCGCATTGATCCTGCCGCATCGGCGCGCACCGGGCATCTGCATGTCCGCAGCTTTCACGAAGACCGCGACGACAGCACGCTGCTGATCGCCGATTTCCGCAGACCGATGCTGTGGGGCACGGGGACGGCGCTACGCTCGGTCCGGGCGGCACGGCATCTGGCGATGCTGGGCTGGCGGGCCATTGATCGGGGCGGCTCGGTCGGGTTGCTGGTCGCCGGCGACGCGGCCCCGGCCAGTCTGGCCGCCAGCGCAGGTCAGGCGCAGATGCGCCAGCTGGCCCGGCTGCTGACCCATAGCCATGACCTTGCGCTGGTCCGGCAGACGGATCACGGTCCCGCGTCGCTGGCCCCGGTGCTTTCGCTGGCGCTGCGCCAATCCAGCGCGGGCGGGCGTGTGCATCTGGCGACCGGCCCCGAGGCGCTGGCAGGGATCGAGCCTGCCTTGGGCCAACTGGCGCGCAGCAGGCGGGTCGAGATCCACCTGATCCTCGACCCAGCCGAGACCCAACCGCCGCGCCCGGCGTTGGCGGTCACGGATGGCGCGGCCAGCCGTTTCGGACGGATTGCAGCCCTTGATCCTCAGCCCCTGCTGGCGCATCTGCGCAAGCTGGGTGCGACCCCGCATCTGGTTTGGCCCGATGACGCCGGATGAGTTGATCGCGGCCCTTGCCCCCAGCCGCCTGCCCGCCAGCGTGCTGACCGCAGGCTGGCGCGAATTGCTGGCCGCCTTTGGTCTGGGCCTGCTGCTGGGACTGCTGCTGGCCATGATCCTGTCGCCACTGCTGACGCGGCGCGTGTCGCAGCGGGCTCAAGTCCGGGCCACGCGCGGTCTGGCCCCGCAGCAACGTCTGCTGGCCATCGCGCGCATTCTGGGCCATCTGCCCGAGGCCCTGCGCCCCGCCGCCTATGGCGCGGCCCCTGCCCCGGATGAGGTCACCGTGGAACGCATCGCCAACCGGCAAAGGCGGGCGCGATGACCTTGACCTTTCCCTTGGCGCTGCTGCTGTTGCCGCTGCCGTTTCTGGTCCGCCTGCTGCCCGCCTCGGCCGCGCGGGGCGGCCTGCGCGTGCCGGGTCATGTCTTTGCTGCGGTCAACCCCGCCCAAGCGGGTAAGTCAGGCCACGCCTTGGCCGCGCTGGCATGGGTCGCGCTGGTCGTGGCGCTGGCCGGTCCGGCGGTGCAGCGTGACAGCTCGGCCCTGCCCGCATCGGGGCGCGACATCGTGCTGGTGCTGGACCTGTCGGGCAGCATGGAGAAGCAGGATTTCGCCCTGGACGGCCAGCCCATCTCAAGGCTGGATGCGGTGAAACGCGTCGCCTCGCGTTTTGTAGCCGCACGCAAGGGTGACCGGATCGGGCTGGTGATCTTTGGCGACCGCGCCTATTTCGCCCAGCCGATCACCTTCGACGTCGATGCCGTCGCCCGCGCCATAGACGAGGCGCAGATCGGCATTTCCGGTCGGGCCACGGCGATTTCCGACGGTTTGGGGCTGGCCACCCGCCGTCTGGCGCAGAGCGAGGCGCCGACACGGGTGATCGTGCTGCTGTCGGACGGCGTCGACACCTCGGGCAAGGTCGGCGCGGTGGACGCGGCACGGCTGGCGGCAGGTCACGGCATTCGCACCCATACCATTGCCCTTGGTCCCGACGATCTGGAAACCAGCCCGGAATCGCGGGATGCGGTGGACGCCAAGACCCTGCGCGAGATCGCCGAGGCCACGCAGGGCACCAGCTTTCGCGTGCGCGGGATGGAGGATCTGACCCAAATGGCCGCGACGTTGGACCGGTTGGAGCCCAACCCCTCGGACCGCCCGCCGCTGCGCTATCTGCAATCGCTGTGGATCTGGCCTGCGCTATTGGCGCTGGCAGCCTTGCTGGCCTTGGCATGGAGGCGTGGATGATCCTGCTGCGTCCATGGTGGCTGCTGGCCCTGCCTCTGATCGCAGCTTTGGCGCTGTGGCTGTGGCGACGCGGCCCGGATGCGGGCGGCTGGCAAACGGTGCTGCCCGCACCGATGCTGGGCGGACTGGCGGCGCTTGGCTGGCTGGACCGGCAAGGCGGACGGGCGCATCTGGCGCCGTTGGCCGGGGCGGCGGCACTGGCCCTTGGGCTGGCCGGTCCGGCCCTGCCCCGCGCCGACATGCCGGTCTTTGCCCAATCCGACGCGGTGCTGCTGGCGCTGGACATGTCGCCCTCGGTCACGGGTGGGGCCAATGCCAGCGGCCTTGCCGATGGGCAGGCCGCAGCCGCGCAGGTCATCGCCGGGCTGGCCGGTCGACCCGTCGGCCTGATCCTATTCGCGCGAGAGGCCTATGCCGCCAGCGCCCCCACTACCGACCCGCAGGTGCTGGACAGCCTGATCGCCGTGCTTGACCCGCAAACCTTGCCCGATCGCGGCAGCAATCCCGCCGCCGCGCTGGCCTTGGCCGGGCAGATGCTGGCCGGAACTTCGCGGGCTGATCTGGTGCTGATCTCGGACGGCGGCGGCGCCGACCACCCCGCCGCCCTGGCCGAGGCCGAGCGCCTGCGGCAGAAGGATATCGGCCTGTGGTCGCTAAGCGTCGAGGGCACGCGCGGAACGGATACGGCAGCACTGACGGGTCTTGCGCCGCAGGGCAGCGCCGACGCGACCTCACCCGCGCCGGTGATCGCGGGACTGACCCGTTCGGGGCTGACCAAAGATACCCAGTTGACCATGCTGCGCTATCGCGATCTCGGCCCGTGGATCGCGGCACTGGCCCTGATCCCGCTGCTGATGCAATTCCGGAGACAGGCATGAGACGCTGGCCGCTTCTTGTCCTTGCGCTGACCTGCCTAGCGATTGCCGGGCCGCAGGCGCTGGGACGACTGGCACTGCGCGTCGACCTACCCACGCTGGCGCTGCCCTTGCTGCGCGACCCAGCCGAGCGTGGCGTGGCGCTTTACCGTTCCGGGGATTTCGCCGGGGCGGATGCCGCCTTTGCGGTGGCAGGCGGATCGCAGACCTATAATCGCGGTCTCAGCCTGGCCGCGACCGGGGATTACCTGCTGTCCAAGGCCTATTTCGAGGCCGTGCTGTTTTCCAACCCCGCCGATGCCGAGGCCCGCGCCAATCGCGATCTGGTCGCTGCGATGGTCCCGCCGGAATCCGGGGACAGTCTGGTGCCGGGCCGCATCGCTGCCTCGGGGGGATTGGGTCCGGGCGGGCCTCAGGAAAACACCACGGCAGGAGTTCTGGCGATCCACTGGAAACGCGATGTCGAGGCGCGCGGCATCGCCGCCAGCGACGACTGGCTGGCCTCGATCGGCGACGATCCGGGCGAATTCCTGCGGCTGCGGCTACAGGCGGAACATGACCGCCGCGCCGCGCTTGGCCTGATCCGCCCGGCCGAGGGCGACCCATGGTGATCCGCCATCTGCTTATATTCATTGCCCTGCTGCTGGCGTGGCCCGCATGGGCGCAGGACA
>Ga0247819_10001970_pt1 | contig 10849 bp, 12 predicted proteins | sample 13C_Xylose_Day6_FD_193428 | JGI IMG/M metagenome (GOLD analysis project Ga0247819, IMG submission 193428) | Soil microbial communities from agricultural site in Penn Yan, New York, United States - 13C_Xylose_Day6 | ecosystem: Environmental > Terrestrial > Soil > Agricultural land | place: USA... | reverse complement strand
GAGCAGGGCTTGCAGGCGCTGGTCGCCCGGCCCGCCGCCGCTCCGGTGCCGCCGAACTGGAAGCCCTACCTGGACAAGCTTCCCAACGATCCCTGGGGGCGGCCCTACCAGTACCTGAATCCCGGCGTGAAGGGCGAGATCGACGTGATGTCCTTCGGCGCCGACGGCCAGGCCGGCGGGGAGGGCAAGAATGCCGACATCGGCTCCTGGCAGTAGGCGCGCGGCAGGCCACGCACCGATGCGCCGGCGGTCCGCCGGCTTCACCCTGCTGGAATTGCTGGTGGTCGTGGCGATCATTGCCATCGCCTCGGCCGGCGTTTCCTTCGCGCTGCGCGACCAGGCCGGCACCGCCCTGGAGCGGGACGCCGAGCGCCTGGCCGCCCTGCTGGAATCCGCGCGCGCCCGCTCCCGCCTGAGCGGCCAGCCGGTACGCTGGGTCGCGGACGCGCAAGGCTTCCACTTCGACGGCCTGCCGGCGGGCGTCCTGCCGCAGAACTGGCTGGCTGCCGAGACCCATGTGCTGGGACGCGGCGTCCTCCTGCTTGGCCCCGAACCCTTGATCGGGCCGCAGGAAGTGGTCCTCACCAGCACCGAGAACCCCGGCCGGACCCTGCGCATCGCCACCGACGGCCTGCGGCCCTTCACCCTGCGCAACGAGCAGCCATGATGCGCGCTGCCCGCGGGTTCACGCTGATCGAAGTGCTGGTCGCCCTGGGGATCGTGGCGATCGCGCTGGTCGCCGGCCTGCAGGCCAGCGCCGCCCTCACCGGCAACGCGCAGCGCCAGAGCGACGCGCTGCTCGCCCACCTGTGCGCGGAGAACGAACTGGTGCGGCTCAAGCTCGCGCGGCAACTGCCGCCGGTGGGCGACTCCGACCAGGGCTGCGAACAGGCCGGGCACGCCTACGTGGTGCGGGTGCGCGTGGCGCCCACGCCGAACCCGAGCTTCCGCCGGGTGGATGCGCAGGTCTTCGATGGCAACGCGCCCATCCTGCGGCTGTCCACCGTCATGGGACGCTACTGATGCGGCGCGCGCGCGGCTTCACGCTGGTCGAATTGCTGGTCTCGCTGTTCGCGCTGGCGCTGCTGGCCGGCCTGAGCTGGCGTGGCCTCGACGGAATGATGCGCGCGCGCGAGCAGACCCAGTTGCGCGCCGACGAGATCCTCACGCTGCAGGCCGGCCTGGGCCAGTGGGCCGCCGACCTCGACGCCGTCACCGCCTTCGCGCCCCTGGCGGCGCTCGAATGGAACGGCCGCGTGCTGCGCCTCACGCGCCGCAGCAGCCTGGCCCCGGCCGATGGTGCGCGCGTGGTCGGCTGGACCCGCCGGCAAGGGCAGTGGCTGCGTTGGGAGTCGCGACCCCTGAAGACCCGCGGCGACTTGGAGACCGCCTGGATGGAGGCGGACCGGTGGTCGCAGAACCCGAGCGACGCGATGCGCCGGCAGGAGGTGCTGATCGGACCGCTGGATGACTGGCAGATCTTCTTCTTCCGCGAGAACGCGTGGAGCAATCCGCTGTCCGCCGCTGCTGGCACGGGCACCGGCGCCACGGCGGCGCCAGTCGGCACCTTGCCGGACGGCGTGCGCCTGGTGCTGCAACTGCCGCCTGGGCGCGTCATCGCCGGGCGCCTGCAGCGCGACTGGCTGCGGCCGACGGTGACGCCATGAAGCGTACAGCGCAAGCCGGCGCCGCGCTGCTCGTGGCCATGCTCACCGTCACGCTGGTGGCGACCTTCGCCGCCGCGGCGCTGTGGCAGCAATGGCGCGGCGTCGAGGTGGAAGCCGCCGACCGCTCGCGGGTCCAATCGGCCTGGATCCTGCAGGGCGCGCTCGACTGGGCGCGGCTGATCCTGCGCGAGGACTTCAACGCCGACCGCACCGACCACCTCGCGGAACCCTGGGCCGTGCCCCTGCAGGAGGCGCGGCTTTCGACCTTCCTCGCGGCCGACCCGACCAACAACGTGGATTCCGGCGAGGCCGAGAACGTATTCCTGTCGGGGCGGATCAGCGACCTGCAGTCGCACCTGAACCTGGCCACCCTGGTGCAGGCAGGAACGGTGCAGCCCAGGTCCCTGGAGAATTTCCAGCGGCTGTTCGAGATCCTGGGGCTGCCGGAGGCACAGCTCGCGCGGCTCGCGGAGAACCTGCGCCTGGCCTCCGACATCAGCATCGACAACCGCAATGCCGCGGGCGCTCCGCTGATGCCGCACCGGCTGGAACAGCTCGTGTGGCTGGACGTCGCACCCGAAACGATCGCCGCCCTGGAACCCTACGTGACCGTATTGCCCACGTCATCGACCAAGGTGAACCTCAACACGGCGCCGGCGGAGGTGGTGTACGCGGTGGGGCGCGACCTGAGCCCGGCGGACGCGCAGCGCCTGGTGGCCGAGCGCGAGCGGCAGCACTTCCGCAACGTCACCGATGCCACACGGCTGGTGCCGGGCGCCCGCTTCGACCTGACGACGGCTTCCGTGGACTCGCAGTTCTTCGAGGTGCGCGGGCAGCTGCGCATCGACCAGGTGGTGATCGAGGAACGCTCCGTCGTCCAGCGCGTCGGGCCGAACGTGCGCACCCTCCAGCGCGAACGCGGCGCCTTCGAGGGCGTCACGACCGCCGCGGTGCGCCGCTGAGGCAGCACCCCCACCTACAATGCTCCGCAGTCCATGAGCACCCTCCTCGTTTCGCCGCCACTCCACCCAGCCACCAGCGCGACGGAGTGGGGCTATGCGCTGACGTCCGATGGCAGATCGATCGCGGACCACGGCGTGGCGCGGGCCGCGCTGCTGCCGCTGCCACGCGGTGCGGGCGCCGAAGTGGTGCTCGTCGTTCCGGTGCGGGCGCTGGCCTGGCACCGCATCGAGCTGCCCAAGGGCATCGCCGCCGGCACGCCGCGCCTGCGCGCGGCGCTGGACGGCCTGCTGGAGGAACAACTGCTGGACGAGACCGAGGCCGTGCACCTGGCCGTGGCTCCGGGCGCGCGCGGTGGTGAGCGCGTGTGGGTGGCCGCCTGCGACCGGGCCTGGCTGCGCGGGGCGCTGCAGGTGCTCGAAGCCGCCGGACGCGGCGCCAGCCGCATCGTGCCGGAGTTCGCGCCCGAAGGCGCACCGGCGCTCACCGCGCTGGGCGACGCCGAGCAGCCCCTGGTGGTCGCCAGCAGCGCGGAGGCCGTCCTGATGCTGCCCCTTACCAAGGTCACCCTGCCGCTGCTGCCCGCGCTGGCTGCCGATACCGAGCATTTCGCGGAGCCTTCGGTGGCCGCTGTCGCCTACAAGCTGCTGCCGGACAAGTGGAGGCTGCAGCAGGCGCCGAAGCGCTGGGTGCGGCGGTCCTCGCGCACGCGCTGGGACCTGGCGCAGTTCGAGTTCGCGAGCTCGCCGCGCGACCGCGCCTTCAAGAAGTTTGCGACCGTCTGGAACGAAGTGTTGCACTCCGCCCCCTGGCGTGCCGCGCGCTGGGCCGCGGTGCTGCTGTTCGCCGTCAACCTGGTCGGACTCAATGCCTTGGCCTGGAAGGAGCGCGCGGGGCTGGCGCGCCAGCAGGAGGCGATCCGCGCCACGCTGAAGGAAACCTTCCCGCAGGTCAAGGTGATCATCGATGCGCCGGTGCAGATGGAACGTGAGGTGGCGGCCCTGCGCCAGCAGACCGGCGCCGCCTCGGCGCGCGACCTGGACGCCCTGCTCGCGACCCTGGCGGCAGCGCTGCCTGCGGGCCGGGCGCCAGCCCGACTGGACTTCGGCGGCGGACAACTGCGTGCCGCGGGCCTGGCCCTCACCCCGGCGGAATTCAGCAGCGTGGCCACCCAGCTGAAGGCGCTCGGCTACAGCGCCAGCAGGGAAGGCGACCTGCTCGTGGTGGCGGCGGAGGATACGCGGTGAACGCGCAACAAGTGCGCGCCCGCTGGGCCGGCCTGGCGCCGCGCGAACGCGCGCTGGTCGCCGCAGCCGGCGGCCTGGTGGCCCTGGCGCTGCTCTGGTGGATCGCCTTCGCTCCGGCCTTGGCCACGCTGCGGGCGGCCGAGACGCAGCATCGCGCGCTGGATGCGCAACTGCAGCACATGAAGCGGCTGCAGGCGCAGGCGCGTGCGATGCAGGCACAGCCGCGGCAGAACCCCGAAGAGTCGCTGCGGCAGCTGGAAAACGCGATCCGCCAGCAGCTCGGGGGGGGCGCGCGCCACAGCGTCGCAGGCGACCGGGTCACGGTCACGCTCGCCAACACGCCGCCCGCCGCGCTGGCCCAATGGCTTTCGCAGGTGCGCGCCAATGCCCGCGCCATTCCCGCCGAAGCGAAGCTCACCCGCAATGCCTCAGGCGGCTGGGACGGCAGCCTGGTGCTGACGTTGCCGGCGCGCTGATCCCGTGGCGCGCCCGCAATCCGCTCCGCGCGGGACCCCCTGGACGTGGGCGGCGGCCGGCGCCGTGGTGGGCCTCGTCTCGGCGTTCGTCGCCTTCGCCCCGGCCCGATGGCTCGCGACCGCCGTGGAGCGCGCCACCGGCGGCCAGGTGCTGCTGGCCGATGCCCGTGGCACCGTGTGGGACGGCTCCGCCCAATGGATCCTGACCGGCGGCCCGGGCAGCACCGATGCGGCCGCGCTGCCAGGCAGGATTGCCTGGCAACTGCGCCCACGCTGGGACGGCGCGGCGGCCAGCCTGCGGGCGGATTGCTGCACCCCCCAGCCCCTGCCGGTGCGCGCCCACTGGCGCCTGGGCGGCCTGCGGCTGCAATTCGGCGACGCGGTTTCGCAGTGGCCCGCCGGCGTGACGGCGGGCCTGGGAACGCCCTGGAATACGTTGCAACTGGATGGTGAAGTTCGGCTTGCCACCCAGGGCCTTTCAGTAGAATGGGTCGCAGGCCGCCCGGTCGTCTCCGGGCGAGCGGAGTTGGTTGCGTCGCGCGTCGCGTCACGTCTTTCCACGCTGAGGCCCATGGGCAGCTACCGCATGACCCTGCAAGGTGGCACGCAAGCCACGCTGCGTCTGGAAACCCTGGAGGGCAGCCTGCAGCTGTCCGGCGAGGGCCAGTGGGTGGGCGGGCGGCTGCGCTTCCGCGGCGAAGCGAGCGCGGCGCCGGAGCGCGAAGCAGCTCTCGCCAATCTGTTGAACATCATTGGGCGGCGCACCGGGGCGCGCTCGCTCATCGCAATAGGCTAGGCTAGGCTCTGGGAAGTACCGCATGAATCACCGTTTCGCCGTCGCCTCGCTGGCCCTCGCCCTGCTGCTGGGCGCCGCGCCTGTTGCGTGGGCGCAACGGGTCGCCGAGCCGGTCACGCTCAATTTCGTCAACGCCGAGATCGAAGCGGTGGCCCGCACCATGGCGGCGATCACCGGCCGCAACATCGTGGTGGATCCGCGCGTGAAGGGCACGATGACGCTGTCGACCGAGCGGCCCGTGCTGCCTGGGGTCGCCTTCAACCAGTTCGTGGCGACGCTGCGGCTCTCGGGCTTCACCGTCGTCGAATCCGCCGGCCTGCTGAAGGTCGTGCCCGAGGCCGAGGCCAAGCTGCAGGGAGGCGCCGTCTCCGTGGGCGGCACGGCCACGGGCAGCCAGATCGTGACCCAGATCTTCCGGCTCAATTTCGAGAGCGCCGCCAACCTGGTGCCCATCCTGCGGCCCCTCATCAGCCCCAACAACACCATCAACGTGAACCCCGGCAACAACTCGCTGGTGATCACGGACTACGCGGACAACCTGCAGCGCATCGGCCGCATCATCGCGGCGCTGGACGTGTCCAACGCCACCGACGTGGAGGTGATCAACCTGCAGAATGCCGTGGCGGTGGACCTCGCGCCCATCGTGCAGCGGCTGGTGGATTCGTCCGGCGCCGCGGCGCCGGCGGCGGCTCCGGGCCAGGGGCAGCAGGACACTGCCGCCCGCACCACGGTGCTGGCGGAGCAGCGCAGCAACTCGCTGATCGTGCGGGCCGGCAACCCCGCGCGCATGAACCTCGTGCGATCGCTGATCGCGCGGCTGGACGTGCCCGGCGCCAGCGGCGGCGGAGCCGCCGGCAACATCCACGTGGTCTACCTGCGCCACGCCGACGCCGCCAAGCTGGCCGTCGTGCTGCGCGCGGCGATGGCCAGCATGAGCACGTCGCCGACCGGGGCGCCCGGGGTGTCCGCCGCAGCGCCCGCGGCGCAGCCCGCGGTCGCCAGCGGCCTGAGCGGTACGGGCACCGGCGCGTCCAATGCACCGATCACGCCCTCAGCCCAACCCTCCACGGGCGGGCAGGTGCAGGCGGACCCGGCCACCAATTCGCTGATCATCACGGCGCCCGAGCCGCTGTACCGGCAGCTGCGCGCGGTCATCGACCAGCTGGACGGCCGCCGCGCCCAGGTGCTGGTGGAAAGCCTGATCGTGGAAGTGAACGCCGACAAGGCGGCCGAATTCGGCATCCAGTGGCAGAGCGTGCTGGGCAACAAGGGCGACAGCCTGATCGGCGTCATCGGCAGCAACTTCACCATAGGCGGCACCAACATCATCGACCTGGCGACCAAGGCCGCCAGCGGCGGGGCAGTGCCATCGGCGGGCATCAACTTCGGGGCGGTGCGCAACATCAGCGGCACCTACGTGCTGAGCCTGCTCGCGCGCTTCTTCGAAAGCACCGGCGACGGCAACGTGCTGTCCACGCCGACCCTGCTGACGGTGGACAACGAGGAAGCCAAGATCGTGATCGGCCAGAACGTGCCCTTCGTGACCGGCCAGTTCACCAACACCGGCACCTCCAACAGCTCGGTGAACCCCTTCCAGACCATAGAGCGCAAGGACGTGGGCATCACCCTGCGGGTGAAGCCGCAGATCAACGAGAACGGCACGGTGCGCCTGACCATCTACCAGGAAGCCTCCAGCGTGAAGGCCGGCACCGAGAAGGACCTGAACGGCCCGACCACCAACAAGCGGCAGATCGAGTCCAACGTGCTGGTGGAGGACGGCGCGGTGGTGGTGCTGGGCGGCCTGCTGCAGGACCAGTATTCCGGCAACGAGCAGAAGGTGCCCGGCCTGGGCGACGTGCCGGTGGTCGGCAACCTGTTCCGCACGGAGACTCGCTCGCGCAACAAGTCCAACCTGATGGTGTTCATGCGGCCCGTGATCATCCGGGATTCGAATGAGAGCGGCGCCCTTTCCATCGACCGCTACAACCTGATGCGCGCCCGGCAGCAGGTCGTGCAGCCGGCGCCGAGCGTGCTGCTGCAGGGCGTTCCGACCGCGCCGGTCGCCCCCGAGCTCGTCCTGCCGGGGTCGCCGTCCATGCCGAAGACCACTTCGCCCTGGGACCCGGCGCCCTTCAACCCGGCGCCGCCCAACACCGCGCCTGGCGTGCGCTAGCCATGCGCTACCCGCTGCCCTACGCGTTCGCGCGCAGCCAGCAGCTGCTGCTGGAGGACGACGGCGAGCAGCTGGTGCTGTGGCACGCGGGCACGCCGGCACCCGCATGGAGCGAGGTGCTGCGCAAGTTCCGCGTGCGCAACCTGCAGCAGCTGGAAGCGCCCGCGCTCGCGCAGCGCATCAGTGCCGCGTACGCACAGGGGGAATCGAGCGCAGCCACCGTGGTGAGCGAGGTGCAGAACGACGCCGACCTCACCCGGATGATGCAGGAGCTGCCGGCGGTCGAGGACCTGCTGGAGGCGAGCGACGACGCGCCCATCATCCGCATGCTCAATGCGCTGCTGACGCAGGCGGCGCGCGACGGCGCGAGCGACATCCACATCGAGCCCTACGAGCGCCACTCCAGCGTGCGCTTCCGCGTCGACGGCACGCTGCGCGAGGTGGTGCAGCCCAATCGCGCCCTGCACGCGGCGCTGATCTCGCGCCTCAAGATCATGGCGGAGCTGGACATCTCCGAGAAGCGGCTGCCGCAGGACGGGCGCATTTCGCTGCGCATCGGTACGCGCGCGGTGGACGTGCGCGTCTCCACCCTGCCCAGCGCGCACGGCGAGCGCGCCGTGCTGCGCCTGCTGGACAAGAGCGAAAGCCGCATCAGCCTGGAAGCCGTCGGCATGACCGGCCACACGCTGGAGCGCTTCCTGAGACTGATCGAACAGCCGCACGGGATCATCCTGGTGACCGGGCCCACCGGTTCGGGCAAGACCACCACCTTGTATGCGGCGCTGAGCCGGCTGGATGCCGGCTCCAGCAACATCATGACGGTCGAGGACCCGATCGAATACGAGCTGCCCGGCATCGGGCAGACGCAGGTCAATCCCAAGATCGACCTCGATTTCGCCAAGGCCCTGCGCGCGATCCTGCGCCAGGACCCGGACGTGATCATGATCGGCGAGATCCGGGACTACGAGACCGCGCAGATCGCGATCCAGGCTTCGCTGACGGGACACCTGGTGCTGGCGACCCTGCACACCAATGACGCGGCCAGCGCGGTGACGCGGCTCACCGACATGGGCGTGGAGCCCTTCCTGCTGAGCTCATCGATGCTGGGCGTGCTGGCCCAGCGACTGGTGCGCAAGCTGTGCGACCACTGCAAGGGCGCATCGGAAGGCGTGGACCGCGGCTGCGCCCATTGCGGCTACACCGGGTACCAGGGCCGCACTGGCATCTTCGAGCTGATGCTGGCCGACGAGCACGTGCGCGGACTGATCCACAACCGCGCCGGCGAAGCCGAGATCCGTGAAGCAGCGCTTGCCAGCGGCATGCGGCTGATGCGCGAGGACGGCGACCGGCTGGTGCGCGAGGGCATCACCTCGCGCGAGGAAGTGCTGCGCGTGACGCGCGATTAGCGCGCCCGCTCCGGCGGATTCCCGGGCCCGGGCTCCTTCACCGGGTACTGCGGGCCCCGTTCCTTCTCGATCGGCGGCGCCTTGCGTTCCTCCTGTCCGGGCTGGGGCACGGGCTGCGGCTGCTGTTGTTGCTGCGCCTGCCACTTGCTGTTGCTGGCGGCCGGCTTGCCGGTGAGCGGCCTGGACTTGGCTTTGAACATCACCATGGCGTCCCTCAGTCCGGTGTCTGCACGAAGTTGGTGTGGCCACCGACGCCCGGCTGCTTGTCTTCTTCGGTCGTGCGCTGGTTCGGGACCAGCTCGCGCGGGTCGTCATCGGCTTCGGGTTTGGGCTGCGGAATGGTGCCGCGCTCCGGTTGCGGATGCGCCAGCCCGTGGTCGATCGGGGTACGGTCTTCTGGCATGGTGGGCTCCTGTGTCGGCACCATGGTGGCGCCGTCACGGTTCGAGCCTCCTAGGCAGGGCGCGCGCGCGACCCTAGTCCACGCCCCCGCGCTGATGTCAGCACCTGACTACAGCCGGGCTCAGCAATCCAGCTGGTCCGCCAGATCCAGCAGGCTGCGGCTGTGCAGGTCGTTGGCGGCCTGGGGGCTCACGTCCTTCAGGCGGGCGGCACCGAACTCCAGCGGCCGCTCGACATAGGCGGTGTGCAGGCCGCAGGCGCGCGCGCCAGCCAGGTCGTCGTGGTGGGCGGCCACCAGCATCACGCGCTGCGGCGGCAGGTCGAACACCCGGGCCACGCCGAGGTAGGTGGCCGGATCCGGCTTGTAGGCACGGAACACTTCGGCGGAGAGGACGCAGTCCCAGGGCAGCCCGGCGCGCTTGGCCATGCGGGTCAGCAACCCCAGGTTGCCGTTGGAGAGCGAGCAGAGGATGTACTTGCGCTTCAGGCGCAACAAGCCCTCGACTGCGTCGGCCCAGGGATCCAGCCGGTGCCACACGCGGTTCAGGTGGCGCCGCCCCTCCTCGTCCAGGCCTTCCAGCCCGAACCGCGGCAGGATCTGGTCCAGGATCATGCGGTGCAGGTCGTCGATGAGCGTCCAGCCCAGCTCGCCCGACATGACGCGGGCCAAGGCCGGCCGGTAGCCTTCGCGCCAGGCCAGCGCGAAGGCATCGCCGTCCACCTGTGGATGCAGCGTCGCCAGGTCGCGCACGATGCTGCCGTGCCAGTCGACGACGGTCCCGAAGATGTCGAAGGCCAGGACCTCGACGTCCCGCACGTCCTGACGGGGCTTGGCGGCGCTCATCCGGACAGTGTAGGCTGGCAAGGCGCGCTGCGGGCGCGTGAGGACGCACCATGAGCACGAGCGCGGAAGCAAAGGCGCGGTGGCTGTTTGCCGCCGTGCTGCTGGTGATCGCGGCGGGGGCCGCGGGCTGGGCCGCGCTCTACGCCGGCCGCTACGCCACCTACGAGATCCAGTCGCGCGACCCGGTGTCCGGGCTGCTGCCGGGTGCGCCGGTGGAGTTTCACGGCGTGGAGGTAGGCAGGGTGCAGGCCGTGCAGCTGCTGCAGCCCCGGCTGGTGAGCGTGCTGCTGGAAGTGCGCCGTGATGTGCCCGTCACCTCCGCCACCGTCGCCACCATCACCGGGCGGGGACTGGCCTCCCGCGGCTTCACGGGCTATGTGTACGTGAGCCTCGAAGACACGGGCAAGCCGGCGCAGGCGCTCGCACCGCTGCCGGGCAGGCCCCATCCCCTGCTGGCCAGCGCGCCCGCGCAGATCGTGAGCCTGGACACCGCCTTCAACCAGTTGAACCAGACCGTGCAGGCGGTGAGCGGCCTGCTGCAGTCGACGCTGGACCCGGCGACGGTCGCAGCGCTGAAGCAGTCGTTGGCCAGCGTGGATCAGGTGGCGCAGACGCTGTCGGCCAACAACCGCAAGCTGGAGGCGATCATCGCCAACGCCGAACGCGCGAGCCTGCAGCTGCAGCCGCTGCTGCAATCCAGCAGCGAAGCGGTGAAGACCTTGCAGAACGACCTGCTGCCGCAGACGCGGCAAACGCTGGTGCGGCTGGACGGGCTCACCACCACGATGAACGAGCGCATGGGCGTCATCCTGCAGAACACCGAGCAGGCGAGCCTGCGCTTCGAGCCGCTGCTGCAGTCCAGCAGCGACGCCATGCTG
>Ga0247819_10001969_pt1 | contig 10852 bp, 9 predicted proteins | sample 13C_Xylose_Day6_FD_193428 | JGI IMG/M metagenome (GOLD analysis project Ga0247819, IMG submission 193428) | Soil microbial communities from agricultural site in Penn Yan, New York, United States - 13C_Xylose_Day6 | ecosystem: Environmental > Terrestrial > Soil > Agricultural land | place: USA... | reverse complement strand
GCGAAACATGGCGGTGCCGGAGCGGTTTATGTGATGCTCAAACGCACCATGATGGAAGGTCGCGACGAGTAAAGCTGATGCGTCACGCTTGCAGCGTCGTGTCTGCCACCGTACCCTTGCCCTTTGCCTAAAATCCCACAGGTAGTTTCATGTCCCTGGAACAGAATTACACCGCGATTGCAAAGGGCTAAGACAAAGTACTCAGGGCCAATAAAACCGGGCACTTCCTTACTTTGGAATCCCCGGTTTTCACCTGATTTACACGGTCAGTGGTACAAAAATTGGTACGAGATTCATTCCCTTTTCAGGCGTCCTGCCTACCGTTCGTCACCTTCTAAGCTACTACTACGCTTTCCTCAATCTACGGAGGAAAAGCACATGCCCAATTCCGATCTATTCCCTTCCCTGCCGTTCAAAATCAACGAAAACCAGCTTGCCCTGGAAGCAGCCATCATGGAGCTTTCCAACTGGGTCGAGCAGCGCGGATCCGCTGACGTAGCCGACAACGTGGGCGGAGCCCTCGAAGCGATCGACCGGAACGAGGAATTTATTAAGATGACGCTCGCCGTCATGATGACGCCGGATTGACGGTGATCGGCCATGAGCTGTCATTGCCCAGAGGAAAAGCTATGTGCCTGCTATCGGCTACGCTCCAGTTGTTCTTGACTGATTTTTGATCAAACGCTCCTGCGTTGGTTTACAGTTTCGACGGAAGGTGATGTATAGAGGTATGGACCAGCAGCCACAAGATCGGCACGGGAAGCCGAACACAAGTAAGCCTCGACTTCTGCTGAAGCAATCTCAATTGCAGATTTCACGTAAGTGATTGATGCCAAGGTCAGAAGCCGTAGATTGCTAATGTGCCAATCATCGAGCGTTGATGCTGTAAAGAGCATCACAAATGCTGGGCCCCTCTTTGCTACTGGTCCATCGGGGTTGGCAATTGGCACCAACACGGCGCCTTGCGTGTACGCATTTTCATCATGCACAACTGTCTTGTTCCTCAATGACTTGAGTACCTCAAACTGTGCGCGACCTTCCTCTGGCTCGTTCGCGAGGACCAGTGCTGCATTAAGCTTGTTCCGACTTTTGCTGTCTTGGAAACACTTGAAAAACATGGTGAGCGCTGCCGTCCACAAGGCATCTGCTTCTCGCGTTCGCTGAGTGTGCTTCTGAACGAGAAGTTCAAGCCAACTGAGAGTGACCTCGAGATCGGAGAGGTGAAGACTGAGGTCTACCCAGCGTCGTGCGCTTTCGTGACGGACAGCGTACATAGGGACTTCGCCTTCCGACAGCGTTCCTGGCGTTTGGCTCGGTTCGACCCGTTGCATATTGATGGTCATATTTTCAGTAGATGACATCTCGCCCCCCTTCATCTCGCATTGAGGTAACACTGATATTCAAGGAATCAGTGTTTCAGAGTATCCGCCCCTCACCCGCTAGTACCAATCAAACATCAATTATTTTTTGACCCAAAGCAGCTTTCCGAAACCGCGTCGCCAAATGACGGCTACCGCTGCGAAGCAAACCTAGGTTGCTAAAGCGCGAACGGCAGCAAAGGGTCGGTTCCTGCCCGTCACAACAGACAGAAATCGGCCAGAAGCAGACGCTAAACCAGCTAAAAAACGGCGGTTTTAGACCCCAGCTGTTCGTTAGGACGCGCGAGAAGGGCAGCGAAGTACCATGGTCCGTCAATTGGTCAGCCTATTACCCACCCACAAACCACTTAGCCGCTGGTTAATCCGAACGTAGATCCATATCGAAGTAGAAATTTTCTAGGTGGCCATCAGGTCGAGTAAGCCGCATTCGTTCAATGAACGGCGCTTCCAGCTCCTTACACTGGCGTAAATCAACGCCAATACGCCGATTGCGCTGGAGCATTAGTGAAAAAAACCTTACAACCCCGAATAACAAGGGCTGCAGGGCTTTTTTGACAAATTAGGAAAACCACTCAAATGGCATAGATTGGCGTACTGTTTACCCCTTTCTGCCCAGTAGCTCCTCCACAGTAGTTTGATTCACTTACGCACCAGCACAATGCCCGCCTCTGCGCCCCCGCATTTCTTGATGACTTTGCGATGGAGCACGCTAAATGAAAAGAGCCCCATCATCGAAATCGGCGTTTGAGCGATAAACTGCTGACGATATGCTGGAGTCTTGGCGCTAAGCTCCCGCGCCAGCACTCGAGTAACAAGAGTGGGAGAGATTCTAGTCTGGGCAATGCAGATGGCTTGCATCAGTTTTCTGGCACTGTACAAAACCAAGATAATCGTGGAAACCGCTAATCCAATCCCGCCTATTAATACCCATCTCCCAACATCCAGCCATTGCTTGCTTTCTCCTCTCAAAGCACCGAAACACCACAGCACACAGATGGTTAGAAAGATCGGAAAATAAACTCGAACGGTGCGGTAGATTGTACGCATGCGCCTTCGAACCTGCTTTACCCGTTCATTACGGCGGCCAGATCGAGCAAATAACCAACTCTTCAATACAAGGTCATATTTGCCACCGGCCGCTTTCACTCTGCATACAGTATCTTCTATCAGATCAATGATCTGCTGATGCTCTTTGACGATATTTTTTTTAACATGAAAGCTCAACACGTACTTCGACAGCTCGACTCCCACGCGTGGCGCCCTATCGATCGTCACACTAAGCCCATGGCCCAGAGGCATTTCAAACCCCTTTGGGCCTATTGCTAATAGGAACATCAGCGCCATGAGTATGGCAGCGAGCAATGTATCAGCTGGGGTGTATTCATTCGGATTCCAATGTTGTATCACGCTTAGCGGTAGGTACGCCGCGCCGATCAGCAATAGACATACGACGCTTCTGTAGGACAATCGTTGAAGAATCCAAAGCGATACAGCATTGGGCGTAACTCTAAAGCTATTCGTGAATACAGGACCTAAGACAGAAAACGCTGCACATAACCAAGCCAGCCCACCAAACCCGATCAACACATAAGAAAACGTGGGCAACATCTGCACCAAAAATTCATTTTCGACTGTTAACATCCTGCACCTGCTGGATTAAAAAACGCGAATGATATCATTTAAGCATCATACTTCCCTTCACCCGCTTCACTTTTTCAAGGCCTTCAGCCTGCCCCGTTACTCCGTGTCTGTTAGGTTGTCTGTTACCGTATTCACGCGACTGGCAAAGAACAGAAGCAAACGCCTGCAGGCCACCGTTCACAACTGATCTAGCCTGGTCGTTTAGTCCACTAAACAATTCTAAGTCTCACCGCGTAGCGCCCCCACTCTCCTGCTCTTTTTCCTCAGCCCAAATGAAAAAGCCCCATAGCTTCTCAGCTAGGGGGCTTTTCGAATAATGATGGAGATAGGGATTCGAACTCCTTCAGTCATTCACACAGGCCGCTATGGGCCTTAAAATCTGCATTTTTATCTGTGGCGTGGATGCCTAATGCGGTCTAGAAAGGTCCTTGTATTGCCCTAAAAATGCCCTAAGCGAAAGCAGGCCACAAGCAATGCACCTGGTGCGGGCACGTCATGTGCCAATGATGGATTGGGCGTAGCACTACCCCAACGCCCCAGCCAGCTTGGCCACCGCGCTCCAACTTTTTCACTTTGTTGCAATTTCTAAGCGAGCTGCGATAACTGCCTGACAGGGGCACTGCCGCTACTATGCCTGTAGGCATTCGGAACCGATCCTTGCCTGGGAAGGGGCGGTATTATCACCACCTCAGCTTTCGACTGCTACGCTGAAGCTTCACAGAGGATTCTCGATGCCAAATTCAGACCTGCTCCCTTCACTGCTGTTCAGGATCAACGAAAACCAACTCGCCCTTGAGGCTGCCATCATGGAGCTTACGCTTTAGGTCGAGCAGCGAGGAGCGACCGAAGTTGGTGGAAACGTACGCGGCGCGCTGCAGACGATTGACAAGAACGAAGAGTTTATCAAGATGACACTTGCCGTCCTTCTTACACCAGAGTGACCCGGACCGTATGTTGTATCTGCATACCATCGCCCTCAGTTTAGGTTACTCATATGACTGTTCAAGAGTTCGTGAAAGTTAGTCTTGACAAGGGGCTGATAAGCCGTTTAAAGGCAGAGGCAGCTCGGGAAAAACCCTATAGCGAGCGAATTAGTATTGCTCTAGCATGTCGGCTTTTAAATTCATCAGACTCAAGATTTAACCCTTTTTCCGTTCTTGATGAAATTGATTATCTAGAAGGCATAACGAAAGCCTCACGAACGAAATCAGAGGCTCAATTCAAAAAATCACCACTCTTCCCTTTTTGGCATAAGCATTTTTTCTCGGCACAACATTTAATAAAAAACGTTGGCATTCGATGGAATATGCCTAACGGTGGAAACCGAGACTTGGACAAAATGATTAATGATGTTGTCGCTAAATACGGCGAAAATCCTACTGCTTGGCCAGGCTATCTTGCTCATCAACTCGTTGTTGGTGGATTCACCGATCGCGCTGAAAGGGGCCTAACTGGCGATTGGCTAATATATGCAAAATACGAAAATAGGAATTATTATTTAGACTTGGCCACTCATGAGGAAGGTGTAGCAGACCAAGCTAATACTCTCTTCAAGAAACTAAAAAATGGTTGCCAATCAGAGTTTCCATTCTTGTTCTCTGTAGAAGTCTGACAGTGCGCCGCCTAACCCCGCCGTTGAGCGGACGTCCTATGGCCTGCGCCTTCCGTCGGCATTTGGATAGGGATTCGAACCCCTTCAAGCTCTCATCAGGACCGCTAAAGGCCATCGAATAGGGGGATTTCCCCGTGCGGACATGGCCGACAACGGCCAGTAAAGGCCCTGAATATGCCCTAATTTTTCCCTAAACCCCTCCCCCGCCAGATCAGTAGGTGCCATATGGTGGGGACAAGGGCGTCGACAATTTCTGTTCGAAAACTGACAGCTTTCAGCCAGAAGCGGTCATTCCGCCTGCCTACAAAACCAGGGTGATCGGGGTGCGGTATTTGGCCCCTTCTAGAGCTGCTGCGTATAGCCTTCGGTTCGTTCTTTCATTGCTGCATTTTAGGGTTTAGAAACGTCCAGAACAAACACATCAATTAGTCCCGCTAGCTCTGGCGGCATCGTTTTCTCGATACTGCTTTTCAGCTCCTGAGCTGTGTTGATATTTCGGTTTTTAATTCCTGCGACGTTCACATCTCGGCCAAACCAGATCACAAGATAAATGCCTTGGTGTTCAGCGTCGGGGTGAATGGAGTAGCGCGCATATAGTTGCGCCGCCGCGGCAGTGTATAACTCTCTATGCCACTGACCTTTTACCTCAGTCACAAGCAGCCGTCTTGTACCGCCAATCAATTTTGTCGCCGTGAAATCGCTGCGGTTTGCACTCTTCAGCTGGTGCTCCGGTGTAATTGCGATGCCTTGCGGCTTGAGTATTAGGCTGAGACGTTCAGCAATGATCTCGGTAGCTCGTACTTCGTTCAAGTGCGTACCATCGTCGTAAAAGCGATCCGCGGAGTTAAATTCACCACCATTTATTGCTTTCTGAAAATCTTGAAGTTCTTGGAGGACGAGTTGGCGCAAGCCCTCAACATTCACCACCATGTCGCGATCCAGGCGATCGACGATTTCCTGTGGCGTCGGTGGTTCGAAATTCCTCCGTGCTTTCTGACTGATTTTACCAGCACGTATGCTCTTAAAATCGTTGTGCATGTCTGTGAACTTTGGATCGGCAAGAAGTCGATCAATGACACGGACGGCGTCATCGGAGGCATCTAAATCGATTAACCATACGATTTCTGTCAAAAAGCGGTATGCATTTTCTTCGCTGGGGCTATCCGTACCCCAATGGCTTGGCAGGTCGACCTTCGGCCACTTGTCAATAAAGGCCTCTAGGACAGCCACGACTTTACTTAATATGAGCTTGGGCCAATGGGAGTGCTCGCCATAGTTAAATCGCCCAGAGCGCTCATTAAGCGAAAATATAGTGTCTTTGTCGGCTTTTAGCCAATCCCAATATGCTTCAGGAGGGTCCTCTAAGAAGTAAAAAGCGCGCACGAACCAAAACACACGCCTTTTTTCGAAGTCCTCATCGCCAGTCGGGCTGGGCCCCGCTGACATGAAAGTTGAGCAACGCTCTGCGATTATTTTTTGAAGGGCATTGCGATCACCGAACTCGGCCGCAATTTCAAAGAGCGTATCAAGCGATCCGACCACCAAATCAGGAAAACGGTTAAGCCATTCTATTGAAATTGCTGCCCGTAGGTGGCTGAAAACCTCGTCACCGCGTAACAACCAAATATCGGGATGCTGGCATCCCTTTTGTTCCAGTTGGGGCTCGACGTACTGCCGGAGAAAGGTTTCAGCACTTCCCTCGGTTGCAAAAATCAATCGGTTAACTTCATCTTTCAGCGCTTGGCGTTCTTCCTCGGACACCGCACTGTAGCCCATGTCGATATTAGTTCGCAGTGCGTTCAGTAACGGCAGATCGACATTTTCCAGGTTCCCGACGCTGCGCATGATTTCCAAGCAAGCTGCAAAAAGAACAGGTTCAGTGTATGCGGCCTGCGATGCACACTGTAATTCCGCAAGCCTGTGCAATTTAGGGACATCGGGAGCAATGAAACCCAGGCAGTTTCTGAGAGCTTTACGAACGAGCGCTTCATCACCGAACTCATGCTCAATTTTATCAGGAGAGTTAAGTGCCAAATCAGCAAAGCGCGCAAGACAACGCCAATGCCGACCACTTTCAACAAGTTCTCGGTTATCGCGCAAATACTGGATGTTTAACTTATGGATTTCATTTTGTTCTCGGTGGCGCCGTTTCATCCTCCGCCGGTGGGCAAACATGCTTTTTTGTTGGGTTTTCGCAAGTTGTGCGGCACCTCTGTTGAACTTTGTCCACTCGCGCATCAAAGAAGATTTCTCCAATGCCTGTTCGCGCATGTGTCGTCGCAATTTATTTGGACCTCGCGTTTCTTCACTTTGATAAAAGTGATGCATAGCGATGTGACTCGCCCACAAGGTTGGATTATCAATTTCAAATGCCAGATCGACTATAAAGTAGTAATCATTGGATTGAAAACGAAGGCCGGAGTGAGAGTGAAAATCAAATTTCTGTATTTTAGTTTCGAAAATATCGTCGCTATTGGTAAGGTTTCCAAGTGCTAGTCCCATGATCCCTTGGCGCAAACCATCGTCATCTTGGAGCACTTGAACTGCCTTGCTCTGACCTGCTGATTTCTGCTCATGAAAGATCAGATTTTCGATCCAATGCCAAACCCTTTTCGGGGCAAAAGGAGGCATTGCCAGGTCAAAATATCGATCCAGTATTAGGCCTACAATCTTGCTGATTCCAATTCGACAATCACATTCATAATGTTTTTTTTTGCATGTGCAAACAAGGTCTTTGGTTAAGTCATCAAGTAGCCACTCGATTGATATTAAATCAAGTTCGGCAACAAAGCGTTTTATGAAATAACGCGTACCGATAGTGGATTTGTAAGGTTCTTGATGACTAGGGTAAAGGTTTGAGCAGACTCGAAAGAAGCTGGAGAGGTAGGCTAAACCTAATGTTTCTGCGCCTATAGCCGTTAGGATGGTTACCGCAATTTTCAGAGAGGTATGACTGGCTTCAGAGACTAAGACTCCTAGATCGGCGCGATGGTCGTGGCCCGACAGGTCGAGTAGACATCTGCTAGCCAACAAGCGAGTGTGTTCGCTTTCGCTTGAGTTCAACACGAGTTGACGCAGTTCTTGTATCAGATGCGCAATCGCTGGTGACCCCGTCAACAGCTCAAGAATTAGATCACGCAAATGCCCATCACTGCCGCTCGCTAGCAGGGGTTTAATCTCTGTCATAACCTCTTGGGTGAAGAAGCCTGAAGCACTGAACCGGCGCCATGCATCCCCTCGGCGGAAATAGGGGTCCTTCGTTTCGACGTCTTTCAAGCCCTGTATAAGTAGACGTTTTGAGGAGTGTTCAAGTTGAGAGGGATCACCGTTCGCAAGCACCGCGTAGGGATCAAGCTCAATAGCAGCCTCTTGAATGGATCTGTCGCCTAGCGCTGCAAGCCAACCCAGTAATCCCCGGAGTTCATCTCGAACTACGTTGTTCGGAGCGATGATAGGTAGGCATTTATGTAATGTCAGAGGATCAACTGGATCTGCAATTCGCTTTGCAAGGTAGTCTGCCGCACAGTATTCAGCAACGATCTTGTGAACAGGCCGATGCTGATCCGCACTGTCTCCAGGTTTGAAAAGCCGAGTTGCCAAGATGCCTTCAGCTGCTGTGTGTTTGTCAAAAAGCGATGCCAGCAATGGGTAGATACGATCTGCGGTTAACTCGCTCGTCCCTATTCCTTCTGCTCCGGACAGCAAAAGCTTGGCGAACACTTCGGACGACAGAGCAACCCTTTGTGTACTGGATAGCGTCTGCGCTACATTGACGTTAGCTTCCTTCGCCAACCGCTCGACCGCTTGTGAAAATATATTTCGTTTATCTGTGAAGTGCCTGCCACTTTCGATGTAGGCATCTGCGAACATCTTGAGAAATTGAGGATTAGGGAGTAACGCTCCTAAGTCGAATCGAGACACTTCCGCTTGGAACTTTGAAAATTCCTCGCCTCGAACATGATGATGAAAAATTTCCTGCTGTTCTCCCTCTTCAAACTCGCAAAGCCTAACCACTAGCGGTAAGCATCCTAAATAGTCTTCGAATGCGTTTGTGGCAGCTGTGCCCCACTCGCTGGACCGGCTCGAAATGATGACGCGTGTTGGCTTTGCTTTTCTGGCGTTAGCAAGAAGGCTGTGAATTCCCGTTTGATCGAGTTTGGCCAACTCATCAAACGCATCGATCACGAGCGGGTAATTCTCGGCATCAGCCCCCAAGTGTTTGAACTTGTTTGCGGTAACGGTAGAAGTTCCCAGCTGTCGGGCTAGGCTTCCCATAAGTTCAGTTTTTCCGCCTCCGGGCTCTGCTAAGACAACAACGTAATTTGAAGCCGCCAACAACGCTTCTTCAGTGTAAATGCTGTCTTTATTGGAGAGGCTGCGCGGAAGGTAGAAAGTTGAATTCATAGGATAAATTCTGCGTTTTTTATTGCACCTTGTTTTCGGTGCTATGTCGTTTCAGCCAGGTCAGTTTCACTGACTGTTCCTGCTGATGATAGTACGCCATTTCAATCTCAAATTGGGCTTTGCAAAAGTTCTGGCGCTCGGGTTTTTCGGTACGATGCCAATTTCAACAAAAGCAATGCCTGATAATTGGTTCGTGGTGCTGATTGCGTTTACACTCTAAATTACCTCCAATTTAGTAGACACGTCTCAATGACCGCTTTTGGCCGTTTTTTGCCTGTGGTGGCAGGCTGAAAACGCCCATTGCTCCCCTTCATAGGAGAACCTGAATCAGTACGAAAGGGACGTCTGCGTCCCTTGGTTTCAAAAGGGGAAGACTGTACTCAATAACCGTAGAAGCCTCGACCGAACCCTCATTGGCGGTGTATGAACCGGGCCAGGCTTCGACAGCAGGAAGAATTTCAGCGGGCTTGGGCAGCTCAATTCATTCAACGCAATCAGTTGTCCGTTGAATGCATCAAGAGAGTGAATCGCCGGATTCCAAAGTGCGATGCCCAATCCTGAGCGAGCGGCTTCGATTGCCTGGGCGTAGTCACCCATCACCCTGTCCATGGGCTTCGAAGTCAGGCGTTTGCCGTGATGGCTCATCCACGCTCGCCACAGTGTCGTGTCACCGGTGTGCAGCAGCGGAGTGTCCTTTATCAAGGACAACGGCTGTTGGTTCATGGCGAGGACTTCGGGTGACGCCACGGGGCAAAGTGATTCCTCGAATAGTGGCTCCTCATCTCCGTCATTCCATTGCCCGCGCCCGTATCTGATGGCCAGATCGACCTCGCCTGAGGAAAGGCTGGCATTCAGCGCAGAGGTAACCAGTTCAATACGTAAATCCTGCGTCGTACCTTCCAATTCGGTCAGGCGGGGGATCAACCAGAAGCGCGAAAATGATGACGTAGTAGCCAATTTGACGACGGGCAAGATTTGGCCGAAGGGCCGGGGCTGTCGCGCTTGTTTCAGTTGTTCGAAGGCATGAGCGACTTTGGCCAGCGCGATTTGTCCCGTGGCTGTAACTGTGGCACCGCGCGCATGGCGGTCGAACAAGGAGCATTGAAACCATTTTTCAGCCATTTCCACACGTCGGCTGATGGTCGCATGTGTAACTTCCAGTTCCGCTGCCGCAGCAGTGAAAGAACCGGTTTTGGCGGCGGCAAGAGCAGCTTGCAAAGCTTCGAAGGGTGGGAAAATATCGTCTGAGCTGTACGTCATATGCACAGCTTATGGATAAGTGGTGCTATAGGTCAACAGCTCGAGGTTTTTTATGCTGCGCTGCCTTATTCATTGAGATAGCAGCATGTCGTTTTTGAAAACGCTCATTTCGCCCTTGTTGTTCATCGCTCAAGTGGTAGGGCTTTTGGCGGGCAATGATTGTTACGCCGCCACAAATTTGGAAAGGCCAATCGTACGAGGTTACGAAGGGAATGGAGGCGTCACCGTTGAACTGGTCATATCTGGCTCACCTGGAAAAGAGTGGGCATTGCTCAGGATTCGAGGAACGGAAACGGAAGCGGGGGCCGTGGTACATCAAACAAGCGTTCAGCGCTCACCGGTTTCAACATCCTTTGTAGAAAGTATTAACGGGGTTTCACGGACAATTTTTGAGGTACGGATGCATCAGGGTTTTCTTCCGCGTCAAGACCAGGAGCCTTATGTGTTGGGCGAAAGCGCCCGCTTGGAGAGACTGAGTATTATCGGCATGGAGCTGCAGAGGTTTGGAACTGAGGAATTTGCCGCTCATCAAGCAGGGACACAGACCGCCTTGTCC
>Ga0247819_10001968_pt1 | contig 10854 bp, 11 predicted proteins | sample 13C_Xylose_Day6_FD_193428 | JGI IMG/M metagenome (GOLD analysis project Ga0247819, IMG submission 193428) | Soil microbial communities from agricultural site in Penn Yan, New York, United States - 13C_Xylose_Day6 | ecosystem: Environmental > Terrestrial > Soil > Agricultural land | place: USA... | reverse complement strand
GGTCGACATCACGCACATTCCGTACAAGGGCGGCGGCCAGCAGGTCACCGACGCGCTCAGCGGCCAGTTCGAAGTGCTCTCGACCAACGCCGGGCCGGCGGTGGCGCAGCACGTGAAGTCGGGCAAGCTGCGCGTGCTGGCGGTCGGCGCGCCCAAGCGGCTCGACGCCTTCCCGAATGCGCCCACGCTCGAGGAACTGGGCTTCCCCGCGGCCAACATGGACTCGCTGTTCGGCCTGTTCGCGCCGGCCGGCACGCCGCCCGCGGTGATCGAGCGGGTCAATGCCGAAGTGAACAAGGCGCTGGCGCACCCCGACCTGCGGGCGCGCCTGGTCGCCAGCGACAACGTGCCCACCGGCGGCAGCGCGGCCGAGTTCGCGCGGCAGATCGCCACCGAGTCGGACAACAACGCCCGCATCATCAAGGCCGCCAACATCCGGAGCGAGTGAGGACACCTGACCATGCTGCAGTTCGCCGACGTAGAAGCCGCCGCCCGCCGCCTGCAAGGCGTCGCGCACCGCACGCCCGTGCTCACCTCTCGCACGCTGGACGACGTGCTGGGCGCGCAGGCCTTCCTCAAGGCCGAGAACCTGCAGCGCATGGGCGCCTTCAAGTTCCGCGGCGGCTACAACGCGGTGAACTCGCTGACCGATGCCGAGCGCGCGCGCGGCGTGGTCGCGTTCTCCTCCGGCAACCACGCGCAGGCGGTGGCGCTGGCCGCGCGCCTGCACGGCTGCCGCGCCACCATCGTCATGCCGCACGACGCGCCGGCGCTCAAGCTGCAGGCCACGCGCGGCTACGGCGCCGAGGTGGTGGTGTACGACCGCTACAAGGAAGACCGCGCGGCCATCGCGGCGCGGCTGGTGCAGGAGCAGGGCGCCAACCTGATCCCGCCGTTCGACGACCTGCGCGTGATGGCGGGGCAGGGCACGGCGGCGCTGGAACTCGCGCAGGACGTGGGTGCGCTCGACGCGCTGATCGTCTGCGCCGGCGGCGGCGGTTTCCTCTCCGGTTGCGCGGTCGCGGCGCACCACCTCTTGCCCAACATCCGCATCTTCGGCGCCGAGCCGGAGCGCGGCGACGACATGCGCCGTTCGCTGAAGGAAGGCCGCATCGTCAGCATCGACGTGCCGCGCACCATCTGCGACGGCCAGCAGACCACGGCGGTGGGCAGGCATCCCTTCGAGGTGATCCAGGCGCTGGTGGAGGACGTGCTCACGGTGCCCGACCCCGTCGTGGTCGAGGCCATGCGCTTCGCCTTCGAGCGCCTCAAGGTCGTGCTCGAACCTTCCGGCGCCTGCGCGCTGGCGGCGCTGATGCACCACCGCGACCGCTTCCGCGGCCTGCGCGTGGGCGTCACGCTCTCGGGCGGCAACGTCGGGGCCGACCGTTTCGTGGCCCTGCTCTCCGGCGCCGAGCCGGCCGATTGAGCGCGGCGCCCGGGCCCGACTACGCCCGGATCCGGCAATGCCTGACACCTGCGGTCGCGTGAGCGGCCTAGGGTGGCCCCTTTTCCGGGAGCAGCACTCTTGCCGAACACCAGGTCGCAAGCCCGCGGCCAGGCCGAACCGCGCGAGCCGGCCGAACACGGGACAAGGGCGGGCGCCGGTGCCCGCGGCGCGGCCCGTGCCCTCGGACTGGGCCTGATCACCGGCGCGGCCGACGACGACCCGTCCGCCATCGGCACCTACGCCAGCGCCGGCGCGAAGTTCGGCTATGCGTTCCTCTGGATGGCGCCGGTCACGATGCCGATGATGTTCGCGGTGGTCTACCTGGCCTCGCGGCTGGGCATGGTGTCGGGGCGGGCGCTGTTCCAGGCGATCCACGACTTCTACCCGCGCTGGGTGCTGTACCCGCTGCTGGTCGGCGTGGTGGCGGGCAACGTGATCGAGGCGGCGGCCGACCTGGGCGGCATGGCGGCGGCGCTCAACATGTTCGTGCCGGTGCCCGTGCCCTGGCTGGTCGTTGGCATCGCGGCCATCGTGTTCGCGCTGCAATGCTTCGCGCCCTACCGTGTGATCCGCAACACCTTTCGCTGGCTGGCGCTGGCCTTGCTCTCCTATGTCGCCGCCGCGCTGCTGGCCCGGCCGGACTGGGCGGCCACGCTGCACGGCACGGTGGTGCCGCGCATCCAGTTCAACCGCGAGTTCCTGTCGCTCGTGGTGGCGGTCATCGGCACCACGCTGTCGGCCTACCTCTACACCTGGCAGTCGAACCAGGAGGTGGAAGAGGAGATCGCGCGCGGCCGCACGACGGTGCAGCAGCGCCAGGGAGCGAGCCGGTCGGAGCTGCGCGAGAGCCGTCGCGACATCCTGCTGGGGATGCTGTTCTCCAACCTGATCATGTACTTCATCATCCTGGCCACCGGGGCCACGCTGCACGCGGCCGGCAAGACCGACATCGAGACGGCGGCGCAGGCGGCCGAGGCACTGAAGCCGATCGCGGGCGAGTGGGCCGGCCTCCTGTTCGCGGCCGGTCTGGTGGGCGTGGGCTTCCTCGCGGTGCCGGTGATGACCGCGGGCGCGGCCTACGACGTGGCGCAGTCGTTCGGCTGGAAGCACAGCCTGCACGCGCGCTGGCACGAAGCGAAGAGGTTCTATGGCGCGATCGCGCTCGTCACGCTGGCCGCCGTGGGCCTCAATTTCCTGGGCTTCAACCCGATGAAGGCGCTGGTGTGGTCCGGCATCGTGCAGGGCTTCTCGGTCCCGCCGCTCCTGCTGCTGATCATGCTGATGACGAACAACCGCCGCGTCATGGGCGAGCAGGTGAACCGGCGCTGGCTGAACGTGCTCGGATGGATCACGACGGCCGCCGTCTCGGCCGCGAGCGGGGCTTTGCTGCTGACGTACCTGCTCTAGCGCCCGCCTCGGCTACAGTCGCCGGGCCTTGGACTCCACCGCCGCCGCCTCCTCCCGCACCCGCTCCGCGTGGGCCATGCTGCTGGCCCTGATCTGCGGCTTCGCCCTCAGCCAGGCCTTCCGCACCGTGGCCGCCATCCTGGCGCCGCCGCTGCAGAAGGAGCTGGGCCTCACGCCCGGCCAGCTGGGCGTGTTCGCCGGTGTCTTCCACTTCGCGTTCGGCGGCCTGCAGCTCTTCATGGGCATGGGCATCGACGTGTGGGGACCGCGGCGCACCGTGCTCACGGTGTTCCCGCTCACCGTCGTCGGCTCGCTGGTCGCGGCCACGTCGCACGGCTTCGCGCCTTTGCTGGCCGGGCAGTTCCTGATCGGCGTGGGGTGCGCGCCGGCCTTCCTCGCGTGCACCGTGTTCATCTCGCGCCGGTTCGAGGCCGAGCGCTTCGCGGCCGTGAACGGGGCCGCGCTGGGCATCGGCTCGGTGGGCCTGCTGCTCACCGGCACGCCGCTGGCATGGATCGTCGAACAGGCTTCCTGGCGGGCCGGCTTCTACACGCTGGCGGCGCTGGCCGCGCTCGCGTGGCTGGCCATCCTGCTGCTGGTGAACGAGTCGGCGGACACGCACCACGAAGCGCCGCCGGCCGGCATGCTGGCCGCGCTGCGCGGCTACGGCGAGCTGTTCGCGCTGCGCCACACCTGGGGCATCGTGGTGCTGGCCACCTTCACCTACGCCTCGTTCCTGGCGCTGCGCGGACTCTGGCTGGGCCCGCTGCTGGTGGAGCGCCACGGCTTCAGCCTGGTGCAGGCCGGCAACGTGGCGCTGCTGGTGTCGGTGGTCGGCATGCTCGGGCCGCCGCTGTTCGGCCGGCTCGACCCGGGCGACCGGCTGCGCCGCCGCTGGATCATCGTGGGCACGCTGGCCGTGGCCGCCATGTTCGGCGCAATGGCGATCAGCCGGCAGGCCGCGGTCGAGGTCGTGGTGAGCACGGTGATGAGCCTGGTGGCCGGCTTCATCGTGCTGCAGTACGCCGACGTGCGCAGCGCCTATCCGGCGCGGATGACCGGCCGCGCGATGGCCGTGTTCACCATGGCCCTGTTCCTGGGCGTGGCGCTGATGCAATGGGTGACCGGCCTGGTGGCCGAGGCCGCCCCGCGCCTGGGGATGGAGACCTACCAGGCGGTGCTGGGCTCGATCGCGCTGCAGCTGGTGGGGGCGACGGTGGCGTTCCGGCTGCTGCCGGGGCCGCCTAGGGACGTGTCTCCCCGCTGAGCCAGGCCAGTTCCTCTTCCGAGAACCCGGCGCGCCTTCTCGCGCTCTCGTTGAACGGCGGCATCAGCCGCGGCGCGGCGTAGCGCTGCGCGAGCACGCCATAGTGCGCGAGCGGGTCCAGCCCTTCGCGCTCGCACAGCCGGCGGTACCAGTGGTTGCCGATGGCCACGTGCCCGACCTCGTCGCGCAGGATCACGTCCAGGATGTCCACCGCGCGCAGCGCCGGCGGCGTGCCCACCTGGCGCAGCTTCTGCTGGATCTGCGGCGTGGCATCGAGTCCGCGCGCCTCCAGCGTGCGCGGCACCAGGGCCATGCGGGCCACCACGTCGTCCGCGGTCTTCTCGCACATCTGCCACAGGTTGTCGTGGGCGGCGAAGTCGCCGTAGGCGTGGCCGAGGGAGGCCAGGTGCTCCTGCAGCAGCGAGAAATGGAAGGCCTCCTCGGCCGCGACGCGCAGCCAGTCGAGGTGGAACTCGCGCGGCATGCCGTCGAAGCGCCAGGCGGCGTCCAGCGCCAGGTTGATGGCGTTGAATTCGATGTGGGCGATGGCGTGCAGCAGCGCGGCCAGGCCCTCGGGCTTGGCCGGCGAGCGGCGCGGCACGCGGGCGGGGTGCACGAGGTCGGGCTTCTCGGGCCGGCCCGGAAGGGGTGCTTCGGGCGACGGCCGATCAGCCTCGATGGCGAGGCCTTGCGCGTCGCGGTGCAGCGCCTGGGCCAGCGCCACCTTGTCGCCGGGGCGCGCGGCGCACAGGGCCTGCAAGGCCAGTGTCCTCAGGGCCATCCCTACAATCCAACGGTCTTCATTTGAACGGTATTGTCCATGGCCCTCTACGAACTCGACGGCATCTCTCCCAAGCTCGGCCAGGGCGCATGGGTCGCGGAAACGGCGCAGGTGATCGGCTCGGTCGAACTCGGCGAAAACGCCAGCGTGTGGTTCGGCACGGTGATCCGCGGCGACAGCGAGGCCATCCGCGTCGGCGACAACAGCAACGTCCAGGACCTGTCGGTGCTGCATGCCGACCCGGGCAAGCCGCTCACCATCGGCCGCGACGTCACCATCGGCCACCAGGTGATGCTGCATGGCTGCACCATCGGCGACAACACGCTCATCGGCATCCAGGCCGTGATCCTCAACGACGCGCGCATCGGCCGCAATTGCATCGTGGGCGCCGGCAGCGTGGTCACCGAGGGCAAGGAGTTCCCGGACAACTCGCTGATCATCGGCGCGCCGGCCAAGGTCGTCCGGACGCTGGACGACGAGGCCGCCAGGAAGCTGGCGGCGACCGCGCTGCACTACGTGGAGAACTCGCGCCGGTTCGACAAGGGCTTGAAGAAGATCGGCTGACCGCCATCTGATCCAGCTTTGGGCCCGCCCATTCCATGTCCGAGCTCCACAAGTTCCTTTTCGACGGCCTGCCGGTGCGCGGCGCCCTGGTGCGCCTGACCGACGCCTGGACGGAGATCCTGGCGCGGCGCCAGGCCAACAGCACGACGGGCGCGTACCCGCCGCCCGTGGCAGAGCTATTGGGCGAGATGGCCGCCGCCGGCGTGCTGATGCAGTCCAACATCAAGTTCAACGGCGCGCTGGTGCTGCAGATCTTCGGCGACGGACCGGTCAAGGTCGCGGTCGCCGAGGTGCAGCACGACCTGACGCTGCGCGCCACCGCCAAGGTGATCGGCGAGGTGCAGGTGAGCGACCGCCTGCCCGAGCTGGTCAACGCCCGCAACCACGGCCGCTGCGCCATCACGCTGGACCCGCGCGACAAGTTCCCGGGCCAGCAGCCTTACCAGGGCGTGGTGCCGCTGCACGGCGACCGCCATGAGAAGCTGGGCCGCCTGTCCGAGGTGCTGCAGCACTACATGCTGCAGTCCGAGCAGCTGGACACCACGCTGGTGCTGGCGGCCGACGGCAAGGTGGCGGCGGGGCTGCTGATCCAGCGGCTGCCGGTGCAGGGCGAGGGCAACCTCGAAGGCTCGATGGTCAGCAAGGCCAACGAGGACGAGATCGGGTTGAACGAGCACTACAACCGCATCGCCACGCTGGCCTCGACGCTCACGCGCGACGAGCTGCTGGAGCTGGACGCGGAGACGCTGCTGCGCCGCCTGTTCTGGGAAGAGCAGCTGCTGCGGTTCCCGCCGCAGACCCCGCGCTTCGCCTGCACCTGCAGCCGCGATCGCGTGGCCGGCATGATCCGCGGGCTGGGCCGGGAAGAGGCCGACAGCATCATCGCGGAGCAGGGGCAGGTCGAGGTGGGCTGCGACTTCTGCGGGCAGCAGTACCGGTTCGACGCCGTCGACGCGGCCCAGCTGTTCACCTCGCCGGGCGACCAGCCGCCGGTGACTTCGGCGGTGCAGTAGGTCAGCGCAGGCCGGTGAGCCCGGTGAACAACCGGTGCTCGCACTCGGGGTCGCTGCACTTCTCGCACACCCACTTCCAGCGCGTTTCGTCGTCGGTGGCCGCGGGCCGCTCGCCCAGCAGCTCCAGCACCGGCGCGAGCGCGTTGCGCACGCGGTCCTCGCCGCTGCCGTACACCACGCGATAGGGCACGCCGGCCTTGGCCAGGCTTTCGCGCACCAGCGCATCCACGGGTTCGCGCGCATGCGAGCCGTCGCGCTGCAGACCGTCGGCGATCCAGGGAATGTCGAGCCCGGTCAGCAGCGTGAGGTCGTAGCTGCGCTGGCGATCCAGGGCGAAGCGGTACAGCGGGTCGTCGTCGAACAGCTCGGCGCCGTGGATCGCCACCATCAGCGCGGTGGTGTCGGCGATGACGATGTCCGCACGGGCCGCGGCGGCGTCGACGCGGTACTCCTGCTCCTGCGCGATCGGCAGCTGTTCCTCGGGACGAGGCGCGCGGCTCTCGCGCTCGCACCATTCGCGCAGCACCTCGCCGACGGCCTCCGCGCGATGGCCGCGGCCGCGCAGGCGATCGGCGAGGGCTTGGGAGAGGGTGGTCTTGCCGGTGCTCTCGGCACCGAGCAGGGCGATCTTCATGCGGGCCGCGGCGCGGGGCCGCGCCTCACTTGGGCGTGACGACGTTGACGAAGATCTCGTTGGGCTTGACCATGCCCAGCTCGGCGCGAGCCTTCTCCTCGACCATCTCCACGCCTTCCTTCAGGTCGCGCACTTCGTTGGCCAGCCGCTCGTTGGCCTGCTGCGCCTGGACGTTGGCCGCCTTCTGCTCCTGCAGCTTGCGCTGCATCTCGCCCACGTTGCCCACGCTGCCCCGGCCGAACCACAGCTGCCCGTGCACCACGAGCAGCAGGGCGACCAGCAGGACGGGGACGAAGCGTGAGCCCAAGGGCGTGTCTATCGCAGGTTGTAGAACGCGGCGCGGCCGGGGTACTGGGCGATGTCGCCCAGGTCTTCCTCGATGCGCAGCAGCTGGTTGTACTTGGCCATGCGGTCCGAGCGCGACAGCGAGCCGGTCTTGATCTGGCCGGCGTTGGTGCCCACCGCGATGTCGGAGATGGTGCTGTCCTCGGTCTCGCCCGAGCGGTGGCTGATCACGGCCGTGTAGTTGGCGCGCTTGGCCATCTCGATGGCGGCGAAGGTCTCGGTCAGCGTGCCGATCTGGTTGATCTTGATCAGGATGGAGTTGGCGATCTTCTTCTCGATGCCTTCCTTCAGGATCCTGGTGTTGGTGACGAACAGGTCGTCGCCCACCAGCTGCACGCGCGAGCCCAGGCGGTCGGTCAGCTGCTTCCAGCCGTCCCAGTCGGCTTCGCCCATGCCGTCCTCGATGCTGATGATCGGGTACTTGCCGACCCAGGACTCCAGCGTGTCGATCCACTCGCCGGCGGCGAGCTTGCGGCCTTCGGAGCCGGACAGGTCGTACAGGCCTTCCTTGTGGAACTCGCTGGCGGCGCAGTCCAGGCCCAGGGCGATCTGCTCGCCCGGCTTGTAGCCGGCGGCCTCGATGGCCTGCAGGATCATGCCGATGGCGGCCTCGTGGTTCTCGACGTTGGGCGCGAAGCCGCCTTCGTCGCCGACCGCCACGCTCATGCCCTTGTCGTGGATGATCTTCTTGAGCGCGTGGAACACCTCGGCGCCGTAGCGCAGCGCCTCGCGGAAGCTGGGCGCTCCCACGGGGATGATCATCAGCTCCTGCAGGTCGAGGTTGTTGTTGGCGTGGGCGCCGCCGTTGACCACGTTCATCATCGGCACCGGCAGCTGGCAGCCGTTCATGCCGCCGAAGTAGCGGTACAGGGGCAGGCCCGATTCCTCGGCCGCCGCGCGGGCCACGGCCATCGACACGGCCAGCATGGCGTTGGCGCCCAGCTTGCTCTTGTTCTCGGTGCCGTCCAGGTCGATCAGCGTCTTGTCCAGGAAGGCCTGCTCGGAGGCATCGAGGCCCAGCACCGACTCGGAGATCTCGGTGTTGATGTGCTCGACGGCCTTGAGCACGCCCTTGCCGAGGTAGCGGCCCTTGTCGCCGTCGCGCAGCTCGATGGCTTCACGCGAGCCGGTGGACGCGCCGGAGGGCACGGCCGCGCGGCCCATGGTGCCCGACTCCAGCAGGACGTCGCATTCCACGGTGGGGTTGCCGCGCGAGTCCAGGATCTCGCGGCCGACGATGTCAACGATGGCGCTCATTGCAGGTTTCTCGTTTCTTCGAAGTGGTTGATTCGGTTGTTCGTCAGAGGCCCTCGACCACGACCATTCGCATCACGGCCGCGCCCTGGCGCGCGTTCTTCGCGGCCTGGTATTCGGTGGAGTCGTAGAAGGCGCGGGCCTTCTCCATGCTCGGGAACTTGAGGATGACGACGCGCTTGGGCTGCCAGTCGCCCTCCAGCACCTCCACCTGGCCGCCGCGGGCGCAGACCTCCACGCCGTGGGCCTGGAAGGCCTTGGTGGAGAACTTCTTGTAGTCCTCGTACTGCTGCGGGTTGGTGACGTCGACGTTGGCGATGATGTAGGCGCTAGGCAAAGTCGTTCTCCAGGTAGCCGTTCTTCTTGGTCACGCGGTCGATCGCGACCAGCGTCTCTAGCAGGGCCTTCATGTGTTTCAGCGGCACCGCGTTGGGGCCGTCGGACAGGGCCTTGGCCGGGTCCGGGTGCGTCTCCATGAAGAGGCCGCCCACGCCCACCGCCACCGCGGCACGCGCCAGCACCGGCACCATCTCGCGCTGGCCGCCGGAGCTGGTGCCCTGGCCGCCGGGCAGCTGCACCGAGTGCGTGGCGTCGAACACCACCGGGGCGCCGGTCTCTCGCATGATCGCCAGCGAGCGCATATCCGAGACCAGGTTGTTGTAGCCGAAGCTCGCGCCGCGTTCGCAGGCCATGAAGCTGTCCTCGGGCAGGCCCTTCTCGCGCGCGGCGGCACGGGCCTTGTCGATGACGTTCTTCATGTCGCCGGGCGCGAGGAACTGGCCCTTCTTGATGTTGACCGGCTTGCCCGACTGCGCCACGGCGCGGATGAAGTCGGTCTGGCGGCACAGGAAGGCGGGCGTCTGCAGCACGTCGACCACCTGCGCCACCTGCGGCACTTCGGCCTCGGTGTGCACGTCGGTGATGACCGGCACCTGCAGCTGCTTCTTCACCTTGGCCAGGATCTCCAGCCCCTTGTCCATGCCGGGACCGCGGAAGCTGGTGCCCGAGGAGCGGTTGGCCTTGTCGTAGCTGCTCTTGAAGATGAACGGGATGCCCAGCGAGGAGGTGATCTCCTTGAGCTGGCCGGCGACGTCCATCTGCAGCTGCTCGGACTCGACCACGCAGGGACCCGCTATCAAGAAAAAGGGCCTGTCCAGGCCCACGTCGAAGCCGCAGAGTTTCATGTCAGGCGACCACTTTGAGTTTCTTGCCCGCGGCCGACTGGTGCTCCAGCGCGGCCTTGATGAAGGCGTTGAAGAGCGGGTGTCCGTCCCAGGGCGTGGACTTGAACTCGGGGTGGAACTGCACGCCCATGAACCAGGGGTGCACGTCCTGGGGCAGCTCCACGATCTCGGTCAGGTGCTCGCGCTGGGTGAGGGCGGAGATCACCAGGCCGGCCTGGCGAAGCTTGTCCAGGTAATTCACGTTGGCCTCGTAGCGGTGGCGATGCCGCTCGTTGACCACGTCGCCGTAGATCTTGTGGGCCAGCGTGCCCTTGGCGACGTCGGAGCTCTGCGCGCCCAGGCGCATGGTGCCGCCCAGGTCGGAGCTGGCGTCGCGCTTGTTGATGGTGCCGTCGGCGCCCCGCCACTCGGTGATGAGGGCGATGACGGGGTTGGGCGTCTCGGGCTCGAACTCCGTGCTGTTGGCGTCCTTCAGGCCCGCCACGTGGCGCGCGTACTCGATGGTGGCGACCTGCATGCCCAGGCAGATGCCCAGGTAGGGCTGCTGGTTCTCTCGGGCGAAGCGCGCCGCCTCGATCTTGCCTTCGATGCCGCGCTTGCCGAAGCCGCCGGGCACCAGCACAGCGTCGAACTTGGCCAGCTGGCGCACGCTTTCCGGATTGAGCGTCTCGGAGTCGAGGTACTCGATCTTCACGCGCACGTGGTTCTTCATGCCGGCGTGGCGCAGCGCTTCGTTGAGCGACTTGTAGCTGTCCGACAGGTCGACGTACTTGCCGACCATGGCGATGGTGACCTCGCCCTGCGGATGCTCGGTTTCGTACACCAGGTCGTCCCAGCGCTTGAGGCTGGCGGGCGGGGTGTTCAGGCGCAGCTTGTCGCAGATCAGGCCGTCCAGGCCCTGCTCGTGCAGCATGCGCGGCACCTTGTAGATCGTGTTCACGTCCCACATGGAGAT
>Ga0247819_10001967_pt1 | contig 10855 bp, 8 predicted proteins | sample 13C_Xylose_Day6_FD_193428 | JGI IMG/M metagenome (GOLD analysis project Ga0247819, IMG submission 193428) | Soil microbial communities from agricultural site in Penn Yan, New York, United States - 13C_Xylose_Day6 | ecosystem: Environmental > Terrestrial > Soil > Agricultural land | place: USA... | reverse complement strand
TGCAGGTTGACGAATCCACCCTGTGTCATCGGCACTTTGTCGACCATTTCAATGTCCTTCATCAAGCACGAGGCGCCGCTTGGGGGCGGCGCCAACGCAAAAGAAAACGGTCTCCGGCGCGCAAGCACCGGAACCGTCCGAAATATCCGAACCGTTCTTATAGCAGAAAGGAAACTGCCAATGCCAGATTTTTCGCCATGATCCACCGCGTCCTTCACTTGGGGGGCGCAACTTGCAGACGCTCCTACCAATTTGACATCCTCGATAATGGGCTTTACCTCAACCGCGGTTGAGGTCGTAACAGTTCTGTTTCCGAAACGACGAACACACGGAAATGACAGGATGAGCACGACAAAAGACGACCGCGACGCAGGGAAAGCCGAGGGCCATTCAGAAGCGGAAGGGCGTTGGGCCGAGTTGTTGCAACCCAACCATCTGGCGGCGACCGTGACGCTTTGCCTCGGTGTCGCGCTCTTTGCCTTCAACGAGTTCTTCATCTCGACCGCGCTCCCGACGGCAGTCGAGGAATTTGGCGGTGCGGCACTGCTCTCCTGGGCCTTCACCCTCTATCTCGTCTTTGCAATCATCGGCGGGGCATTGGCTGCCAATCTCAAGGCGCGCTTCGGCGCCCGCAATGCGTTGATCGCAGCAGCGCTTGTCTTCGTCACCGGCACAGTGATTGCGACGCTGGCGACGAGCATGCCGCAGGTCCTGGTCGGAAGGCTGTTTCAAGGGCTGGGCGAGGGCATCATTGCCGCTATTTGCTATGCACTGATCCCGGAGCTTTTCCCGCCTCGGCTCGTGCCGAAGGTCTTCGGTGCAGAGGCCATCGTCTGGGCAAGTGCTGCCTTTGCCGGTCCGCTCATTTCAGGATTTCTCACCGAACACTGGTCATGGCGTGCGGCCTTCTTCGTCAACATTCCCGCCGCCGCCATCTTTATTGCGCTGGTCCTTGCCATCGTACCCAGACGGTCGGCTTCGGCGCAGATCGTGCAACCCATTCCGCTTTTTCGCCTGATCGCATTTGGCCTGGGCATACTGCTGATCTCGGTTTCGAATATGCTCCAGAACGGATTTGCCATGGCGGCGCTCGTGGTCGTAGCGATCGCCGTTCTCGTCAACACTGTGCATCTCGACCGTCGCTCCAGGCACTCAATTCTCCCGCTTGGCGCATTTTCGATCGGGCGCCCGCTCGGCACCGGCCTCTGGATCATTCTGCTGATGCCGTTGGCGCAGGCTTCCGGCTCCGTCTATCTCGTCTACGGCTTGCAACACCTCTGGAATTTCGGCCCGACGGCCGCCGGATTCTCGAGCGCGCTGATGGCGATGTCGTGGAGCTTGACCGCCATTCTGGTGGCGAGCCTGCGCTCGCATGATCTGCGTGTACGATTGATCTGGGTCGGGCCACTGCTGCTTTGCCTCGGGCTCATCGGCCTGACGGTCGCGATCGCGACAGCGGAGTTTCGGTTGGTTTTCGCAGGTCAAATTGCCATTGGTGCCGGCTTCGGCGTCTGCTGGGGCACGCTCAGCCAATTGCTGATGGATGTGTCGCCGCCCCCTGAGCGAGACAAGACTTCGGCACTGCTGCCGACGCTGCAATCCGCAGGTTACGCAGTCGGCGCAGCCGTCTTCGGGCTGACCGCCAACATACGCGGCTTCGATGAAGGCGCACGGTTGGCCGTCATGCGCGACGCGCTGTTAGCGGTGTTTGCCTTGAGTTGCGTGATCTCGGTTGCGTCGTTGTTCTTCGGCATCAGGACTGTCCGGCTTGCGCGCAGCCGAAGGCCAACACGCAGCGAGGCTCGGGCACAGCGGCCCGTGACGGTCGATTGATCACCAGGCCGTGGGCAGGGCGGCGGCGGTTTCGGTGGGGCGGCGGAATACGCCAAGGCTGCCTCGACCGATCAAAGCGTCCTGTTCACGGCCACGACCGTCTGACGGCGCAATCGTCGCCAGAATCTCGCCGCTGCCCGAGCGCACATGGACCCTCAGCGATCCATAGTCGGCATCGCGGCCAATCTTGTCGGCAATTCGCTGGCCGTAATACAGGGCGGAACCTTCGTCGAAGTGGCTGATGCCGTCCTCGTCGACAAAGCGCTCGTCGCCCCAATACAAATCGAAGAAATAGACCTGCACGATGTTGCCCCATCCCATGCGCAGTGCCGGATCTTTCCGACTTGGGAGCGCATGTGGGCATGTAAGCACCCGGCGACCGAACCTAGGCTGAACCCGGCGTTCAGGTGGCGTTCACAACAATGAGGGGGAGATTGCGCACTCGTAGAGCGATTTCGGCTGAGCATCGAGCCGCCGCTCGTCAGCGGCCCAACTGCGCGCACCCAAAGATGCGCGCAGCCGTCATTCGATCAGGCCTTGAAGTAGCTCTGGAGCGGGCGAACCTCGAGGTTGCCGGCCTTGAGCGCCTTGATCGCGCGCGCTGCCGCCTCTGCACCTGCCATGGTGGTGTAGTAGGGCACCTTCTGCATCAATGTCGCGCGGCGAAGCGACTTGGAATCCGAGATCGCTTTGTTGCCATCCGTCGTGTTGATGACAAGCTGGACCTGCCGGTTGCGGATCGCGTCCTCGACATGCGGACGACCTTCCTGGACCTTGTTGACCTTGACGGCGGCAATGCCGTTTTCACCGAGGAAGCGGGCGGTGCCGCCGGTCGCCATCACCTTGAAGCCGATGTCGACGAGAATGCGGATCGCCGGTAGGACGCGGGTTTTGTCTTCGTCGCGGACGGATACGAACACCGTTCCGTCGCGCGGCAGATCGACGCCGGCACCGAGCTGCGACTTGGCAAAAGCAAGCGCGTAGTCGGTATCAAGGCCGATGACTTCGCCAGTCGAGCGCATTTCCGGGCCGAGCAGCGTGTCGACACCGGGGAAGCGGGCGAACGGGAACACGGCTTCCTTGACGGCGATGTGCTTCAGGTTGCGCGGGTCGGGCTTTTCGCCGTAGGCGGCGATCGCCACATCCAGCGCTTCACCGGCCATCACGCGGGCAGCGATCTTGGCGATCGGCGCACCGATGGTCTTGGCGACGAAGGGCACGGTGCGCGAGGCGCGCGGGTTGACTTCGAGCACGTAGATCGTGCCGTCCTTGATCGCGAACTGGACGTTCATCAGACCACCGACATTGAGTGCTTTGGCCAGCGCCGTCGTCTGGCGTTCCAGCTCGTCGACCATCGCGTTGTCGAGCGTGTGAACCGGCAGCGAGCAGGCACTGTCGCCGGAGTGAATGCCGGCCTCCTCGATGTGCTCCATGATACCCGAGACGAACACATCCTTGCCGTCACAGAGGCAGTCGACGTCGACTTCCGTGGCGTTGCTCAGGTAGCTGTCGAACAGCAGCGGGTTCTTGCCGAGAAGCGTGTTGATCTGGCCGGTCTTGTCGTTCGGGTAACGCTGCTTGATGTCTTCCGGAACGAGGCCCGGAACTGTATCGAGCAGATATGTCTGCAGCATGCTTTCCGAATGGATGATCTGCATGGCCCGGCCACCGAGAACGTAGGACGGACGCACGACCAGCGGGAAGCCGATTTCGGCGGCAACGAGGCGTGCCTGTTCGACCGAATAGGCGATGCCGTTGTTCGGCTGGTTGAGATCGAGCTTCATCAGCAGCTTCTGGAAGCGGTCGCGGTCTTCGGCAAGGTCGATCATGTCGGGTGCGGTGCCGAGGATCGGGATGCCGTTCTTTTCCAGTGCTTCCGCCAGCTTCAGCGGCGTCTGGCCGCCGAACTGCACGATGACGCCGACCAGTTCGCCCTTTTCCTGCTCGGCGCGCATGATCTCGATCACGTCTTCAGCGGTCAGCGACTCGAAGTAGAGCCGGTCCGACGTGTCGTAGTCGGTCGAAACGGTCTCGGGGTTGCAGTTGATCATGATCGCTTCATAGCCAGCGTCCTTCAAAGCGAAGGCGGCATGGCAGCAGCAATAGTCGAACTCGATGCCCTGGCCGATCCGGTTCGGACCACCGCCGAGGATGACGACCTTCTTGCGGTCGGAGACATCAGCCTCAGAGCGGGCCGCACCAACGAAAGGCGTCTCGTAGGTCGAGTACATGTAGGCGGTCGGCGAGGCGAATTCGGCGGCGCAGGTGTCGATGCGCTTATAGACCGGGCGGACGTTGAGCGCGTTTCGAAGTTCTGCCACTTCCTTCGGGCGCTTGCCGCCGAGCGTTGCCAGCCGGGCATCGGAGAAGCCCATGGCCTTCAGCATGCGCAGGTTCTCAGCATCCTGAGGCAGGCCGTGCTCGCGGACGCGCGCTTCCATGTCGACGATCGCCTTGAACTGGGCGATGAACCACGGGTCGATCTTGCTTGCCTCGTGAACTTCGGCCTCGCTCATGCCGAGACGCAGCGCCTGGGCAACCATGCGCAGACGGTCCGGCGTCGGCGTACCGATCGCGGCACGGATAGCGTTACGGCCATCGCCGTTCTCGTCCATGTCAGGGATTTCGATTTCATCGAGACCGGTGAGCCCGGTCTCAAGGCCACGCAGCGCTTTCTGCAGCGATTCGGCAAAGGTACGGCCGATCGCCATGACTTCACCGACCGACTTCATCGCAGTGGTCAGGACCGGCGAGGCGCCTGGGAATTTCTCGAAGGCAAAGCGCGGGATCTTGGTGACGACGTAGTCGATCGACGGCTCGAAGGATGCCGGCGTCGCGCCGCCGGTGATGTCGTTCTCGAGTTCGTCGAGCGTGTAGCCGATGGCGAGCTTGGCCGCGATCTTGGCGATCGGGAAGCCGGTTGCCTTGGAAGCGAGAGCCGAGGAGCGCGAAACGCGCGGGTTCATCTCGATGACGACGAGACGACCATCCTTGGGGTTGACGGCGAACTGCACATTCGAGCCCCCGGTCTCGACGCCGATCTCGCGCAGCACCGCGATCGAGGCGTTGCGCATGATCTGGTATTCCTTGTCCGTCAGCGTCAGCGCCGGAGCAACGGTGATCGAATCGCCGGTGTGCACGCCCATCGGGTCGATGTTTTCGATCGAGCAGATGATGATGCAGTTGTCCGCCGTGTCGCGGACGACTTCCATCTCGTATTCCTTCCAGCCGAGAACCGATTCTTCGATCAGCACTTCGGTGGTCGGCGATGCGTCGAGGCCGCTGCCGACGATGTCGAAGAATTCGGTGCGGTTATAGGCGATGCCGCCGCCGGTGCCGCCGAGTGTGAACGACGGGCGGATGATCGCCGGCAGGCCGACATCGTCGAGCGCCTGCGCGGCGATGGCCATCGCATGGTTCATGTAGCGCTGCTTGCGATCGCCTTCGCCGAGGTTCCACTGGTTTTCCAGTTCGTCGAGCGCCGTGTCGAGTTCCGGCCCGGAAAGGCGGCCCTTCAGTTCGGCGCGTTCGGCCTCATGCACCTTGCGGTCGTGGTCCTTGATGTCGGTGGCGTTCGCCAGGCGCGACTTCGGCGTCTCCAGGCCGATCTTGGCCATCGCCTCGCGGAAGAGCGCGCGGTCTTCTGCCTTGTCGATCGCGTCCGGCTTGGCGCCGATCATCTCGACATTGTAGCGGTCGAGAACGCCCATGCGGCGCAGCGACAGCGCGGTGTTGAGCGCGGTCTGGCCGCCCATGGTCGGCAGCAGTGCGTCTGGGCGCTCCTTGGCAATGATCTTGGCAACGACTTCCGGGGTGATCGGCTCGACGTATGTTGCGTCCGCCAGACCCGGGTCGGTCATGATCGTTGCCGGGTTGGAGTTGACGAGGATGACGCGGTAGCCTTCCTCCTTCAGCGCCTTGCAGGCCTGGGTGCCGGAATAGTCGAATTCGCATGCCTGACCGATGACGATCGGCCCCGCGCCGATGATGAGGATCGATTTGATATCTTGGCGCTTCGGCATGGTCGGTCATCCGTTTCTAGCTGCGCGAAAAACCGGCCAAAGTGGGAGGTCACCGGCCGGGCACGCATTGATGGTCTTTTCAGGCTAGAAGCGGCTTATAGGCAAATGTATCTGCAAGCGAAACCCCGAAAATTCCGGAATCGACAGGAAAGCCGACATATTTCGGCATGGGCTTTTGCAACGTGTCGGACGGCGGTCCCAAAGCCGCATGCGGGCCGTCAAATCACGCCCGGTACCACCAGAACCTCGACCTCGCCGGCAGCAGGCGGATGGGCAATCACGCTGGCGGCTTCATCGAGCGAAACGTGCCGCGCGATCCTCCGTGCAAGAGGTGCCTGTCGGTGCCACACGCCTCGACGCGCACCAGCAGGTCACCAGGGCCGGGAGCAGGCGTCCACCTTACGCAGGAAGTTCACTTCACCCAGGAACAGGTCGTCAATCGCCTCGAGCCGCAACGCCTTCATGACCATGCCTCCCTCCACAATTTCCCTGGTGCCAATAGGATTGTCAAAGCGGGACGGTCAAGGACGCGATCGAGGAAGGCGATAACCCCAGCGCTGCCGCACGGCCGCAGCATAGGTGCGGCTCACCGGCACTTCGGTTCCATCGCAAAGCAGGATCGTCATGCGACCGTTATCACGGACGAGGCGTGCAACATGCGCGTCCGCCACCCAATGGGAACGATGGACCTGCAGGCCCGCCACCGGGCCGAGTTCACCGAGCGCATCGGCGAAGCGCAACAGGACGAGTTCACGGCCGAGAGTGGTCGTCACTTCCGTGTAGTGATCGCTAACCGTCACGTGCAGCGGCAGGCCGCGATTGGCGGGTTTCAGGCGCAGAAGCAGCGGTACCCGGCCCGTCTCCTTGAGAAGAGCCGGGTTGCGGGACGTCTGTTGCCCGGCCTCGTCGGACGCGATTGCGGTGGTGCCGGCGTCATTCAGCTCCAAGGCGAATTCAGTGTTCATCGTCATCCAGGTCAAGGTGCAGAACAAGAGCGACAGGAACAGGCCGGTCGCGATGTCCGTCATGACGTCAGCGACTGTTGGAATGGCCGAAAAGGTCGCCGAGCCGATCGCGGTGGTCACGAGGCCGATCGGTATGCTGGCAACGGCTGCACCGATCATCATGCGAACGAAACCGGAGGCAACCTTTTCGCGCAGCAGGCCATTGGCAAGCACGGCCGAAACGATTGCGATCGCCCAGGTGACGGCGTGCAGCACGAGCCAGAACCCGAGCCGCGGCACGACAGCCAGGCGTTCGGCAGTGCCATAGGGCCCCGTGACCCAAAAGATCAGCACGACTGCAGCAAAGGTTGCCCAGAGGCGTGGCGCCTTGACGACAAGATGCAGCTCACGAAGCGTGGATTGCAGAAATGGGCGTTTCACGAAGTTTTCCGTCCGTTCCAGTCAAAGCGTTTGAGCGCAGCCCGGAGCCTGCCGCAAGTTCGGGGAAAATCAACAGCATAGAAATTTTTCATGACATTTTCACCTCTTCTCCATGCATCGTTCGCAGTGCAGCTGCACGTCGCGACCGTCATCCCGGCTGCCATCCTTGGTGCTTTCCTGCTTGCCCGTCCGAAGGGCACACGCCTGCATAGGCTGCTCGGCAAAATCTGGCTCGCACTCATGGTCGTGACCGCATTCTCCACGTTCTTCATCCATGAAATCAAGCTGGTCGGCGGTTTCAGCCCCATTCACCTGTTGTCGATCTATGTGCTCTTCGGCAGCTGGCAGACGATTGCGGCCGCCCGGCGGCACGACATCCCCGCGCATCGCGGGCATGTGGCTGGCATGTATCTCGGCGGCATTGTCGTTGCCGGCCTCTTCACACTGCTGCCCGGAAGGCTGCTGCATGCGAGCCTGTTCTCCGAGCTTTCGATCTGGCAGTCAGCGGTGATGGCGGCTCTGCTGGCTGCGCTGCTCATTTCCGCAGCCGTCCTGTCGATCCGACAGGGTCGTCTCTTCGGTCGCCGCAAGTCCTCGAAAAGATTAGCTTGATCGCAACCTTACGGGCCTGATTGCGTTTTACAACGGCATTCGGCCCGGCATATAAAAGGTCTGACCGATATTGCGTATCGATCCATGCCGGGAGGACAGATCATGGAATGGAAAGGCCGCCGCCAATCCGGAAACGTTGAGGACCAGCGCGGGGCGAGCCCCGGCGGCGGTCTGGGCGGTAATCCATTCGGCCGCGGTGGTGGCTTCCGCATGCCCGGCGGTGGCGGAGGCATGCGTGGCGCCGGCGGCGGCATGAGCTTCGGCACCATCATCTTTCTGGTCGTGCTCTATTTCATCCTGAAGGCCTTGGGCATCGACATGCTGCAGGTGCTGAACGGCGGCGGCGGTCCGGTCGCGCAGCCGGGCTTCGAGCAGAGCGATGGCTCGCCGGTACCCCGCGGATCGGCGCAGGAAGAAGAGATGAAAGCCTTCATGTCGACGGTGCTGGCCGAAACCGAAGACACCTGGAACGGCATCTTCCAGGCGAGCGGCGAACAATATCAAGAGCCGAAGATGGTGCTGTTCAGCGGCTCCGTGCGCTCCGCCTGCGGCTTTGCCTCGGCAGCGTCCGGCCCGTTCTACTGCCCTGGTGACCGCAAGGTCTATCTCGACATGGGTTTCTTCGACGAGCTTGAGCAGAAGTTCGGCGCATCTGGCGACTTCGCGCAGGCCTATGTCGTTGCGCATGAAGTTGGCCACCATGTTCAGAACCTGATCGGCGTGCTGCCGAAGTTCAACCAGATGCGCCAGTCGATGGGTGAAGCCGAAGCCAACCAGATGTCGGTTCGCGTCGAACTGCAGGCTGATTGCTTCGCCGGCGTCTGGGGCAAGTATACCCAGCAGAAGGGCCTGTTGGAGCAGGGCGATCTGGAAGAGGCGCTGAACGCCGCCACCCAGATCGGCGACGACACGCTGCAGAAACGCATGCAGGGCTACGTCGTCCCGGAAAGCTTCAACCACGGCACATCGGAGCAGCGCATGCGCTGGTTCAAGCGCGGCTTCGACAGCGGCAAGATGGCGGCCTGCGACACCTTCTCCGGCCAGGTCTGATTCCAGACCGTCCAGGGAAAAAGCAAAGGGGCCGGCGAGAACTGTCGGCCCCTTTCGTTACCCGGGATTAGAGCGCTCTGGGTTAGACAAAGTTGCAGAGAACACTCTACAGCGCTGCGCGTCTTATTCGACGCGCAAAGATCGCTGTAGCACTTTGAATTGCTGCATGTTTTCACGCATTTCCTGACGGAAAACCGCTTCGCACTTTTCCTGGAAATGCTCTAATGGCGCTCGCTGTCCATATGGGCGAGCTGCGCCTCGGGATAGCGCGCGCCTGCGGCCGCATCCCTCGGCACCGCCCGCTCGATCGCGGCCAGATCTTCCGGTGTCAGATGTACCGCTTGCGATGCCAGCGCTTCGGCCAGCCGGTCGCGACGACGTGCACCGATGAGCGGCACGATATCCTTGCCTTGGGCTGCGACCCAGGCGATCGCAATCTGTGCCACGGTGGCGCCCTTCGCATCCGCCACGCGCTTCAGCGCGTCGACAAGGGCCAGATTTGTGTCGACATTGCCCGCCTGAAAACGTGGGCTGGCCGCGCGGAAGTCGCCACGTGCGACCGCATCCTTCTGCCAATGGCCGCTGATCAGGCCGCGCGACAGCACGCCATAGGCGGTAATGCCGATACCGAGCGCACGGCACGTGGGCAGGATATCGTCCTCGATGCCGCGCGAGATCAGCGAATATTCGATCTGCAGATCCGCGATGGGATGGACGGCCGCTGCCCTTCGGATGGTCTCGGATCCGACTTCCGAAAGCCCGATATGCCTGACATAACCTGCCTGCACCAGATCAGCGATTGCGCCCACTGTTTCTTCGATCGGCACGTCCGGGTCGAGACGGGCAGGGCGGTAGATGTCGATATGGTCGACGCCCAACCGCTGCAGGGTATAGGCGAGAAAGTTGCGCACCGCCTTCGGTCGGCAATCATAGCCCACCCAACTGCCACCAGCGTCTCTCAAGGCACCGAACTTCACGCTGAGAACGACCCGATCGCGGTCCTGGCCCTTGAGCGCTTCGCCAATCAGCATCTCGTTGTGGCCCATGCCATAGAAGTCGCCGGTATCGATGAGCGTAATTCCCGCATCGAGCGCCGCATGGAACGTGGCGATGCTTTCCGTACGATCCGACGGGCCATACATGCCCGACATGCCCATGCAGCCAAGGCCGATGTTGGAAACCATAGGGCCGACTTTTCCGAGCGAAACCTGATCCATTCTCGTTCTCCTTCGGCGGCGCGCCTTTGCGCCCTTCTTCGTCCCCATTGTTACGCCCGGTCCTATCGTGCGATAATCCCGTACAGTCAGAACAAGCCGTACGGCATTTCGCACAATGAACGATCTTCCTCTCGCCGACCTCGATGCCTTCACCGCCGTTGCGCGCGAGCGCAGCTTTCGCCTGCCGCCGAGAAGCGGGGCGTTTCCGCTTCGTCGCTGAGCGAAGCGCTGCGGCGGCTCGAAGCCAAACTCGATGTGCGGCTCCTCAACCGCACGACCCGCAGTGTAACACCGACGGAAGCCGGCATGCGGCTACTCGAGCGCCTGCAGCCGGCACTCGGGGAGATTGCCGGCGCGCTCGACCAGGTGAGCGAATTGCGCGACAGTCCCGCAGGAACCCTGAAACTGAACGTGCCCACGGTCGTCGCGCGCGTGATCCTGCCCTCGATCATTGGGCGCTTTCTGAAGGTAAATCCTGCCATTTCGCTGGAGGTGACGGCAGACGACGGCTTCATCGACGTCCTTGCCGCCGGCTTCGACGCCGGCATCCGCTACGAAGAGCGGGTCGAGCGCGACATGATCGCCATTCCGATCGGACCGCGGCAGCAACGCTACATCACTGCCGCGTCGCCGGACTATCTCGCGCGACACGGCCTTGCCGCAACACCCGCACGATCTTCTGGAGCATGCCTGCATCCGGCATCGCTTCGCAAGCGGCGTCAGCCCAGCCTGGGAG
>Ga0247819_10001966_pt1 | contig 10855 bp, 9 predicted proteins | sample 13C_Xylose_Day6_FD_193428 | JGI IMG/M metagenome (GOLD analysis project Ga0247819, IMG submission 193428) | Soil microbial communities from agricultural site in Penn Yan, New York, United States - 13C_Xylose_Day6 | ecosystem: Environmental > Terrestrial > Soil > Agricultural land | place: USA... | reverse complement strand
GATACTGCTAGATATATCCGACCGTGAAACAGGCATAATAAATCACGCAATCACTCATGAAGCAAAACAGTCCTGGAGTCGATTTCATATCGCTAAAGATCGACTCGCAGAAATTGAACGAGCTCTTGAAGATGGCGCTCGAAATATCGAGCGAGCACCCGACGACCAACAACTTCTTAACTTATTTACAAAAATAAGAGAGCTGGATAAAAAACGCGCAACCGCACACAACGAATACGAGCACCTCCTAAAAAATATTAAGCTGACAATAGTGAAGCAACTCGATTGCGAGCGAAAAATCCGAAAGCTGCATGACAGCATACGCTCAAATCATGGCTCGACGACTGCAGTCTCCAATGCATCCGTCACGATTTCAATGCTTAACAATTATGCCGAAGCGCTTACCGCTGCCAGAGTCCAAAAGCTAGAGAAAAACTTTTCTGATGCCTACAGCCGCTTGGCGCGTAAGGATGATCTTAAAATAACGGCGCGCATAAGCCCAGACACCTTCGACGTAGAATTGATCGATCAGCAAAAAAACGTTCTGAACCGTAAAGCGCTCTCTGCTGGTGAAAAACAGATTTATGCAGTGGCGGTCTTAGACGCACTTGCAAAAACATCGGGAAGACAACTACCTGTTATAATTGACACCCCACTAGGCCGCCTAGATTCGGTCCACCGTCAAAATCTCGTAGACAACTACTTCCCGTTTGCGAGCCACCAGGTGATTTTGTTATCAACAGACACCGAAGTGGGAGAAACCTACTTCAGCAAACATCTTTCACCGTATGTGTCACACTCCTATCAAATCGAGTTTGACAGCAACAATCTGTCCACGCGCATTTTGCCAGGCTATTTTTGGTCCTACAAAGGAGGCCTGAACTAATGTTACCTAACCGAATGCAGCTTGATCGCCAGACAGAAGATCATCTTAAACGCCTCAAAAGCCAAACTGGTTTGACACCAAACGTCACAGCGAGAATCGCTTTTTTTCGATCTATTGAGTCAGATTTCCTCTACAAAAATGAAATAAAAAAGCTGGATGGCACGCTAGTGCTAGACAAGGTGACCTGGCTTGGCGACACCGCCTCGATAACGGAGCTAGTGTTGAAAATGAAGTATCCAATATTGGACAGTCGCGACCTTATGAAAGCTTGGGCAGCACATGTCGAAGACGGTATTGCAGCTTTGCGTAACCATAAAAGCTTATTGTCTTTCGCAGCAGCTCTTTAAGACGCTCCTGCCCCTTCGTTAGTCAAAGGGGCAGGCAAAGCAGTACGCTCAGATCCCGTGAGAATACACACTAAAACGCCCTTGAAAATCATTGATTAGTGCTGCTTTAGCGTATCCGTAAAGTAGCAAATTGGTTGGAGCTTGTAGTCTCTTGCATACCCCTAGGTTCCCTATTCTCCGGGGTTGGCTCACTAAAACGTACACGCTTCAGAAGAGCCGCTTCATCCGCAGACAGTTGGATACTCTGGCGATCTCCAAAGAAAGTCTCTCAGTAAACCTTCACATCAACTCTAAGAGTTTGCCAAGTCTTCAGCTCCCATAAACTTAGTAAACCGAAAGGTGGTGCTTAGCTTGCTCCAGTACGTTTTCAAATTCTTGCGGTCGACGCCCAAGCGCTCCCTGAAAAGTGGAAAGCGTCCATTTTGACTCATCCCTCAAAGTAAGGGTATGCGTGAGGCGCTGCAAAAGACGCTTGGTATCCACATAACGCAGGTAGATTGGTAACTGTTCGGCTGGATCAGCAGGTAGGTGCTGCTTGATCAAGTTAATCAAAGCAACGACCTCAGTCGCCACGTTGTGAGCCTCTTGATCCAGTGCCTGCAGCCTTTCCGCGATACCAGCTCGAACAACAGGATCGGCAAGGCTACACATGAATCCTGCGGGAATCTTAACTCCCGCGCGGTGACTAGCGGCAAAAAAGGGAGCGGCTTCAAGTAAAAGATCGCAGTCTGCAAGCGTCCTAGCCAGCGCTGAATCAACCTCAACCTGCGACCCCGGCGGCTTGCGGTGACAGGCCTCAATCCATCGACCGAGCAGATCATGGTCGAGTAGATAAGCCTCAATCTCCCAGCGTGAGGATACATGCACACTCCCATTGGCAGTATGTTGCGTTAACGCCTCGTTCTCGAACTGATATAGAGCCGCCCAATTATGCTCACGAAAAAAAACGTCGCGATCAACAATGCCAATTGTGGGAACACCATCTACGTTGATGCTGTGGTCCACCGCCGTCTGAACGCTCGTACAGCCACCACCAACGACGATGCTGCGTGCCTCAACAAACTCGAACGAGTCAAGCATCGACACAAACCAGAAACGATAGAATAGATCGACATCATCCTTGCCCTCCAACACTACTCGGATCAGGCAAGATTGATGCGCCTCAATCTGTTCAATGGAATCAAACTCATCGAATGACTGGAGTTCAATAGGCATGCTCTACGCCTTAAGTTTTGGTTTGAGCAGAGCACCGCCCTTAACAAGCCCGGGCTCAACAAGTTTGGGAGCCAGGACTCGCAACGAGTCGACCTGGTGAGAGGTAAGTACGAACGAAAGGCCTGGATGCTCCTGCGCCCACTGCTTTATCAACTTCATCAGCCGACGACGCATGACTAGATGTAGATGCTGTTCGGTTTCATCGATAAGCACAATTGTCGAGCCGGTCATATGACTAGCAATACGAACGATGAGCTGCACTAGTTGGCGTTCGCCACTGCTAAGCTGATCGATGCGGTGCACGCCAGATTCCACTTCCACTGGAACGGACAACGTGGGCCGATCCACTGTCCCTAGTCTCTTTGCCCCTCTGAAGATCAGCCGGTTGACCAACTCCCGGCACTCTTCTTCCCGACCATCGGCAAGCCAGGCAAACCAGACAAAAAGATTATCGATTGATGCATCCCACCTTTCCCCATCAGCACCAAAACGGTGTGCAGCTCGATATGACAAGCCACTTGGACGCGTGACCGCTCTTTCTCCCTCAGGCGGTCTGCGGATGCCGCGATCAGAAGGGAAATAAAGTACCGATGGATATCCGTTGGCCGAGTCAAATAGTGCTGCTGGCGGATCGCCAGCGCGCTCGAGTATCGCCTCAGCAAAGGCTAACGCTTCTGGATCAGATTCCGAACTACGCTCCAATCCAGGGCCGTTGATGCGATTTTTGAACGACAAGAAAATCTGTTGTTCAACGCCCACCCCTTCTAGAGCTTCGGCCGTCCAGCGCTTCAATAGCCCGGGGCGACCTACAAAAATGGAAAGGAGATAGATCTTAGATCGCGCACCATCATCGAGCGTAACTCGAGCATCAAGCTGCAACCCTCCATCGTTACGATCAATGTCATCAATCCCTGTACCGACATGTTCACGTGCGTCCAGCAAACGCATTCCGGCATAAATTGACTCTAGGACAGTGGTCTTACCAGCCCCATTGGTGCCCATGATCATGAAAATATTCGTCGCCTGCCCCTGTCCGTCTCTTAATAAGAACGACTTTTGGCCCCGGAGGGCGCCCAGGTCTAGCAAGGTTAATTCCAGCAATTCAAATCGGGTGGGTCTCAACTTAATGGCCATTACTTACTCCTTGTCGATAATGCGGCCTTGACCTCCGAAGGACTGACCTTTACACCGTGAGCGCGCATGGTAGCGCGTCCGGAAAGTTTGATTAGCATGTCGCCACGCATAAGTAGCTTCTCCGCCCCCCCTTCGTCGAGGATGATGCGCGAATCTGTAGCTTTCTGAACCGTCAGGGCAATGCGCGCAGGCACGTTGGCGCGGAGCAGCCCCGAAAAAGTTGCCGCTTCCGGACGCTGAGTAGCCAGCACCAAATGGATGCCTGTCGCACGAGCCTTCTGTGCAAGACGGACCAGAGGTTCTTCAGCACCTGTTCTGCCCAACATAAAGTCAGCTAGTTCATCGATCACCACTACTAGCCGTTCCATGGGAACGCCTAATGCCTGGGCCTCCGTGATGTTCCGGACATTGTTTCGGCGTAGCAGCTCCTGACGCTCTTCCATTTCCACTACAACCCCGCGTAAGGCTTCGATACCTTGCCCCATGTCCGTGATAACCGAGCCAGTTCTCAGGCGGGGATAGCTGTTGAAATCGCTGAAGTCGACGCCCTTGGGATCGATCATCAAAAGTTCGGGGGGACGAGCAGAAATCACCAGGGAAAGCAAAAGAGCATTCAGACACACACTTTTACCGCTACCAGTTGCTCCGGCAACGAATAGATGCGGCGCCTCTGCGAGATCGAAAATAATGGGCAGCCCCAGTACATCGACGCCAGGCGACACAGGCATGGCTTCGGCGCGATTGACTAGGGCCTTTCCAATGGACTGCCAAGCAACTTCATGCCATAGCGCACCTGGCCTAGGAACATCCAGTATTACACGCCGCTCACCGAAGTCCTTGGATAACCCGATCCCTGTATTACCCAAGCCCATTGCAAATGCCAAATCATCTAGGCCACGTTTCAAGCGGTCGTAATCTTCAACTCCGGCCAACGTCAACTGAAAGCGCGACAGTCGAGGCCCTTCTTGAACATCGGCAGCCGCTGTAGCAGCAATGCCCAACTGCTTCAATCCCTGCGTCAAGGTTGCAAAATCCAAGACGCTCAGGCCATCAGCTCCGTCCGGCGCATGCTCGGCGCGCTCGGCATTTACGTATAGCTCGTCTAGAAGATAATCGTAGAAACTGCGAGCTGGCGTCCAAGCACCTCGCATAAACTCTAGGCCACGACGAGCGTGTCGCTGTACAAGTTCGACGTAGCGCCGATTGTTGTCGAACAGTTCTTCATCATGAATCACACCCAAAAGAATCCTGAGTGCATCATCGTAATTTTGGCTTTCTTCTTTTCCCATGCCCGTAATTTGCTCGATACTGAGCTCACTGCCACGATCCCCTCTCTTTATGGATGGTGGGCCATACCTCTCATCTGGTTCCCCTCCCATCTTCAATGATTGAGCAATCGCGAAGCGGACAACCCACCAGTAGTGACCGCTAGGTTGGTGTAGCCCGTCACGCAGAACGGTTTCAAAAAAAGACCTTTCATCAGCAGAGAAGTACAGGCTAATCATCAGCTTGAAATCCCGTTATAGCGCGCCCTATCGATCTCTACGATCCTTGCTCGCGTCCCACCGTCATTTTTAATCTCGTAACGACGTCGAATACGCTCGCCTAAGTGACAAAGAACGTCTTCGTCCATTTCACTATTAGTTGGCAGCAGTAAAAGTGGCCTTCCGGCCTTTGGGAAGTACTCGCTCATAAGCAAAGCTCGATTTTCTCGATCAATTCTTCCCAAGGGGGTGTCGATCACTACGGGTAGATCCCGACCCGCTTCGTCCCTTAGAGCCCAAAGCATTCCCATAGCAACAAGCTGTCGCATGCCTGCAGAGATGCTCCTACGTGCTACCTCCTCGAATTGCTCATCGAAGTATTTCATCGCGAACAAGTCATCGAGAGTTACTGATTTGATCAGTTGACTAGGTGCCAGAAGGATTCCAATCCTTTCATTCAGATGCTCCTCCACCGATTGGCGGATGTATGTCCTTCGCCTATCGCGGTATGCCTCGAGGGCACGCCTGACCTTTACACTCAATTGATAGGCCTGATTCTCTTTTGTCACTGATTCATACTTTTGTTCGCATTGGCGAATGCGCTGCTTGGCTTGCTCTGCGATTTCCAAAGTCTGCCGCTCCTTAACCCTAAGTTCGGCAAGCCTTTCAGTGAAGTCACGAATCTGCTGATCGAGGTCTGAGATCGTTTTGCTCAACGAATCAAACTGATGCCTGGCTTCGTCACTGGTGAGCTCGGCTTCATCCAGATCTCGCTGTGCTTGCTCAGCTTCTTGAGCGAGTTGCCTCAGAAGGCGAAGCTTCTCGACATGAGATGACACCAAGCTTGGACCTCGCTCCGTCCATACCAAGTACCGATCACGAAGGACCTTTGCTTGGCGAGGACTCAATGCAGAAAGCAGGGGGCTCACATGTGCACCGACCGCAAGCCCTCGCCGCACCAGCGCTTCTTTGATATCCAAAGAAAAATTTTCGTATTGTGAATTTGTCAGCATGACCGGAGGACTTAAATGGGCCAAGCTACCTTTTAGGGCTTCCGGCAGCTCTCCATGAAGCTTTGCGGACAACGATAAATCCGTGCTGGACGAAAACTGATCATCCAACAAGTTATAGGCGTCTCGGACCGCCGAAAGATTAGTTAGCCACGGAGCCTCTGGTGCAAGCAGTTCGGAGAGCTCAGCATCTAGCTTTTCGCTCTGGGAACTTATAACTTCTATCCTGTTGACCATACGACGACGGTCTGACTCAGATATTCCGGTACGCAATGCGTTGCGCTGATCGTCAAGACGTGTCCGCCTACGATCTAAATCGGAGTACTCGGCTTCAATGTCCACCCGTGAACGTTGAAGCAACTCAATCTGGGCCTCGGCCGAGCGAAGCTCATTCTCTGCTTGTACAACCTGACTTTGAGCATCCGCCGGCAAACCTGAACGGCGTTTGCTTTTGCCATAACCCTCCAATTCGCGAAGAATGTCTCCGATGAAGGAAAGCTTCAGCAAACGCTCTATTTCGGCACGCTCACGCCCCTCCTCTGCATCTGCAAACGATTGGACTTGCTCGCCGTCAAAGAAGTAGAAAGGCACGATTTCGCTAGGAGCCAAGCCTGAGAGGAATGACTCGGCCTCCTCAGGGGCGAGCTGGTCTGTACCTCGACTGACGATCAGCCGCTCTACAAATCCTGCGGTTGTGTTGGACCTGGAGAAGATACGTTCAATCTTTACTTTCAGCGTTCCTTGAGTCCAACAAAGCATCGCACGTGCATGATCGTCGGCATCGCGTGCCCCTTTGTTGAATACACCATACCAACGGCCCGGCTGGCCTAGGACAAATTGCTTTGAGCTTAATGGAGCCCCACCAAAGCCTACCCTGCGAATCTCCTCATTATCAGATCCTAGAAACAAGAGCTTGATTGCATTCAGCAGGCTCGTCTTGCCGGCACCATTGCGTCCGGAAATAACGACCATGTTGCGTTCAGCGGTGCAACCGCTTAAATCAATTTGGCTGAGCCCTTCGTATGCGAAGATATTTTCGACTTCCAGCGAAGTGAACTCAATAGGATCGCTCACGATTTACTCTGCCTTAAGGCTGCTTGGTCAAGGATATGACCAACATGGCGAGAGAATTCTGCCTTCGCACCGTAAGTGGAAAAGGTGGTAAATTTTTCGGCTAGCCCAAGCAGCTCTGCAAGCACATCTGGGTCAACGCCAAACTCCGCAGCCGCTTCAGCGATTAGCTCGCGGTCCTTGTTCTCACCGGTCATCCGGCCCCCTAATCACCATGTCAGAACTGATGGAAATCCCTTTGAAGCGGCGTGACACGTGTTATGAAGTAGAGCCGTCAAAGCATGATGCCAAAAGGCAATCTGCGCATAGGATGAACGGCAACCGTCTCTGCTGCAAGTCGCCTGAGTGGTTTACCATGTATGACGATAACCTTGCGTTCAAACAACATATCCGTGATAGAGGGCTACCGCACCACAGCTCCATCAAAAACCAACTCCACTGCACTGGTGCGATCGCGGGCGAGATTCCAAACGACCCAAACCTTATTTCGGCGTATGGCCGCGCGGTCGAACGGCGAACCTGATTCCATGCGATAGGTCGGCGTTTCGCTGTGCAGCCTTCCACTACCGATTCAGCCTCAGAAATCGCCGTAGGTACGGTGCGCCGATAGCTCAACCATGAGGGTTTCCTCGAAATATGCTGTTGCCAAATCATGGTGTCTTTCGATGAATAAAGGCGGCGGCGGTGTCAAACAATGTTGCCTGATTGCGGCGCCACGCTGAGCCGCTACAAGCTGATTGTTCTGGATGGCTTGTTTCGGACCGTGTTGTAAACCCTCTGCGACGATTCTAACTTAAGCTGGCGCCAAGGCTACCTGACCAATCAACAACCTAAAGATTTATCCCAATCTGCCGATTTGACAAGACCACCGAATGGATTGAGCGAGTCCGTGGCGTTGTCAGCCTACGGGGTATCAACGGGTGGATCACAGTTTTTGACTCGCAACCAAAGGCTTCTCCCATGGGCCTTGGCAAATCACTCACCAGGGATCAATAGCATGAGTAACGGGATCATAGGAACGAAAATCGTGACGCGCACGGGTTCGTTTGAAGCTAAATTCATTCCCTTCATTTATGTCATTGTTGAAGACCGTCTCGCACAAGAGGTCATTGATTTGACGTTACGCCATAACTCCGTCAATGAGCCCAAGTCCGCAATCAAGTACATCACCTCCGGCGTATGGGCGAACCAAGCCTCCTGCATGTATGGTTTTTACACTTATGGCAACGAGCTGACCGCCTCCTATCAAATCCCGTTCTTCTCCGCCTTGGCAGTCACTGACGGCGACGTTTGCGAAGAAGAACTGAACAAAAGGCTCAATCAAGTCATCAAGGGCAGCCTCAATGAGGATCAGTCGGCGATTAAAGAGAAAATCAGGAACCACACCACGCAATTCAAGCTTGAACACCTTCGTGGGCCGAATGAAGAACCGATAAAAGCCCTACCCGAGTACAACCACAAGCTATGGTTCGACGAAATCACCGAGCAGATGATTCTCGACCAGCATCAGAAAGAGGTGGGCAGCCCCGACAAGCTGACCCGACTGTTAGCGCAGCATGAAATTGGCACATTGCTGGAAGTCATCCAATACTCGAGATCCATCCTCAATGGCCAGGACGCGATTGTTGAAAATGAAAAGATTGATTACCACTGCTACTACGATCTGCTTAAGGCTTTTGTCCCTCAAACACATCCCGACCACGCGATGAACCACATCGAGTACTATATCCTGAGAGCCATAAGACGTTACAACCCCATTAAATGGGAACGTTACACCTCCCCCGTGAGGGATAGGATCTTGGCCCTTGCCCAAGAGAATTACGATAGGTTCAGGAACAGTAGCTTTGACCTCCGCTAGTCAGTTCAATTAGTAACCGCCCTTCATTCACTTTGTCGGGCGGCCATTGCCCTTTGCAACCGGGGCAATGCTGGCGTTTGACGCGGAAAAAGTCACCAGAGGCGCATCGAGCCGTTGGCGTATATCCCCAAGAACTCTCTCCAGAGCATCGAGCCGCGATGCATTTTCTCTACCTAGATTGATAAGGTCGTTACGCTGCTGTTGTGTATGGGATGGCTCTGCCGTTACCTCCACTGCCAGCGGCCCCTCCCTGGAGAACCCCCACTGTACGGTAGCCAGCAGGATGCCGCTGAAACCGACAGTCGCTCCCCACTTGAACACTCCCCGGGACGCAATCCAGATCCAAGAATCGCAAATCCGCCCGTCTACATAGGTCCGCCGGAAATGACGCAATTTGCCCACCGCCAAGTTGTCCTTGAATGTGGGCGCACCGTCGAGGCAAGTACATTGCATATAAGCCACAAGCAAGCCGAAATAGCGCGAAAGAACAGCCTCCTTCGCCAGATCGGCAGGGTCATTGACGACGCCGAGTTCAATCGCATCCTCCAAAGGCTTCGTACCCTCAGTCACTGCTGGGTAAAGCAATACATGAACCCGGCCGTGATCGTCACGCACAAATTCCATTGTCGCGCCACGTTCGGCGAGCAACTTCACAGCAGACCTCAGGGAGCTATCAAAGCACTCCTGTTGGTCGTAGGGGCGAGCGCCAAAAAAAACCTCGAGCTGGCGCGAGTTTTTTCCTCCCGCGCGACCGCCAGGGGCGATACATAAGCTGTAGATATCACGCAACTGCATGGCGGCATTATGACGATTACAAAGCCCATTGAAGCGTTCGGTAGCCGAGTTCAAGAACGTCTGAAACGCAGCGTAGCGCTGCTGACGAGCGCTGTTGGCAGGTGATGTCACTTATAAGCCCTTTGTCGATCGGGTATTGATTCATTGCTGATCATCAATGATGCACTGATCACCACACAAAAACTCATATCCTAACGCTCGTTAAGTTGACGAGCTATACTAGCTACCGCCTCTCGGCGTAAAGTTTGCCACCCTGCCCAAACAAAACATCCACGCGGTGAACAATGACGGTGCGACTTTACACCAAAGCTGACCTGGCGCTGCGATCGGACCTACCGAGACACCGCAGCCTCCGCCATGACAGCATCTTGACGGGTCGATCTTCATCGTCCCGCTTCTTGCACACTGACTTGCCGCCGCCGCCCACGTTAATCGGGATACAAACCGTTCACTAGCCGAAACTTGGCGACGCATGCGGGGGATACTCGGAAGCCGGCTTTGCTTACATGCGCTACATAACACGGCGCTTTTCACAGCGGGCAAAAACACTTAACAACTCACTTATTACTCCCAGTGGCACCACGGACGAAGCCGCCAACACAGCAAGCCAGCTTCCCAGCGTCCTCGTTTTTAAACAGCACCTAGGCTCGAAGTGCTATGTGCAGGAAGCGGGAGCCTTGGCTGGATTTGCGGAAGCAATTTGCAAAGTAACAATCAGTGGTGAGTCTTCATGATGCAAGCCTGACAGGCCTTCAGGCGATCAATCCTAGGTCGCCGGCATCGGTGTTGCAGATAATTCGTGAAAACATGCTGCGTCAATGCGGTACCTCATTACACCCCCCTAGACGCTGCAACTAGATCCAGAATATTTGTGGGAGTAAATGTGGGAGTATTTTTCACACATGAAAAAGCCCGATCGTTTCCGAACCGGGCTAAGTCATTGAAAAATATGGTCGGGACGGAGTGATTCGAACACTCGACCCCTAGCACCCCATGCTAGTGCGCTACCGGACTGCGCTACGCCCCGACTAGGCGTGAAACTCGTTCCTCATCTC
>Ga0247819_10001965_pt1 | contig 10860 bp, 13 predicted proteins | sample 13C_Xylose_Day6_FD_193428 | JGI IMG/M metagenome (GOLD analysis project Ga0247819, IMG submission 193428) | Soil microbial communities from agricultural site in Penn Yan, New York, United States - 13C_Xylose_Day6 | ecosystem: Environmental > Terrestrial > Soil > Agricultural land | place: USA... | reverse complement strand
CGGCTACACCCTGATCCGCCAGCCCGAACAACTCCCCCTGCGCCTGCCGCAGTTGTACCGGCAGCTGACCCAGCCGTGAAAGCCACCTGTGGGAGCGAGCCTGCTCGCGAGGGTCGTGAACGATAACGCGGGCCGTCAGAATGCCTGCGGTGCCTGGATGTTCATCGCGAGCAGGCTCGCTCCCACAAGGAGATCTCTGTTGAATGAAGATTCGGTGTTCACCTCGTTCCCCACAGCGCTTGCCCTGGGAGAACTCAGGTCATGCTGCGCGGCAACCAGAAGAACATCGCCACGCAGAACAGGCTTAGACCGACGCAGAACCACATGAACCGGCGCTGCCGACGCTCCCCGGCGCCTGCGGCCGATGCCGGCAACGGCATGCCGCACTCGCGGCATTCGGCTTGGTGCGCCGGGTTGGCGTGTTGGCAATACAGGCAGACAGGCAGGTCGCTCATTCGAATTGTTCCAGGCGCAGGCGGTCGAGAATGGCGATCTGCCGACCGTCTTGGGTGATGATGTGTTCATCGATCAAGCGGCGAATGATCCGCGAAAAGGTTTCCGGCTGGATCGACAGGTGGCCGGCGATCAGTTGCTTGGCCATCGGCAGTTCGAACTGATCGTTCACCGTCTGCTGGCGCACCAGCTGCGTCAGCAGATACCGCACGACCCGGTGGGTGGCGTTTTTCAGCGACAGGGTTTCGATTTCGTTGACCCGCTGGTGCAGGCGGACGCACAGCTTGCCCAGCAAAGCGAAGGTCAGCCGGCTGTTGCTTTGCAGCAGGCGCATGTAAGTGCTGTTGGACAACCGGTAGAGCTGGGTCGGGCAGACGGCTTCCGCCGAGGCCACGTAGTTGGGCGTGTCCATCAGCATCATCGCTTCGGCGAAGGTCTGCCGGTCGCCAAGGACCTCGAACACCTTCTCCTGCCCATCGGGCGTCAGCCGGTAGATCTTCACCGCGCCGGCAATCACGAAGTAGAACGAGTCCGCCGGCTCACCCTGGCGGAACAGCGGTTCGCCCTTGTCGATGCTCAGCAACTGGCTGCTACCCATGAGTTCGTTCATCTGTTCGTCGTTCAGCGGTTCGAATAAATGATGACTGCGCAGAATCTGGTGGTGGACGCGATGAAGCACCATGGAAGTTCATCCTGAAAATTGTGGAAAGGGCTGGCGATCCGCTCAGACGAGGCCTAAAGAAAGGCTGCTGGCCAGGGCAAGGACCGAGGTCAACACCACAAACCAGCCCAATGGCTGAATGATCTTTTTCATGATGACTCCAGGCAATCGAAGGTGAAGGATGACCCTGCTCAGCAAGACCCGGGCCATACTCAAAGCCCTTGTGTTCAGTGGGTTCGCTGGCCGGCAGGGTTGAAAACACCTTGATCGATGGGGTCTTAATGACCACATAGGGTCATTTGTACCTGGTCCGAATGACTCGCTTGAGAGGCGATCGCCAGTCCCTGCACGGCCATGATAGTGGGCACAGCCCTTGCACTCTTGATTTGCGACAAAGGCGCTTGATGATTAATCCCTGATGATTGAGCCCGGATTGGCCCAGGCGCTGCGTGCAGGCGCCGGGAAAGGCAGAGGAGTGGCTTCATGCAAGTTCTTGAGCGCAGTAAGGCGCTGGCGATTCCACCGCTGTTGCGGTTGGCGTTTCGACCGTTTTTCCTCGCCGGCTGCCTGTTGGCGCTGTTGGCGATACCGCTGTGGTTGGCCGCTTTCAGCGGTTCGATCAGCAACTGGCAACCCGCTGGCGGTTGGCTGGGCTGGCATCGACATGAATTGTTGTTCGGGTTCGGGTTGGCGATCATCGCCGGTTTCCTGCTGACCGCCGTGCAGACCTGGACCAGTCGCCCCGGCCTCAGCGGCCAGCCGTTGGCCCTGTTGGCGGTGGTGTGGTTGCTGGCGCGGGTGGCCTGGTTGGCCGATGCGCCCTGGGCGGTGCTGGCGGTTCTGGAACTGGCGTTTCCGCTGGCGGTGGCCGTCCTCATGGGGTTCACCCTGTGGAAGGTGCGGCAGAAGCGCAACTACCCGATTGTGGTGGTCCTGTTGTTGCTGGCCGTGGCCGACGGCTTGTCGTTGTACGGGCTGCTCGCCGGTCATGAAGGCTGGCAACGTCAGGGTGTGCTGGCCGGCCTCTGGCTGGTGGCGGCAATGATGGGCCTGATCGGTGGGCGGGTCATTCCGTTCTTCACCCAGCGCGGCCTGGGGCGCAAGGACGCCGTGGTGCCGTGGGCCTGGCTGGATTGGCTGTTGCTGATCGGCTCGCCGCTGGTGGCCGTGCTGTACGCCGTCGGGCCTGCGCTCTACGCCAATGTCTGGGTCGGCTTGCTGTTCGCCGCGCTGGGCGTCGGGCATCTGATCCGTCTGGTTCGCTGGCATGACCGGGGTTTGTGGCGGGTGCCGCTGCTGTGGTCGCTGCACCTGGCCTATGGCTGGTTGGCCATCGCCTGCCTGGGCATGGCGCTGTGGCACTTCGGTGCGCCGATCAATCCGAGCCTGGCGGTGCATTGCCTGACGATCGGCGCAATGGGCGGCCTGGTGCTGGCGATGATCGCCCGGGTCAGCCTTGGCCACACCGGGCGTCCATTGGAACCGCCCCGCGGCATGACCCTGGCGTTCATCCTGCTCAACCTGGGTTGCCTGAGCCGCGTCGCCCTGGTCCCGCTGTTCCCGTTGCCGGCGTTGTGGCTCGCGGGCACCTGCTGGGCGCTGGCGTTTGCGCTGTACACCTGGCGTTATGCGCCGATGCTGCTGCGCGCCCGGGTTGACGGACATCCGGGTTAAATCCCGGGGAGGTAAGCGTCGATGTACCCCTTTTTATTGGTGACACACCTGCTGGCGGCCATCGCCTTCATCGGGACGTTGTTTTTCGAGGTGCTGATCTGGCATCAGGCCCGTCTGCAAGTGGTGGGTGCGGCGACCGCTGACCGGGCGATTGCCGCGCGCTCGCGCAAGGTGCTGCACGGCGTGGTGCTGGCGTTGTACGGCGCCGGCGTCGGTATGGCGTGGCAATACCGGGGGGCGCTGAGCCAGCCATTCGCCAGTCAGTTTGGCACGCTGTTGAGCCTGAAGATCCTGTTGGCGCTGAGCATCATCGGCCACTACCTGGTGCTGGCCTTGCTGCTGACCAGGGGGCGGCTGAGCGACGCCCGCGCCCTGTGGATTCGCCGCAGCATCCTCGGGCATATGGTGTTGATCGTGATCCTCGCCAAGGCGATGTTCTATTGGCACGGTTGAACGCCGGGCGTTGCTGACAAACAAAACCCGCGTCGGCGGATGACTGACGCGGGCTGGGTGGGGCTGATCGATCAGCGTGGGTTGAGGGCGTTGACGAACAGGACGTTGTTTTCCAGGTGGATGTGCTGCATCAGGTCATCACGGAATTCCAGCAGGCCGCGATACAAGGCGCGCCAGGTATTACAGGCATCGGCCGGTGGCGTGATGTTGTTGGTCAGGACAAGCAGTTTTTCCAGCGATTCGCCATGTTGATCGTGCTCGAAACGCATGACCTGGATCGGCGGCGCAGCCTGGGGACCGAAGCCTTGTTGCAACATCGGGAAGAGCACCTGTTCTTCCTTGAGCATGTGGCTTTCGAGTTCCTGTTGCAGATCGTTCAGCAGATCGGCCAGGCCGTTGGGGCAGGTTGGGCGCGCACCGTGGACATGCTCGACGCGGCGTGCCAGGCGGATCAGTTCCGGCAGTTGTTCGCGATGGCGGGCGTGGTAGCGGGTCAGCAGGTGGGCAATCAGCTCTTGCGACGGTTCATGGCGCCAGTCGTACTGGGTTTCGCCGGTGTCTTGCAGGATGTGCAGGGCTTCGGCGATCACCACCGGGTCGAGCTCTTTGCTCAGCGCCGCTTCGCGCAGGCTTTTATGGCCGCCGCAGCAGAAGTCCAGCTTGAAGGTGTGAAAGATCCGGGTGGCACCGGGAATGTCGCAGGCCAGTTGGCCAAGGCTTTGTTCCAGCAAATTAAGGCTCATCAGGGGTTCCTTGTTGCGGTTTCAAACGGTTCCCCGGGGTCATTGCATTCGACGTGCCATAGTTAATTGACTGATAACTATGGATTATTTTTCTGGTGTGGTGGCAGGCACCCTGACGACTCAGGGTCAATACCACCGTAGAGGGTGATGACTACCATGTTGCGTGAAAGCCTGGCGGCCGACCTGATTGTCGAGTTGCCCAATGCCGTGCGGTTGCAGCGTCTGGTGCAGACCTTGCGCGAGTACTTCAACAGTGGTGCCGTGGGGCTGCTGCGCCTGGATGAGGACAGCCTGCGGCCGGTGGCCACCGTGGGCCTGGCCCATGAAGCGTTGGGGCGGCGCTTCGTCATTGCGCAACATCCACGCCTGGCCGCGATCATGGCGTCACGCGAACCGACCTGGTTCGAGCCCGACAGTCGCCTGCCGGACCCTTATGACGGCCTGGTCGATCATCAGGCCGGCGAGTCGCTGTCGGTGCATGACTGCATGGGCGTCAGCCTGTATGTGGAGGGGCGGATCTGGGGCGCGATCACCCTCGATGCGCTGCACCCCGGGACGTTTGACAGTCGTGCGCGGGATGAGCTCAAACGCTGCACGCTGCAGATCGAAGCGGCGGTGCGCGTCACGCGCCTGGAGCAGGAAAACCGCAGCCTGCGCCTGTCGCGCAGCGACCCCCAGGATTTGCACATGCCTGTCGAAGAGGGCGAGATCATCGGCCAGAGCGACGTGGTGCACCACTTGCTCAACGAACTGGATGTGCTCGCCGACTCCGACCTGCCGGTGCTGCTGCTGGGGGAGACCGGCGTTGGCAAGGAGCTGTTCGCCCGGCGCTTGCATCGTCTGTCGCGGCGCAGTCACAAGCCGCTGATCCAGGTCAACTGCGCGGCGTTGCCGGAGTCACTGGCCGAGAGTGAATTGTTTGGCCATGTCAAAGGGGCCTTTTCCGGTGCCACCAGTGACCGCGCCGGCCGCTTCGACGCCGCCAACGGCGGCACGCTGTTTCTCGATGAAGTCGGTGAGTTGCCCTTGAGCGTGCAGGCGAAACTGCTGCGCACCTTGCAGAACGGCGAGATCCAGCGCCTGGGCGCGGACCAGCCGCTGCATGTCGACGTGCGGATCATCGCCGCCACCAACCGCCACTTGCCGGACAGCATCCGCGACGGCCTGTTTCGCGCCGACCTGTACCACCGGCTCTCGGTGTACCCGGTGCCGATCCCGGCCTTGCGCGAACGTGGCAACGACGTGTTGATGCTGGCCGGGCATTTCCTCGAACTCAATCGGGCACGGCTCGGCCTGCGCGGCCTGCGCCTGTCACCCGCCGCTGAACGGGCGCTGCTGGCGTACAGCTGGCCAGGCAATGTGCGCGAGCTGGAGCACGTCATCAGCCGCGCCGCCTTGAAGGAACTCAGTCGTGGCACCAGTCGCGCGTTGATCATCACGCTGGAGCCCCAGGTGCTCGATCTTGACAGTGCAATGGGCACCCAAAGCGTGGTCGCCGAGCAGCCGCAGGAAGAGGCGAACGACGTGCCGTTCCAGGCCTTGAGCGACGCGGTGGACGAGTGCCAGCGACAGAAAATCCTGCATTCCCTGCGCCTGGCCGACGACAACTGGGCGCGTGCCGCGCGGATGCTGGAGGTCGACGCGAGCAACCTGCACAAGCTGGCCCGGCGCCTGGGGCTCAAGTAAGCGAGGCGCGATTGATGGCGGTCAAGGTGGTTTCGCCCGGTGCCTCGCACACTGGGCAGAAAACCACCGGAGAACCCCGACATGACGCTTTCCCTGGCGCAAATGCGCCGTAACTACACGCTGTTTGGATTGCAGGACGAACAGGCGCTGGACGACCCACTGGCAATGTTCCGCCAGTGGCTGCAACAGGCCCGCGAGACCGAGCAGGCGCCGGTCGAAGCCAACAGCATGATGCTGGCCACCGTCGACCATGAAGGCCGGCCGCATTGCCGGGTGCTGTTACTCAAAGGCCTGAGCGACGAAGGTTTTACTTTTTTCGGCAATTACCAGAGCGACAAGGGCCAGCAATTGGCCGCCAACCCGCAGGCCGCCATGACTTTTTTCTGGCCGGGGCTGGAGCGCCAGGTGCGCATTGAAGGGCAGGTATCGAAGCTCGACCCGGCGTTGTCGGACGCCTACTTCGACAGCCGCTCGGTGGCCAGTCGCCTCGGGGCCTGGGCGTCGCCGCAGAGTCGCCCGCTGGCCAGCCGTGCCGCGCTGGATCAACTGCTGGCGCAAACCACCAAGCGATTTGTCGACGAGCCCGTCGTACGTCCCGAGCACTGGGGTGGTTATTGCCTGCACCCCGAGCGTCTGGAGTTCTGGCAGGGGCGCGCCGACCGCTTGCATGACCGCGTCGATTATCGCCTGCACGACGGTCACTGGCGTCGCAGCCGGCTGGCGCCATGAACCCGGTTTGCCTGTCGAGGTACCTCCATGGAGGAATAGGCCAGGCTGCCAATCCGGTTCAGGCTTGTCCCAATCATTATTCATGGGAGGCTTGAACATGGCCCATCTGGCGCAACGCACCTTCGAACCGCTGAACATTGCGGTGCTGACCATCAGCGATACGCGGACCTTCGACACCGACACCTCGGGACAGACCCTGGCCGACCTGCTGCAAACGGCCGGGCACCGGTTGATCGATCGCGACCTGGTCAAGGACGACATCTATCAGATCCGCGCCACCGTGTCCCGCTGGATCGCCGACCCCCAGGTGCAAGTCATCCTGATGACGGGCGGCACCGGCTTCACCGCTCGCGACAACACCCCGCAAGCGGTCTTGCCGCTGCTGGACAAGCACGTGGAAGGTTTTGGCGAACTGTTCCGCCAGGTGTCGCTGGAAGAGATCGGCATGTCCAGTCTGCAATCCCGGGCTCTGGCCGGCATGAGCAACGGCGTGCTGGTGTGTTGCGTGCCCGGTTCGCCGGGGGCCTGCCGCACCGCCTGGAACAAAATTCTCGTTGAGCAGCTGGACAGCCGCACCGGCCCGTGCAATTTCGCGCCGCATTTGAAAGTGCAGTCGCAGCGGGTGATCGACGCTTGCGAGACGCGCTCGTGAGCGGGCGGGTGTGTGACCTCGGGCACCTGATGCCGGTGGACGAGGCCATCGGCCGGTTGCTGGAGCAGGTGCCGCCACCCCCACTGGCGCAGATGATAGCGCTGGATCAAGCCATGGGCCGTGTGCTGGCGGCGGACATCCTGTCCCCGGTGCACCTGCCGGCCTGGGACAACAGCGCCATGGACGGTTATGCCCTCAGGGCTTCGGACCTGCCCCCGGAGGGCGGCTACTTGCTGATGGGCGGGCGCATTGCGGCGGGTGATCCGCCAGGCCCGGCCTTGCTCGCGCAGCACGCGGTGCAGATTTTTACCGGCGCGCCGCTGCCCGTCGGCGCCGATACGGTGGTGCCACAGGAGCGTTGTCGGGTCGAGGGCGAGGGCGTGTGGTTCCCGCCGGTGAACCTGGGCGATCACGTGCGCAAGGAGGGCGAAGAGATCCGGCGCGGCGCCTTGTTGCTCGCGAAGGGCAAACGCCTGCGCGCTCAGGAACTGGGGCTGCTGGCCGGCGCCGGTGTGGCGCGGGTCGAGGTCTACCGGCCGTTGCAGGTCGGCCTCCTCAGCAGCGGTAACGAGCTGCGCGAGCCCGGCGAGTCGCTGGAACCGGGGCAGATCTACAACAGCAACCGCTACCTGCTCGCCGCGTTGTTGCGCGGCTGGGGCGTCGAGGTGCACGACTACGGGGTCATGGCCGATGACCTGGCGATCAGTCGCCAGACCCTGAGCCGGGCCGCCTCAAGGTGCGATCTGCTGCTGAGTTCCGGCGGCGTGTCGGTCGGCGAGGAAGATCATCTCAAGCAGGCGATCAAGGCAACGGGCCGCGTGGATTTCTGGCGGTTGGCGATACAGCCCGGCAAGCCGCTGGCCTTTGGCGAAGTGCTCGGCAAACCCTGGATCGGCATGCCGGGCAATCCTTCGGCGGCGCTGATTACCGCTTTGGTGGTGGTGCGGCCGTTCCTGCTCCGGGCGCAAGGGGTGAGTGAGGTGTTGCCGGTGCCATTGGCCGTGTCGGCCGGGTTCGACTGGGCGCAGCGCAACAAGCGTCGGCAATACCTGCGGGCACGCCTTGTACCCGATGCCGAAGGCCGGTTGAGCGTGGCGCTGCACCCTCAGCAAAGCTCGGCGATGTTGATGGCTGCCTGCTGGGCCGACGGCCTGGCAGTGATCGAGCGCGAGACCCAAGTGCTCAAGCACGACAACGTGATGTTCCTGCCTTTCGCCAGCCTGACGCAGTGAAGGCAATTGATTGCCGTCAAGGTCGTTCCTGCCGGTCTGGCTAGACTGGCAGCGCCTTTTCAGGTTGGTTGCGGACCCTCGCGCCACAGGCACCAGACGACGGTCCGCAGGCGTTTCTTCACGAGGATTACCCATGCAACTGGTCTGCCCGGCAGGGAACCTGCCTGCGCTGAAAGCGGCGGTGCGCCAAGGCGCCGATGCCGTGTACGTCGGCTTTCGCGATGACACCAATGCCCGGCATTTTGCGGGGCTGAACATGGACGACAAACAGTTCGACGCCGCCGTCGCCCATATCCATCAACACCAGCGAAAAATCTACGTCGCGGTGAACACCTACCCGCAGCCCAAAGGCTGGGAACGCTGGCAGCGGGCGGTGGACCGTGCCGCCGATTTCGGCGTGGATGCGTTGATTGCCGCCGACCCCGGAGTGCTCAACTACGCCAGCAAGCGTCATCCGCAACTGGCCTTGCACCTGTCGGTCCAGGGCTCGGCAACCAATGCCACGGCGTTGGCGTTCTATGCGCAGCGCTACGACATCCGTCGCGCGGTGTTGCCGCGAGTGTTGTCGCTGGCCCAGGTGCGCCAGGTCGCCGCGAGCAGTACGGTGCCGATCGAGGTCTTCGGTTTCGGCAGCCTGTGCATCATGGCGGAAGGGCGTTGCCATCTGTCTTCCTACATCACCGGCGAGTCGCCGAACCTGTGCGGCGTCTGCTCGCCGGCCAATGCCGTGCGCTGGAGCGAGGATGCCGATGGCTTGAGCGCGCGCCTCAGCGAAGTGCTGATCGACCGCTACACCCCTGACGAACCGGCCGGCTATCCGACCTTGTGCAAGGGTCGTTTCCTGGTCGAGGGCAAACGCTTCCATGCCCTGGAGGAACCCACCAGCCTCGACACCCTGGACCTGCTTCCCGAACTCACGGCCATCGGTGTCGAAGCGGTGAAAATCGAAGGTCGCCAACGCAGCCCGGCGTATGTCGAGCAGGTCACCCGGGTCTGGCGCGCCGCCCTGGATGCCCATCGCGGGGCGCCGAGCAGTTTTCGGGTCAAGGAGGAATGGCGCAAGGTGCTGGCCGGTCTGTCCGAAGGCAGCCAGACCACCCTGGGTGCTTATCATCGATCATGGCAATGAGGGGGAGAACATGAAACTCAGCCTTGGACCGGTTCTGTTTTATTGGGACAAAACACAACTCGGCAACTTCTACGCCGAGATGTCGAGCCAGCCTCTGGATGTGATTTACCTGGGAGAGACCGTGTGCTCGAAGCGCCGGGCGTTTTCCCTCGATCAGTGGCTGGGATTGGGCCGCGAGTTGCAGGAATGCAGCCAGGCGCAGTTGGTGATGTCCAGCCTGACGCTGATCGAAGCGGCGTCCGAACTGTCCAGTGTGCGACGCCTGTGCGACAACGGCCAGTTGCTGGTGGAAGCCAACGACATGAGCGCGGTGCAGTTCCTCGCCGAGCGCAAGTTGCCGTTCGTGGGTGGGCCGGCGCTCAATCTGTACAACGGCCATTCGCTGGGGCAAATGCTCGACAGCGGCATGACGCGCTGGGTGCCGCCGGTGGAGTGCTCGGCGGCACTTATCCGCGATGTCATCGAGCAGGTGCGTGAACTGGGGCATGCGGTGCCTGAAGTGGAGATCTTCGCCTATGGGCATTTGCCCCTGGCTTATTCCGCGCGCTGCTTCACTGCACGGGCGGAAAACCGACCCAAGGACGACTGCCAGTTTTGCTGCCTCAACTACCCCGACGGCCTGGCGTTGACCAGCCAGGAAGGGCAGGCGCTGTTTACCCTCAACGGGATCCAGACCATGTCGGCGGAGGTCACCAACCTGCTTGCCGATTACCCCGGCCTGGTGGCCTGTGGCGCCGACCTGCTGCGCCTGAGCCCGCGAGCCCAGGGCATGGCGGAGGTCATTACGGCCTATCAGCGCGTGCGCTCGGGTGAGGCGCCGCCGTTGTTCGTCGACGGCTGTAACGGTTACTGGCATGGCCAGCCCGGCATGTTGCGCGTCGAGGAGGTGGGCCTGTGCTGAACCGGAAAAAGTGGTTGTTGAAGGGCGCCGACCGGCTGTTGCCGCTGGTGCGCCGTGTGCCTTTTGTCGTGCAGCGCCTGGCGTTGCAACAGGCACTGAATCGCTGCCTCGCCGAGCCACTGCGCGACGGTGAGTTCGAAATGCTGCGCGGGCGCTGGTTATGCCTGCGCATTCCGGACCTGCGCCTGTCCTGGTTCATGACCCTCAACCGCGAAGGCCTGCGGATCGCCGAACAGGCCACCGCGCACGTGACCATCAGCGGCAACTGGCGAGAATTCCTGCTGCTGGCCAGCCGCCAGGAAGACCCGGACACCCTGTTTTTCCGCCGGCGTCTGGTGATCGAGGGCGACACCGAACTGGGGCTGGCCCTGAAAAACCTGATCGACAGCCTCGACCCGGACGTCCTGCCAGTGTGGCTGTGGCGAAATCTTGAGCGGGCAGGGAAGGGTTTGGCAGCGCAGTAAAACCTTGTGGGAGCGAGCCTGCTCGCTCCCAAAATGTGCAATGTCCGCAAGTGCTGCTTGTGAAATATATACACACATATAAT
>Ga0247819_10001964_pt1 | contig 10861 bp, 6 predicted proteins | sample 13C_Xylose_Day6_FD_193428 | JGI IMG/M metagenome (GOLD analysis project Ga0247819, IMG submission 193428) | Soil microbial communities from agricultural site in Penn Yan, New York, United States - 13C_Xylose_Day6 | ecosystem: Environmental > Terrestrial > Soil > Agricultural land | place: USA... | reverse complement strand
GCACCCCGTCACCCTCCGCGGGATCGGTCGCGCCGGGGTGCGGCCCGCCACCCCCCGGTGTGGCGGGCGCGTCCCACTCCCCCACCGGCTGCAGTTCGCGCGTCTCGTCGTACGCGTTCTGCCAGCCGTGGGCGCTCGCCGGGTCGACGTACGCGTCGTACGCCGGAGGCGGGGTGTTCTGGGGGAGGTACACGGTCGGCGGACCCTGAGGCTCCGGCGTGCCGTTCCCCCCATCGGCGTACCGAGGAGACGTGGACATGGCGGCGCATTGTAGGGAAACGAGGCACTCCAGGGACAGTGAGCGGACAAAACGCCCGAACCGGAGCGTCTCACGTGGCGGAAGACACGGCCCGAACGGCCATAACGGGCCGTAAGCTCCCAGCATGCAGGTGATCCAGTCGACCAAGCTCGCCAACGTCTGTTACGAGATCCGGGGCCCGGTGCTCGAGGAGGCGATGCGGCTGGAAGCGGCCGGTCACCGCATCCTCAAGCTGAACACCGGCAACCCGGCGGCGTTCGGCTTCGAGTGCCCGCCCGAGATCCTGGAGGACATCCTCCGCAACGTGTCGACGGCCCACGGCTACGGCGACGCGAAGGGCCTGCTGGCCGCGCGCCGGGCGGTGGTCATGCACAACCAGACCCTCGGCATCGAGACCGACGTCGAGCACGTCTTCATCGGCAACGGCGTCTCCGAGCTGATCGTGATGGCGATGCAGGGCCTGCTGGACGACGGCGACGAGGTGCTCGTCCCCGCGCCCGACTACCCGCTGTGGACGGCTGCCGTCTCGCTCTCCGGCGGCACGGCGGTGCACTACCGCTGCGACGAGCAGTCCGACTGGATGCCGGACCTCGCCGACATCGAGCGCAAGGTCACCGACCGCACCAAGGCGATCGTCATCATCAACCCGAACAACCCGACCGGCGCGGTCTACGACGAGGCGGTCCTCAAGGGTCTGACCGACATCGCCCGCCGCCACAACCTGCTGGTCTGCTCCGACGAGATCTACGACAAGATCCTCTACGACGACGCGGTGCACGTCCCCACCGCCTCCGTCGCCCCCGATCTCCTCACCCTCACCTTCAACGGCATGTCGAAGGCGTACCGGGTGGCCGGCTACCGGGTGGGCTGGATGTCGATCTCGGGCCCGCGCGCCCACGCCGACTCCTACATCGAGGGCCTGACGGTCCTGGCGAACATGCGCCTGTGCGCGAACATGCCGGGCCAGCACGGGGTGGTCGCGGCGCTCAGCGGACGCCAGACGATCAACGACCTGGTACTGCCGGGCGGACGGCTGCGCGAGCAGCGGGACACGGCGTACGAGCTGCTGACGCAGATCCCGGGGGTGAGCTGCGTGAAGCCGAAGGGGGCGCTGTACCTCTTCCCGCGCCTCGACCCCGAGGTCTTCAAGATCAGGGACGACCGGCGGATGGTGCTGGACCTGCTGCGCCGCGAGAAGATCATGGTCGTCCAGGGCACCGGCTTCAACTGGCCGGAACAGGATCACTTCCGGGTGGTGACACTGCCGTCGGTCACCGATCTGCGGGACGCGGTCGGGCGGATCGCGCGCTTCCTCGACGGTTACGGCCAGCCCTGAGGTCTCCCTGGAACCCGGGTCAACTTTAGACGAAATCTAAGCTAGGATGGTTTCCTGTTAGCTCCCAGGAGGCCATCCATGTACGAACCGATCCGTGGCAAGTCGGTCCACAGCACGATGGCCGGCACCCCCCACGACTTCCCCCACCGTTCCCGTGAGGAAGAGCTGGACATCCAGCTCGCGGGTCACCTCGCCGCGCTGCTCACCGTCACCGACGAGCTGCGCGTGGCGGCCCCCTCGGCCGATCTGGACACCGCGGCCGAGCGGCTCGCCTGCGAGATAGCCCGCCTGCGGGGAGGACGTACGCCGGCCCGCGCGTCGGCGACCACGACGGGCCGCGCGCCGAATGCGACGGCCCTGCACCGGCGGGCGCACGCGCTCGCCGGCCGCGCCCTGGTCGTCGCCGCCTCCCGCGCCGACACAACGGTGGCGATCCTCGCCGCCGAGCGGATGGACGCCCACTCCGCGGCCACCGGGCCGCGCCCGCTCGCGTCCCGCTGAGCCCCCCGGGCTCCCCTCGAACGGCCCCGGTCCGCGTGCACCCGCAGCGACGCGCGGACCGGGAGCCACGGCCCTCCCGTGCTCGTCTCTCCGCGGTCCGTGCTCAGCCGAGGAGCACGGTGATGATCACGAAGAGCAGGATCACCGCGAGGATGATCGCCCACACGGGCCAGTTCCCGCGGCCTCCCGGATCCTCCGGGCCGCCACCGCGCGGACGGTCCTCCTCCAGATACGGGTTCTCCGGCCGGTCACGCGAGTAGAAGTCGTCATCACCGTCGGCCATGGCGCGCCTCCCTCCTACGCCGGGGCCTCCGAGTACCCGTGTCCGGAGCCGTTTACCCGGAGTGCCCCGGCGCCGGTCGGGCCCGGGCGGCCAGCCACTCCTGCAGTTCACGGTGGCGGAACTGGTAGGCGAAGCCCTCGACGCGCATGATGCCCGCTTCGACGCACCAGTCGAGGAAGCCGCCGAGCCCCGCGGGCAGCCGGCGGCCCGCGGCGTACTTGAAGAGGACGTAGCGGCGCCAGGCCCGCGCCGCGACGGTGAAGGCGGGCAGGACGGTGAGGACCGCGCCGTAGGCGAAGCCGAGGACGCTCTCCGTCCACTGGGCGATCAGCGAGCCGACCCACAGAGAGGTGACGGCAGCCCAGAAGAGGGCGTACCGCAGCTCCGCGCGCAGCGGGTCACGCGGATCGGTCAGGGTGGCCTGCGGGTGGTCGCCCGTGCTCCAGACCGCCTGTGAGGTCACGAACGACAGGACGTTACCGACCAGGACCAACGCGAAAAGCGAGGGACTGAGACCCCGGTCCGTCAGGAACAGCACCCAGCCGATCACGTACATCACGTTCAGGCCGATCATCTTCGGCTCTCCCAGCAGCCGCCAGTCGAGGTGGCGCGGGACGGGCTGCCGCCCGGTGCTCTCCAGGGCCACGGGCAGCACCGCCTGCAGCACGAACAGCAGGCCGACGACGGCGAGGAGCTGCGCGTACGGGAGGCTTTCCCAGGGCGTGACGCCGAGCCACTCGGCCAGGTTGATCGAGAGGACGAACGGCAGGATCAGCAGCGCGAGTTCGGTGTACCGCATCCCGGAGTCGCGCTCCATCCGCCACAGCCGGTGCAGCACCAGATCCGTGTCGGAGACCACCTCGTCACGGGCGCGCGGGGCGCCGTCGTCCGACCCGTCCGGCCGGTGGTCGTCCCGCAGATGCCCGGCCAGGGTGGTCAGCCACTCCTCGACCTTGGCGGGGTCCCGCCGTCGGCCGGCCCCCGGCTGCCGGTTGTACGTCGACGCGGCGGCGTGCGTGTAGAGGCCGAGCAAGTGGTCCGGTACCGCGTCCAGCGGCATCGCCAGCAGCGCGTCGGGATGGCGCAGCGGGCGGTAGTCGTCTTCGTCGCGCTCGGTGTACGCCGTGGTCAGCAGCGCCATCCGCCACGGGGTGTCGAGGACCCGGGCCAGCCCCCGCGGGGTGCCGGTCCAGGTGAGGGCCTCGGCGAGCCGTCGCCATTCGGGCAGCCACTGCCCCGTCTCGTCCCGGCAGCTCCCGCCCAGGAACGCGAGCTGCTGGTCGCTGGAGAGCCGCTGGAGGGTGACGACGGTGGCGTGTTCGAGCCTCTCCTTCGACTTCAGGGCGTTGTAGCGGTCCCTCCGGCAGACCACCACGAGCGGCGCCCGGCCCGTCCGGCCGTCGTACTCGCGGTTGAGCCGTCGCAGGGCCTTCAGCGCCCGGGTCTTCGAGGGCGGCACGCCGGGCGGGTCCATCTCGTCGAGGCCGTCGAGGATGGGCAGGACGTGACGGTCTTCGAGGAGCCGGCGCGCCACGGCCTTGGAACGGACCAGGCCGCTCTCCTTCAGATAGCCGGACAGCCAGTCGACAAGCGTGAGTTCGGTGTTCCAGGTGGACAGCGGGATGCGCACGGGCACCGGGTCGCCGTCCTTCCAGACGTCCATCAGGTGGGCCATCAGCTGGGTCGCGGCGACCGTCTTCCCGGAGCCCGGGCCGCCGAGGACGACCAGGCGGTCCTCGCACCGTGCCGAGGTGAAGTAGTCGCCCAGCGGATCCGACACCGTCGTCCCGGGTTCGGCGGAGTCCTTGAAGCCGACGGGGATCACGTTGTCGGAGCCCGGGAAGTAGCCGCGCGGGGCGGCCATGAGGCGCCGGTCCACCTGGTTCTTGAAGTCGGTCAACTGCCGTGCGGTGTCCGACCGCTCGGCCCTGACCGTGATGCCTGTCTGGTACAGCGCGAGCCCGACGGCCGACGCGCCGAGCGCGGTCGCGAGGATGTCGGCCAGCGGGCTGTCGCGCAGCGGCGCGGTGTCCCGGAAGACGAAGAGTCCGGCCGCACCCGCCAGGAAGAGCAGGGCCAGAACACCCCACATGGAACCGCGGTACGCCCCCCGTGTTGTCCTCATGCTTCATGAAGTGTGCTGATGCATGGGGGACTTGGCAACGCGGGAGGCAGGCGGAGCGCCGCGGTGCGCCGGCCCGGTGTCCCGGGCCGGCGCGGGTCCTCTCAGGGTCAGCGGGTGACGTGCACCGTCGCCGACGCCGTGGCGCCCTCGTGCAGGTCGTCGCCGGGCCAGCTGACCGTGTAGGTCGTGTCCCGGCGGGTGCGCGGCAGGTCGTCGATCGTGAACGTGCCGTCCGCGGCGACGGTCACCGACGACAGGGTGCCGGTGCCGAGCCGGTCGGTGCGCTGCACCTTCAGCGTGGCCCGCTCGGGCAGCGCCCTGCCCTGCGCGGTGAACGTACCGGTGAGCTGCACACCGGTGCTCATCGACGCCTCGGCCGGGGCGGTCAGCGCGATCGCGGAGGCCGCCTTGCCGACGTTCACCGTGCGGGTGACGTCGGTGGCCGGGCGGTGGGTGAGGTCGCCGAGGAAGGACACGGTGTACGTGGCCTCGCCGACCAGGTCCGGCTCGTCGAGCACGGTGAAGGTGCCGTCCGCCTTGACGGTCGCCGTGCCGATCTCGTGCGTGCCGTTCGCGTCGGTGCGGGTCGCCGTGACCTTGAGCGGTCCGGCGGGCGCCGGGCCGTCGAGCTCCAGCCTGCCGCGCACCGCCAGCGCCTCGCCGGCGACCGCCTGGGCGGGGCTCTGGGTGAGGCCGCCGGTGAAGCGGGTGTCGTACTGGACGGCGGGCGGCTGGACGACGTGCAGCCAGTACTGGTTGCCGGCGGTGTTCGTGGTGACCGCGAACAGCCGGGAGCCGTCGGCGGACCACTCGAGACCGCGCGGCGCCACCCGGTCGCCGTCGAGGCTGCCCTCGAAGGCGAACTCCAGCGGGGCGGTCGTATCGCCCGGGTCGGCGGGCGAGAGCAGCAGGTCGGGCGTCGCGCCGGTGGCCGAGGCGCCGCGTGCGAGGTACTTGCCGTCACCGCTGTAGGCGACGGCGGAAGCGGAGGCGCCGGACGGCAGCGCCGGGTAGCCGGTCGGGGCGTCGGACAGGTCGGCGCCGTCGAGCAGCCGGGTGCCGGCGGCCGCGTCGGCGACGGCGACCCTGCTGCCGTCCGGGGAGAACGCCAGGTCCTTGAGGTTGAGGGCGCCCTTGCCGTCGGCGTCGGCGAAACGGCGGCCGGCGGTGCGCACCAGGGTCTGGCCGCTCGCGTCGTACACCGCGACGAACGGGTCGGCGGCCCGGGTGTTGGGCGGCTGGCCCATCAGCAGCCGGTCCCCCGGGCCGGCCTCCAGCTGGAGCCTGCCGTAGTCCTGCCAGCCGGTGACCTGGGCGGTGTTGTCGGTGTGGTACGAGTTCAGGTGGGTGAGCGAGGACTCGCACTCGGACACGTAGTTCGTGTACGACGAGGTGTAGTACACCGTGCCGCCCGCCATGGCCAGGCTGCGCCCACAGGTGTCCGCGGACAGGGACAGACCGCCCTGCGGCTGGTGGGTGGCGGTGTCGTACTTCAGCATGCCCTCGCGTCCGCCGACGTAGAGCGTGGTCGCGTCGGCGTCGAGCGCGAGGCCGGAGACGTGGCGCTGGGTGCTGATGGTGGTGACCCGCTCGCCGGAGAAGTCGTAGACGGCGACGAGCCCCTTGTTGTCGTAGGAGCCCAGGTTGCTGTCGGCGACGTACACGCGCTGGTGCGCGGAGTCGACCGCGAGCGCCGAGAACGAGGAGATCGGCAGCTTGGCCACGACGTCGCCGGCCGCCGCGTGCGCGGCGGGCGCCGCGGCGACGGTCAGACCGCCGCCGGCCAGGGCGGAGGCCAGCAGTGTGGCCGCGAGACGTCTCGATCGTCGTGCTGTATTCAACTGTGCCCCCCACAGGCTGAGTCGGCGACCGTCTGACGGCAGCACCCCGCCTACGAAACGGGGGAACAGCCGTTCGGTCGTGCAAGATCGAGAGCGTACTCCGGCTCCTTCCGCGACACGGCATGTTTCCGGCGGCGTGGCGACGCCGCTCAGTCGCCGTCGGAGAGTTGCCCGGCCGCACAGGTGGCGCGCCCGAACTCACCCGCCGCCGTGGCGCTTTGCAGGTGCTTGCCGCGGACCGCGAGGGTGCAGGCGGCCTGTCCGCCCTTCTCGCCGAGGACGACGGCCACGGTGGGAGCCTGGCCCAGCGGCACCTGGACGGTCCGCTTCCAGGGCAGTTCGGCGTCCCGGACGACGGTGGCCGCGCCGTCCGTGTCCCGGCCGAGGTAGGAGATCTCGGCCGGTCCGTCGCCGGTGACCTCGTAGGTCACGGCGGCGGTCCGTGTCGCCGGCGGTTCCGGCTCGTCCTCCGTGTCCAGCAGTCCGTAGCCGACGAGACCGCCGCAGGCGAGCAGCAGGACGGCGGCGATCACCAACCCGGCCCGACCTCCGCCTCCGCCGTCTCCGCCGACTGCGTCGCCGTCATTCTCGACTTCCGCCGCATTCGTGTTCTCCGGCGCATTCGCGTTCTCCGGCGCCGCGGATTCTTCCGCGAATTCCTTGGGTGACATGAAAGGTTCTCGACTTTCTTTGCTTCGTTTCCGGTCCTTGCGGGACAGACCTGCGCGTGAACCGGGCGGTTATACACCATGCGGAGCGGGCCGCGCGAGCGATAAGACAAAAGAGGGCGTACCGACTGCGTTTCCGCGCTTCAACGTCCCTATATGTCCGTTCGCTTGACAGCACGTCAGCCGCCTGGTCAATAATCCCGCCGCTGCGCCCCGCGACCGGTGTTTCACCTGTTCGCGAGGGTGCCGCACAGCTATGCACCAAGCCGTCCGGAACTCTCCGCGACGGCTCGTTCGGCGCGCCCGTTTCGCGTTCGGCGGGAGGGCCGCCGATGTCGAAAGGTATGCAGGTGAAGGTGCCGTACAGGAGATATCTCTCCTGTCTGGTGGTCGCGGCGATTGCGGGAACGCTCTTGCCGCAGGTCGCTTACGCGGCCCCACCGTCGGAGCCCGGAAAGGGCGAGGACAAGGGGTTTTTCGACACGGTCTCCGATTGGCTCGGGGATGACGAGGGAGAAGACCCGAAGCCGCCGTCGTACGGTGATCGGCCAGTGGCCGACCGGCAGAAACTGGCCAAGGGGAAGGCCGAGCCGAAGGCGAAGCGGGTCAAGGAGCTGACCTCTCGCCGTACGCCGTCGGCCCGCTTCTGGCAGCTGTCCGACGGCCGGGTGGAGGCGGAGCTGACGGCCGCCCCGACCTCGTACAGGGACCCGGGGTCGAAGAAGTGGGAGGCGATCGACACCCGGGTGGCGGGCACGAAGGCCAAGGGCTTCGTCTTCGCCAACAAGACCAACACCGGGCGCAGTTGGTTCGGGTCGGATCCGGACCGGCTGTTGCGCTTCGAGACGGCCGAGGGGGGTCGGTCGGTCACCCTCGGACTGGAGGGGGCGCGCGGCTCGCTGAAGCCGGAGGCCGAGGGCGACACGGTCACCTACAAGGACGCGGTCGGCGGCGCGGACCTGTCCTACGAGGTCGGTCCGGGCCGGGTGAAGGAGGACATCACCCTGGCCGAGCGGCCGGACGGGCCGGTGACGTACACGTTCACCCTGGACACCGAGGGTCTGACGCCGAAGGCGCGAAAGGACGGCTCGATCGCGTTCTTCGGCGAGCTGCCGAACACGCCGGTGCTGGTGATACCGGCGCCGTACATGACGGACGCGAAGAAGTCGGCGTCGTCGCCGTACGGGTACGCGTACAGCGCCGACGTCACGCAGAAGCTCGTCCGTGACGGTGACGGCTGGAAGCTGACGGTCACGCCGGACGCGAAGTGGCTGGCGGCGAAGGACCGGCAGTATCCGGTCGTGATCGACCCGACGATCACGATCGCTCCGTCGCCGGCGGGTTCGCAGGACACCATGGTCCTGTCGGACCAGCCGGGCGTGAACTTCAACTCGTCCTGGAAGCTGGCGGTGGGCAAGACCTCCGCCACCGCCCAGGCGCGTTCGCTGCTGAAGTTCCCGCTGGACGAGATCCCGGCCGGGGTGAAGGTCGACGGCGCCCGGCTGGGCGTCTACTTCGACCAGTCGCACACCACCAACGGCAACAACGTCACGATCGAGGCGCACCGCGCGACCGGTCCGTGGACCGAGGCGGAAGCCAACTGGTCGAACACCTCCGACCTGGTCGGCGAGCTGTCCGGCACGAGCGTGCAGGTCGACGACGGGGACGCGGGCACCACGGCCGCGACCGGCTCCTGGCCCACGTCCGGCTCGACGCTGACGCAGTACGCGATCGGACAGGACTACCGCTACAACAAGGACGCGGTCGCCGGCGACAAGTACACCTGGCAGCCGAAGGTCACCGACACCGCGACCTACCGCGTGGACGTGCACTACGTCGCGGCCACCGACCGGGCGACGAACGCCCCGTACACGGTGACGCACCGGGACGGCACGCAGACGTTCACCGTCGACCAGTCCGCCGGCACCAACGGCGTCTGGACCTCGCTGAACGACGGCGGACAGCTGCCGTTCACCAAGGGCACGGTCGGCAGGATCGTCCTCGGCGACGGTCCGGCGTCGACCTCGACCGCGGTGCTCGCGGACGCCGTGCGCCTGGTGAACCCGGCCCAGATCGTGAAGAACACGGGCGAGTACAACCAGTGGCACGAGTTCCCGGTCGCCGACACGGTGCAGAAGTGGGTGAGCGGCACCGCCGTCAACCACGGCTTCGTGCTGGCGGCGAAGGACGAGTCGTCCACCGGTCCGCTCGGCGGCCCCCGCTACGAGGCCGGTGACGGCAACTACGGCGGCGAGACCTCCGGCATCCCCCGCCTGACGGTGACCTACGGCAAGGTCGGCACAGCGCTGAACTCTCCGACCGTGGTGCACTCCACGGGCCCGGAGCTGTCCTGGAAGGCGTACACCAACACCACCGGTGACACCGGCCAGGACATCGCGGAGTACCAGCTGCACCGCTCCACGCAGCAGGCCTTCACGCCGTCCGAGGCGACCCTGATCGCGCCGATCAGCTCGTCGGCCACCACGTACACGGACACCACCGCGGTACCGACGCCGGACTCGAGTTCGAGCGAGATCGGGAAGTCGTACTACTACCAGATCGCGGTGAAGACGCAGAGCGGGGAACTGCTCGGGTCGCCGACGCGCGTCGTCGGCATCCCGAAGGCCGGCCGGACGATGAAGATCATCCAGGGCAGCCAGGGCGGCGTCACCGACACCACCCTCTCCTCCGCGCAGCCGTCCACCAACCAGGACACCATCCAGTCCTGGGACGTGGGCCAGAAGTGGCTGAGCGTCGGCAACAACTCCGGCACCTACGGCAAGACCCGCGCGGTGCTGAAGTTCCCCACCACCGGTATCCCGTCGACCGCCACGGTGATCAACAACCGGATGTTCCTGTGGGGTGCGGAGACCACCACCGACACCGACGGGGCGCTCTACGAACTCCACGCGCTGACGCGGGACTTCACCGAGACCCAGGCCACGTGGAACAACGCCTCCTCCACCACCGCCTGGAGCAGCGCGGGCGGTGACATGTCCGCCGCCGTCTCCAGCACCGTCGGCCAGGTGGCGGACGTCGGCCGCCGCGAGTGGGACGCCACCAGCCTGATGCAGGGCTGGATCGACGACCCCGCCGGCAACAAGGGCGTCGCCGTCAAGCTGAAGGACGAGTCGTCCACCGGCCCGCAGGAGCGCACCCTGTTCCTGTCCGCCGAGGCCGCCGACCCGCAGCTGCGTCCGTACATGCAGGTCATCTACGTCGACTCCACCACGGAGGACACGTACTACGCCCCGCAGACGCCGTCCCGGATGACCCCGAACACCACCTACACGGTGGACTTCACGGTCACCAACACCACCTCCGCGGAGTGGGTGGCGGGCGAGCGGGAGCTGTCCTACACCTGGAAGCTGCCCGACGGCACGGACGTCACCACCGGGGGCAACCAGCTCGCCACCCCGATCCCGAGGCTGCTGCCCGGCCAGTCGGCCACGATCCAGGCGAAGGTCGCCACACCGGTCAACTCGGACTCGGGCAACAAGCGCGGCGAGTACGTGCTCGGCTGGGACGTCCGCAAGACCGCCGACGGCAGCTGGCTGTCGGCCGGCACGAACGGCATCCCGTCGCTGAAGCAGAGCGTGGCGGTCGAGGACCCCACCTCCAACCAGCTCGGTCTGGAGAAGTTCTACTCCTACACCGGCAAGAACACCGGCGCCGGCGCGACGGTGATGAACAACCTGTCCTCCGGCAACAGCGTCTGGTCCTACAACGCGTTCACCAACCCAGGACGCGGCCTGACGACGTTCGCGCGCTTCTCCTACAACTCACTCGACACGAGTGACACGGTCTCGGGCGCGGGCTGGTCGGCACAGCTGGCGGGCCCGATCCGC
>Ga0247819_10001962_pt1 | contig 10867 bp, 4 predicted proteins | sample 13C_Xylose_Day6_FD_193428 | JGI IMG/M metagenome (GOLD analysis project Ga0247819, IMG submission 193428) | Soil microbial communities from agricultural site in Penn Yan, New York, United States - 13C_Xylose_Day6 | ecosystem: Environmental > Terrestrial > Soil > Agricultural land | place: USA... | reverse complement strand
CGTGCAGGCATCCGGCTGCAGGCCGCGGCGCACAATACCCAGTGCCTGGAGGGCCAGACGGCGGCGCTCGGCGTCGGTGTTGCCGCGCAGCGCCGCCCCCAGCATGCTGGACAGCAGCGAAATGTCCTGTGCCTGGATATCGGCACGGATCAGGCCGCTTTGCTTGCCGCATTCCAGTGCCGGGCCGAACGCTGACCAGACACGCTGGCGCAGGGCGTTGACGCGCGGGTCGTCCAGCTTGGCGGTACGCCAGTAATCCGACAGCGCGGGCGAACCCACGATGCGGGCCGACAGGTATTCCAGCAGGGCGAAGAAGGCGTCCGGTCTGTCCTTCAGCCGATCGGCCTGGTCATGCAGGCGCTGGGCCGAGCGTTCCATCAGTGCCAGCAAGATGGCTTGGCGATCGGGGAACTGGCGGTACAGCGTGGCGCGGCCCACACCGGCCTGTTCCACCACCAGCTCCAGCGGGGCATTCACGCCGTGCTGGGTGAACACGGTGTCCGCGGCATCCAGCAACTGGGCGCGGCGGGTGGCGGCATCGGGGCGTTTGGTGGGGCAGGAAGTCATGGGGTGAATTTTCGGACAATTTTGTCCGTTTTGCTTTGGCGCATGAGCAGCCATGGCGCGAAGCGGGTTATTGCAGGGCCTCCGAGGGCCGGGGTGGATCTGCCCAGGGTTGTGGGCTGCAGGGGCGAGTGCGGCCAGCACGACACAGTGGCGCTGGAAGTCGTCGCGGCGGTTGCTGCGCGGGTCCTGCGAGAGGGCCGTCGGATCGCCCCTGTACCTGCTGCAGTTCCGTGCACCCAGGGTGCACCACCAGTTGGCACCCGTGCATGCGAGTCGGATGGGGCCAGGGTGGGGCGCGATCAGCGCACGCTGCACCGTGTGCAGGTGCAGGTGCAGGTGCAGGTGCAGGTGCCGCGCGGTAGCGGCTTACGGCTGCAGGTCGCTCTCGGGTACCCGGGCGCAGCGCCGCACCAAAGCCAGCAGCTCGTTCGGCGCGTAGGGCTTGGTCAGGAAGGCCTGGGCCCCGGCGTCGATGGCTTTCTGGCTCACCGGGCCGGCTTCGTGGGCGGTGAGCATCACCACCGGCAGCTGCTTGCAGCGGATGTCGGCGCGCACGCGGCGCAGCAGTTCCAGGCCGTCCATCTCGGGCATTTCGATGTCGGCCAGCAGCAGGGCCGGCAGCTCGCCGTCTTCCAGTAACTGCCAGGCGAGCAGGCCATCGGCGGCGGTGGCCACGCGGTAGCCCTGGGTCTGCAGCAGATGCTGGGCCAGGCGGCGCACGCTCATGGAGTCGTCGGCGATCAGCACCAGGGGCTGTGGGGCTTCCGGGGCGCTGGCATCGCCGCTGGCGGCCACTGGCTGGGCCGATTGCAGCAGGCGGCGCGCCTCGTGTGCTGCCAGGGCCGCATAAGGGTCGTATACCTGCAGCACCTGGCCGCTGGGCTGGGCAGCGGTGCCCAGCAGGCCGGGCAGGGGCACGGCCACATCGGCGGGGGGCTGCAGCGCCACTTCCTGTGTGCCCAGGACTTCATCCACCTGCAGCGCCCAGCGGGAGGTGTCGCTGCGCACCACCAGGGCAATGGACTGGCCGTCCACCGGCGGGGCACTGCTGCGAGCGGATTGCTGCCACACGGCACCGGCCCAGTACAGGGGCATGGGGCCGGTCACATCGTCGGGAAGCATTCCCTGGGCGACGGCCTCGTCCATCTGTGCGGCGGGGATGTGGCGCACGGTTTCGATGCTGCGGGCTGGCAGGGCAATGCTCCAGCTGCCTGCCCGCAGGGCCACGACCTGCTCCACCTGCGGCGGCGCGGGCAGGGTGATGGTGAAGGTGCAGCCCTGTCCGGGCTGGCTGTCGATGCGCAACTGCCCGCCGAGCTGCTGCACGCCGGCCTGCACGGCGTCCATGCCAATGCCGCGGCCGGAGAGTTCAGTGATCTGGGCGGCGGTGCTCAGGCCCGGATGCAGGATGAGCTCGGCTGCGCGCCGGGCGTCCACGGTCTCGCCCGGCTGCAGCAGGCCCAGGGCGATGGCCTTGGTCTGGACGCGCTCTACCTGTAGGCCGGCACCGTCATCCTGCACGGTCAAGGTCTGGACCGGGCCCTGGGTGTGCAGGCGCACCGTGATCTGGCCGGCTTCGGGCTTGCCGCTCGCCTGGCGCCGGGCCGCGGGCTCGATGCCATGGTCCACGCAGTTGCGCAGCAAATGTTCCAGTGCCGGTGCCAGCTGGTCGGCCACACTGCGCTCCAGCAACTGGTCGCCGCCTTCCAGCAGCAGCTGGGTGGGCTTGCCGGTGTCGCTGGCGGCCAATTGCACGGTGGCCAGCAGGCGTTCGTGCAGCTGGGCCAGCGGGGTCAGGCGCGCATACAGCAGCGTGTGCTGCAGCGCACGCAGGTGGCCGCCCTGGGTGGTGAGGGCGGTGTCCGCCGTCGCCAGGCCGTGCTGCAGCTGGCGCTGCACGGTGCCGATGTCGTCCGCACCGTCGCTGAGGCCGCGGATCAGGTCGTGCAGCTCTTCATGCCATTCATAGGACAGGTCCATATCGCCGTGCAGCACCAGGGTGTCTGCCCAGGCGGCGCAGTCCTTGAGCTGGGCGCGCAGGCGCTGCAGGCAGCTTTCCATCTCGGCCAGCATCTGGTGGTTGTCGGCCAGGGACTGCTGGGTTTGCTCGTGGGTGCCCCACAGCGCCTGGGCGTGGCGGCCCACGGTGTCGATGGGGCTGGCGCCCCAGTGCTGCAGCGAACGCTCGGGGTGGCGCGCAGCCAGCTCCTGCTGCAGGGCGATGAAGGCGATGCGCAGCACTTCCAGCGGTTGCTGCAGGGCACGGGGCCCCAGCGGGCCGTCGTTGGGCTGTGCCAGCAGGGCCAGGTCCTCCAGGGCATGCACCTGGCTGGCCCAGGCGGCGGCACCGGCCAGGCGGGCGCTGCCCTTCAGGGTGTGCAGACTGCGCAGCAGGGTCTGGCGGGGCGTGCCTTGCTCAGCAGGTTGCTCCATCCACTGGTGCAGCGCGATCTGCAGCGCTGGCCAGACGGCAAGCACCTCTTCCTCGAACACCGCAAAGCGCACGGGCTCGAGCTGGTCCACGCTGGGCAGGACCGGAGCCGGCACGGCGGCAGGAGCCTCTTCGTGCCCGATGGCCTGGTGGGCGGTCGTGCCATCGATGAAAGTGGTGTGGCGGTCGGATGGTGCACCGTCGGTGCCGGCTTCGTCGGGGGCCGCAGGCGCTTCGCTGTCCGGCGCTGGTGGGGCGGATACCGTGTCTGCCAGGATGTGGTTCAAGGCCTCCAGCACCTGGGGGTGGGGGCGGCGCATGAAGCCGGCGGCAAACTGGTGCAACAGGCGCAGCACTTCATCGGCGGCATGGACGCAGGCCTGGCGCTGAGGCGCTGTGGCATTGCGGCGCAGGCGCTCCAGTACCATCTGCAGGGTGTGGGTGAGCAGCGAAATCTCGGTGCAGCCGGCGCCCCAGGCGCTGCGGGTCAGTGCGCGCGCCTGCTCTGCGGCCGTGGCGGGCAGGGGGGTGTCGCTTTCCGCCGCCCAAGCGGCGATCTCTGTCTGCAGTTGCTGGCTGAAGCCATCGGCTTCGGTCAAAAAGCCCTGGTTGGGCTCTGCCCGGGGGTGGCCGGCCGCACCTTGCAGCAGGGCGGCACCGGGTTGCAGCTCGGGCACGGCGGCCGCGGCCAGGCGTGTGGCCAGAGCGGTGCGCTCGTCCATGGGCATGGCGGCTTGTGCTGCGGTGTCCTGCGGTGATGGCACATCGGCGCCGGTATCGACGGCATCTGCGGTGTCGGCTGTGGTTGCCGGTGCAGCGGAGGGCACTGTGTGCCCATCGTCTACCGGGCGTTCTGCCGGCGCACTGTCCGTCTGCGGTTCGGAGCGATCCTGAGGTGCTTCCCCTACGGGAACATCGGTGTCGGTGTCGGTGTCGGCGGCTGGTGCGCCGTGCTCGCCGCTGGCGGCTTCGGCTGTCGTGGTGGTCGCTGCGCTGTCTGCAAGGGCATCGGATGTGGTGTGGTCCTGCTCGGCAAGGGCCGCATCCACAACGCTTTCCGGCATGCCGGTGGGTTGCGGTGTGGTGGCCGCGGCGAGCAGAACCGGCTCGGGGAATGGCTGTGCTGCATCTGGCGTGTCGCCTGCAGACACGGCCGCCACGGCGGTAATCTCGCTCTGTCCTACCGCTTCAGGCGCTGCAGCAGATGCTGGCGCCGCAGGAGCCTCTGTGTCTTCCAGCGCGGCTACACCTTCCTGTATTGCCGCAGCCTCTACCGCATCCACAACATCTGCCGTAGAGGCGGGGAAAATGGCATCTTCCGCTGCGCTGGTGGCTGCCGGGACCGTGGTGGCGGTGGATATCTCCCCTGCGGCTTCCGCCACCAGCTGTGGCATCGCTTCCAGCGCGGCGGGCTGGACGGACGGTTCAGCGATTTCGGCCGGCGCCTCGGGCGCTTCGGGCTCGTCGCCGAACACCAGGTGCGAAAGGTTCAGGCCTGCATCGTCTGGCGTGGCGGATGGGTCGGCTGCAGGAGCGGTGGTGCGGTGCACTGCCAGTGGATCGCGCAGTGGCGCAGCCACTGCGGCGGGCACTGCCAGGGCTTCGGCTCCGCGGCCCAGGTCCAGGGTCAAGGTGGTGTCACCGGGCAGCGTGGCTGCCGGTGTGACCCGTGCCGGTGCGTCTGCGGGCAGCAACTGGCAGCTGTGGCAGATGGCCTGCAGCACGGGCGGCAGTCCATCCATCACCATGGCGGCGGTGTCGGCGGCCTGGGCGCAGTAATACAGCAGATCGCGCACCAGGGTGTCGGGCGGCGGGGCGACGGCGGTGTCGCCGGCCTTGGCCACGCTGGCGTAGTGCATCAGCACGCGCGAGGCCAGGCGCTTGGTGTAGAGGTCCTGCTCCAGCAGGCCATGGGCCGTGGCATCAAAACAGCCGGCGGCTGCCTGCCAGAAGGCGGTATCGGCCGGTGCCGTGCAGGTCTGGGCCAGGCCCAGGCATAGGTCGCGCAGGCGGGCAGCGGCAGGGGCGTCAGCGTTCTTGACCACGGCCAGCACCTGCTGGTCCAGCAGGGCGCGGGTGGATGGGGTCACCCTGTGGGGCGGTACCTGCAGCGCGGCGGGCAGCGGCGCGGGAATGGGAGCCAGTTGCCAGCGCAGCTCCCACAGGTCGGCCGGGTGGGCGCTGTCCTTGCCGCCAAGCTTGCAGACGGCGCGGTAGGCCGGGAAAAGGTGGGCCACCTGCGCGTTGCGGCCCACCTGCAGAGTCTGCAGGTGGGCCTGGGCGTCCTTGGCGGCCAGCAGCAGCACATCGCGGGGGAGCGGGCTGCCTGGCGCCGTGCCGGTCGGTGCGACGGGCTGGCGCAGCGCGGTTTCCATGGCCCGCAGCAGCCGGGCCAAACCGGGTTGCTGCACCACGTCCAGTGCGCGGGCGGTCTGGTGTAGCAACTGGGCGGCCTGGGACGGCGCCAGGGGATCGGTCGATTGCAGCAGGGCCGGCAACTCCTGCAGCATGGCGCCCAGCGAGGGCGGCACCTGAACACGGGCTCCTGCCAGGTTGGCGGAGGCCGGGGTGGGTGCAGCCGGGGGCGTCAGGAGATCGGTCATGGCAGTGGGGAGGCAGGCCTGGCGGCATGCAGCACAAAGTCGGGAAAAGGCAGGCGGCAACTATGGTACGCGCCCGCGGGCAGCACGCAGGCAAATGCGATGCAAGCTGCAAGCGTAGCGCGAGATGGGCGTGCGGACCGCTTCCTCCGAGCAATTCGCTGCGCCACTGCGGGCTGTGTGCGGCAGGGAAGTCATGCCGTTGGCCGGCCCGGCATAGGCATACGCGTGGCCTGTTGGGGCCGTGAACCCGGGGTTGATCGGGGTGTAGCGGCCACGCCGGGGCGGCTTATTCAGCGTACTTGCCGTTTTCCTTGCGCCGCTCGCGCATGCCTTTGCGGATGAACAGGTTCACGCCGGGCAGTGCCAGAAAGGGCTCGCCCATGCCGCCGGCCACATGGGCGGCCAGGCGCTGGGGCAGATCGGCCAGCGTGGCCTGGATGGCGGGCACTTCGTCGGCATGGGGGTGTTCGTCCACAAATTCCTGCAGGTACTGGCGGACTTCGCGTTCCAGCCATTTCAGGTTGGAAGGCAGGGCGATGTAGGTGGGCTGCTGCTCGCCTTCGGCCTCGAAGCCGAACAGGTAACAACCGATGAAGTGGCGGAAGGTTTCGCCCACATCGGGGCCGCGGGAGAGCTTGCGCAGCAGATCAAAAGGCCACATGGCAGGGGAGTGTCCGTGGTAGGGCGCCGGCAGCATGGCTGCAGGGCCTGCAAAAACAGGAGCGCGCGGGGCGCGCCGGATGGGAAAAATGGATGCCCAATGTAGCGCAAATGCCGCGTGCGCAAGCACAAGCCGCGGTATGAAGGCATCGGGCGGTGTGAGGCCGGCGCCGCGTTCAGGGCTGGCGCACAAGACGGCTGAGCTGGTCGAGCAACAGTTGCAGGTGGCGTGTGCGCAGGGTGTCGCCCAGCAGATCCACCTGCAGCAGGCTGTTCCAGGTGGCGGCGTGGTCCACGCGAAAGCTCGACAGGGCTGAAATCAGGTAGTGGACGTCGACCGCCGTCACATCGGCGCGGAACACGCCTTGCGCCACGCCGCGCTGCAGGATGCGCTCCACCGGCTCCAGCGCGGCCTTGCGCAGCAGTTCGGTGTTGGAGACCTGGCCCAGCAGTTGGGCGCCCTGAAAGTTCTCCTGCAGTACCAGGCGGGTGAATTCCTGGTTTTGTTCGTGGTACTCGAAGCTTTTCTGCGCCAGGGCGTGCAGGGCCTGCAACGGCGGCAGGGCGTCGAGGTGGAGCTTTTCTTCCGAGGCCCGGATATCGCTGTAGCACTGGGCGATGACGGCCAGGTACACATCCTTTTTGTTGCCAAAGTAGTAGTACAGCATGCGCTTGGCGCAGCCGACCTTGGCCACGATGCGTTCCAGCCGGGCGCCGTCAAAACCGTAGTTGGCAAATTCGGTGCGGCCCGCTTCCAGCAGGGCCCGGCGCATGTCGGCGGCGGAGTCTGCTGCTGTATCGGGGGGCGGGCGGCCGGTGTCGCCGAGGTCACTGGTATGGCCGGGTGCAGTGTGGGGTGTGGCCGGCGCCATGCCGGAAGTCTTGTCACTGTTGTGCTGCGCGTTCACCACCATCTCTCTTTGCAAGCTGTCGTCCACTAAAGCCTGCCAGCGTAGCACGCGCAGCGGCGGCTGGCGCCAGAGACAAAAAAAGCCATGGCCTGTGCAGACCATGGCGTCGGGGTGCTGGCGCTGCGCGCATTCCGTGGAACAGAAAGTGCGCGCAGGGCGGGGGCTTACCTGGCGGTGCCGTCCGGCAGGGCGTAGGCGATCACATAGTCGCCGCGGTCGGGCGACTGGCGGGCGCCGCCGGCCGAGATCACCACATACTGCTTGCCGGTCTTGGGCGACTTGTAGCTCATGGGGCCGCCCTGGCTGCCCACGGGCAGGCGGCTCTTCCAGATTTCCTTGCCGGTGGCCGTGTCCCAGGCGCGCAGGTAATAGTCCTGCGTACCGGCAAAGAACACCAGGCCGCCCTGTGTGGCCAGGGTGCCGCCCAGTGTGGGCAGGCCCACGGGCAGCGGCAGGCGCATCTTGATGCCCATGGGGCCGGTGTCCTGCACCGTGCCCACAGGCACTTGCCAGGCCACTTGCTGGGTCTTCATGTCGATGGCGGTCAGCGTGCCGAATGGCGGCTTCTGGCAGGGAATGCCCAGCGGCGACATGAAGCGGTCCTTCATCACTGCGTAGGGCGTGCCGCCCAGCGGCACCTGGCCCATACCGGTGTTGGGGGACTCGCCGCCGTCGGACAGCGCGGCATCCTTCTTCTGCGGCACCATCTGCACCCACAGGCCCAGGCGCATGTCGTTCACAAACAGCAACTGGTTGGCCGGGTCGGCCGACAGACCGCCCCAGTTCATGCCGCCCAGCGAGCCGGGGAAGCTCAGCGAGACATCGGTATCTGGCACGGTGAACAGGCCGTCATAGCGCATGGACTTGAACTTGATGCGGCACATCAGCTGGTCCAGTGGCGTGGCGCCCCACATGTCGGCTTCGGTCAGTGTCTGCGTGCCGATCTGCGGCATGCCGACGGACAGCGGCTGGGTGGGGGCATATTTTTCGCCCGGGATGCTGCCGGGCTTGACGGCCACGTTTTCCACCTTGGTCAGGGGCTGGCCGGTCTGGCGGTCCAGCACAAAGATCTGGCCGGCCTTGGTGCCTACCACCAGTGCGGGCGTTGTGGCGCCGTCCGGGTGGGGGAAGTCGATCAGCGTGGGGGCCATGGGAATGTCAAAGTCCCACAGATCGTTGTGCACGGTCTGATAGACCCATTTTTCCTTGCCGGTCGCGGCGTCCAGCGCCAGAACGGATGCGCCGTATTTCAGGTCCGCTGCCGAACGGGTGGCGCCATACAGATCGACCGAGGGCGAGCCCATGGGCAGGTACACGGTGTTGGAGCTGGGGTCGTAGGTGGTGCCCGCCCACACATTGGCGGACGAGCGGGTATAGGTCTGGCCGGGGCTGAGCAGCGCGTTCGGCGTGGCCGAGCCTGCGTCAAACGCCCAGCGCTGTGCACCGGTCACCACATCGAAGCCGCGGATCACGCCGCCGGGCATGTCCACCTGCACATTGTCGGCCACACGGCCGCCGATGACGATGGTGGCGCCGGCCACGGTGGGGGCCGAGGTCAGTGTGTAGTACGCAGGATTGGCAATGCTGCCCAGGCCCTGCTTGAGATCGACCACGCCATGGGTGCCAAAGTCATCGCACAGCGCCCCGGTGTCGGCGTTCAGGGCAAACAGGCGCGCGTCGATGGTGTTCATCAGAATGCGGCGCTTGCAGCTGCCGGCGGCGGGCAGAGCCACTGCCTGCACCGGTGTCGAGCCTGGCACGCTGGGCTGGGCCAGGGGGGCTTCGGCATCGAAATAGGCGAGGCCGCGGCAGCGTTCCCACACGCCACCCACATGGGAGTTGGTGTCATGGCGCCACAGCTGCTGACCGGAGTCGGCATCGAGGGCGATGACATTGTTGCTGGGCGTGCAGAGGAACACCTTGTCGCCTACCTGCAGCGGCGTCAGCTGGTCTTCAGCGCCTGCGCCGGTGGATTTGGGCACATCACCGGTGTGGAAGGTCCAGGCCACCTGCAGCTGGTTCACGTTGTCCACATTGATCTGGTCCAGCGCGGCAAAGCGGTCGTTGTTGCTGCTATTGCCATAGTGGTTCCAGTCCTTTTGCTCGCTGGCGGCATCCACGGGCTTGCGCGTGGCTGCCGCGGCCTGGGGGCTGACCTCGGGATGGATCTGGAACATGGAGGCAAAGGCCGCCAGACCCGCGATCAGCAGCACGCCGGCTGTGGCCAGAGGGGCTTTGGCACGGTTGGCGGCAGGCGCACCGGCCTGACGCAGCAGCGGCATGCTGGCCAGCACCACCACGGCGCCAAAGGTCAGCGCCAGCAGGCGGGAGATCAGGCTCCAGTAATCCAGGCCCACTTCGCACAGTGCCCAGACCACGGTCCCGGCAAAGGTCAGGAGGTACAGCCATGCGCCGCTGCGGTGGCGGCGAAGGGTCTGCACGCCGGATGCCAGCAGGCCGATACCCGCCAACGCAAAGTACCAGCTGCCTCCCAGACTGATGAGCTTGGCGCCGCCAACCAGGAACGCCAGGCCGGCCACAGCCAGCACCGCTCCCAGTATCCAGAGCCAGACACGCGCCGCCACCGGCTGCGCCTGCGCTTGATGAGTCATATCGAACCTCGCATGAAAACAGGCCTGGGCATGGGACCATGCAGGCCTTTATTGTTGTGAGAAAAAAAGTCCATTTTCATGGGAAATAAAGTCCATGTCGTGCTGGCGTGTACCGGAGATTTCAGAAATTTGTGAAATTCAATAGCGGTTACCGCTGCTTGCGCATGTGCGCGGCGGGCTGGCACAGGTTGGAGCGGGCGTGCCTGTGTCTGCGTGGTGCTTCACTGGTGCCATGGACGGATGCCCTCGGGTGCCGCTGGCCGGGCCGCCTGGTTCCTGATGCTGGCCTGGGTACGGGTAGGGAGGCAGGCCGTGCGTCAGTTGCCGGGCTGGAAATGCTGCTCGATGGCCCAGGCGCTGCGCAGCAGCAGCGGGCGCACGGTGTGCTCGACAAACTGTGGCGTCATCGTGCGGATGTCGCCCGAGGCGCTGAGCACCATCATGGGCATGCCCTTGCCCACGCGCAGCGGGGTGGCGATGGCGCCGACTTCGCCCCGCCATTCCGAATACGAGGTGCAGCAGTCGGTGGCTTCGTACTCCTCGCCGGCGCGGGTGATGGCGCGCTCGATCTCGGCATAGCCTTCGGGGTTGAGGTTTTTGACCCGTTCCATCACCGATCTGCGGGCTGCTGGGCGCGAACCGGCCAGGTAGGCGCGGCCCATGGCGGTGGTGTGCAGCGGAATGCGCGAGCCCAGGTTCAGCCGGATGGTGATGACCGAGGCGTCGCTGCGCGCCGTTTCCAGATAGAGCATGGACATGCCTTCGCGCATGCCCAGGGCGATCAGGCAACCGGTCTGGTTGGCCAGCTCCTGCATGATGGGACGGCTGATTTCGCGCGCGTCCAGCCGCAGGAGTGTGGTGCCGCCCAGGGACAGCGTGGCCATGCCCAGCCGGTAGCGGTTTTGCACGCCGTCGTGGTGCAGAAAGTCCAGCAGCGTCAGCGTGTGCGTCAGCCGGGTGACGGTGGACTTGGGCAGGCGGCAGCGCTGGGCGATTTCCTGGTTGCCCAGGTGTTCCTCGCCCGAGGTGAAGCATTTGAGCACCTGCAGCCCCCGCGCCAGCGCGGTCACGAACTGGCGGTCT
>Ga0247819_10001961_pt1 | contig 10871 bp, 9 predicted proteins | sample 13C_Xylose_Day6_FD_193428 | JGI IMG/M metagenome (GOLD analysis project Ga0247819, IMG submission 193428) | Soil microbial communities from agricultural site in Penn Yan, New York, United States - 13C_Xylose_Day6 | ecosystem: Environmental > Terrestrial > Soil > Agricultural land | place: USA... | reverse complement strand
CGAAGGGCAGGAGCCGTTCGATGCTGGTGTTGGAAAGGGTGATGGCGATCAGGATGATGGCGCCGACGATCATCTTGAACGCAAAGGGGGAAACGCCCATCAGGTTCAGCCCGTTCTGGGTGATCGCGATCAAGAGCACACCGAGCACGCAGCCAAGCACCGAGCCCTTGCCGCCGCCGAGCCTTGCACCGCCGAGAACGACGGCAGCGAGGACATCGAGTTCGCGTCCGTAGAGCGCGTTCGGCACCACTTCCTGCGCATAGTGTGCCTGCACCAGCCCGCCGATGCCGGCCATCAGACCGAGCCAGCCGAAGGCGATGAACTGCATGGCACCGATGTTGATGCCGAAGCGGCGCGCGCCTTCCGGATTATCACCGAAGGCATAGAGCTGGCGACCGGTGGTCGTGCGCGTGATCAGCACCCAAGTGGCGATGACGCACAGCACCATTACCAGCACCGGAAGGGTGATCTCGATCCAACTGCCGTCGGCCATTTCATGCTCGAAGAGCACGACGCGATCCGTCAGCCATTCCGGCAGGTCGTAGATCGAAACGCCCTTGGTGAAGAACATCAGCAGGCCGAAGTAGATATTGAAGGTCGAGATCGTCGCGACGATCGAAATGATGCGGAAACGGTGGATCAGCAGCGCATTGATGGCGCCAAGGCATATGCCGATCGATCCGGCGATGATCAGGCCGGAGATCCAGCCGCCGCCGCCGATCCAGCCAAGCGCGATCGCCGTACCGTACTGCACCACCGAGGCGGCAACAGCGAAGGAGATGTCGATGCCGCCGGCGATGAGCACGACCAGCAGGCCGACGGCAAAGATGATGTTGACCGAACTGGTGTTCAGGAGATCGAAGGCGTTGCCGAGCGAGAAGAAATTGGCCGTCGCCAACGACAGCACCGTGCAGATGACGGCGATGACGGCGAGCAGCGCGACTTCCGTCGCGTGGGTGCGGGCGAAACTATGCATAGACCGCCCCCTCGATTTCGGCGAGCGGAACGCTGCGGGGATCATAGCTGCCGACGATGCGACCCTGCGCCATGTGCAGGACGCGGTCCGCGTTGAAATAGACCTCCGGAACCTCGTCGGAGATCAGAATGATCGCGAGCCCCGTCTCTGCGAGCTTGGCGACGATGTCGAAGATGCCGGCGCGTGCGCCGACGTCGACGCCGACGGTGGGCGCGTCGAGGATGAGCAGCTTCGGATCGGTCGCCAGCCATTTGGCGATGGCGATACGCTGCTGATTGCCGCCTGACAGCGTCGAGATCGCGTCGCCTTGCAGGCCGATCTTGACGCCGAGATCGGCAATCCAGCCGGCGACGAGCTTGCGCTTGCGCTCATCCGAAAGAAAGCCGCCCGAAACGATCTTGCCGAGCGAGCTGATGACGAGATTGTCGGCGATCGACTGCGGCTGGATGAGGCCGAGCGACAGCCGGTCTTCGGAGAGATAGGCGACGCCCGCCTTGATGGCATCGCGATTGGAGGCGAAACGGACCGGCTTGCCCTCGAGCGTAATCGTACCGACCACCGGTTGCAGCATGCCGAAGAGCGTCTGCGCGAGTTCGGTTCGACCGGCGCCGAGAAGACCGGTAATCCCCAGCGTCTCACCGCGCCTGACGGTCAGCGATATGTCATCAAACTGGCCGGGGCGGCTCAGGCCCTTTACCTCCAGCACGACGGGCTGATCCTGCCCGGATTTGGCGCGGACCTGCTGGTCGAAGGTCTTGCCGGTCATCAGTTCGGTGATGCGCGATTGCGTCATGCCGGCGGCGGGATAGACGCCGACCAGCGCACCGTCGCGCAGCACGGTGATGCGGCTTGAAATTTCCAGCACTTCCGCAAGGCGGTGGCTGACGAAGACGACGGCGACGCCGGAGGCCGAAAGGCCGCGAACGATGTCGAGCAGATGATCGGTCTCCGACTGGGTCAGCGATGCGGTCGGCTCATCCATGAAGACGAGCTTCGCTTCGCCGACAAGGGCGCGGGCAATGGCCACGATCTGGCGCTGGGCAATCGCATATTCCTTGAGCGGCAGGTCGACGTCGAGCGCGATGCCGAGGCGCTCAAGCGCATCCATCGCGATCTTGCGCATGCGGCCATAATCGACCAGCTTCGGCCAACGGCCGAGAACGGTCTGGAAGGCGATGTTTTCAGCGACGCTCATTTCGGGGAAAAGCGCCAGGTCCTGCCAGATGACCTGAATGCCGCGATCCTGAGCGGTCACCGGCGACATGTGCGAATAGGTCTCGCCGTCATATTCGATCGAGGCGCCTTCGGCCGGGCGGTAGACGCCGGTAATGATCTTGATCAGGGTGCTCTTGCCGCAACCGTTTTCGCCCGCGAGGCAATGGACCTCGCCCGGACGAACGTCGAAGCTCACATTTTTGAGCGCTTTGACGCCACCGAAAGTCATGTTGATGTCGTGCAGGGACAGAAGCGGCATTTCGCTGCCTCCCGCGGTCGCAAGCTGATGCATGAACGTGTGCCCCGAATACCGTTTTGAAGGGACGTGCCAGGCCGGCCGAAGCCGGCCCAGCAGCCGGGAGAACCCACTGCATGTTTCCTTAAATCGCTGCTGATCTAGGGATAAAACATGCAACAATTCATAGCGTTACAGCGGTCTTTGCGCGTCCAATAGGACGTGCGACGCTGTAGCGGGTCAGAGACCCATGGCCGCAAGGTCCGCGACTGTATCCTTGTTGATCGGCACGAGCTGATCGACGATGATGTTGTGGTTCTCGAAGTCCGGCTTGACCTTGCCGAGACCTTCGATCTCGTCGCCGTCCTTGACTTCCTCACCCTTCATCAGCTTGTCGGCGAGCGTCACGAACACTTCGCCCGCCTGCTTCGGATTCCACATGAAGCCGCCGGAGATCGCGTCCGACTTCACCAGCTTCTGCCCCTGGCCCGGCGAGAACGGGCCGAGCACGAAGATCTCGCCGACCTTGCGGCGCTCTTCCACGGCGCGGCCTGCCCCGATCGGTCCCTGGCTGCCGAAGGCAAGAAAGCCCTTGAGGTCCGGATGGGCGGAAATCAGGTCGAGCGCGGTCGAGCGGCTCTTGTCGACGTCTTCGGCAACGCCGTAGCGTTCGCCGACCAGCGTCATATCCGGGTGGTTCTTCTTGATGTAGGCAATCGCTGCATCGGCCCAGGCATTGTGCAGCGGCACGGTCAGCGAGCCGACGAAGACGGCATATTCGCCCTTGCCGCCCATCTTCTCGGCGAGCAGCTTGCCATGCGCTTCGCCGAAGCCGGTCGAGGACGCCAGCTCGAAATCCCAGTCGGCGCCCTTCTGGCTCGGCGATTCATGCGTAATGACGATGATGCCCTTTTCCTTCGCCTTGGTCAGAACCGGCTCCAGAACCTTGGCATCGTTGGGCACGACGCCGATGACCTTCACGCCCTGGGCGATCAGATCCTCGATGGCGCGTACCTGCAGCGCCGGGTCGGCGCTCGTCGGGCCGACCATGAAGGCGTCGATGCCGAGCTTTTGGCCACGTTCCTTGATACCGGCCTCCATGGCGTTGAACCACGGAATACCGCCAATCTTGACCACGACGCCGACCTTTCCGGCGTCCTGAGCGAATGCGGCAGCCGCACCGGCAAGCGACAGCGATGTCGCCAGGGCGGCGACCAGAATTTTCTTGATCATGTCTCTCCTCCACTCGCCCCCATAGGGGACACGCCCGGCTGCAAAAGCGCCGGCCTCCAGTTTCAAATCGCAACTGGCTGGGAACGAATTCCCGCCTCCCTGATCGCCGCCTCCTCAGACGACACCATCGCATGCACAATCGATATTTCTTGTTTGCACAATCGATGGTGCAAAGACTATTGTGCAGACTTAATCTTTCGTCAAGGGGAAATCGGCACTAAGACGATGAGGGAGGCACGTGGATGACGAAGAGCAGCAAGAAGAAGGCGACGATCTACGACTTGTCGGTGCTATCAGGCAGTTCGCCTTCAACCGTGAGTGCGGTTCTGAATGGAACCTGGCAGAAGCGGCGGATCAAGGAGAGCACGGCGGCGCTGATCCGCGACCTGGCCGAAACCCACCAATACACCGCCAACCGCCAGGCACGCGGCCTGCGCAGTTCGCGCTCGGGCCTCATCGGCCTGCTGCTGCCCGTCCATGACAACCGTTACTTCTCTTCGATGGCGCAGACCTTCGAAGCGCATGTCAGAAGCAAGGGACAATGCCCGATCGTCGTCAGCGCCAGTCGCGACCCGGAAGAAGAGCGCCGGACTGCAGAGACGCTGATCTCCTACTCGATCGACGAGCTATTCATCTGCGGAGCGACAGACCCGGACGGCGTGCACGAAGTCTGCGAGACCGTGGGCCTGAAGCATATCAATATCGACCTACCCGGCACCAAGGTTCCGTCCGTCATCAGCGACAACTACGAAGGCGGCCGGATGCTGACCGAGGCGATCATCCGCCATTTCCCGGCGGATCAGCCACTGCGGCCGGATGAGCTCTACCTCTTCGGTGGCCGCGACGACCACGCCAGCCGTGAGCGCATCCGTGGCTTCCGCGCCGTCAAACGCGAGCTGTTGGGAGAGGATCCGGACGGCTGCATCCAGCCGACAGGCTACGCTCCCAACAATGCCAGGCTCGCCTTCGAAGCCTTCTACGAAAAACACGGCAAGCTGCCGCGCGCCCTGTTCGTCAACTCCTCGATCAACTTCGAGGGCCTGTTGCGTTTCATGGCCGGTCATCCGCACGAGAACTTCGCCGACCTCACCGTCGGCTGCTATGACTACGACCCCTTCGCGTCCTTCCTGCCCTTCCCGGTCATCATGATCCGGCAGGACGTCGAAGGCATGATCGCCAAGGCGTTCGAGGTCATCGAAGAAGGGCGGCCCCAGCCACGCATTCACCTGATCAGCCCCGAGCTGGTCCAACCGCGCACGGCGCTCACTGGCCCGCTCGATGCCCTCAAGGACATCGACTGAGCTACGATCTCCGTTGATTTTTCGGCTGCGCAATATTTCCACCGATGATTTTTCTGTACATCTATTCTATTTCCACGTATTCATTGGATATGGACGAAATAGACAGAAAAATCATTGGAATTCTCGCGCAGGACGCCCGCCGGTCTTTGACCGACATTGGTGCTGCGGTCGAGCTTTCGCCCTCCTCGGTCAACGAACGTATCCGCCGGCTCGTCACTAGCGGGGTGATCCGCCGCTTCACCATCGACGCCGACCATAGCGCGCTCGGGCTCGACGTGCTCGCCTATGTCTGGGTCGGACTATCCCCCGATGCGGATGAAGCCGCGTTTCGCACCTTCATGGCCGATCACCCCTCGGTTGCGGAGTGCCATCACGTCACCGGCGCCTGGTCCTATTGCGTCAAGGTACGCATGCCATCGCTCGGCGATATCGAGCCCTTCCTGGCAGAGCTCAAGCACCGCCGCTTCCTGGCTCGTAGCGAGACGGTGATTGCCTTGTCGACTGTAAGGGAAACCCAGTTCACCAGCCCGGAGCGCTGATCCATGTCTGCATTGCTGTTTGGAAAAGGCCTGTTGCTCGGCCTGGCCATTGCTGCCCCGCTCGGCCCGATCGGTGTGCTATGCATCAACCGCACGCTCGAGCGCGGCTTCTGGGCCGGTGTCGCCGGCGGCTTGGGCACGGCGCTTGCTGACGCCAGCTATGCGCTGCTAGCGGCCGCCGGCTTTGCTGCCTTTGCGACCCTGCTCGCCACGGTATCGACACCGCTCAGCCTGCTCGGCGGCGCCTTCATGATTTGGCTTGGCTGGCGTGGGCTTCAACCGAGCCCGGTCACAGCCGCGGCCCAGGTCGGTGCGCGCGACCTCATCCAGACAACCGCGGCGACCTTCGCGCTGACGATCGCCAATCCGCTGACGATCCTGTCCTTTGCCGCGTTCTTCGCCGTCCTCGGCCTGGCGAAAGCCGGTGGGCTTGCGAACGCCGCCATCGTCGTTGCCGGCGTATTCCTCGGTTCACTCGCCTGGTGGATGCTTTTGAGCGGCGGGATCGCCCTTGCCCGGCAACGCCTGCCCGACCGTTTTGTCAGCTGGGTCTCACGCCTTTCGGGTATCGTCCTGATTGCCTTCGGTGCGATAGCCATCGGATCGGTCGTTGTGAACCTCGCCTCAGATTAAGAGCTACGCCAACAGCTGTCGGCGGCTATCCGGCTGTCGGCTTAACGCATTCGACATGCCACCATTTCGGTCGTCCGCCGCGGTAGCTATGCGAGACCGGGATCAGATCAATGGCACCGGTCTTGTCGAAACAGCCGAGCACCAATGCCACGACGGGTGCGTCATCGAGCGCACCGATCGTGCTCCCGCACGTGGCGCAGAAGGCGCGACTGGAATAGTCCGAGGAGCGATAGGTCGAGGGCGCACCGCCCGGCCCGATCCAGGCAACAGCTTCCGTTGGGAATTCAACCCAGGCGACGGTCAGTGCACCCGAATGCCGCTGGCACAGTTTGCAGGAGCACGTGTGCGGCTTTCCAGCCGGCCCCTGCGCCTCAAAACGGATCGCCCCGCAAAGGCATCCACCAGTATGTGGTTTCATCCTCTTGGTCACGGCTCTTGTCACTCTTTACCCTCAGTTGCAGTTTCGATTCGCACAACATAGCGTGCAGCACGCAACTTGGCGTAGCGCTGTATTGACACACTCCGTCAGAGGTCCAGGAAAAGAGCAGTCATGCGCCGGCGGTCAGTAGAACCACGCGCCGATGTCGCGAAACGCACGTTTGCTCTGGTCGCGCCTGTTTCCGCCTTGCGCGGCCTGGCCCTCGCCGGTCGGAAGACTGAAGCCGAACGGATCAGACGGCTCGCCTCCCCTGTCGCGCCAATAGGCATCGAGATCGGCCATCATCATCCGGCGGCGTTTGCGCCGCCTGCGATTGATCACATGCCTTTCGTTGGAGACGGCATAGACGTGCGGAGCGTTGCCCTCGGAGGCGAGCCCCTGAAGCGTCAGCAAAACGGCGTCCTTGGGCCGCAAACCACCAAGATCGCGGGTCGCGGTAATCAACGCACGTTTCGCATCGCCTCCGCGCGGCCCCTGCATACCGCCGATCGCCAGGCTATAGGCGCCTTCACCGCAGCGCACGAAGGCAAAACTGACGGTACACAGCGCATAGCGATCGCTTTGCCGGCTGAGCCTGATCGCAAAGGCGCCCTCATGGCGGCCGCCGCAGTGGTCGGCCAGCAGCAACTGGATGCGATAGTTTTCGTCGCGCCCGCCAACGGTGCCCATTTCCATCGGTGTGCCGCGCCAAAGCGCCATCAGCGAGCGGCGGGACAGGACTTCGCTCGCCACATCGAAGTGGTCCATCAACAGTTCAAGACGCCGCCGCGAGGACGCGCCATGCAGCAGAAAGGTCGGGACCGACTTGCGGATGAGATCGTCATGCGGAAGCCCCAATTTGTAGCGATCGCCGAACGCGCCGAGAAAGGCGAGCCAGCGCGTCGTCAGCACCGGCTGAAGCAAAAGGCGCATCGAGAACACGGCCGCTCGCTTCAACGTGAGCCGCCCGCCGAGTTTGAGGACCTGCCACAGGATCTGCCGGCCCGAGCGACCGCGCTCCGGCATATTGGCGGCAGCGACAAAGCCCACCGATGGCGGCAGGGCCTCTACTGTGTCACCGCCATCTAAGGGGAGCGATGGCAAACCCGATCGAGCGCTGTATTCCTGCAAACGACCTTCCAGGGACATGATGCAATTCCTTGAAAGCAAATGCTTGTCCAAGCATCGCCGGGATATCCGGCGCCGCTGGGTTTGCCTTCTGTTTGTCAAGGGAATGCGGAGATGTGATCGGGAATTGAGCGCCGTTTGTGGCGCATCCATCTCCGCGTGCAAATCGCCGCTCGGCTTTCGCCGAACGCTGCACAGGACCTGACCCGGCCCTATTCAAGGTCATTCTGATAGTGATCAGGCGGCGCTTTCGCGCGGCAGCATTATGGTGATCATCGCTCCGCCGCCGGGGCGCGCTGCGAACTCCAGCCGGCCGCCGTGGGCCTTGGCAATCGCCTGCACGACGGAGAGGCCAAGGCCTGTTCCGCCGGTTGCTCGCGATCGTGACGCATCGCCGCGCCAGAACAGGTCGATCGAATGGGTCGACACGTCGTCCGGGAGCCCTGGCCCGCGATCGAGCACGCGGATGAAGGCTTCATCGGCTCCACGCGCACCGGTTTCGCAGCGAAGCACGCCACCGGAGGCCGCATAGCGGCAGGCATTTTCGACGAGCGCGAGCAGGGCCTGGCGCAGGCGCTGGGAATCGCCCGACACGACCGCTGGTTCGAGCGCTGCCTCAAGCGAGAGGCCTGCGGATGCCAGAATGGTGCGGGAGGCGCCGAGCACCTGTGTCGCCTCGGCAGAAAGATCGACGGCGCTGAGCTGGGTGACCAGCTTCTGGCCCGCCGCCAGCGAGAGTGTGCGCAGATCCTCGACCAGGGCGGACAACCCTTCCACCTGCACGAGGAGCTGCCGCACACGCTCCTGTTCCAGCGGAAAGACCCCGTCGGCCATGCCCTGCAGATTGCCCTGCAATATCGTCAGCGGTGTGCGCAGTTCGTGGGCGACGGCCATCGTGTTGAAGCGCAGACGGCTTTCCATGCTTTCAAGTTCCGCCGCAAGTTCATCGAAAGTCCTGATCAACGTCGCCACTTCCTTCGCCCCCTTCCGCACGGATCCAACACGGACTGCGAAATCGCCCGCGCGCAGATCCTCGGTTGCCTGCGCGAGCAATTCCAATGGGCGGCTGATTTTGCGGGCAAGCCAATAGCCGATCAGGCTGCAGGTTGCCGCAGCGATGACACCGAACGTGATGATCGACAGGTCGATCTCGTTGTTGCCCCATTCCTCAATCTGCGGGATGTTGGTGACGAGCGACCGAAGGTGCTCCTCCTGAGGCATGCGGCCGGCATTGAGGTCGGTATATGCCTGGGCCGCGCCAGACGGCATCCGCTTGAGCATCCGCTCCTCAAGGTCCGACTCGACCCACATGACCCCGAAATAGACGATACAAACACTGACCACGAGCAGGACCGCCTGAAGCATGGCGGTGAGAACGCTGAGCGGCAGCCGCGACATTCTGATTTTCATCTCGGCTCCACGAACCGGTAGCCGACGCCGCGAACCGCGGTGAAGAATCCGCAGGCTCCGAGATCCTCAAGCTTGCGCCGAAGGTTGGCGACGTGGGTATCGACGGTGCGCGCCAGCGCGTCACTATCCGGAAGGCAGGCGTCGAGTATGTCGGCCCGATCAAAGGCGTGCGTCGGGCGGCGGATCATGTGGGCCAGGATACGGAACTCGCTGAGCGTCAGCGGCAGGGACCGGCGCTTGCCGCTGTCGTCGATAAAGGCGGCATGGGCGTCGAGGTCGACCTCGACGTTTTCGAAGCGCAATATCGTGGCGCCGGCGCCGTTTCGCGTCCGCCGCAGCACCGCATTGACGCGAGCCACGACCTCCTGCGGATTGAACGGCTTGACGACATAGTCGTCGGCGCCGAGCCTAAGGCCAGCCAGTCGATCGAGATCCTCGGCAAGGGCCGTCACCATGATCGTTGGAGTGTTGCTCTCGCGACGGATGCGCGCCAGCACTTCGAAACCGTCGAGCCGCGGGATGCGCACGTCGAGAAGAATGAGATCGGGCGAAAGCACGGAATGGTGGGTAAGCGCGGTTTCACCATCCGCGGCACGCACAGTCCTGAAGCCATCGCGCACGAGATAGGCATCGAGGATCTGCGCGATCTCCGGTTCGTCCTCGACCAAAAGGATGAGCCCCTTGTCGACCATCTGCAAATTCCTCGCGCATGTGTTGTGGTCTCGAACTTATGGGACGAAAAAATCCGGCATGCAATTCATCCGAGCAGTGCTCGACAGCATCACAGAGCGTTCCGCATCAAGCGTTCTTCGTTTCCCCGCCATTTCTTGACAAATCGAACAGAGTGTCCCCGCCGACGCCCCCGGACCATAGCTGTCGAGCACGGTGCATGTGCCGGTAACGCTAACTTGCGGCCCCATCCAACACGACCGATCGAAACTGCACACGCCTGGCTCGCTCATCCGGATCGGGCCGAATGGCGGACCGCCACCTCTTCTCGCATGGCCGGACGCGGGCCAACCATTAAAAACCACAAGGAAACTTTCATGCCTCTTGAAACGAACCATCTTACGTCGGCCGACATTGCCAGGATTCTGCAATGCATCCCGCATCGCTATCCATTCCTGCTCGTCGACAGGCTCGTCTCGATCCGTGGCGAAGAAAGCTGCGTAGGGATCAAGAATGTTTCGATCAACGAGCCGCAGTTTCAAGGGCATTTCCCCGGCAATCCGGTATTCCCCGGAGCGCTCATCATCGAGGGCATGGCGCAGACGGCAGGCGTCATGTGTGCCGCCTCCAAGCTGGCGCAAGGGTTGACGCCCAAAATCATCTACATGCTGACGGTGGACAAGGCACGGTTCCGCAAGCCCGTCCGCCCTGGCGACGCCATCGCTTATCACATGACCAAGCTCGCCTATCGCCGCAATATCTGGCGTTACCGCGGCGAGGCCCTGGTCGACGGCGCGCTCGTTGCCGAGGCCGAGATTTCGGCATACCTGGAGACCGAAGGGAAGCAACCCGTGGCGGCGGCTTGAGCTTGCCATGACAGCCACGCGTGGCGATTCGATGGGTCGTCCGTTTCTTATCGATGCTTGCGTTAACCGCTTAGCAGTCACTTTGGCCCTCGCGGTGGCGCAGCCTTGCCCAGCGCCGCGTGGGGAGGAATGCCTGCCCCAGCGGCCCTAAGCACCACTTCGAATGGTTGATTTTCCGTCCGCTCCGAGCCTTCTCGAGTTCCCCGCCCTTCCTTGACAGACAACCGCAACTCTCCCGCTCGCACCTC
>Ga0247819_10001959_pt1 | contig 10874 bp, 9 predicted proteins | sample 13C_Xylose_Day6_FD_193428 | JGI IMG/M metagenome (GOLD analysis project Ga0247819, IMG submission 193428) | Soil microbial communities from agricultural site in Penn Yan, New York, United States - 13C_Xylose_Day6 | ecosystem: Environmental > Terrestrial > Soil > Agricultural land | place: USA... | reverse complement strand
CCAGTTCCTGTCGTCGCGTCTCGATGTGCTGCCGCCGGAGATCACGAAGGAGCTCGAAGGCCTGCAGGACGAGGTGCCGCCGGTCGCCTTCCCGGCCATCCGCCGGCTCGCCGAGGCGGAGCTGGGGGTCACCCTGAGCCGTGCGTTCGAGTGGGTCGATGAGACACCGGTGGCGGCGGCATCCCTCGGCCAGGCGCACCGCGCACGACTGACGCCGGCGGATGCCGCGGAGACAGGGTTCGCCGACGTCGTCGTCAAGGTGCAGCGGCCCGGCATCGAGGCGATCGTGGACGTCGACCTCGCCGCGCTCCGGCGCGTGGCCGGCTGGCTCAGCCGGGTCAAGGTCGTGCGCGACCACGTGGACCTGCCGCAGCTCGTGGAGGAGTTCGCGCACACCAGCCGGGAGGAGATCGACTACCTCCACGAAGCCCAGAACGCGGAGCGGTTCGCCGCCGACGTCGCCGGCGACCCGCGCGTCGCGGCCCCCGAGATCGCCTGGGAGCGCACCACCCGTCGGGTGCTGACGCTGCAGGACGTCACCGCCATCAAGATCAACGACATCGAGGGCCTGCGGGCGGCGGGGATCGACCCGGCGGCCGTCGCGGTCGAGTTCGCGAACGTGATGTTCGACCAGCTGTTCCTGCGGGGCTTCTTCCATGCCGACCCGCACCCGGGCAACATCTTCGTGACGCCGGTGGCGCGCGCGGCCGGCGACACCCGGCATCCGTGGACCCTCACGTTCATCGACTTCGGGATGATGGGCGAGGTGCCCGACACGCTGCGGCACAATCTGCAGCGGCTCATGATCGCGGTGGCCTCGCGCAACAGCCGGCAGATGATCGACAGCATCCGAGCGGTCGGTGTGCTGCTGCCGTCTGCCGACACCATCGAGCTCGAGCGCGCCATGACGACGCTGTTCGCCCGGTTCGGCGGCATGGGCTTCGCGGAGCTGCAGCAGGTCGACCCGCGAGAGTTCCGCGACTTCGCGAAGGAGTTCGGCGACGTCGTGCGGTCGCTTCCGTTCCAGCTGCCCGAGAACTTCCTGCTGATCATCCGGGCGGTCTCCCTCACGAGCGGGATGTGCAGTTCGCTCGATCCGGCATTCAACGTCTGGGATGCCGTGGAGCCCTATGCCGATCGCCTGTTGAAAGACGAGCGGGGCAACATGGCCACAGCCGTCGTGCAGGAGGCGGCGTCGATGGCCGGCGTCGTCGCTCGGCTGCCACGGCGGCTCGACGACATGGTGACGCGCATCGAGGATGGCCGCCTCGTCGCCGACGTGCCGAAGCTCGACCGGTGGCTGAAGCGCCTCGAGCGCATGGGCCGCCGCGTCGTCTCCGCCGTGCTGTTCGCAGGCCTCCTGATCAGCGGAGCGGTGCTGCGCGCCGAGGATCTCACGATCGGCACGGTGCTGATGATCGCGTCACTGCTGCCGCTCCTGCATGCCCTGTTCGCGGGCTTCTCCGGCCGCCAGGGACCGCACGGCTGAGCCCTGCACTCGTGATCGGGGCGGAGGAGACCCGCCGCCTCTTCCACGTGGGGGAGGAGCCGCACGATCACGACCCCGGTCGGCGATTGCGAGCCGGGTGTAACCGGTCTTCGCTGAGCGCGCAACCCCGGAGCGCGGACACCATCTTCTGCTTAGCGTGACGGCATGGCTACCGACACGCGAGACCAGTACACGTTCACCAACCCCGCTGAGCTGTACGCCGCCTTCGATCCGAAGAAGCAGCATCAGCCGGAGCCGGGCCTCGACGCCGAGCTGGAGCCGAAGGCCGATCTCGGCGAGGAGACCTATCGCGGCTCCGGACGCCTCACCGGCCGCAAGGCGCTCATCACGGGTGCCGACTCCGGAATCGGTGCCGCTACGGCCATCGCCTTCGCTCGTGAGGGCGCCGACGTGGCGATGTCGTATCTCCCGGAGGAGGAGAAGGATGCTCAGCGCATCGCCGGGATCATCCAGGACGCCGGCGTCACCGCGCTCACGCTGCCGGGCGATCTGCGCGACCCGGGCTATTGCCGCGACCTCGTCGCGCGCGCCGTCGAGGGGCTCGGCGGACTCGACATCCTGGTGAACAACGGCGGCAAGCAGGTCTTCAACGAAGATCTGGTGACGCTCGACGATCAGCAGTTCGACGACACCTTCAAGACGAACGTCTACGCGACGTTCTGGATCACGAAGGCGGCCCTTCCGCACCTGAAGCCCGGCTCGACGATCATCAACACGACCTCGATCCAGGCATACAAGCCGTCCGAGATCCTCGTCGACTACGCCTCGACGAAGGCGACGATCAACGCGTTCACCAAGGCACTCGCGCAGCAGCTGGCGCCGAAGGGGATCCGCGTGAACGCCGTCGCACCCGGCCCCATCTGGACCCCGTTGCAGGTGACCGAGGGGCAGCCGCAGGAGAAGATCGAGAGCTTCGGAGAGCAGACGCCGCTGGGCCGCGCGGGCCAGCCCGCCGAACTCGCGCCGGCGTACGTGTTCCTCGCGTCCGCGGAATCCAGCTATGTCGCCGGTGAGACGCTCGCGGTGACCGGCGGCTCGCCGACGCCGTGACCGCGTCCCGCGCCAGCGGCGGGCCTCGGTGAGGATCCGCCGCTGATGGCGCGGGACCGCAGCGGCGGCATCCGTCCCGGAAGGTGATGGTCGCAGACGTCGGCCGGTCCGCCGCCGCTGCTCTCTAGACTGCGAGAACGGATGGTCGAGCCTGGGCTCGACGGACGAGTGGAGGAGCGGCGATGCAGCTGGGAATGGTGGGCCTCGGCCGGATGGGCGGCAACATCGTCCGGCGTCTGATGCGGGACGGCCACGAGTGCGTCGTGTACGACGTGAACCCGGACGCGGTCAGCGGCCTGGTGGCAGAGGGAGCGGTGGGCTCGGGAAGCCTGGCGGAGCTGGTGACGCAGCTCGACGCGCCGCGTGCGATCTGGCTGATGATCCCTGCAGGACTGACCGGGAAGGTCGTCGACGAGGTCTCCGCGCTGCTCGAGCCCGGCGACATCATCATCGACGGCGGCAACTCGAACTACCGCGACGATGTGCGGCGCGCGGTGGCGCTGAAGGACAGCGGCGTGCACTACGTCGATGTCGGCACGAGCGGGGGCGTCTTCGGGCTCGAGCGGGGGTACTGCCTCATGGTGGGCGGCCCCGACGAGGCGTTTGAGCGCATCGAGCCGATCCTCCGGACCATCGCGCCCGGCAGCGGCGAGGCGGGGCGCACGCCGGGCCGCGCCGGCGACTTCGCCCCCGAAGAGCTCGGCTACCTCCACTGCGGGCCCTCCGGCGCCGGGCACTTCGTCAAGATGGTCCACAACGGCATCGAGTACGGAGTGATGGCGGCGCTCGCGGAAGGCCTGAACATCCTCGAGCACGCGGATGCCGGAGTGAAGGAGGCCGAGCACTCGGCGGAGGTCGCACCGCTGGAGGAGCCGGAGTTCTATCAGTTCACGATCGACACGCCGAAGGTCGCCGAGCTGTGGCGGCGAGGATCCGTGATCTCGTCGTGGCTGCTCGATCTGACCGCGGCGGCGCTCCACGGCAATCCGACCCTCGAGGGCCTCGCGGGGCGCGTGTCGGACTCGGGCGAGGGCCGCTGGACGGTGAAGGCCGCCGTCGACACCGGGGTGCCGGCTCCGGTGCTCGCGGCATCCCTGTTCGAACGGTTCGCGTCGAGGGACGAGGACCGCTTCGCCAATCAGGTGCTATCGGCCATGCGGCTGCAGTTCGGCGGCCATCAGGAGCTGCCCGCGGGCGATGTGCTCGAAGCGGGCGGACGCAAGTCCGAATCCTCGAACGGCGGGTCGGCGCAGGTCGGTCCGGCGTGACGAAGGTCGACCTGAAGAAGTCGATCAGGGCCTACACGGCACCGCGCGGGGCGTTCGAGATTCTCGACGTGCCGCCGATGCGGTACGTCATGATCGACGGTCACGGAGACCCGAACACCTCGGAGGAGTACGGCGCGGCGGTCGGAGCGGTGTTCACCGTCGCGTACAAGCTGAAGTTCCTGAGCAAGGCCGAGCTCGGTCAGGACTACGTCGTGATGCCGCTCGAGGGGCTGTGGTGGTCGGACGACATGGCCACGTTCACGACGGCGCGCGACAAGTCGCGCTGGAGCTGGACGATGATGAGCCTGGTCCCGGAGTGGATCGAGATGTCGCACTTCGAGCGGGCGCGCGAGGCGGCGGCCGCGAAGTCTGCGTCATCTGCTCTGGCACAGCTGCGCATGGCGGAGCTGAGCGAGGGGACGTGCGTCCAGACGCTTCACGTCGGCTCGTACGACGACGAGGCGCCCGTGCTCGACGAGATGCATCGCCGATTCATCCCCGAAGCCGGCCTGCGCATGCGAGGCCTGCATCACGAGATCTATCTGGCGGATCCGCGACGCACCTCACCGGAGCGACTGCGGACGATTCTGCGCCAGCCGGTCGAACCGGCGTAACCGGTCGAGCGGCCGGATGACTGTCGGCAGTCAGCCGGGGCCGAAGAGATCGGCCCCGGCTGACGACAGATCAAAGCGGCCGGATGTTCGCTGCCTGCATGCCCTTGGGGCCACGCTCAGCGTCGAATTCGACCTTCTGGTCCTCGCGGAGCTCCTTGAAGCCCTCGCCGGTGATCGCGCTGAAGTGCGCGAACAGGTCGGCCGAACCGTCGTCGGGAGCGATGAAGCCGTAGCCCTTCTCCGAGTTGAACCATTTCACGGTGCCAGTGGCCATCGTGTCTTTCCTTCTTTTTCGTGGGCCGTGTGAACGGCCGCGGGTGCCACTCGCGCGAGCGCGCAGTGGACGTGTGAGGCGCGCGTGGTGCGCGGGTGCGACGGTGTGCGAGGCGAACGACGCGGCGACCGCCGCAGACGCCTGCGGGTGCGTGGAGTGCACGCCGAGTGGCGACCCGAGGGCGCTCTGCGCCTCGAAGCCGTGGGAGCCGACAGCGACGAATCCTGCATACTCTCCGGCGGCCGTCGCGACGAAGACGTCGGGGTCGGCCTGGTGCCAGGCGAGCACGGGATGTGCTGGTGCTGCGGTGGAAGTGACGGAGGTCAAGGGAACTTTCAGAAGGTGCGCCTTCGCGAGGAGGAGAGGGGCACGGAAATCGATGGGAGTGAGACCGCACTCGGCGGTGGGCGTCGGAAGCTCTGCATTCCTCGTTGATGGCAGAGGATGTCGACAAAACAGCCCGATCGGGCGTTCCAGGTTAGCACGGCTGTCGGTGTACTGACGACGTGCAGGTACGGGAGGCCCGGATACACGGATGCCGCGACCCGTCGGGTCGCGGCATCCGTCGTCGTCTCGTGATCGCGCCGCCCGGTCACCGACCGGGCTCGTCGTCACGCGGTGGCGTCAGCGCGCTTGGGCAGCACCCAGCCGGCACGCGGGAAGTGGCACGTATAGCCGTTGGGGATGCGCAGCAGGTAGTCCTGGTGCTCGGGCTCGGCCTCCCAGAACGGGCCCGCGGGCTCGATCGTGGTGACGGCGTCGCCGGGCCACAGCCCCGACGCATCGACGTCGGCGATGGTCTCGCGGGCGACCTGCTCCTGCTCGGGGGAGAGCGGGAAGATCGCCGAACGGTAGCTCGAGCCGATGTCGTTGCCCTGGCGGTTCAGCGTCGACGGGTCGTGGATCTGGAAGAAGAACGCGAGGATGTCGCGGTACGTCGTCTTCGTGGGGTCGAAGACGATCTCCACCGCCTCGGCGTGGCCCGGGTGCTTGCGGTACGTCGCGTGCGCGTTCTCGCCGCCGGTGTAGCCGACGCGGGTGTCGAGGACGCCCGGCTGGCGGCGGATCAGGTCCTCCATGCCCCAGAAACAGCCGCCGGCGAGGACTGCCGTCTCGGTGCCGGGGGTGCGGGTGATCTCGCCGGTGTCGAAGGGACCGCTGGTCATGATGTGTGCTCCTGGTTCTGGGCAGTGAAGAGGTGTCGGTAGGCTCCGTAGCCCTCGTCGTCGAGCGACGAGACGGGAACGAAGCGCAGCGCGGCCGAGTTCATGCAGTATCTCAGGCCGCCGGCCTGCCGTGGGCCGTCGGGAAAGACGTGACCGAGATGGCTGCCGGCACCCGATGACCGCACCTCGGTGCGGGGCAGGAGCAGCTTCCAGTCCTTCTTGGTCGCGACGGCGTCCGGCTCGATCGGCCTCGTGAAGCTCGGCCATCCGGTTCCGCTGTCGTACTTGTCGGTCGACGAGAACAGCGGCTGGCCCGAGACGACGTCGACGTAGATGCCGGGCTCGTGGTTGTTCCAGTACTCGTTGCGGAAGGGCGGCTCGGTGCCGTCCTCCTGCGTGACGTGGTACTGGGTGTCGGTGAGGCGGCTGAGCGCCTCGGGAGTCTTGCGGTAGTCGTTGCTCACGATTCCTCCTCGGATGACGTCGCTGGCTGCGGCGTCATAGAGGAAGAACGGATGCCGCACCTCTTTTGGTCCCGCGAACCTGTGAGCCAGCTTCGAGTTCCTGCCGGGAGTCCACGGGGCAGAATCGGGTGATGGCAACGCGGCTGCTGCTGATCTCCGACACGCACATCCCCGGGCGCGCACGGCGGCTCCCGGACGCGGTGCTCCGCGCGGCCGATGCCGCCGACCTCGTGATCCACGCGGGCGACTGGGTCTCGGCATCCGTGCTCGATGAGCTGGCTCGCCACAGCGAGGTGCTCGGCGTGTGGGGCAACAACGACGGTGCGGATCTGCGCGCTCGCCTGCCGGAGGTGGCACGGCGCACGATCGAGGGCGTGCGATTCGCCGTGGTGCACGAGACGGGGCCGTCGCAGCGACGCGAGGAGCGCATGGACGCAGAGTTCCCCGACACCGATGTGCTGGTGTTCGGCCACAGCCACATCCCGTGGGACACCGTGGCGCCCGGCGGGCTGCGGCTGCTCAATCCGGGATCGCCGACGGACCGCCGCCGTCAGCCCGTGCACACGATGATGACCGCCACCGTCGACGCCGGCGAACTGCGTCAGGTGCGGCTCATCGACGTCAGTCCCGCTCGAGCAACCTGACACGGGCGACGACGACTCCGGCGGCGAAGCCGCCCAGCCCGCCCGCGGCCATGTCGCCGATCGTGTCCTGATAGGTCACGAAGATGGTGGGGTCCACGAAGGCCTTGCCCACCCACTCCGCCATCTCCCACACCGCGCTGAGCCCCAGACCGAACGCGGTGACGACCACCACCGCCGTCGCCGGCCTCGTGCGCTCCGCATCCGGCGCGGGAACGAGGTCGAGGCGTGCGAGCGCCAGATAGGCCATGGCGGCCATGACGCCCGTGCACGCGAAGTGCACCACGAGATCCCACCCGGCGACGGATGTGTAGAGGTCCAGCACATTGCTCCAGACGGCGACGAGCACCGTCGCGCCGAAGACGATGTCGAAGGCCGGCCGCACTCCCACGAAGCGCGGGACGACCAGGGCCGGCAGCGAGAGGGCGAGTATTCCCGCGTCGACCGGGCTCCACCACACGAAACCTGCCGCGACGCTCAGCAGGCCGAAGAGGCGGATGCCGTCTGCCACCCATCCGGCTGCTGCCTGCGGTGGTCTGAGGAAGCGCTCGATCACGTCATCCTCGGTCAGTGCCGGTTGACTGCATCCCTCACAGTACGCAGATCTCGGTGCCACTCGGCAAGGACCGGGGCCCCATCCGGGCTGCAGCGGGCAGGTCTCAGGCCGACCCGAGCCCGCCGCTGAGCCGGCCGTGGAACGACGCCGAGGCGTCGCTCATGCCCTCGAGTTCGACGGTGGTGCCGCGCTGCTCGTACTTCGTGACGATGGCATCCAGCGCGGCGACGGTCGAGGCGTCCCAGACGTGCGTGCGCGACAGATCGATGACGACGTGAGCGGGATCCGCGGCGTACTCGAACTGCGTGGTCAGGTCATTGCTCGATGCGAAGAAGAGCTCGCCGTCGACCCGGTACCGCGCGGTGTCCCCGTCGACCGTCCGGCTCACGGTGGTGAAATGGGCGACCCGGCGGGCGAACAGCACCATCGCGGTGAGCACGCCGAGCACCACGCCGATGGCGAGGTTGTGCGTCCACACGGTGGCGACGACCGTCACGAGCATGACGACGGTCTCGCTCAGCGGCATCCGCTTCAGCGTCGATGGCCGGACACTGTGCCAGTCGAAGGTCGAGACCGACACCAGGATCATCACTGCGACGAGCGCCGCCATCGGGATGAGGCCGACGATGTCGCCGAGCGCGACCACGAGGATCAGCACCCACACACCCGCCAGGAACGTCGAGATGCGGGTGCGGCCGCCCGACGTCTTCACGTTGATCATCGTCTGGCCGATCATCGCGCAGCCGCCGGTGCCGCCGAAGAAGGCCGAGGCGATGTTGGCGACGCCGAGACCCCACGCCTCGCGCGTCTTGCGGGAACGCGTGTCGGTGATGTCGTCGACGAGCTTCGCGGTCATCAGCGATTCGAGGAGGCCCACGAGCGCGGCGGCGAAGGCGTACGGCGCGACGATCTGGAGGGTCTCCCACGTCAGGGGCACCTGGGGGATGAGCAGCTCGGGAAGGCTGCGCGGCAGCTCGCCCTGGTCGGCGACGTTGGGGACGGCCGAGAGCCCGAACACGACGACGGCGGCGGTCAGCAGGACGATCGCGATCAGCGGCGCCGGGACGGCGCGCGTGATCCGCGGCCAGACGAAGAGGATGCCGAGCCCCACGGCCACCAGCACGTACACCGACCACGGCACGTCGATCAGCTGCGGTACCTGCGACAGGAAGATCAGGATCGCGAGGGCGTTCACGAACCCGACCATGACGCTGCGGGGGATGAAGCGCATGAGCCGCGCGACCCCCAGCACCGCGAACAGCACCTGGATGATTCCCGCGAGCACGATCGTGACGATGAGGTAGTCCGAGCCGTGCTCGCGTGCGACCGGGGCGATGACGAGCGCGACCGCGCCCGCGGCGGCGGTGATCATGGCGGGGCGCCCGCCGGTGAACGCGATGACGACGGAGAGCACGAACGACGAGAAGAGCCCGACCCGCGGATCGACGCCGGCGACCACCGAGAACGCGATGGCCTCGGGGATGAGGGCGAGCGCCACCACGAGTCCGGCGAGCACCTCGCGCGTGAGCAGCCGGGGGCGGCGCAGCGCCTGGAGCACGGTGGGCTCGATGCGATAGCGATCGGCGGATTCGGTGACGGTGGACACGGGTGACGACTCTAGCCGTGAAGGATCCGCCCCCACCTGTATCCGACACTGCGGCCGATCTCAAGGGCCTGCCCCGCGGGCGCGGGGACCGGCAGACTCGCGGCATGGATTTCACGGACTCCCACGCGATCCCGGATGCCGCGGGACGCGGCATCCTGCCCCGCCCGAGGGGGAAGCGATGAAGATCACCGACACGAGCGACCTCTGGTGGAAGAACGCCATCATCTACTGCCTCGACGTCGAGACCTACCTCGACTCCGACGGCGACGGCACGGGCGACCTGCAGGGTCTCGCGCAGCGGATCGACTACCTCGCACAGCTGGGTGTGACCTGCCTGTGGCTGATGCCGTTCTATCCGACGCCCGATCGCGACGACGGGTACGACATCACCGATTTCTATGGCGTGGACCCGCGGCTGGGCACTCACGGCGACTTCGTGGAGGTGATCCGCACCGCCCACGACCGCGGCATGCGGGTGATCGTGGATCTGGTCGTCAACCACACGTCCGACCGGCATCCGTGGTTCCAGAAGGCGAAGCGCAGCGTGAACTCGCCCTACCGCGACTTCTACATCTGGCGCGACGATCCGCCGCCCAAGGGCCAGAAGAACACCGTGTTCCCCGGCGAGGCCGACGGTATCTGGACCAAGGACGACGCCTCCGGGCAGTGGTACCAGCACAGCTTCTACGAGCACCAGCCCGACCTCAACATCGCGAATCCCGCGGTGCGCGACGAACTCGCCCGCGTGATCGGCTTCTGGCTGCAGCTGGGGGTGTCGGGGTTCCGCGTCGACGCCGTGCCGTTCTTCCTCGAGATGCCGCCCGGGGCCCAGATCCCCGACCCGCACGAGCTGCTGCGCGACTTCCGCCGCTTCCTGCAGCGCCGCTCGAGCGAGGCGATCCTGCTGGGGGAGGTGAATCTGCCGTACGACCAGCAGGTCGCCTACTTCGGCGGGGGCGACGCCAGCGAGCTGTCCATGCAGTTCGACTTCGTCGGCATGCAGGCGTTCTACCTGTCGCTGGCGCGGCAGGATCCGGCTCCGCTCGTCACGGCGCTGACCTCCAGGCCTCAGCTTCCCGACGACGTGCAGTGGGCGAACTTCCTGCGCAACCACGACGAGCTGACCCTCGACAAGCTGACCGACGAAGAGCGGGAGGAAGTCTTCGAGGCGTTCGCGCCGAACGAGGAACAGCGCGTCTTCGGCCGCGGCATCACCCGCCGGCTGCCCCCGATGCTGGGTGACCCGAGACGCATCCGCATGGCCTACAGCCTCATGTTCACGCTGCCGGGCACACCGGTGCTGTTCTACGGCGAGGAGCTCGGCATGGGGGAGAACATCGACATCCCCGGGCGCAGCGCGGTGCGCACGCCGATGCAGTGGACGGCGGAGAAGAACGGCGGGTTCTCGCAGGCAGCGCCGTCGCGGTTGATCGCCCGGCCGCCGGGCGACGGATATGCGCCGCAGCACGTCAACGCCGCGGATCAGATCGAGGACCGTGAGTCGCTGCTGCACTTCTTCCGCGATCTGATCTCGCGGTACCGGATCTCACCCGAGCTCGGGTGGGGTGCGCTCGAGGTGCTGGAGCAGCCCGTCGACGCGCTGCTGGTGCACTCGCTCCGGGCGGACGTCGGGCGGATGATCGCCATCCACAACTTCACCGACGTGCCGGCGACGACGAGCTTCGCGCTGCAGGACGAGCCGGACGGCACGCAGCTCGTCGACCT
>Ga0247819_10001958_pt1 | contig 10875 bp, 7 predicted proteins | sample 13C_Xylose_Day6_FD_193428 | JGI IMG/M metagenome (GOLD analysis project Ga0247819, IMG submission 193428) | Soil microbial communities from agricultural site in Penn Yan, New York, United States - 13C_Xylose_Day6 | ecosystem: Environmental > Terrestrial > Soil > Agricultural land | place: USA... | reverse complement strand
GCAGATGATTCTGCAGGGCACTCAGCTGGAAATCGAATACGCTCGCGACACCATGCCTCGCGGCGTGTTGGGCATGAACGCGGCGATGATGGAGGACTACCTGAAGTTCATTGCTAACCGTCGTCTGAGCCAGATCGGTTTGAAGGAAGAGTATCCGGGGACTACGAATCCGTTCCCTTGGATGAGCGAGATTATGGACTTGAAGAAAGAGAAGAATTTCTTTGAGACGAGAGTTATTGAGTATCAGACTGGTGGGGCGTTGAGCTGGGATTGATTCTTTGATTTATTAGCGATTTGCTAGTAAAGATTTAAGTAATAAAACTGAAAAGCCCCGATCCAGTCGGGGCTTTTTAGTTTCCATCACTTATCTTCAAACAATTTTAGACGTAACTCTCTTCACCCTTCGCCTCTTCGGCAACACGCTGGTCGTAATCCCTTACTTTGTCGAACAGGAGGCCAAACACAACCTTCGATATTTTTGACGCCAGCAATGGAGGCACTGCGTTTCCAACTTGATGAAACTGGTCGGTTCTACTGCCTTGGAAGAAATAGTTGTCTGGAAATGTCTGAATACGAGCAGCCTCTCTAACAGACAAACTCCGACATTGAGTGGGATCGTAATGGATGAAATAGTGCCCATCCTTGGAAATATGACTTGTAATGGTAGTCGCATACCTATTCTCAACCTGCACTCTAAACCGATCGCTAAACTTTCCTGTTTTCCAGTTCTTATGATCGGGTGCCAGCCCCTCTAGGAAGAATCCCTCGTGCCCTTTAGGTGAAGTCCCCTCAAGCTTTGCGTAGACCGCGGCAAATAGGTATCTACGTAGATCCGTTGGCATATGACCGCGACACTCATGATTTAGCCAATAATCTAATTTTTTGTCTAAGTACCATCTGTCCAAGCTAGAGTTTTCGGTCGAGCCAACATCCTTCGCATCCTTTCTCTTCACCCTTTTCGCACCGGGGCTCACTGGTACGTCAGAGCCCTCGAAGGCTCCAGACAGATCTTGAAACTCACTCCAGAGCTTTGTTTGGACAGGATCAGTCTGATTCCTAAGATAATTCAGCTGCTCCGTTACAACATCAATCCAACCGGCTTGGCTGTCCGCTGTTTTTGACAGACCACTGCGAAGTCTGGGCAAATTTTTTATCACTTGACCTACAGATACTTTTGACTCTGTGCTTTTATCAGATGTCAGCTTTACCCAATCATTCGATGCAGGGAGACTATCTGTAGCAATACCCAAAAGGATCACCCGATGCCTTGCCTGAGGAATACCGTAATCCTCCGCCCTAATGATGAAAGCTTTCGGATCAATTTTTTCTACATCCTCACCAGGTCCAAAGGAGCTACCAGTTACCAGCGAGAAGATACGATATTGTTTGCCCGCCCCCTCTCCAGGAAGAGCTTGGCTGGGATCCGACAGATCCTTCAAAATACTAGAAAATATCCGCTCATTGTTAACCTTAGAGGAAAGTATACCCTTCACATTTTCCATTACGAACATGGTGGGTTGCTTCTTCCGAATGATTCGCAAGTATTCCTTATAGAGAAAATGTCGAGGGTCATCCTCGGCCTTGTAGTCGGCCTTGGACTGGTTCCGCGCACGCCCCACGATCGAATATGCCTGACATGGAGGTCCGCCGATCAACACCCACGGTCGCTTCTCGTTCAGTTTATGCTTTAAAACATCATCTAAAGTTGTATTACCCTCGTCACTCCCCAGAGTGATGCAATGGGCTTCCTCACCCGCCAAGTCCCACAAATCTTTTGTATCAGTAGACGGCTTAAAAGTATCGGGGGCTTTTGGGTCGTTGCAAAAATTGTAGTACTCGAATAGCAGATCTGGCCTTTTCTTTTTTAGCAACCGATAGAACGCTCGTAAACGAAGGGTTTGCCAAGCCTTTGGATCTTTTTCAGCAGAAATGACAATTTCAAAGTGATCACCCTCACCGAGCGATGTAAAGCCCTCCCCGAGTCCTCCGGGGCCAGCAAAGAGATCTACGACTTGGATCGGCTCATTGAGAAAACCGACAGGCTCAAGGGTCGCATCTTCTGGGAGGTTCAGATTTATCTGGAAATCATTCATGGACATAGTCAGCAAAGAAGTCGGGGCTCGCATGATGGCGAGCATTAGTGATAGCAACTCATCCCCAGAAATCAAAATCCGGCGTTCGCTGCATCGGCATGCCTCCAGGTATCGATTGCACCAATGAAATCTTCCAAGCAAACCCGAGTAAGTTTTAGCTCGTCACCGGGCATGCATCTTCGCTCATGGTTGCTTCTAGCAAAGCCCCCCAAGCAGGCAAACCAAATTCAACCAGAATGTGAAGCATGATCTCAGGAACCGAGACGAGCTGCTCAAGCAAGGCAGGCGAGTAGTCGAACTCTGGTAGTGCGGGATACGCATGCCGGAAGGAGAGATGAAGCAAATTCTGAAAATAATCCCGGATTGTAATCAAAAACACGTATTTTGGCCCGGCTTTTCCGATCGACTCGCCCAAGCAATCAGCTCACAATCACCTAAATTAATCGGTTTCACTCAGCTTTCGATCTCCAGTCGCTCCAACAGGTACTTTAATGCCGTCTTCTCACCCTTGGATAGGTTCAGGCGACCGGAAGCAATCTTATTCAAGGCGCTCATATTCTTAGGGGATGCAACCCCGTTCGCTTTAGCCTTAACGATTATGTCGTTCGCTCGGGGCACTAGGCCAAACAACCTAACGTCGAAGTCGACCTCAAGATTCCTAGATGCTTCACGACTGCCTTGTCGTGTTTCGTTGCTGTAGTCCCCAACGGAAACACCGAACTGAAGAGTTATTTCGCTCGGCACGCCGACCCTACCCTTTATATGCTGCTCCCAACAGAAATCCCGTTTGGCGAATTCCGATATATTCCTGACGTTGTCCGGGGGGGATCTTAGGATGTCCGCCACCGAGCGGGCCACGTCGAGCATCCAGCCAAGCAACGGTGCCGGAACGCTTTGCTCTCGCCATATCCGATCCAAGTCGATCTGCTGGCCTTTTTCTCGGAATCCATCTGCGCAGGCTGCGATAGCGTACGTGACAATCTGAGCCTTGTAGCCTCTGTCAGTTTGGTACCACGACGACCTCTGAACTGCTTCATCTAGATCGATGAATAGCAGTGCTTTAGCCATGGCTCGGCGGAACCAGGTTTCACTGAGCGAGGCTCCATCTCCAAGCTTCGATAGCACAGATATTGTGTAGCGATTGAAACATTTCTGGGCGCCTTCACTGACGTGATGGGGACGCCCTTCAAAAGACAGCTCGTATTTAGCAAGATCAGTCTTTGTTACAAGCCTTGTTTTCGGATACATCAGCTCTAACTTTTTACGCTCAGACGAAGTTTTGTAGGAAAAGAGATTCTTGTATTGACCTCTCGCTCGCTCATAGAACCACTTGCTGCTGTGAAGCTCGCCCGCTTTCTGCGGTACGGAAACCTCTTTGGAGAAGCGCTCAATTCGGATCTGTACCGGACTGTTAGAGGCAAGATCGGCCAGCGAAACCTTGTTTTGTGTGTTGGCGTACTCAGAAATTCGTGGAACAACATCAGCTAGACGCATCTCGTCGACTACGGACAGTTTAACTTGGACGTATACGTGATCAAGCTTCCTACCTAGACCATCGCGAGCATAGAGCAGCGAAGCAGTGGTTTGCCCCCCATTCACAATCTGGAAGTCTTTAATGTGGGAAATGGCCAACGCACCATTTGCAAACCTTCGAGTCTGCACAGAAGATGCTGTAGCGGTGACACCGTTATTGTAGGCGAAGAACATCCCTGGCTCCTCCGCAATGGTACGTAGGATGCCTTTGTTGACGCCGGTCTTTGCTTGCAGGTAGGTTCTGACATTCTGCTCGAGCAAACGGTTACCGAATGCTGCGAAGACCTCAGCCAATACTGAACCAGGGATTGCAAAGAGAAAGCTCTGATAGCTATCCGCCCCAACCGAGGCTGGCAGGCATTCGATAGCACCATCAAAATCCTCATCAAAATCGACCTCGACTGGTTCACCACCAGTCGAGGAAATCCTCGAGTAGCGCTCAAGGTCGAGGACGTTAATATGCATGGTTACGCCGTCGAGATCTCTCGTTTCGAAGATGCTCTTACGAACCCGCAGATGGCCATTTGTGAACAAAATCACCCGAAGTCGCCTGATCCTTGTGCTGTATTGCTGAATCAGAACAGCGAGTTGATAGGCCGGACTGGCCTCTTCCAAGCTCTCAAGAAACTTTCGACTCGTTGCGACCTTGAAGAATCGCTCAACACCATCTATAGCACGATCTATGTCTCGACTATTGACTCCAGGCAGATCATCATCCTGTCGGTAATCACTGACCGCCAAATAGAGATCGCCGGATTCACTGGAGTCCCCTTCCAGCATATCCAGTGCGTAGCCATCAATTCGATAGCCGCCCTGACCTTCTCTGAGAATCGGACAGTAATCCATATCCGGTGTATCGCCGTTCTCTGCTGCAAGCGCTGAAAAGATTCGGAAAAACTCCGTAATCTGGAGTTCGTGATCCGCGATGCTCCCGATGCGAACCTCTTCAAGCAAATGTAAGTATTCCTCCTGAAGATCAACCATTGAGCAAAACCTCCAGCTCCGAAGGAGCTACCAGAAAGTCTTTTATCGTTTCACATGTGATTTCATAGCGGACCTTGGTAATCCCTAGTGGGACGTTACCTGGTACTAGCCGCGGGAAACTCTCATCAACCCGATAGACGCTCAATTTTTCCAGATTAAATGTCTCGCCGACATAACCGGCATCAGAATCGTAGCCCGCAACGATTAACTTACACTGGAACTCCATGAGCCCAGCTTTGTTGGTTGCAAGCCTAGAGAAAATTGTAGAAGACAAGGACTCCAGACTCAAACCTTCCTCTGAAGGACAGAATCGATTGACCGCGATAAATAGACTGCGAGCATCCCAGTTCAATTGATCCAATGACGAAATTTTCAGTGTTTGACGCTGAGTTGAAAGTTGCGCCTTCACTTCAATACGCACATTATTTAAGCCAATATCGTTTGTATCGCCGTCTGGCCCGCGCCATCCTCGGACAGCCAATGGGGCATCAACACCACACTCATCGATAGCCCAAACCAACATGCTCAGCTCTCCAAGAAGCCCCAATCTCTCATTGAATGAGAGTTCGCTAGTTCGTCGCCGACGCAGTAACTCAGCCCAACGGCTCAACCTCACCCCGAATATTTGGATCGCACCTTTTTGAGTTTCCGCCACAGAGGATGCTTCTGCAAGATCCCAACAGATGATCGAGAAGAGGTCGGTTAGCCCACGATCTGTTAATCGCAAAGTCAGGCTATGAACCCCCTTATCATCCGCCTGATGGACGACAATGTTCTCGAATGCGGGAATCTCATCCGCATCGAAGCTAACTGTAGAAGACTCGAGCGTGAACTCTCGCTCTCCCGCAACCGAAAACCCGATAAACAGATCAATCAGGTGATCAGGACAGACTCGAAAGCGTCCTGCGCTGTGGCCACGCCTTGAAATTTCATCCCATTTGCCACTGAAGTCACTATTCATCAAATAGCTCCTCATCAGTCTGGGCCTCTTCTAGTTGTTGCTTCAACAACTGAGCCATTCGCACGGAAATAGCATATTCGCGTGGTTTCGGTGGAACTTGGGTACTGGGGAAGGCCAAGCTCAACGTAACAATTGGCAAGCCATCTTGAAATTTGAGTTCTTTGTCACCCGCTCGCTCTAGGTCAAGCTTAAAGTCGACCAAGTGGATTACAAGCAGAGGTCTCTCCCTTGAAAGTAAGCATGACTTCTCCGCACTAATTTTCGGATCCTCCGCTTCGACCTCCTTGATTCGCTTTTCCAGCAGATCCCCGCGCTCCCCATACATGAGGTCATTGGGCGCCGCATCAGCAACAATGTTTTTCTCAGTGATTTTTACGACTTCAGGGTCATCCGACTTAGGAATGCCTGAGTGACGTTCACGACAAAAAACACTATCTGCCCCCTCAATTGCCAGTGGAAACTTGAACGAACCTTTTCTTCTGAAGGGAATTGCAATATCCCACGTGGCGAGTTCACCAGCTGCACGATCAGAAATGTAGTCCAATGCCAAACTCCTCTCTTCGTTACCCAAGGCGAACTCTAACTGAGGTAGTTTGAACTTCCGAAGCAACTCTTTCACTACGGAAACACTGATGCCTGACCAGACAAACGCTGACTTATCGTCCACACGTTTGTCAGAGAAATCCGAATTGAGAGTCCCCACAAAGGAGCTGACCGCATCAACATGCTTGCGGTTTATTTCCCCATTGTTGAATAGCTCATATGCCTGTAGATGACGACCCGATAAATCCAAGGCAATCAGAAGGGGTTTTGCTGCTCTCATTTTGTTCGCCGCCGTGATGGCGATACCTGTCGGGCTCTGACGAACCTTGAGACCAAACTGATCAGGGGTGAGCCCCATTCTTTCCATTCGAACAAGGTCGTCTCGCAGCTCCTCAACCGAGTCACTAACCTCCCGGAAGTCTCCGAGCATATCCTTGGTTGCATGAACTCGGCAGAGTTTCTCGTATTCGGGACGGTAGCCAAACCATCGACCCATCTGGAGAAGAGTATCGGCAGCCCCGACATTTCGAAGCACATATGAAACCGCAAGCCCCTCAAGGGTAAGTCCGCGTGAAAGTGCCAAGCCCCCTACAGCGATAAGATGCAGTCCCGACTCAGGTGCTTTGGAGTAGTCCAATCCGCCCCCACGCATGTTAACTAGGCGAACCTCAATCGACGAGATAGCCCGCTGCAGTACTTCTCTCACCTCCCCCCAAGAGAATTCGGAACACATTTCGTATTCTTTCAGCCAAACTGCGTATAAGTGACTTAGAGCCTCAGATCGCTCCCAGGTTGGACTCATAGCCCATACCTCGACAGTAGCTTTTAACTCTTGAAGCAGGCGATAAATTTCGTCGTGAACCTGTTTCTGAATGGCGTTGAACCTGCTGACGTTCACAAGCATGGAGGAGTGGCGGCCTCCTTCACCGGCAAGCGTTCGTAGGCACCTGAACAGTGCATATTCGAAAACTGCATCTTTGAGGCTTGGTGGCAGTTCTTTTACTGGATCTCCCGACTTATGCTTAATCGGTAGAAGGTCCTGATAGTCGTCAGGAATCGATCTCACGCAGGTATCGTAAAACTCACCTTTTTCGGAAAAAAGTTTATCTGCTCCGATATAGTTATCCGGTGGCTCCAATGACTTGATGAAGTGCTCAGGAAAGAGGTCGTTTTTGAGCATCTCATCATTCGTGTCCGGATCAATGAAGATATTTGCAAAAGGTGTTGCTGTATATCCCACGTACGAAGAACGTCGTGAGCAGTCCAAGAGCTCACGAATACGGGAGTTAATTCTTGTAGTAGCGTTAGGATCCTTTGCGGTATTAATGGAGGCGTTATCGGCCTCATCGTCAATCAACAGCATTGGCCCTTCGAGCTGACCACCTTCTCGAAGTCCTTTCAACCACTCAGCAAGCTGTTCCAAAACTTTGTCATGTTTTTTCGTCACGAAGAGTATCGGGTCAGCAAAGTTTCCTTCTGCGGCAACTATCCCGGTTGCCTTTCCAACGTTGAAATCGGATGCCTGTGTGGTTCCGCAATATGGATGGCGAATGTCAGAGCTTTCACCTTCGATTCCTTTGAAGACATAAGAGACAGGATAAATCACCGACGCCACTGAATCCCCAAGGGAGGACTTTCCAACGAAGGTCTGATCAAGCCGTACCTGAGTTTGATACCTCAGCGAGTTAGTCAAGCCCGCGAGAACAATAATGACGCGGTAACCAGCATCAGCTGCCTTGGCAATGAGCGCCGAGTAGTTGGTTGTCTTGCCAGACTGAACATGCCCCATCACGAGACCACGACGACGCCACGATTTGGTTTCCTGAGGATTCCCAAGATAGCCAACTATCTCGTCTGTTACGTTGTCTACAGACCCAACAACCTGTACAGGAAGGACTGAATGATCCAACCAGTATTTCTGCAGCCGACGCCAGAAGTAAAAATTAATCTCTCCTTTGCGTTTCGGGTACCACTCCTCGAAATCGGTTTTCAGAACGTGACCTTCACCTTGGTTAGTTCCATAAAAAGTTTCAAGGTGTCGAATTAGCCGTCCAGCAAACTCATCTTCAAGAATCTTTGAAATACCAGAGTTTTCTTTAACATGCTTTTCGAGAAAACCCTGAGGAACAGGAAATCGTCCCCTCACAATCTTATCGATCTCCATACGGAGGAAACTAAGAGCAGCATCAAAGTCCATTTTTCATTCCCCACTTTTTGGCAGTATTCTTTCGGACATAGCTTTCAGTGTATGTCCATTGACTGGAGAAGGGCTCTACACCCCTTAAGAACTTAAGAAACTCATCAACCTCAAGCGCTCCATCGCTACCCTGAAGAAAATTCAGCACACACTGATGGACAAGGGACTCAAACTCCTCAGTGGATGTTGGGCATTGATTGACACGAGCCTCGTTCGCGTCGGCAAGAAATTTATCCGTCGGAAAGTAGGACTCTAGCAATCGAAGCACAGTGTCTGCATTGCCGAACATAGAGTCCATATCCAGCAGATTCGCCACCATCGGGTGATCTCGATTTACTCGATAACGGATTTGGCCATTCTTGACATATCTGAGCCAAACGGATTGAACTTCGGGCAGGTCAAGCGAAACTCCTTTCTTGCGGTGTACCGAGAATGATCGCCGGTTAAACCGCTTAACAACCTCTTGGAGACGACGCTTGAGAGCTTCTGGAAGTTGGGCGTCAGATTTATCTAAAGTGATTCGCCACTCAGTATCAACTGTGTTGGGAAGGTCTACCCTGACCCTGGTCAACTGAGAGAGTTCACCGTGTGGAACCAGCCGAAACCAAGTGCCGAAAATAATCAGGCGTTTGTTTCTATACACGTAGAACCCCTGATTACGAACCATTCCCTCGGGGCCGCCGAGTCGCTCCTGCTCCTCAACAGTCAGCTTCGAGAAATGAGGTAAAACATACGGTTGAATGCTGATAACAGATCCGTTCGCCGTCTTGATGACCTCAGCATCCAAAGTTTGCGTCGCATTGTGGGCAGTCATGAACGGATCGATTGGACGTAGCCGCCGACCGTTAACTGAAATGGTCAAGCGCCGATCAGTCTCTCCTGCTAGATAGCGGTGAAATACTAGAGACAGCCGCTGGCTGGCATGTGCAATGGCAAAAGTAAGTGAATCATCGAAACTGAGACCAACCTCCCTATCAAGCACACGATCGGAGCGGGTCCATATTACTTCCGTACCTGATTTTGACGCTTGGGGTTTAGCTAAGAGACTTTTTGCTTCAGTACCTTCTAAAATCTCCATACTCCAATCATCAATGTTGTCAATATCCCATCGCGCGGCATTGATGATCCCGCCACACCAGGTAACCACTGTAAGCACCCTAGCCTGAGACAGAGAAGCTGATTTCAGTCCCCAGCCGAATCGCCCAAGATCATCTGACTCCCGTGCATCCTGTGGATTGGCACTTGCAGGACGCATGGCGATCACCAGCGTCTCAAAGTCCATACCAGTCCCGTCATCGCGGATCCTGACTACAACATCACTATCCTCAGGCTCAAACGTGATATCCACCCGAGATGCTTTGGCCTTGATACTGTTATCAATCAGGTCGGCAAGAGCTGCCGCTAGATCGTAATTGCCAAAACTTCGCGCAGTCGCCATCAGATCCTTTGCCCGAGGTGGATTCGAAATCCTCAACTCTCTCTCCTCAGCCCATACGATGGGGCTATATGGCAACAAGCCACCACACTTTATCTGGAGAACCAATTTGGGTAAACGATCAGTTTAGACAAGCGATTGTCCGTCCGATGAAATGGCTAGCCCTTCAGTGAACGAGTCCAAAAAAGGCGGCGCGCCAAACAAAAAAATAGACAGCTATACCTATAGCAACAACCTTTACATATAGCGCTGAGTTTCTTCGAAAAAACACAACCTCCCTCACCACGTCGGGCGACATAGCTCTAGGTTTCGAGTGAATAATAAGTAATGTCGTGAGGCGGCCTTAACCAGCAGACTGCGGAATTTGCATGTTTTTCCGAGATTCGCGGCCAAGGCTTTCAATTGGATCGAGAGGGAAACCTGAATGTGTGCTGACAGAGTTACACCAGAACACCGCTCCAAGATCATGTCCGTGATCAAGGGCAAAAACACTCTGCCTGAAATGGTCGTGCGGTCGGTGTGTCATGAAATGGGGCTTCGCTATCGTCTACATAGGAAGGATCTGCCGGGAAAACCTGACTTGGTGTTCCCCAAACACCGACTATGCATATTCGTCCATGGCTGCTTTTGGCACAGACATCCTGACTGCAAATATGCGTATACGCCCAAAAGCAGGCTGGACTTTTGGCTGCCAAAATTGGCGAAGAACGTGGAGCGAGATGCTGATGCAGTGCAGGCGCTACTCACGCGGGGATGGAGAGTGGCGATCATTTGGGAATGCCACACCAAAAACAGAGAGTTCCTACGGACTGAAATCCGGAAGATATTCGGTTTGAGTGCTTAGGTTCTAGATATTTTCGATTGAGTAATCATGTCCGATTTTGAAAGGTTGACCCTGTGGCGTTGAGCCTCTAGGCTTTCGATTCGGCGCCTAAGAAACGCCTTAAACCAGAGCGGTCCTCCGCACCCGACAGTCATGCGGCTTTTTTTCGTCTGCGGTTTCTCTGCGCCTGCGAAAAATCCCCGTTATGTCGGGAGTGGGCGAATACAAGACCCGAAAGGGGAATATGTCCGGCCCGTCTCTGGTGGGTTTCTTAGCTCCCGACACCCTTAACGAATGCCCTAAGAA
>Ga0247819_10001956_pt1 | contig 10881 bp, 7 predicted proteins | sample 13C_Xylose_Day6_FD_193428 | JGI IMG/M metagenome (GOLD analysis project Ga0247819, IMG submission 193428) | Soil microbial communities from agricultural site in Penn Yan, New York, United States - 13C_Xylose_Day6 | ecosystem: Environmental > Terrestrial > Soil > Agricultural land | place: USA... | reverse complement strand
GTTCATCCACTGCGCGCGCGAAAGCCCTGCACTTCGGGCGTGCGCGCGCAGTGGATGAACACCACCGGACGCGACGTGCCCAGGGCCGAGGCCAGCATCGGCAAGGTGGGCGTGATGCCGACACCGCCGCTGATCAGCACCAGCGGCTTGTCGCTGTCGGCCAGCGTGAAATGACCGGCCGGCGGGAAGATGTCGAGCACATCGCCTTCGCCCACCGCGTCATGCAGGTGGCGCGACACCACGCCGCCCGCTTCGCGCTTGACGCTGATGCGCAGTTCGCGGCCGTTGGCCAGGGCCGACAGCGAATAATTGCGGCGCTGCTCCGTGCCGTCGATCACGGCGCGCAGGCCGATGAACTGGCCGGGCAAATGGGCCATCACCGCGCCGCCATCCACGGGCGCCAGGTAGAACGAGGTGATTTCCGCGCTCTCCACCTGCTTGCGGGCCACGCGAAACGCGCGTGCGCCGCGCCAGCCGCCTTCGGCGCTGGCATTGCGGTCATAGGCCTGGGCTTCGGCGCCGATCAGGATGTCGGCCAGTTGCTGGTAGGCCGCGGCCCAGGCAGCGATCACGGTCTCGGTGGCGATCTCGGCGCCCAGCACTTCACGCATGGCCTGCAGCAGGCAGGCGCCGACGATGGGGTAATGCTCGGGCTGCACCTGCAAGGCCACATGCTTGTTGATGATTTGCGCGGGCAGGTTGCCCAGATTTTCCAGCTTGTCGATGTGCTTGGCGTACATCAGCACGCTGAACGCCAGGGCCCGCGGCTGCGCACCGCTTTGCTGGTGGCTGCTGTTGAACAGCGCGCGCACTTCGGGGTGCTCGCCCAGCAGGCGCTGGTAGAAGTGGGTGATCAGCGCTTCGCCGCCGGCTTCGAGCAGGGGGACGGTGGATTGGACGATGGCGCGTTGCTCTGCAGTCAGCATGGGAACTCCTGGAATGGCGGAAAAAGGGCATAGCCCGACGGGGTTGTCCGGTGCAAGCCGCGTGCCAGCCAACACCCCCAATTGAATCAATGACTTGGCGCTGAACGCGTCAATACGACCCACGTAAAATGGCGTCAATAAGACAACAGACAGAGTCAAAATGACACCCGCCCTGAGCCTGCTGAACAGCCTGGTGCCGTTGGTCGCCGACCTCGCCGACGACCTGCCCGAGCGCGAGCGCTACCGCCGCCTGCTCGAAGCGCTGCGCGCCCTGCTGCCCTGCGATGCCGTGGCCCTGCTGCGCCTGCAAGGCCAGACGCTGGAGCCGGTGGCCATAGACGGCCTGAGCAACGACACGCTGGGCCGGCGCTTTCGCGTCGCCGAGCACCCGCGCCTGGCCCAGCTGCTGGCCCATGGCCAGGCGCTGCGCTTCGCGCCCGACAGCCCCCTGCCCGACCCCTACGACGGCCTGGTCGAACACGCGGGGCCGCTGGAAGTGCACGACTGCATGGGCTGCGCGCTGGTGGTCGGCGGCAACACCTGGGGTCTGCTGACGCTGGATGCGCTCCTTCCCGGCCAGTTTGCCGATGCCGGCCATCTGCAGGCCTTGCAAGCCTTCAGCAACCTCGCAGCCGCCACCGTGGCCGCCGCCGAGCGCATGCGCCAGCTGGCGCAAAGCGCCCAGGACGAGCAATTGCGCGCCGAAAGCTACCGCCAGGCCGCCCTGCCCGCGGACGCGCGCCGGCCGTTGCTGGGCCAGAGCCCGGCCTTCAGGCAACTGCAAAAAGACATAGCGCTGGTCGCGCCCAGCGAGCTCAACGTGCTGATCACCGGCGAAACCGGCGTCGGCAAGGAGCTTGTGGCCCAGGCCGTGCATGCCCAGTCGCGGCGCGCGGGCCGCCCGCTGGTCAGCGTCAATTGCGCCGCCCTGCCCGACACGCTGGTGGAAAGCGAGCTGTTCGGCCATGTGCGCGGCGCGTTCACCGGCGCCGTGGGCGAGCGCCAGGGCCAGTTCGAGCGCGCCCATGGCGGCACGCTGTTTCTCGACGAAGTCGGCGAGCTGTCGCTGGCCGTGCAGGCCAAGCTGCTGCGCGTGCTGCAAAGCGGTCAGCTCCAGCGCCTGGGCTCGGACCGCGAACACCGGGTCGATGTGCGCGTGATCGCCGCCACCAATCGTCCGCTGGAAGAGGCCGTGCGCACGGGCCGCATGCGCGCCGATTTCTTTCACCGCCTGAGCGTCTACCCGCTGGTGGTGCCGCCGCTGCGCGAGCGCGGCAGCGACATCCTGCTGCTGTGCGGCTATTTTCTCGAAGAGAACCGTTCACGCCTGGGCGCCGCGGCCGAGCTGGGCACGGTGCGACTGGATGCAGCCGCGCAAGCGGCCCTGCTGTCCTGCGAATGGCCCGGCAATGTGCGCGAACTCGAGCACCTGATCAGCCGCGGCGTGCTCAAGGCCTTGAGCCGCCACAGCAAGCGCCAGCGGGTGCTCAGCGTGACCGTGAGCGACCTGTGGCCAGAAACCGGTGGCCCGGCACCCTCGGCCACGCAGACCGCGCCCAGCACCCTGCCAGTCATCGAGATCGGCGAGGCGGGACTGCGTGCCGCCGTGGACGCTTACGAACGCCAGGCCATTGAGCGCAGTCTGGCTGCGCACCAGGGCAGCTGGGCAGGGGCCGCGCGCGCCCTGCAGATGGACCGCGCCAACCTGCAGCGAATGGCGAAACGCTTGGGTTGTATTCACACCCCCTGAGCCGCTTCGCCCTGGGCGGGCCCCGTCTCCCCCCTCTCATCCTTCGGTGGAGGGGGGCGCCCGGCTAGGGGCGCCCGGCGAGGGACGACACCATCGCTGCGGGGCGGCCCTGGCTCGGTGTCCCCTTGCTGGGGCGCGCCAGTTGCATGGGCTGTGCCCCACGCATCATTGAAGCCGCTTACTTGCCCTGTACTGCCAGCAGTTCAACGTCGAAATTCAGCGTGGCATTGGGCGGAATCACGCCGCCTGCGCCGCGGCTGCCGTAGGCGATGGAAGGCGGGCAGGTCAGCTTGGCCTTGCCGCCGACTTTCATTTTCTGCAGGGCTTCGGTCCAGCAGGGAATCACGCCGTTGAGCGGAAAGTCTATGGGCTGGCCGCGCTGGATGGAGCTGTCGAACTCCTTGCCCGTATCGGGAAAGTAGCCACGGTAATGCACGCGCACGGTGTCCCTGGCCAGGGGGCTCGCCCCCGTGCCTTCCTTGAGGCTTTGGTAGACCAGGCCGGTGGGCGTGGTGACGGGTTCGGCGGCCTGGGCGGCCGTGGCGAACAGCGCGGCGGCAATCAGAGCGAATGAGACAAGACGGGACATGGAATTCCTTTGCATCACAAAAATCAGGATGGGACCACCGGCAGCTTCAAGGCATCCAGTGCCGCGCTCAGATGGCCCACGGTGCGGTCCACATGGTGCCACTTTTCCAGGCCGAACAGGCCGATGCGGAAGGTCTTGAAGTCCGGCCCTTCATCGCACATCAGCGGCACGCCCGAGGCAGTCTGCAGACCGACTTCGAGGAACTTCTTGCCGCTTTGTATGCCCGGGTCGGTGGTGTAGCTGACCACCACGCCCGGGGCCTTGAAGCCTTCGGCCGCCACGCTGGGAAAGCCGCGCGATTCCAGCAGCGCGCGCACTTTGCTGCCCAGCGCGATCTGCTCCTGCTTGACGGCGTCGAAGCCGTAGGCACGGGTCTCCAGCATCACGTCGCGCAGGCGCACCAGCGCATCCGTGGGCAGGGTCGCATGGTAGGCATGCTGGCCTTTTTCGTAGCCTTCGGCGATCTGCATCCACTTCTTCAGATCGCAGGCGAAGCTCGAGCTCTGGGTGGATTCGATGGCTTCGCGCGCCCGGGCGCTGAGCATGACCATGGCGCAGCAAGGCGAGCTGCTCCAGCCTTTTTGCGGGGCCGAGATCAGCACGTCCACGCCGGTCTTGCGCATATCGACCCACATCGCGCCCGAAGCCACGCAGTCCAGCACCAGCAGCGCGCCCACCGCATGGGCGGCGTCGGCAATGGTGCGCAGGTAGTCGTCGGGCAGCAGGATGCCGCTGGCGGTTTCCACATGCGGCGCGAACACCACCTTGGGCTTTTCGCGCAAGATGGTCTCGGCCACGTCCCGGGCCGCGCACGGCGCCCAGGGGTCCTGCGCGCCCTCGCCCTGCTTGCGGGCCTTGCAGACCACGGCGCCGCCGCCCAGACCAAAGCCTCCGGCCTCGAAAATCTGCGTCCAGCGGTAGCTGAACCAGCCATTGCGCACGATCAGCACTTTTTCGCCATTCGCGAACTGCCGCGCCACCGCTTCCATGCCGAAGGTGCCGCTGCCCGGCACCAGCACCGCGGTCTGGGCGCCATAGACGTCCTTGAGCGTGCCCAGAATGTCCTGCATCACGCCCACAAAGCGCTGGGACATGTGGTTGAGCGCGCGGTCGGTATAGACCACGGAGAACTCGAGCAAACCGTCGGGATCGATATCGGGCAAAAGTCCGGGCATGGATGTCTCCTGAAGTGGTTTTGAGGGCTTGCGAGCTGCTCTGCGTCAGCCCTGCAAACAGGTCGGCCTTGTCGCCCCAAAGAAACGAAAAGCGGGCAAGCAGCTTAGCATGTGGGCTCGGCCTCGCTGGTCGCTCAGATGCGGCGCTGTCGTACAGCCACCACCGCCCATCCTGCCAACAATGCATGGCAGCCTTGCGCAAAACCCACCCACGGCCTTTGCGCGTTTTGTGACTCCCGCCCGTCGCCCGACCTGGGTCCGGCGAGCGGGCCACCGGATACACCATGCCCACTTCTCCCCCGCAGCGCAATGCTGCCCCACGCCCCGCCACGCTACGCGCCCTGCCCTGGATGCTGGCAGCCACGGCCCTGCTGGCCGGCTGCCAACACCTTGCAGCGCCCCTGGTCTACACCACGCCCGCACTGAGCGCCGAGCCGCGCCAGATCCAGGCCGGGCAAAGCGCCCGGCTGTCCTGGGATGCGCCCCTGGGCAGCAGCTTGCGCATGAGCGGCGTCACGGCCACGCCGCCGGGCGCCGTGCTCGTGCGCCCGGCCCAGACCACCACCTATACGCTCACCGGCCCGGCCCCCAGCGGAACGGAGATCAGCGCCAGCGTCACCGTCGAAGTGGCGCCCGTCGACGCGCCACTGGCCCAGCTGCGCATAGGTGACCAGCCCGCCGGCGGCAGCATTGCGCCGGGCTTTCTGGGCCTGGCGTATGACGCTGCACAGCTGCAGCGGCTGATGGGCACGGTCAACGCCAGCCACCACCAGCTGCTGCGCAATCTGCAGAACTACGGCGGCGGTCCGCTGGCCATCCACCTTGACAGTGAGGCGCCCCCCCTGGCGCGCAAGCTGTTCACCGATCTGCCCCCGGGCAGCGTGAAGCTGGAGACCGCGCAGGGCGCGGGCGACTGCCCCGCCGAGCGCGTCTATGCGCCCAAGGCCGGCCTGCGCTGCACGCTGGGCCAGGGCACCGAGACCGCGCTGGCCACCGCCGACAGACTGCTGGACTACGCCCAATGGGGCCTGGCCGGCGTGAACCTGCCCGGCGGCATCTGGAACACCGCCAACACGCCAGCGTCCGTGGAGCCGCGCTACTACGGCATGCTGTTCTTCGCGCAGTTCGCGGGGGCGCAAGGCCAGTGGCTGCCGACGCAGCTCGAAAGCGCCACGCGCATCAAGGCCTGGGCCGTGCGCGATGCGCGCAGCCAGACGGTGCGCGTGGCGGTGATCAACCCGGACGCAGACACTGCGGGCACGGTCGCCTTGCAGCTGCCCCAAGGCCTGCGCCAGGCCGTGGTCACGCGCCTGACCACGGCCGACCCGCTGCGCCTGGCCGGCCAGACCTTCGACGGCAGCCGCGACGGCCGGCCCGTGGGCACGGCCTACGGCGAAATCCTCGACGCCGACAGCGAGGGCCGGTTGCTGCTGGCCATGAGCGCCAACAGCGCGGCGCTGCTGACGCTCACGCCGTCCGCGCCCTGATCACCAGGTATCGACAAAGCGTCCGCGCGCCGGCGCCACGCGCGCACCCGCCAGGCCGCGCACCAGCCAGGAGCGCGTGTCGGCGGGGTCGATGACGGCGTCGATTTCCAGCGTGCTGGCCATGTGCATGGCTTCACCGTGGGCGTACTGCTGGGCCAGCAGTTGCTGGAACAGCGCATCGCGCTCGGCCCCCGCGGCCAGGGCTTCGAGTTCCTTGCGATAGCCCAGCCGCACCGCGCCTTCCAGGCCCATGGCGCCGAACTCGCCCGTGGGCCAGGCGACGTTGAACAGCGGCGCGTGAAAACTCCCGGCCGTCATGCCCATGGCGCCCAGGCCGTAGCCCTTGCGCAGCACCACGCTGAAGAACGGCACGCACAGGTTGGCGGCGGCGACGAACAGCCGGCTCACATGGCGCACCTGGGCCGTCTGCTCGACTTCCGGGCCGACCATGAAACCCGGCGTGTCGACCAGGCTCACCAGTGCAATCCCGTGGGCGTTGCACAGCTGCAGGAAACGCGCGGCCTTGTCGGCGGCATCGGCATCGATGGCCCCGCCCAGGTGCATGGGGTTGTTGGCCAGCAGCCCCACGGGGCGGCCCTCGATGCGTGCCAGCGCGGTATGGATGCCCGCGCCAAAGCCCGTGCGCAGCATCAGCAGGCTGCCTTCGTCGACCAGGCCGGCCATCGCCGCGCGCGTGTCGTAGACCCGCAGGCGGTTTTCCGGCACTACCTGGCGCAGCGCCCTGCTGTCGGGCGCGCTCCACTGCTCCAGCCGGCCCTGAAAGAACGACAGATAGTGGCGCGCCGCAGCGACGGCTTGGGCTTCATCTTCGACCAGGATGTCGATCACGCCGTTCGCATGCTGCACGCTGCTGGGGCCGATCTGCTCAGGCCGGAACTGGCCCAGGCCGCCGCCTTCGATCATGGCCGGTCCGCCCATGCCGATATTGCTGGCCTGCGTGGCAATGATCACGTCGCTGCAGCCCAGCAGCGCCGCGTTGCCCGCAAAGCAGCGCCCGGCCGTGATGCCCACCACCGGCACCTGGCCCGACAGCGCCGCATAGGCTGCGAACGTGTGCACATGCAGGCCGGCCACCACCGGCATGTCGGTGTCGCCGGGCCGCCCGCCGCCGCCTTCGGCGAACAGCACCACGGGCAGCTTCTGCGCCAGCGCCAGGCTGAGCATGCGGTCGGTCTTGGCATGGTTGCGCGCGCCCTGCGTGCCGGCCAGCACCGTGGCGTCATAGGCCATGACCACGGCGCGCGAACGCTCGGCGCCGAACAGCCCGGCATTGATGCTGCCCAGGCCCGTGACCATGCCGTCGGCCGGCGTGTTGGCCATCAGGTCGTCCATGCTGCGTCGGCGCGTCTGCGCTGCAATCGCCAGCGCGCCGTATTCCAGAAAACTGCCTTCATCGCAGAGATCGGCGATGTTCTCGCGCGCCGAGCGCCCGCCCTGCGCGTGCCGCTTGTCCATGGCCTGGGGCCGGGCCGCGTCCAGGGTCAGCGCCTGGCGGTCACGCAGCCGCTGCAGATCGGGGCGTATGGCGTCGGGATCGCTCATGGCGCCGACCACCGCCTGCAGCTCCGCAGCCGCGTCCAGAGGCTCGAGCACCAGCAGGCACTGGCCGTCGCCCAGGTAGTCGCCAATCACCGCCGACAAGGCCATCACCCGGCCCGCATGGGGCGCCTGCAGCACATGCTCCATCTTCATGGCTTCCAGCACCGCCAGCTCGGCCCCTTGCGCCACTTCGTCGCCCACGGCCACGCTGAACTGCACCAGCCGCGAAGGCATGGGTGCACGCACCTCACCCACGCCCGCCGAGACCATGGCCTGCGGTGTCGGCAGGTCCGCGGCAGGCTGGCCCGCGGGCCGGGCAGCGGTCCACTCGCCGGCCTGGGCCAGCAGTTGCGGCAGCACTTCTTCCAGCCAGCGCGTGTGCACGGCCTGGCTGGCCATTTCCGGCCGCGCGGCCAGCGCCGCCAGCAAATCCAGGTTGCTGGCCACGCCTTCGATATGGCATTCGGCCAGGGCCCGTTGCGAGCGGCGCAGCACATCGGCCCAGGTGCCGCCGCGGCGGCTGACGATCAGCTTGGCCAGCAGCGTGTCGTAATGCGGTGAAGGCTGGCCGCCGGCCACGCCATGGGTATCGACGCGCACGCCAGGGCCCGCGGGCAGCTCGAAGCGCGTGAGCCGGCCATGGCCTGGGCGGGCTTCGCCAGCAGCCGTCAGCGTCTCCGCATTGATGCGCCACTGCACGGCATGGCCCAGCACGGCCGGCGGCGCGGCGGGATCGAGCCCCAGCGCGGCCAGGCTTTGGCCCGCGGCCAGCAGGATCTGGGTCTGGACCAGGTCCACGCCCGTGACCTCTTCGGTCACCGTGTGCTCGACCTGCAGCCGCGGATTGGTTTCTATGAACACGAACGGCAGATCACTGGACGCCATGTCGACCAGAAACTCGAAGGTGCCCAGGCCTTGGTACGCGACTTCGGCGGCCATGCGCAGCGCCGCCTGCGTGAGCTGCGCGCGCAGCGCAGGCGAAAGCGATGGGCTGGGCGCGATCTCCACCAGCTTCTGGAAGCGCCGCTGCAGCGTGCATTCGCGCTCGCCCAGGCTCATCACCTGTCGGCCGTCGCCCAGCAGCTGCAGCTCGATGTGGCGCGCCTTGGGCATCAGCCGCTCGACATACACCCCGTCGACACCGAAGGCGGCCAGCGCTTCGCTGCGGCAGCGCGCATAGGCCGCGGGCAGCTCCTCGGCGCTGCGCACGGCGCGCATGCCGCGGCCTCCGCCGCCGCCCAAGGCCTTGATCATCACGCCGGCCCCGCCCTGGGCCGCGAAGAACGCCTGCGCCTGCGCCAGCGTCACCGCCCCCTGGCTGCCCGGCATCAAGGGCACGCCGCAGCGCTGGGCCAGCGCGCGCGCCCGGGCCTTGTCGCCAAACAGCGCCAGCTGCGCGGGCGTGGGGCCGATGAAACGCAGGCCGGCGTCGGCGCAGGCCTGGGCGAAGTCGGCGCGCTCGCTCAGAAAGCCGTAGCCCGGGTGGATGGCGTCGCAGCCCAGCTCGCGCGCAATGGCCAGCAACCGTGCGCCGTCGAGGTAGGCGGCCGGCCCCGTGGCCTGCAAGGCCTGGGCCTGGTCGGCGGCGCGCACATGGGGCGCGTCGGCATCGTCGTCGGCATATACGCCGACGCTGGCAATGCCCAGGTCGCGCAGAGCGCGCACGATGCGCAGCGCAATTTCACCGCGGTTGGCGATCAATACTTTGTGGAACATGGAAGCATCCGTTCAGGCAAGGTCCTTGAGCAGGCGGCGCAGCACCTTGCCGGCGCCCGTGGCCGGCAAGGCATCAATAACCCGCACTTCGCGCGGCACCTTGTAGACCGCCATGTTGTCGCGCGACCATTGCACCAGCGCCGCGGCATCGATGGACTGGCCCGGCTTGGCGACGACAAAGGCCCGCACCACCTCGCCTTTTTCCGCATCGGGCACGCCGATCACCGCCGCCTGGGCGATGGCCGGATGGCGGATCAGAATCGTTTCGACCTCTTCCGGGAACACGCTGTAGCCCGAGACCTTGATCATTTCCTTGAAACGCCCCATGAAGGTCAGATAGCCGTCGGCGTCCATGCAGCCCATATCGCCGGTGTAGACCCAGCCGTCGCGCAGCGTCTGCGCCGTAGCCTCGGGCTTGTTCCAGTAACCGAGGAAATTGCCCGGGCCGCGGATGATGATCTCTCCGACTTCGCCGGCCGGCAGGGCCTGGCCCGTGAGGCTGTCGATGATGCGGATTTCATTGCCCGGCACGGGCTTGCCGTGCGTGCCCCAGCGGATCGCATCCACGGGCATGGTGCTGTCCACGGTATGCGTTTCGCTCAGGCCATAGGCGGCTTCGCAGGCAATGCAGTTGGGCGCCACCGTGCGCCACTGCGTGGCCAGGGCTTCGGTGAACGTGATGCCGAAGCTGGTGACGGCATTGCGCGTAAGCGACGACAAGTCCATGTCGCGCACGCCGGGCAGCTGCATCAGCGCCACGTTCATGGGCGCGATGCTGTACCACCAGCTCACGCGGTAGCGCTCTATGGACTGGGCCGTGGCCAGGGCGTCGAAGCGAAACAGCAGCACCGCCGACGCCCCCGTGAACACCGGCAGATTGACCCCCATCACCATGCCGGCGATGTGATACAGCGGCGCGATGGCCAGCAGCACGGCGTCGCGCTCCACGCCATTGGTCTGGGCCGACGCCGCGGTCTTGAACCAGGCATTGCGATAGCTGAGCATCGCGCCCTTGGGCAGGCCCGTGGTGCCCGAGGTATAGGTCATCAACGCCACGTCGTCCATGGCGATGTCCACCGGCTGGGCGATCGCTCCCGAACGCGCCACCTGCAGAAAATCCTCGCAGCCCGCGGGCGTGACGCGGGGCTCGGCCTGCAGCTGCGCCAGCTCGGTCGGCAGGGCCAGCGTCGGGATCGCTGGCAGCATTTCGGCGTAGTGCACGACGAAGACATGGGCCAGCGCCGTGGTCGCGCGCACCTTGTCGACCACGGGCAGCAGCGAAGCCGCGCTGACGATCACCCGGGCCTGCAAATCGTTGAGCTGGTAGGCCAGCTCATGCTCCTTGTTCAGCGGCCCGCAAGGGCAGACGACGGCGCCGATTTTCTGGATGCCGTAATGCGCCATCACGTACTGCGGGCAGTTGTTCATGAACAGCGCCACGGGCTCGCCCTTGCGCACGCCCAGGGCCTGCAGGCGCGCCGCGAACGCTTCGCTGCCGGCATCGATCTCGGCCCAGGTCACGGCCTGTCCGTACCACTGGTAGGCCGTTGCATCGGGGTGGTTGCGCGCATTTGCGCGCAGGCATTCATGCAGCGGCTGCTGCTGGGCGTGATCGGCCATGGCCTTGTCTCCTTGGTGTCTTGTTTCACCCGTTCTCGGCAGCGCATCAGGGTTTGCC
>Ga0247819_10001954_pt1 | contig 10895 bp, 13 predicted proteins | sample 13C_Xylose_Day6_FD_193428 | JGI IMG/M metagenome (GOLD analysis project Ga0247819, IMG submission 193428) | Soil microbial communities from agricultural site in Penn Yan, New York, United States - 13C_Xylose_Day6 | ecosystem: Environmental > Terrestrial > Soil > Agricultural land | place: USA... | reverse complement strand
GACGCGCCGGGCGGCCGTCAGCGCGCCGGCGCCGCCATCGGCGCCGTGCTGGGCGGCCTGGCCGGCAGCCAGGTGTCCAAGAACGAGCGCGCCCTCGGCGCCGTGGTCGGCGCGGGCGCCGGCGCCGCCGCCGGTTCCTACATCGGCTGCAACCAGCAGCGCGCGCGTTCGGCCAACCAGGCGGCGGCCAACTCCTACCGCGCCACCTCGAACCTGCGCATCCGCACGGGTCCGGGCACGAACTATCGTCAGGCAGGCACTCTGTCGGCCGGCCAGCCCTTCACGGCCGTGGGTTCGCAGGGCGAGTGGGTCCAGATCGCCGGCGGCGGCTGGGTGAACGCCCACTACGTCGCGCCGAACTAAGGGCCTGAAAGCCTGATTCAAGGGGCCGTCTCGAAAGGGGCGGCTCCTTTTCTTTGGGCGCTATCGGCCAGTCGGCCTGCTTGAGCGCGGCTTCGTGCGCCGCCGGCCTTGGGCTACTGACTGACCCAGAGAATACGGGCCATCCACAGGATGTCGCGGCGGGGCAGGGCGCGGGGCGGATAGGCGGGGTTGATCGAGACCAGATTCACCTCGGCGACGTTCATGGCGGCGATCTCCTTGGCCAGGGTTTCGCCGCCGGTGGTGCGCACCGCCACCCGGTCGCCGCGTCGGACGTCGGACGCCTCCAGATCCACGATGACGCGGTCGCCGGGGCGATAGAGGGGGGCCATGGAATCCCCGTCGATGGTCAGGCTGATCAGGCTGTCCTTGCGCGTCGGCAGGTCGGTCTGGTCCCAGCCCTCAGCCAGGGGCAGGCCCGCGTCGTCGAAGAAGCCGTCGTCGCCCGCCCTGGCCAGGCCCAGCAGGGGAATGGCGTGGTCCTGCGGCGGGGCGTCGTCGGCCAGGGCCGCGAAGGCGCCGAGTGATATACCCGTGGCCTCCAGCACGCGGGTCAGGCTCTCGGTCGAGGGCCAGCGCGGACGGGGCGGTTCACCCGGACCGAAGCGCTTGGAGGGATTGAAGCTGGTGGCGTCCAGGCCTGCCCGGCGCGCCAGGCCCGACGGCGAGGCGCCTTCACGACGCGCCAGGGCGTCGAGGGCCTTCCAGAGCTTGGCGTGGGACAGGGGCATGGCCCCGAAGCTATCGCCAGGCGATAGGAATATCCACCTATTCCGCGTCCTGGCCGATGGCGCGGCGTTCCTGCCAGGCCCAGAAGGTGCCGATGGCGATGGACAGCATGATGCCGTAACCGGTCATGTTGACGACGGTGTAGAAGGCCGAGATCGGCGGGCTCAGATTGAACATCACCATGATGTGGCTGGTCACCGCCAGAAGCTGCAGGGCGCAAGCCCATACGGGCCAGGAGCGCGGCGCCTTCCAGACCATGGCGCTGAAGATGATCAGAACCACGACGTCGATGGCGAAGACGCCCCATTGCACGCCGAAATAGCTGCCCGAGGTCTGGGCCATCAAGGAGGCGAACCAGGCGAACAGATAGGCGCCGGCGCCGATCTTTTCGGGCTCACCGCCCTTGAGAAAGGCGAAGAGGCCGACAAGGACCATGAAGCCTGCGCCGACATAGCCAGCAATGGTTTCCAGCAATGAAAGCCCCCATCGTCATCGTGACAATGAGGGCCAACATACATCAAGATTATGGGGAACCGGAGAGCCGTTCCCCCATATTACGTGGAATTCACGCGACGCGCAGGTGACGGTCCTGACGGGTCATCGGGCGGTTGTCCCACTCATCGGGCTTGTTCAGCGGGCCGGCGGCGTAGACGCCGTAGCCGAGGCGACGGTGATCTTTTTCCAGTTCGGCGTGGCAGGCCACCACGGCGTCGCGGGCGGTGCTGAGGGCGGCGATGGCTTCGATGGCCTTGGCCTGCGACGCGGCGCCGGAAACAGCCGAGATCGAAAGGGCGGCGCGGGCCCCGATCATCGACTGCACAAGAGCGGTGGCGTGGGCGATCGCATCATCCACGGCCTTTTCGGTGGCGTACAGTTCGCCAGCGACGCCAGCGATCACTTCGGTGCGGTCCATGACTCTAACCCCTCGGTTAAGAAATACCTTCGTTTCTTAACGCGTATTAAGGGTGTTTGGTAGAGATTTATTTACCAAGGGTTACGTTCATGCCCTGGTTGTGGTCGCCAACCTTAGATTGTTTCCATGCCATCCATGGCGCCATCCAGCAGGAAGTGGGCGGTCAGGGTCGCGATCGGTTGGCGCCGTTCTTCCTGCCAGGCTTCGGCCACGACGTGGGCGACGCGCCGTCCGGCCTTGTTGATTCGGGCCTGGGCGAAGACGTCGACCGGCTTGCCCGAGCGAAGATAGGCCACCGTGACATTGATCGGGCGGGGCAGGCGCAGGCGCGGATAGGTCAGGGACACTTGCGCGACGGCGGTCATCTCCAGCAGGGCCGCGGTGGAGCCGCCGTGCAGGGCCGGCAGCATCGGGTTGCCGATCAACCTGTCGGCAAAAGGCATGACGACGGTCAGATCGTCGCCGTTCAACTGGGTCTGGAGACCGAGGAAGCGGGCATAGGGCAGATTGTCCAGCAGGGCGGTCATGCGGAAGCTCCGGCTGAGGTTCTGGCGCGCAGATTGGCGCCGGCGCGGTGATCGCCCTCGGCGCTGATGACATAGGCGGACTGGGCGGCGGCGACCGGATCGGCGGGGTCGTCCTCGAAGGCCCAGGCGCGGACGAAGCCGATGCTGCGCGTCAGGCGATAGCAGCGCGCCTCGGCGATCAGATCCCGGCCGGGAATGGCGGCGCGCATATAGTCGACGCGCAGGTCCAGGGTGGCGATCGGCTGATAGGTCTTCAGTCCGACCCAGACCGCCAGCCCGCCGACATGATCCAGCAGGGTGGTGACCAGTCCGCCCGCCAGGACGCCGGTTTCGGGATCGCCGACCAGATCGTCGCGATAGGGAACCCGCAGGCGAACCCGGTCGCCGTCGAGCCCTTCATACCGGAACCCCAGGGCGTGGGTGTGCGCCGCGCCCGAGGCGAGTTGAGGCAGGAGGGTGGTCAGGAACTGATCCGTCATCAAGACGTCCTTTGCTAAGGGCCGTCTGCGGTCGCTCAGATCGCCGCAGCGCCTGCCTTTGGTGGCGCGCGCCGTGAAGGCTGTCCATAGCGCAAAAGCCGCCTCGACGCGTCGGGCGGCTTGACTGGCGGAAGCTGACGTGGCGTCAGGCGGCGGGGCGCTTGCGCGTCGGGGCGGCCTCGATCGCGGCGACGGAGGGGGCGGCCAGGGCGGCGTTCATCGCCATGCGCAGACGTTCCGGCTTGATCGGCTTTTCGACCACTGCGGCCATGCCGACGGCCAGATAGTGTCTGGCGTCGTCGGGATCGGCGTTGGCGGTCAGGGCGATGATGGGAATGTTGCGGCTGTCGCCGGGCAGGGCGCGAATGGCCTGGGTGGCCTGGACGCCGTCCAGACGCGGCATCTTGATGTCCATCAGGATCAGGTCGAATGCGCGGACCTGAACGGCGTCCAGCGCTTCCTGCCCGTCCTCGACGGTTTCGGAGGTGCAGCCGAACATCTCGCAAAGGGCCTGGGCCACGACGCGGTTGGTGGCGTTGTCGTCGGCGATCAGGACGTGCGGTCTGGCCTGCAGGTCCAACTCGTCGAGACTGGAGACGTTCGACGGCTCGTCCTGTTCGATGACGGCGCGCGGGGCCGAGAGGTCGAAGGCGAAGGTGGCGCCGCGGCCGGTGTTGTTCTCGGCCCAGATTCGTCCGTTCATCTGTTCGATGACGTGGCGGCAGATCGAAAGACCCAGGCCGCCGCCGTCCGCGCCTTCGGCATGGTCGAAAAGGGCGTCCAGGCGGGCGGGGTCGATTCCGGGGCCGTCGTCGCGAACGCGGGCCTCCAGTCGGACGCGATCGCCCACAACCACGGCCTTCAGGCTGGCTTCCACCATCCCGTTGCGGGCGAATTTGAGGGCGTGGCCGATCAGGGTGTTGAAGGTCTGGGTCAGGCGCGGACCGTCGAGATCGGCGGCCAGTTCGGTGTCGCCTTCGTACCCGACCATGAGGGTGACGCCGTCCTGGGTGGCGCGGGGCGTCCACAGGGCCTGAGCATCGTCCATGACGGCGCGCAAGGGGGTCGGCGCGGACGACAGCTCCAGTTCGCCGGCTTCGGCGCGCGCCAGGTCCAGCGCGTCCTGAAGGGTGTCGAGCAGGGTCTCGGCGGAATCGATGATGGTCTGGACGTGAGCCAGGGCGGCGTCGTTCAGCGGTTGACGCAGCAGCAGTTCCGCGACGGCCAGAACGCCGTTCATCGGCGTGCGCAACTCGCCGCTCATCACGCCCATGAAGCGGCTCTTGGCGCGGGCGGCGGCCGCGGCCTGAGCTTCGGCGTCGCTGGCGGCGCGCACCTGTTCGGTCAGGTCGCGGTTCTGCTGGCGTTGAATGTCGTTGACGGCCCGCAGCAGCGCCACCGCCGTGCCCACGCCGCGATAGACGCCGTTGCGCGTGACGATGAAGCCGCGCATCAGGGCGCCGGGGCCGCTCTTCAGGATGATGTCGGAAAAGGCGTCGATCCTGACCCCGGCCTCGACCACGGCGGGCTCGGGATCCATCACGTGAGTGACTTCGCGGGCGCCGTAGAGGCTCTGGCCCAGAGGACCGGCCAGCTTCATCAGGAAGTCGCTGCGTTCGATCAGGCCCAGGGGACGATCGCCGTCGACGACGGGGATGACCAGGGTGTCCGGCTCGCGCTCGAAACGCGCAAAGACCTCGCTCGCCATGGCGGCGGCGGTCACCGGCTCTACGCGCTCGGTCAGCACTTCGATCGTCGGCATACGGCCGGCACTCCAATATGGATTTTTACATTTGGCGCTAACGCTTTGCGAAAGCGTTAAAAGGCCCCCGGGAAAATACGTAGATGACACCGATGGCGCGGCGGCCTCCTTTGCCGCGGTCGCCGGTCTGGCGTATAGGGAGGGCGGACCCTTCTTCTTTCGACCTTTTCTGGATGCGCGCGGCCGTCGGCCGACCGCAGGTTCGTCATGAGCGTTACGTCGCAAGCTTCTGAAACTACGGCCCTTGTTCTGTTCTCGGGCGGGCAGGACAGCGCCACCTGCCTGGCCTGGGCGCTGGAGCGGTATGAGCGCGTCGAGACCATCGGTTTCGACTACGGCCAGCGTCACGCGGTCGAGATGCAGGCGCGCCAGACCGTGCGCGAGCAGATGGTGAACGTCCTGCCGCAATGGGCCGACCGGCTGGGGCCGGATCACGTCGTCGATCTGACCGGCTTCGGGGCCATCGGCGAGACGGCCATGACCACGAACCGGGCCATCGAGGCCGACGCGCGCGGCCTGCCCAACACCTTCGTGCCGGGGCGCAACCTGATCTTTCTGGTCGCGGCGGCGGCCCTGGCGGATCGCCGGGGGCTGGAGGTCCTGGTCGGCGGCATGTGCGAGACCGACTTCTCGGGCTATCCCGACTGCCGCAACGACACGATCCAGGCCATGAGCCACGCCCTGACCCTGGGGCTGGCCAAGCCGTCGCCGATCGAGACGCCGCTGATGTTCCTGACCAAGGCCGAGACCTGGGCCCTGGCCGAGCGGATCGGCGGGCGGGCGCTGGTCAGCATGATCGTGGAGGCCAGCCACACCTGCTATCTGGGCGACCGGACGCAGCGCCACGACTGGGGCTATGGCTGCGGCACCTGCCCGGCCTGCGAGCTGCGGGCGGCGGGCCACGGCGAATGGGCGGCGCGCGCATGACCTATTCGGCCAAGGAAGTCTTTCTGACGGTGCAGGGCGAGGGCGGTCAGGCCGGGCGGCCCGCCGTCTTCCTGCGCTTTGCCGGCTGCAACCTGTGGAGCGGGTTGGAGCGGGACCGCGCCACGGCCGTCTGCACCTTCTGCGACACGGATTTCGTCGGAACCAACGGCGACGGCGGCGGCAAGTTCAAGACCGCCGACCTGATGGCCGACCATGTCGCCGGGATGTGGCGGGGCCGCGAGGGCGACCCGAAACTGGTGGTCTGCACCGGTGGCGAGCCCTTGATGCAACTGGACGCCCCCCTGATCGAGGCCCTGCACGCGCGCGGGTTCGAGGTCGCCATCGAGAGCAACGGCACTCTGCTGGCACCCGAAGGCATCGACTGGGTCTGTATCAGCCCCAAGGCCGACGCCCCCGTAGTCCAGACCACGGGTCAGGAACTGAAGCTGGTCTTCCCTCAGCCCCTGGCCATGCCCGAGCGGTTCGAGGGCCTCGACTTCGAACGCTTCTGGCTGCAACCCATGGACGGCCCGGACCAGGCCGCCAACACCGCCGCCGCCATCGAATACTGCCTGACCCACCCGCAATGGCGGCTCAGCGTCCAGACGCACAAGTATATCGGGGTGCGGTAGGGGGGCGGGCCTATAGAATGTCGGTTCAGGGTGGTTAGCGAACGCTACGTCGCGGGCGGTGCCGTTCCAAGCAACTGGAGTTCTTCTCCTGATGCGACGATCTCTTCGCCATCAAAGGTTCGCAAGCCGTAGATCGGTTCTCCGGCAGGATCGGACACATGCTTTTCTGCTTGGACCACGAACACTGGTCTCAGAGAGCCGTCCTCATCATGCCAAAGCGCATATTGAGGGAGAGCGACGGGGCAGGGCTTGGCCTCCAAGCCGTCGCTTGTAGTCTGAGAGAAAACAGCATCACCCAGATCGATATCTGCCGCTGACGCTGCCCGACCTAGCAGAAAGCCGCTCGTGGGTAATGGCGGCCACGCGTTGGCTCCAACTTCATTCTGTGCGCGCTTTTTGAGCCAATACCTGAACATGCGATGATCTTCGTCCAGTCTCCCAACGTCCGCAACGGGGGCATCAATCGCTCACGATGGTCGGGAGGATCACGCCTTGGCGGTAGGCCACCTTATCCCGTTTCCATCTACCGCTTGGGCCTGAGGCGTCCAAACTGATTTGATCGCGAATGATCTCACACATGAGCAGTCCGAGACATTCGTGACGGTTGAGGCCTATGTCTCGGTCGCTTTCGACATGAAGCATTAGGCGGCGAGGGTCCGGCCCCCAGTTTCGAACTACGGCGTCATCGCCATAGTATGCGTGGATGATCTTCAGGATATACCGCTCTTCCTCGACGGTTAGAGGAGCAGGCTGTTGGAGCGGAAGTGGAGGGTGAGCCTTCGGCATAGCTTGAGGTTGCCGATGTTCATTAATGTCCGCAATGGGTCGAAAGCAGACTTAGGCCGCCAGCGTCTTCCCTTTCGTCAGGTACGGCTCCACCGCCGCCATCGCCCGCGCGACGTATTCGGCCTTCTCGCCGACGGGGGCGACGTAGTCGATGGCCTCTTCGGCGTCCTGAACCGTCGCCATACGGGCGATCATCCAGGCGGCGAGGTATTGAGAGGCGAGGCAGCCGCCCGCCGTGGCGACATTGCCGTGGGCGACGAAGGGGGCGTCCACGACATTGACGCCGGCCTCGACGACCCAGGGCTTGGTGGTCAGGTCGGTGCAGGCGGGCAGGTCGCCGATCAGGCCTAGCCTGGCCAGCAGCAGGGTTCCCGAGCACTGGGCGCCGATCAGCTGGCGCGACGGGTCCAGTTTCAGCTGTGACAGGAAGGCGGGATCGGCGGCGTAGTCGCGCGTCCTGATCCCGCTGCCGATCAGGACGGCGTCGGCCTCGGTCAGAAACTCCAGCGGCTTCTGGCGCCGGATCGTCACCCCGGCCATGGAGGTGACCTCGGGCGTGGGGCAGGTGATGTGCGCCGCCCAGTCCTGGCTCTTCATCCGGTTCAGGATGCCCGCCGCGATGAAGCTGTCCAGTTCGTTGAAGCCGTCGAGGGTCAGGATGGCGATCTGCATGGCGGGCTCGTCAGGGGGAGGGAGGCTCACCCTAGGCCGGGAACGGCGCGGGCCGACAGGGCCGGTTGGCGCGTGAGCGGCCTTAGCAGGATTTACCCTGGCGCTGGCGTTGTTCGCAGCGGCGCTGTTCGCGTTCCCATTCGCGCTGCTCGCGCTCGCGTTTGGCCCTGGTTTCCTCGTCCGAGGTGGTGACGGCGTCGAAGCCCGCGCCGACGACCGCGCCCGTCGCCTTGGCCGTGCCGCCGACGACCGCCGCGCCGGTCCCGACGACGGCGCCGACGACGCAGCCCTGCAGCAGCAGCGAGCCGCCGAGGACGGCCAGAAGGGCGGTCGCCCGCGTGAAGGACTTGGTCATGTGAAACTCCCGAGGTGCCTATTCTGCGGGACGGAAGTGAACAGAGGCTGACGGCGGGAACGTGACCCGCATCCTTCTGCCGTCATCCCGGGGCCGCGAAGCGGAACCCGGGACCCAGACGGTGGAGGCTTGAAGGGGGCAAGCGACAAGAGCCGCCGCCTGGGTCCCGGATAACGGCTTGCGCCGTTTCCGGGATGACAGAGGGGGGGTTACAGGCTGTCGACCATGACCAGTTCGGCGTCTTCGCTGGCCGTGATGGTGATCGTCGGCTCATCGACGATGCCGGCGCCGTCGCGGGCGTTCAGGGGCGTCCCGTTGACGTCCACCCGGCCCACGGCGGGGACCAGATAGGCGCGACGACCGGCGGCCAGGTCATAGGTCAGGCTCTCGCCCGCCTTCAGCGTCGCCGCCAGAACCTTGGCGTCGGCGTTGATCGACAGGGCCTCGTCCGCCGGATCGCCCGAGGCGACGACGGTGAAGCGGCCCGAGCGGTCGCTCTGGGGGAATTCGCGCTGGCCCCAGGACGGCTGGGCGCCCGGACGGTCGGTTTCGATCCAGATCTGGAACAGGGTGGTCGTCTCGTTCTCGAGGTTGAACTCAGAGTGACGCACGCCCGTGCCCGCGCTCATCACCTGAACGTCGCCCGCGCCGGTGCGGCCCTTGTTGCCCATCGAGTCCTCGTGGGTGATGGCGCCGGTGCGGACATAGGTGATGATCTCCATGTCGGCGTGCGGGTGGGGCGGGAAGCCCGACTTGGCGCCGATCTCGTCGTCGTTCCAGACGCGCAGACGGCCCCAGCCCATGCGCTTGGGATCATAGTAGTTGGCGAACGAGAAGTGGTGTTTGGCGTTCAGCCAGCCGTGGTTGGCGCCGCCGAGGGTGTTGAAAGGTCTGACGTCGATCATGGTTCGGTCTCCCAGTGGCGCAGCCTATGCCGCGCCGTTCGAGGGCCATATAGGTAACAAATACTGTTGCGAAAAGGGGGCGTCTTTCCTCCCTGTTCGCGGAGCGAATGGGGAGGTGGATCGGCCGCGTTAGCGGGCGAGACGGAGGGGGTGGCGCAGCGAGCGCTATTTGAAACTGTTGATGGCGGCGTCGCCCCCTCCACCACTTCGTGGTCCCCCTCCCCATGAAATGGGGAGGAAAGGCGCAGGGTTTACCCCACCTGCGCCCGGTGGCGCAGCATGGCGTCGGCCAGGACGATGGCGGCCATGGCTTCGACGACCGGGACGCCGCGCAGGGCGACGCAGGGGTCGTGGCGGCCCTTGGTGCGCAGGTCAACCTCGGCGCCGTCGCGGTTGATGGTCTGGCGCAGGGTCAGGATGGAGGAGGTCGGCTTGAACGCCACGCGGGCCGTCAGCGGCTGGCCGGTGGAGATGCCGCCCAGAACCCCGCCGGCCTTGTTCGACAGGAAGACCGGCAGGCTGTCGTCGCCCAGGCGCATTTCGTCGGCGTTGTCCTCGCCCGTCAGTTCGGCGGCGCCGAAGCCCGCGCCGATCTCGACGCCCTTGACCGCATTGATGGACATGAGGCCCGAGGCCAGTTCGGCGTCCAGCTTGGCGTAGAGCGGCGCGCCCCAGCCGGCGGGGACGCCCGTGACTTCCAGCGCCACGACGGCGCCGATGGAGGAGCCGGCCTTCCTCACGCCGTCCAGGTAGGTCTCCCACGCCGGGACGACCTCGGCGGAGGCGGCGAACAGGGCGTTGTCATAGACGGCGTCGAAGTCGATCGCTTCGTCGGCGATGCGGTGCGGACCGAGCTGGACCACGCCCGCGCGGATGCGGATGCTGTCACCGAGGACCTTACGGGCCACGGCGCCCGCCGCCACGCGGCTGGCGGTTTCGCGGGCCGAGGAGCGCCCGCCGCCGCGATGGTCGCGCACGCCGTACTTGGCCTGATAGGCGTAGTCGGCATGGCCGGGGCGGAAGGCGCGGGCGATCTCGCCGTAGTCCTTGGAGCGCTGGTCCGTATTCTCGATCATCAGGCTGATCGGCGTGCCGGTGGTGACGGGGCCGTTTCCGTCGTCGAAGACGCCGGACAGGATACGAACCTGATCGGCCTCCTGCCGCTGGGTGACGAAGCGGCTGCCGCCGGGCTTCCTCAGGTCCAGAAGGGGCTGGATGTCGGCCTCGGTCAGCGGGATCAGCGGCGGGCAGCCGTCGACGACGCAGCCGATGGCCGGGCCGTGGCTTTCGCCCCAGGTGGTGACGCGGAACAGGTGACCGAAGGTGTTGTGCGACATGGGCTTACGCTTAGGCCGCGATGCGCTCCGGCGTCCAGACCCGCGTGAAGCGAAGCAGCAGGTCTTCGGCGGCAGAAGGCAGATCGGCCGAGGCCTCCAGCTTGACGAACAGGTCGCCGGCGGGGCGCTGGCCGCGCGGGGGCAGGCCGAGGCCCTTGAGCCGCAGGCGCACCGGCTCGACCATGTCGGGGACCAGCCAGGACGAGCGCAGGCCGGCATGGGTCATGATCTCGATGCGACCGCCGTCGTCCATCATCCGCTGCGGCACGGCCCAGGTCATGAACAGGTCGCCGCCCAGAACGGACAGACCGTCGGCGGGGCGGATCAGAACGGGCAGCAGCAGATCGCTCGCGTCTGCGCCGCCGCGCTTCAGCCGGATCCTGTCGCCGGTGCGCACGCCGGGCGGGGCGTGGACCAGAAGGGTGCGGGCGCCGACGACCACGCGGATGCAGCCGCCGCTGATGGCCTGCATGGGCGTCAGGCTCAGAAG
>Ga0247819_10001952_pt1 | contig 10898 bp, 9 predicted proteins | sample 13C_Xylose_Day6_FD_193428 | JGI IMG/M metagenome (GOLD analysis project Ga0247819, IMG submission 193428) | Soil microbial communities from agricultural site in Penn Yan, New York, United States - 13C_Xylose_Day6 | ecosystem: Environmental > Terrestrial > Soil > Agricultural land | place: USA... | reverse complement strand
GGCAATCCCGGCATTGCGCGCGACGGAAATATTGGGTTCGTCGAACCTCACCCGCTTGATGGCCAGATCCGGCCGCAACCCCAGCGATGGCGAGTCGGCGACCAGGATCAGTTCGAACAGCGGATGAGTCTGGCGACTGAGTGCCGCAAGGCAGGCCTGCAGCTCGCGCGGACGCCCGCGCGAGACCACGATGACCGAGGCAGGAATCGGCGACGACCCGCCGGGCACAGTGCTCAGGCGATGCCCATGCGCTGCATCATCGCTTCCAGCTTTTCCACGTCCGAGGGGTTGTTCAGTTCCCAGAATTCACGCCCCCGTGCTTCGACCTCGACGCAGAGGATCTTGCGACCGCGCTCAAGGAAACGCAGCTGCTCCAGCCCTTCCAGCGCCTCCAGTCGGCCCTCGTCCCATGTCGGGTATTCGGCCAGCGCCTCGGGGCGATAGGCATAGACGCCGACATGGTGAAACACCGGCGTCGGATCGTTCGGCCCGAATTCAGCCGCGGCAAAGGGAATCACTTCCTTCGAGAAATAGAGCCCGCGCCGGTCATGGCCGAAAACCGCCGTGGTCCCGCCAACGCGACCCGCCACGCGATCCGCAATCAGCTCCGAACGCATCGCGCCCGAGCAGCGCAGCACCGGGGTCGCAACATCGGCACCGGGGTCTTCGCGCAAGCCGCGGACCAGTTCCTCGACGAACCACGAAGGCGTCAGCGGCGCATCGCCTTGCAGGTTCACGACGATGTCATGGGTCAGGCCCAGATTGGCGACGGCCTCGGCGCAGCGCTCGGTCCCGTTGCGCGCCTCGGGCGAGGTCATCGCGACCTCGGCTCCGAAACCTGCGGCATGGTCACGGATGCGGCTGTCATCGGTGGCGACGATCACGCGGTCGACGCCTTCGACGGCGCAGGCGGCCTCCCAGCTGCGACGGATCAGGGACAGACCTTCGCCGGTGGCACCGCGCAATTCGACAAGGGGCTTGCCCGGATAGCGCGTCGAGGCGTGGCGGGCAGGAATAACGATGACGACAGACATTGATCAGCCTTTGACCAGTAGCACGCCCGGGGCAAAGGCGATGAAGAAGGGATTTTCGAAGCCCGGCTTGCCATAAGCCAGCGCGCTGTGATCGTCAAAGCGCACGACCTCGCCGCCTGCACCGCGCAGGACCGCATCGCCCGCCGCCGTGTCCCATTCCATGGTCCGGCCAAGACGCGGATAGAGATCGGCCTCTCCGGTGGCGACCAGACAGAATTTCAGGGACGAGCCTGCCGAGGTCATGTCGCGCACGCTGTAGCGCGAAATATAGTCATCGGTCGCCGCGTCCCGATGCGATTTCGAGGCGACAACCATCAGACGGCGGTTGTCGGGCATCGAATTGACACCGATCGGGGCGACTTCTCCGGGCGTGTCGCCGAAAGGCCCCTTTTCCTCGACCGAACCGCCGCTGGCGACGGTGTAGAACAGCCGTTCCTTGGCCGGGGCATAGACCACGCCGAAGCGCGGCTTGCCATTCTCGACATAGGCGATGTTGACGGTGAAATCACCGCGGCGCTGGATAAATTCCTTGGTTCCATCCAGCGGGTCGACGATCAGGAACGTCGACAGAGTCTGGCCATGCGTGTCGGCCTGCTCCTCGGTCACCAGCGGGATATCCGGGAAGGCGGCGCGCAGCCCCGCCGAGATCAACGCATCCGCCGCCTCGTCCGCTTCAGTCACCGGAGACGAGTCGGATTTCGCGCGGACTTCGAAGTCCTCGGCATTGTAGATCCGCATGATCTCTTCGCCGGCCTTGATGGCCAGACGGCGCATTTCGGAAATCATTACATCGAATTGCATGGACTTTCCCTTTCGTCGCAACCACCCATCGGGCAGGGGCGATTGAATGCAGCTGTTCGGTTTCTTATGATGCCACCGAATGCGCAGGGCAAGCGCCCGCTCGCGCCAGTAAAGGAACCGGGCCTGATGTTCGTCCAGCGCCGCAGCCGCAACATGTTCGAAGCCGCGTTCACGACGCTGGCGCTAATCTATCATGTGACGGTCAACAATCTGCGCAAGACGCAGCGCAACGCCATGGTCGGGCTGGTCATGACCATCGTCCAGTCACTGCTGATGATCGTCGGATTCTACCTGATCTTTGCGGTGGTCGGGGTAAGGAGCTCTCCGATCCGAGGAGACTTCATCGTCTACATCATGACCGGGATCTTCATGTTCATCACCCATACCAGGTCCATTGGCGCGGTATCGGGGGCGGGCAATCCCACGAACCAGATGATGAAGCACGGTCCAATGAGCACGGCGGTGCTGATTTCCGCCGCGGCGCTGGCGGTGCTTTATCAGCAGACGATCTCGGCCATAGTTATCCTGTCGGCCTATCACTACATGATGCAGCCGGTGCATATCGAACAACCGCTTGCCTGTTACGCGATGCTGCTGCTGGCATGGTTATCGGGCTGCTGTATCGGGCTGATTTTCCTGTCTCTGCGCCCGTGGTGGCCGCAGGGGGCAACTGTGATGACCGGGTTTTACCAGCGGATCAACATGGTCTTCTCCGGCAAGATGTTCGTTGCGAACACCATGCCGACGTTTCTGTTGCATTCCTTCACTTGGAATCCACTGTTTCACATCATCGACCAGACGCGCGGCTTTGCCTTCATCAACTATTCGCCGCGCAACTCGTCGCTGAGCTACCCGATCTACTGCGTGATCGCGCTGCTGATGATCGGGCTGATGGCCGAATTCGTCACTCGTAAATCGGTTTCGGTCAGTACGATGGCGGGACGCTAGGGCGGCCCGCCTCAGGGCCAGATTCTCGCGCCCACTTAGCTTGCAGGCGGTTTCAGCCCTTCCTATATAGCCCCAAGAGTTTGGAGGGCTTCCCCTCCGGTCAATCCAGGGATCGGGCCGTGGGGGCCTTTTCAGGACCCAAAGCCCAGAATATCGCCGTAAGAAAGGTTATTGCATGTCTAAAGTCATCGGCATCGACCTCGGGACCACGAACAGCTGCGTCGCCATCATGGACGGCAGCCAGCCCAAGGTCATCGAGAATTCGGAAGGCGCGCGCACGACGCCTTCGATCGTCGGTTTCACCGATAGCGAACGCCTTGTCGGCCAGCCGGCCAAGCGCCAGGCGGTCACCAACCCATCGAACACCGTCTTCGCCGTCAAGCGCCTGATCGGCCGCCGGACCACCGACGCTGAAGTCGAGAAGGACAAGAAGCTTGTCCCCTACAACATCGTCGACGGCGGCAATGGCGACGCATGGGTCGAAGTCCGTGGCGAGAACTACTCGCCCAGCCAGGTTTCCGCCTTCATTCTGCAGAAGATGAAGGAAACCGCCGAATCCTATCTGGGTGAGCCGGTGACGCAGGCCGTCATCACGGTTCCCGCCTATTTCAACGACGCCCAGCGTCAGGCGACCAAGGATGCCGGCAAGATCGCGGGTCTTGAAGTCCTGCGCATCATCAACGAGCCGACCGCGGCTGCGTTGGCCTATGGTCTGGACAAGAAAGAATCGAAAACCATCGCGGTCTATGACCTTGGCGGTGGCACCTTCGACATCACCATTCTGGAAATCGACGACGGGTTGTTCGAAGTGAAATCGACCAACGGGGACACGTTCCTTGGCGGCGAAGACTTCGACATGCGCATCGTCAACTATCTGGCCGACGAGTTCAAAAAGGAACATGGCGTCGACCTGACCAAGGACAAGATGGCCCTGCAGCGCCTGAAAGAGGCGGCTGAAAAGGCCAAGATCGAACTGTCCTCGGCCAGCCAGACCGAGATCAACCAGCCGTTCATCTCGATGGACAAGAATACCGGCACGCCGCTGCACATGGTCATGAAACTGACCCGTGCCAAGTTGGAGAGCCTGGTTGCCGACCTGATCAAACGCACGATCAAGCCGGTTCAGGATGCGCTGAAGGATGCCGGCCTGTCGAAAGGCGACATTGACGAGATCGTTCTGGTCGGCGGCATGACCCGCATGCCCAAGGTGATCGAGACCGTCAGCGAATATTTCGGCAAAGAGCCCCACAAGGGCGTTAACCCGGATGAAGTCGTGGCGCTTGGCGCTGCCATTCAGGCCGGCGTTCTGCAAGGCGACGTCAAGGACGTGGTCCTGCTGGACGTGACGCCGCTGTCGCTGGGCATCGAGACGCTGGGTGGTGTTTTCACCCGTCTGATCGACCGCAACACCACGATCCCGACCAAGAAGTCGCAGATCTTCTCGACCGCCGAGGACAACCAGAACGCCGTCACCATCCGGGTCTTCCAGGGTGAGCGCGAAATGGCTGCGGACAACAAGATGCTGGGCCAGTTCAACCTTGAAGACATCCCGCCGGCACCGCGCGGCATGCCGCAGATCGAAGTCACTTTCGACATCGACGCGAACGGCATCGTCTCGGTTTCGGCCAAGGACAAGGGCACCGGCAAGCAGCAGAACATCACCATCCAAGCCTCGGGCGGTCTGTCCGACGAGGATATCGAACAGATGGTGAAGGACGCCGAGGCCAATGCCGAAGCCGACAAGAAGCGCAAGGAACTGGTCGAGGCCCGCAACCAGGCCGAAAGCCTGATCCACTCGACCAAGAAATCGCTGGAAGAGCATGGCGACAAGGTCGATGGCTCGACCGTCGAAGTGATTGAACTGGCCATCGGTGCGCTGGAAGATGCGCTGAAAACCGATGACGCCGGCAAGATCAAGGGCGGCATCCAGAACCTGATGGACGCTTCGATGAAGCTGGGCGAAGCCATCTACAAGGCCAGCCAGTCCGAAGGCGCTGACGCCGGTGAGCCCGAAGACGGCCCGCGCGGACGTGACGAAGATGACATTGTCGACGCCGATTTCGAAGATCTCGGCAACGACAAACGTAAGTAAGCGCATGTAAACGAACCGGCCGGCCCGCAGCATTCAAGGCGCGGGCCGGCTTTCTCTTGAAGGACCCCGGACGCGATCGACATGGCGAAACGTGACTATTACGAAGTGCTGGGTGTGACTCGGGGCGCCTCTGCCGACGAGATCAAAAAGGCCTATCGCACCAAGGCCAAAGAACTGCACCCCGACCGAAACAAGGACTGCAAGGTCTCTGAAGCCGCGTTCAAGGAAGCGAACGAGGCCTATGAGTGCCTGAAGGACGACCAGAAGAAAGCGGCCTATGACCGCTTTGGCCATGCCGCCTTTGAAAATGGCGGCGGCGGCTTTGGCCGTGGCGGCAATGGACATGGTGATTTCGGCTCGGCCTTTGCCGATGTCTTCGAAGACCTGTTCGGCGACATGATGGGCCGGCGCGGCGGTGGCGGCAATGGCCGTTCGCGCGCCAGCCGAGGTCAGGACCTGCGCTACAACCTGCGCGTCTCACTGGAGGAGGCCTTCACCGGCACGCAAAAGGCGATCTCGGTCCCCGGTTCGGTCGCATGCGGCGGCTGCAACGGCACCGGCGCCGAAGGCTCGGTCGAACCCGCGACCTGCCCGACCTGCTCGGGCATGGGCAAGGTCCGCGCCAGTCAGGGCTTCTTTACCGTCGAGCGCACCTGCCCGACCTGCAACGGTCAGGGCCAGATCGTCAAGAATCCCTGCAAGCAATGTCAGGGTGCCGGACGGATCGAGAAGGAACGCCAGCTTTCCGTCAACATCCCCGCCGGGGTCGAGACCGGAACCCGCATCCGTCTTGCCAGCGAGGGCGAGGCCGGGATGCGCGGCGGCCCCTCGGGCGATCTTTATATCTTCATCGAGGTGCAGGAGCATCCGATCTTCATCCGCGACGGCCGGATGCTGGCCTGTCAGGTGCCGGTCAGCATGATCTCGGCCGCGCTTGGCGGTGAGATCGAGGTTCCGACCATCGACGGTGGACGCTCGCGGGTGAAGATCCCGCCGGGAACGCAATCGGGCAAGCAGTTGCGCCTGCGCGGCAAGGGCATGCCTCCGCTGCGCCACGGCCCCGGCATGAATGGCGAAGCGGGCGACATGCTGATCGAGCTGTCGGTCGAAACCCCGGTGAACCTGACCGCGCGCCAGCGTGACCTGCTGCGCGAATTCGAGGCGATCCAGGCCGACAACAGTCCCCAAACCCAAGGCTTCTTTCACAAGATCAAGGGCTTCTGGGACGAGATGAAGGGCTGACGCCCCAAACGGGCCGGATTAACGGCCCGTTTACCACGCCTGTGGCAGCATTCGGGCATGGACCCGAATCGCTCATTCAACGAAGCCCCATTGCCGCTTTTCGCACCGGTCGCCTCCCCCGCGGCCGGTCCAGCACCCGCCAGCGACGAAGTGACGCAGGCGGCGCTGCTATCCGGGCGACTACCCAGCTACATCTCCGACCATCGCAAGCGTCTGCGCGACCGTTTCATGCAGGGCGGGGCCGAGGCCATGCCCGATTACGAGTTACTGGAACTGGTGCTGTTCCGGGCGATTCCGCGTCAGGATGTGAAACCCCTCGCTCGGCAACTGATCGACACCTTCGGGGACTTCAACCGGGTGCTTTCAGCCTCGGTGCCCCGGCTCAAGGCCATTCCCGGGGTCGGTGATTCCGTCATTCAGGAACTGAAGATCGTCGAGGCGGCGGCCCAGCGTCTGGCGCGCTCGCGCGTCATGCACCGCCCGGTGCTGACCAGTTGGGACGCGTTGCTGGATTACTGCCACACCGCCATGGCGCATGGCGAGATCGAGCAATTCCGCGTGCTTTACCTTGATCGCAAGAACGTGCTGATCGCCGATGAGGAACAGGCCCGCGGCACCGTTGACCATGTCCCCGTCTACCCGCGAGAGATCATGCGCCGGGCATTGGAACTGACCGCCAGCGCCTTGATCCTGGTCCACAACCACCCTTCCGGTGATCCGACGCCCTCGCAGGCCGACATCACCATGACCACCCGCATCTGCGCCGCGGCCGAGGTCATGGGCATTACCGTCCATGACCACCTGATCATCGGCAAGTCGCGCGAACTCAGCTTTCGTGCCGAAGGGCTGCTGTGACCCATCCGCAGTGATCGCACCGCGTGGAACCCGAAACCAAAATCCCACACCTGCGCGGGGTTGCGACCTGCTGCCCTACCCCCCGCGCTAGACTGACAGAAATTTGACCGCTACACATTCGCCAGGGAGGGGGAAGTGCACATCACGGCCCCACTCTGTCGTATCGGCCCCTCACCGGGGCAAGAATGGAGATCAGACCCGTGTCCCACGCAGACGACCACGCAGGAGACAGCGGTGCCACCCGGAGGGATTTCCTCTATTTCGCGACCGCCGGTGCCGGCGCCGTCGCGGCCGGCGCTGCCGCCTGGACCCTTGTCAACCAGATGAACCCTTCGGCCGACGTTCAGGCGCTCGCCTCGATCCAGGTCGATGTCAGCGGCGTCGAGACCGGCACCCAGCTGACCGTCAAATGGCTGGGCAAGCCCGTGTTCATCCGCCGCCGGACCGAGGACGAGATACAGAAGGGCCGCGAGGTCGAGCTGAACCAGCTGATCGACCAAAGCGCCGAGAACGCCAACAAGCCGGACGAACCCGCGCTTGACCAGAACCGCACCCTCGACGAGGCGGGCGAATGGCTGGTCATGCTGGGGGTCTGCACCCATCTGGGCTGCGTCCCGATCGGCGATGGCGCGGGCGATTTCGGCGGGTGGTTCTGCCCCTGCCACGGCTCGCATTACGATACGGCGGGACGAATCCGCAAAGGCCCGGCACCGCAGAACCTGCATATCCCGGTCTCTGCCTTCGTCAACGAAACCACCATCCAGTTGGGCTGAGGAGGCGCATATGGCCGGAATTCCCCACGACCATTACGAGCCGAAATCGGAACCCGAGCGCTGGCTTCACCGCCGCCTTCCCGTGATCGGCCTGCTTTACGACACGATCATGATCCCCACCCCCAAGAACCTGAACTGGTGGTGGATCTGGGGCATCGTGCTGGCCTTCTGCCTTGTGATGCAGATCGCGACCGGCGTGGTGCTGGTGATGCATTACACGCCGCATGTCGACATGGCCTTCGCCTCGGTCGAACACATCATGCGCGACGTGAACGGCGGCCATATGCTGCGCTATCTGCATGCAAACGGCGCGTCGCTGTTCTTCTTTGCCGTATATATCCACATCTTCCGCGGTCTTTACTACGGCTCGTACAAGGCCCCGCGCGAGGTGACCTGGATCGTCGGCATGCTGATCTATCTGATGATGATGGGCACCGCCTTCATGGGCTATGTGCTGCCCTGGGGTCAGATGTCCTTCTGGGGCGCGACCGTGATCACCGGTCTGTTCGGCGCGATTCCGGGCATTGGCCAGTCGATCCAGACCTGGCTGCTGGGCGGACCTGCGGTCGATAACGCCACGCTCAACCGCTTCTTCTCGCTGCATTATCTGCTGCCCTTCGTGATCGCGGCGCTGGTCGTGGTCCATATCTGGGCCTTCCACACCACCGGCAACAACAACCCCTCGGGCGTTGAAGTACGCCGGACCTCGAAGGAAGAAGCCAAGAAGGACACCCTGCCCTTCTGGCCCTATTTCGTGATCAAGGATTTCGTCGGCCTGGCGATCGTGCTGGTGATCTTCTTTGCGGTGGTCGGCTTCATGCCGAACTACCTAGGCCACCCCGACAACTATACCGAGGCGAACCCGCTGGCCACGCCCGCCCATATCGTGCCGGAATGGTATTTCCTGCCCTTCTACGCGATCCTGCGCGCCTTCACCGCCGATGTCTGGGTGGTGATGCTGGTGAACTGGCTGTCCTTCGGCATCATCGACGCCAAGTTCTTCGGTGTTCTGGCGATGTTCGGCGCGATCCTGGTCATGGCGCTGGTGCCGTGGCTGGACACCTCTCGTGTGCGCTCGGGCCGGTTCCGCCCGCTGTTCAAATGGTGGTTCTGGATCCTCGCCGTCGATTTCGTCGTGCTGATGTGGGTGGGCGCCATGCCGGCCGAGGGGATCTATCCCTATATCGCGCTGGCGGGTGCGGCCTATTGGTTCGCCTATTTCCTCGTGATCCTTCCGCTGCTCGGCATCATCGAGAAGCCTGACCCGATGCCCTCGACCATCGAGGAAGACTTCGACGCCCATTACGGCGCCAAAACCCATCCTGCCGAGTAAGGAGAGGCACCAATGACCCTGAGAAATACGACGCTCACGGCCGTTGCGGCGCTGACCGTTGCCCTGACCGGGGCTGCGGTCGCGCAGGACGCCTCGACAGCGCCCGGCACGACGGCCCCGGCAGGTTCCAGCTATCACAGCGGCACAACCACCCCCGCCCCGGCTACGGCACCTGCCGCGACCGAGGCACCCGCAGTTGCGGCAACTCCGGCTCCGGTCGAAGCGCCCGCGGCCGAACCGGCCCCGGCTCCGGCAGCAACCCCCGAAGCCGCACCCGCTGCGGCTCCGGCGGAGGCAACGGCAGAAGCTGCGGCCCCGGCCGAGCCTGCAGCTGATGCTGCGGCTACCGCCGAGCCAACCGCTCCGGCCGAGGCACCGGTTGTTCCGGCTGCAGCGACGCCGACCGAGGCACCGGCAGCAGCAGAACAGCCCGCAACTGACGCTCCGGCTGCGGAACCCGAGGCCGCCCCTGCGGCTGCCGAAGCACCCGCCGCCGCCGCGACCGAGGCACCTGCTGCGGAACATGCCGCCGCCGAGGGCGGTCATGCCGAGGCCGCCGAGGACACCCACGCCGCCCCGCATATCGAGGATATCTCGTTCAGCTTCGAGGGGCCCTTCGGCAGCTTCGACCAGCATCAATTGCAGCGTGGCTTGCAGGTCTATACCGAGGTCTGCTCGGCCTGCCACGGGCTGCGTTATGTCCCCCTGCGTACGCTGGGCGACAGTGGCGGCCCCGGCCTGCCCGAAGATCAGGTCCGCGCCTATGCGGCCAATCTGGACATCACCGACGCCGAAACCGGCGAGGATCGCCCCCGTACGCCCACCGACCATTTCCCGACCGTTTCGGGCGAAGGCATGGGTCCGGACCTGTCGCTGATGGCCAAGGCCCGTGCGGGCTTCCATGGCCCTTACGGCACCGGCATCTCGCAACTGTTCCGGGGCATCGGCGGGCCGGAATACATCCACGCCATCCTGACCGGCTATGACGGTGAAACCAAGGAAGAGGCGGGCAGCACCTTCTATCACAACGCGGCTTTCTCGACCCGTTGGATCAAGATGCCGCAGCCGCTGACCGAAGGTCAGGTCACCTATGAGGACGGGACCGAGGCAAGCGTGGACCAGATGGCCCGCGACGTCGCGGCCTTCCTGATGTGGACGGCCGAGCCGAAGATGATGGACCGCAAGCAGGTCGGCATGGTCTCGGTGCTGTTCCTGATCCTGCTGGCCTCGCTGCTGTATCTGACCAACAAGAAGCTGTGGGCACCGATCAAGAACGGCCGCAAGCCCGAGTGATCGAAGCTTCATCGTGACACCGGAACGCGCCCTTCGGGGCGCGTTCTTCATTCCGGGCGCTGGACAAATCCGGGTATCGCCGTTCAGATACCGACCCAGCGGCTCAAGGATGCGGTGATGACGATCTATAACCTCGGCTCGATCAATATCGATCATGTCTATCGGCTGGCGAGCCTGCCCCGCTCGGGCGAGACCATCCATTCCCGCGACCTGTCGCATGGGCTGGGCGGCAAGGGCGCGAACCAGTCGGTCGCCGCAGCACGCGCGGGGGCAAGGGTCGTGCATCTGGGCGCGATGGGCACGGCCGACGATTGGGTTCTGGACCGTCTGGCCCAAGCCGGGGTCGAAACCGACCACATCGCGCGCCTGCCCCATCAGGTCACCGGCCATGCGATCATCCTTGTCGAGACCGGCGGCGAGAACTCGATCATCCTGCATGGCGGCGCGAACCAGTCGCTGCCCGATGAAACCTTGGTCCGTCACCTGACCGGCATCGGGCCGGGCGACATCCTGCTGATGCAGAATGA
>Ga0247819_10001951_pt1 | contig 10902 bp, 9 predicted proteins | sample 13C_Xylose_Day6_FD_193428 | JGI IMG/M metagenome (GOLD analysis project Ga0247819, IMG submission 193428) | Soil microbial communities from agricultural site in Penn Yan, New York, United States - 13C_Xylose_Day6 | ecosystem: Environmental > Terrestrial > Soil > Agricultural land | place: USA... | reverse complement strand
CAGACCGCGTTCGACACGCTGTGCTTCCACACGAAGGACAAGACGCAGGAGCTGCAGGCGCGGGCCGTGGCGCAGGGCGCCAACCTGCGCCAGGCGTGGGGCGAGTACACCTGCATCTCGCTGGACGAGACCACCACGCGCACCGAGATCGAGCTGCTGTGGAAGGTGTTCGCGAAGGACGGCGAGGCGCTGCCTTCCGTGGCCGACTACGAGAAGGGCATCGAGCCGCTGATCCCGCGGGAACTGCGCCGCACCAGCGAGTTCCTCCAGCACCCGGTGTTCAACACGCACCACAGCGAGACCGGCATGCTGCGCTACATCCGCAGCCTCTCGGACAAGGACCTGGCGCTGGACCGCACCATGATCCCGCTGGGCAGCTGCACCATGAAGCTGAACGCCACCAGCGAGATGATCCCCATCACCTGGCCGGAGTTCGCGCACGTGCATCCGTTCGCGCCGGCCGACCAGCTGCGCGGCTACGCCGAGCTCGATCGCCAGCTGCGTGAGTGGCTGTGCCAGGCCACCGGCTACGCGGGCATCAGCCTGCAGCCCAACGCCGGCTCGCAGGGCGAGTACGCGGGCCTGCTGGCGATCAAGGGCTGGCATGAGAGCCGCGGGGATGGCCACCGCAATGTCTGCCTGATTCCCTCGTCGGCGCACGGCACCAACCCGGCCAGCGCGCAGATGGTGGGCATGCAGGTGGTCGTCACCGCCTGCGACGCCAACGGCAACGTGGACCTGGCCGACCTGCGCGCCAAGTGCGAGCAGCACAAGGACAAGCTCGCCTGCATCATGATCACCTACCCGAGCACGCACGGCGTGTTCGAGACGCAGGTCAAGGAGCTGTGCGAGATGGTCCACTCGTTCGGCGGCCGCGTGTACGTGGACGGCGCGAACATGAACGCGCTGGTCGGCGTGGCGGCGCCGGGCGAGTTCGGCGGCGACGTCAGCCACCTGAACCTGCACAAGACCTTCTGCATCCCGCACGGCGGCGGCGGCCCCGGCGTCGGGCCGGTGTGCGTGGTCGAGGACCTCGTGCCCTTCCTGCCGGGCCACGAAGCCGGCGGCCTGAAGGAGCGCGCGGTCGGCGCCGTCTCGGCCGCGCCTCTGGGCAACGCGGCCGTGCTGCCGATCAGCTGGATGTACTGCCGGATGATGGGTGCCGAGGGCCTGCGCCAGGCCACCGAAGTCGCGATCCTGTCGGCCAACTACATCAGCGTGCGGCTGAAGGACCACTACCCGACGCTGTACGCCAGCCCCAACGGCCACGTGGCGCACGAGTGCATCCTGGACCTGCGTCCGCTCAAGGACACCAGCGGCGTCACCGCCGAGGACGTGGCCAAGCGACTGATCGACTACGGCTTCCACGCGCCCACGCTGAGCTTCCCGGTGGCGGGCACGCTGATGGTCGAGCCGACCGAGAGCGAGACGCTGGACGAGCTCGACCGCTTCATCGACGCCATGATCGCCATCCGCGAGGAGATCCGCCGCATCGAGCGCGGCGAATGGCCGCAGGACGACAACCCGCTCAAGCACGCGCCGCACACGGCCTCCTCGCTGCTCAGGGGTGAGTGGACGCATGCCTACCCGCGCGAAGCCGGGGCCGCGGTGCTGGATGAGCGCCGGCATGCGAAGTACTGGCCGCCGGTCGGGCGGGTGGACAACGTGTACGGGGATCGGAATCTGTTCTGCGCCTGCGTGCCGATGTCGGCGTACGAGTAAGCCGCCTTGCTCCCTCCCCCTCCGGGGGGAGAAGAACCGCGCCTCTTGAAAACTTCGCCCCCTGCTCCTAGATCGTCCTCGCGCGGCCCCCGCCGCGCGATCACCTGAGACACCAAGGAGAGCAGCGATGTTGCACGCATCATTCCGACCTGCCACGGACGTCTTCGGGGAGCTCAACCGCTTGCAGAGCGTCCTCGACCAGGTCTTCCGTCCGCAGGAGCGGTCCAGCATCCGGGCCCTGGCCGGCTCGGCCTTTCCCGTCATCAACGTCGGCGCCACGCCCGACGCCGTGGAGATCATGGCGCTCGCGCCCGGGCTCGACCCGGCCAGCCTGCAGGTCACGGCCGACCGCGGCCTGCTGATCCTCGCGGGCGAGCGCCCGGCCGCATCGCCCGGGCGCCGCGAAGGCGTGAGCGTCTATGCGCAGGAACGCTTCACCGGGAGCTTCCGCCGCGTGGTCAGCCTGCCCGAGGACGCCGACCCGGCGCGCATCGAGGCCAGCTACCGCGACGGCATCCTGCGCGTCACCGTCGCGCGGCGCGAGTCGGCCAAGCCGCGCCGCATCGAAGTCCAGTGAGCGGGAGGAACACCATGAGCACCGAACTGAAGCAGCAGACCGCCGGCAAGGTCGCCGCGGCGCCCCACGTCATCCCGCCGGTGGACGTGTTCGAGGACGAGTCCGGCATCACGCTCCTGGCCGACCTGCCAGGCGTCAGCCGCGAGCGCCTGGGCGTGCGGGTGGACGGCGACAGCCTGCTGATCGAAGGCACGGTCGAGGTCGCCGGCCCGAAGGACATGGACATCGTCTACGGCGAGGCGCAGGTGCCCGCGTACCGGCGCGAGTTCACGCTCAGCCGTGAACTGGACGCCTCGCGCATCGAGGCCCAGCTCAAGGACGGGGTGCTGCGCCTGACCATTCCCAAGGCGGAAGAAGCGCGGCCGCGCCGCATCGAAGTGCGAGTGGGCTGACGCGCGCACGCGGCGGATCCTGCGGCCGCGCCAGGGGCCATCCCGGATAATTCCGCGACCCCGAGAGAGCGACATGCAGGATCCCGCCATCCTCGTGGTGGACGACAACCCGGACCACCTCGAACTCACCGTCATGGCCCTGGCCGAAGGCTGCGGGCAGAAGCACATAGGCACCGCCTCCGACGGTGCCGAGGCCCTGGACTACCTGTTCGGCCGCGGCGCCCATGCGGGCCGCGACACCAGCCGCCAGCCGCGGCTGGTGGTGCTCGACCTGAAGCTGGTGCGCCTGCACGGCCTGGAGGTCCTGCGCACGCTGCGCGCCGATCCGCGCACCGCCGCCGTGCCGATCCTGGTGCACTCCTCCTCCACCGAGAAGGGCGACATCGCCGCCTGCTACGCCGCGGGCGCCAACGCCTACGTAGGCAAGGCCACCGACTACGAGGAACTGCGCCGCCGCATGCGGCACGCGTGCGAGTTCTGGGTGACGGTCAACGAGCCCTGCCAGCAGCGGCCGTTCTGAGGCTCAGGGAAAGTCGACGCTGATCCCCGCCGCGAGGTGGAAGGTGCGCAGCGGCGTCTCCGCCCGGCCGCCGGCGATATCGACCTCGTCTGGATTCCAGCGAACGCCAGACAACGTACAACAAAGGCCGACTGGAGTGTGACGATGAGAAGGCCCGTCGCGCTGCGCTTCGTGCTGGCTCTTGCCTTCTCATCGGGTTCATCCCGTTCTCCACACCGAAGGCGCACGCGCAGCTGCGGGTCATCGACCAGCTCGACGAGCGCGAGGACGCAGCGTCTTCATCGGGCTGCGTCATCGGTTCTGATATCCGCTCAGGTCGCGCCCACGCTGCCCGTGACCGGCAGCACGATGCCCGTGATGTAGCTCGCGCAGGCGGGCGAGGCCAGGAACACGTAGGCCGGCGACAGTTCCTCCGGCTGCGCCGGCCGCTTCATGTCGCTGGACTTGCCGAACTCCGCGACCTTCTCGGCCGTCTGGTCCGCCGGGTTGAGCGGGGTCCACACCGGACCCGGCGCCACGCAGTTCACGCGGATGCCCTTGTCCAGCAGGCTGGACGCCAGCGACATCGTGAACGCATGGATCGCGCCCTTGGTGGCCGAGTAGTCCAGCAGGTTGCCGCTGCCGCGCAGGGCCACCACCGAGCCGGTGTTGATGATCGAAGCGCCCGGCTTCAGGTGCTGCAGCGCGGCGCGGGCCATGTAGAAGTAGCCGAAGATGTTGGTCTTCATCGTCTCTTCCAGGCGCTCGTCGCTGATGTCTGCCAGGGAGTTCGCGTGCTCCTGGAAGGCGGCGTTGTTGACCAGGATGTCGAGCCGGTCGAACTCCGCGACGGTCTTCTCGACCGCCTCCTTGCAGAACTTAGAGTCCTTCACATCGCCCGGGATCAGCAGGCACTGGCGGCCTTCCTTCTCGACCCAGCGCTTCGTCTCTTCCGCATCCTCGTGCGAGCTGAGGTACACGATGGCGACGTCGGCGCCTTCGCGCGCATACAGCACGGCCACCGAGCGGCCGATGCCGGAGTCGCCGCCGGTGATCAGGGCCACCATGCCCTTGAGCTTGCCGCTGCCCCGGTAGTCGGGCGCGAAGAAGCGCGGCTTGAGGTCCATGTCGGCTTCCAGGCCGGGCTTCTCCAGATGCTGGGCCGGCAGGTCCTCGGGCTGGGGGCGGCCGGTCGGCGGCGACTTGGAGGGCTCCTTGGGGCCGATGCCCATTTCCTTGGCCTTGGCCTTGGCGGCGTCCTTGCGGTCCTGTTCGCGCTGGATGTCGCGCTGCTTCTCGGCGGCCGCCTCGTTGCCGCGCGCGCTGGGCTTGTTCTCCATCGTGGGGGCTCCTGTGCAAACCCCCACTATCGCGAGCACGGCCGCGCGGGGCTGTAGAACGTCGCGGTCCGCCAGCGTGGGAGCGAACCTACAGGCCGGCGGCCTGCTTGGCGCGCAGCTTGGCCGCGATGTACTCGCCGTGCGTGACGTGCAGCAGGCCTGCGATACGCGAGATGACGTGGTTCTCGTGCGCGTCGACCGCGCCGTCGGCGTACGCCACCTGCCACATCGTTTCCACCACCGCCACCTTCGCCGGCTGGTCCAGCTCCGAGTTCAGCTGCGAGGTGAACTGGTGGAAGTCGGAGGCGCTGCGCGAGGCCTCGTCGGCCAGCACGATCAGCTCGTGCAGTTCGCGCTCGCCCAGCGGGAAGCGCTTGCGCATGGCGGCCATGACCACGTCGCGCTCGGCATCGGTGACCTGCGGGTCGGCCCGCATCACTTCGACCAGCAGCACCGCGCACGCCAGGCGCAGCGAGTCCGCGCCGGTGGCGGGAGCGCCGCGGAAAGGCTCGCCCTTGAGGGCCGAGAAGACGTCGCGCAGGGACTGGAACATGGATGGCGGACCGCCTCAACGGCTCGAAAGTTCCTGCAGGCGCGCGGGATCGACCGGCTTGGTCCAGTGGTGGTCGAAACCGGCCTGCAGCGCCTGCTCCTTGTCCTGCTGCTGGCCCCAGCCGGTGAGCGCGATCAGGATGGGCTGGCGCACGCCTTCCAGCTTGCGGATGCGGCGCGCCACCTCGTAGCCGCTGATGTCCGGCAGGCCGATGTCCAGCAGCACCACGTCGGGCCGGAACTCCGCGGCCTGCGCCACCGCCGAGCGGCCGTCGTGCACGACGATGACATCGTTGCCCGACATGCGCAGCAGCTCGGCCACCGTCTCGGCGGCATCCTCGTTGTCGTCCACCACCAGCAGGCGGCGGTGGTGAGCCACGGGCGCGGGCGAGCCCGGCTCGCGTGGCGTGCTCTCGGGCGCGGCGGCCACCTCGCGGCGATGCCGCGGCAGCCGCACGATGAACTCGCTGCCCTGGTCCAGCCCCGGACTGGTCGCCTCGACGCGGCCGCCATGCAACCGCACCAGGCCGTCGACGAGCGAGAGGCCGATGCCCAGCCCGCCGTGGCGGCCCTCGCCGGGGTGCGGCGCCTGGGTGAACAGGCCGAACACCTTGCCCAGCATCTCGGGCGCGATGCCGCTGCCGTTGTCCTTGACGCGCACCACCAGCTCGTCGGGCCGGGCCTCGACCACCACGTCGATGCGGCCGCCGCGGCGCGTGTACTTGGCCGCGTTGTTCAGGAGGTTGGTGAACACCTGCGCCAGCCGCGCCGGGTCGGCCACGAGATCGGTGGACTCGTCCGGGAACGCGATCGACAGCTTGTGGTGCGCCGCCTCGATGTGCGGCCGGCTGATCTCCACCGCCGTGCCGATCACGTGGACCAGGTTGGTGGGCTCCTTCTTCAGCTCGATCTTGCCGGTGCTGATGCGCGAGACGTCCAGCAGGTCGTCGACCAGGCGTGACAGCTGCCCGACCTGCCGCTCGATGATGCCGCCCACCTGCTCGATGCGCTGCGGGTCGCCCTTGGCCCTCTTGATGATGGAGAGGCCGTTCCAGATCGGCGCCAGCGGATTGCGCAGTTCGTGCGCCAGCGTGGCGAGGAACACGTCCTTGGCGCGGTCGGATTCGCGCAGCTGCTCCACCAGCTGCGCGTTGTCGATCGCCACCGCCGCGCGGCGCGCCAGGTCCTCGGCCAGCGCCAGGTCCTCCGCGCCGTAGCGGCGGCGCGATTCGGTGGTGATGAAGGTGACCACGCCGAGGGTGCGGCCGCGCGCGTTGAGCGGCGCACCGATGTACGAATGCAGGCCCAGCGTGCGCAGGATGGCGAGCAGCTCCGGGTCGGTGACGGTGGCCTGCAGTTCCTCGTCGGTGACCTCGCGGACCATGTAGCCCTTGCCGCTGCGCAGCACGCCCCAGGTGCCGCGCGTGCTGGTGGCGTCGGGCGGGTAGCGGCGGTGCAGCTCGTGCAGCTTCTGCACCTTGGTGGGGTCGACGTGGGCCGCGGCCACCCGGTGCAGCCCGCCGTCCTGCAGCAGGTCGATGGCGCACCAGTCGGCGAAGCGCGGCACCGCCAGCTGGGCGATGCGGTCCAGCGTGCCGCGCAGGTCGTTGATGCCGGCCAGCTCGGCGCTGGCCTCGGCCAGGAACTTCAGGTCCTGCTCGCGATGCCGGCGCCGCGTGATGTCCAGGCAGACGCCCGCCATCGACACCGGCTGCCCCGTTTCGTCGCGCCGCACGCGCGCGCGGGCTTCCAGCCAGCGCACGCCGCCGTCGGGCCAGACCACGCGGTACTCGATGCGGTGCCAGCCGGTGCGCTCTATCGATTCGGTGATGGCCGCGCGCAGCCGCTCGCGGTCGCGCGGGTCGACCACCTCGTAGTAGTTCTGGCCGTGCAGCGGCTCCGCGCCCTCGGGCAGGCCGTGCAGCCGGTCCATGCCCGGCCACCAGGTGCTCTGCCCGGTCGGCAGGTCGATCTGCCAGATGCCCATGCCGCCGGATTCGAGCGCCAGCTGCAGGCGCTCCTCGGTCTGCCGCAGGGTTTCGGCCAACTGGGAGAGGTCGGGCGGCGTGACGGGTGTGTCGTGCATGTCGCAGGCAGGTGCTGCACAGGGTAGCGGGAACTGCTCGGCCATTGGGATCAGTGCAACTCGTCCCCTGCGCCGGCGCTGGCAACGGCATGCACATCCGCTGCGCGGCCTTGCGCCGTGCGGACGAGCCAGCAGCCGCGGCTCAGGCGGGGTCCTGCCCCGCCGTAACAAGTGCCGGGTCGCGCCGCGCCGCGGCGCGTTCGAGCCGGTCGGTGCGCCACGCGCAGGCCGTGCCGGCCAACGCGAGCAGGGCGGCGACGCCGTACATCACCTCGAAGCCGAAGCGCGACACGACCGCGCCGCCCGCCACCACGCCGATGGTGCCGCCGAAGCCGTAGCCGATGACGGTGAAGAGGGCCTGGCCGCGTCCCCGCAGGCGGCCGGGGAAATGCTGGGTCACCATCGCGATGCAGGCCGTGTGGTGGGTGGCGAAGCCCAGCGCGTGGAGCAGCTGGGCGATGAAGAGCGCCGGCAGCCAGTCGGCCGCGCCGCCGGTGAGCACCATGCGGATGACGGTGGCGGCGCCGCACACCCAGAGCCAGCGCGTCATGGTCATCGCGCGCAGCAGCCGGCCCTGCGAGAAGAACCAGGCGATCTCCACCAGCACCGACACCGCCCACAGGAGGCCGATCATGGCCTTGCTGTAGCCGCGCGCATCCAGGTAGAGCGAGAGAAAGCCGTAGATGGCGAAGTGCGCCATCACGTGGAACAGCAGCGAGGCGAAGAACCAGCGCACCACCGGTTGGCGCAGCACGGGAGCGATGGGCTCGCGCCGCGCGTGCGTCGGATGCGGCTTCTCGCGCACGTCGGGCAGCCACCAGGTGCAGGCCAGCACGCCGGCGAGCGTCACCGCGGCCCAGCCCGGGAAGTGGCCCATGCCGAACTGCTCGAACCAGGCGCCGGCCGAGAACACGGTGACCATGAAGCCGACCGAGCCCCACAGCCGCACGCGGCCGTAGCGGCCCCAGTCGCCCGCCACCAGGTGCGCCATCGCCGCTTCGGTGAGCGACATCATCGAGCTGGTGTGCGTGAACAGCACCAGCAGCACCAGGCCGATCCACCACGGCCCGCCGGCGACCCACAGGCCCGCGGAAGCGATCAGGGCCACCGTGGCGCTGAAGCGCAGCAGCCGCACCCGTTCGCCGCTGTGGTCCGACAGCGCGCCCCAGGCATAGGGCGCGAACACGCGGGTGAACGACTGAACCGAGGCGAGGAGGCTGATCACCACGATCGGCAGGCCCAGGTGCTTGAGCCACAGAGGCAGGTAGGGATTGAAGAAGCCGATGTGGGCGAAGTAGGTCGCCGACAGCGCGGCGAACGGCGCCAGCTGGCGCCGCGACGGCGCCTCCTGCGAAGCCATGACGCTCAGAGGAAGGAGGCCGCGATCGGCTCGAGCGGCGACTCGACGTCCGCGTTCTGCGCGCGGTGGCGCAGCACGTGGTCGATCACGACCAGCGCCAGCATCGCCTCGGCGATGGGCGTGGCGCGGATGCCCACGCAGGGATCGTGGCGCCCCTTGGTCACGACCTGGGTCGGCTGGCCTTGCAGGTCGATGGTGTCGCGCGGGCTGATGATGGAGCTGGTGGGCTTGATCGCGATCGAGACGTCCAGGTCCTGGCCGGTGCTGATGCCGCCCAGCACGCCGCCCGCGTTGTTGCTGGCGAAGCCTTGCGGCGTGAGCGAATCGCCGTGCGTCGTGCCGCGCTGGGCGACGCTGGCGAAGCCGGCGCCGATCTCCACGCCCTTCACCGCGTTGATGCCCATCATGGCCCAGGCGATGTCGGCGTCGAGCTTGTCGAACAGCGGCTCGCCCAAACCGGCGGGCATGTTGCTGGCGGTGACGCGAACGCGTGCGCCGCAGGAGTCGCCGGCCTTGCGCAGCGCGTCCATGTAGGCCTCGAGGCGCGAGACGTCGGCCACCGGCGCGAAGAACGGGTTGTTCGGCACGTGGTCCCACGACTCGAACGGGATCTCGACCTCGCCGATCTGCTGCATGCAGCCACGGAACACGATGCCGTGCCGGCGCGCCAGCCATTTCTTGGCCACGGCGCCGGCCGCCACCATGGGCGCGGTGAGCCGGGCGGACGAGCGCCCGCCGCCGCGCGGGTCGCGTAGGCCGTATTTCTGCAGGTAGGTGTAGTCGGCGTGGCCAGGGCGGAAGGTGCGCGAGACCTCGCTGTAGTCCTTGCTGCGCTGGTCCATGTTGCGGATCAGCAGGCAGATGGGCGTGCCCGTGGTGCGGCCCTCGTACACGCCGGACAGGATCTCGACCTTGTCTTCTTCCTGGCGCTGGGTGACGTGGCGGCTGGTGCCGGGACGGCGGCGGTCCAGGTCGGGCTGGATGTCGGCTTCCGAGAGCTCCAGGCCGGGCGGGCAACCGTCGATCACGCAACCGATGGCCGGCCCGTGCGACTCACCGAAGTTGGTGACTGCGAAAAGGCTGCCGAAGGTGTTGCCGCTCATGGGCGGCGATTATCCCAGAGGGACCGGGACCCGGCGCCTACAGCTGAGCCGTCGGCTGCACGTCTTCGCCGCTCGGCCAGTCGCGGATGTAGGCCTTGAGCATGCGGTTCTCGAAGTTCTGGCTGTCCACCACCGCCCGGGCGACGTCGTAGAAGCTGATCACGCCCATCAGCATGCGCTTGTCCATCACCGGCATGTAGCGCGCGTGACGGTCCAGCATCATGCGGCGCACCTCGTCGAGCTCGGTCTCGGAGGTGCAGGTGAGCGGGTGGTCGTCCATCGCGGAGCGCACGAGGCGGGTGCCCACGGCGCCGCCGTTGCCGACGATGGTCTGGATGACCTCGCGGAAGGTGAGCATGCCCACCAGGTCGCCGTGCTCCATCACCACCAGCGAGCCGATGTCCTTCTCGGCCATGCACTCGATCGCGCGCGCCAGCGGTTCGTCGGGCGGCACGGTGTAGAGCGTGTTGCCCTTGACTCGCAGGATGTCGCTGACTTTCATGGCTGTCTCCTCGGACTCAAGTGCGGTGGGGGTGCGGATGAATATAGCCCACAATGCCAAGCGCACACAAACGAGACAAGGGACGAGGAAGGAGACTCCCATGCCCGGTTATTCCGATCCCGGCTTCGACACGCTGGCCCTGCATGCCGGCGCGGCGCCCGACCCCGCCACAGGCGCGCGGGCCGTGCCGATCCACCTGACGACTTCGTTCGTCTTCGAGTCCAGCGACCACGCGGCGGCCCTCTTCAACCTCGAGCGTTCCGGCCACGTCTATTCCCGCATCAGCAACCCGACCAATGCCGTGCTCGAGCAGCGGGTGGCGGCGCTGGAAGGCGGCGTGGGGGCGATCGCCACCGCCAGCGGCCAGGCGGCCCTGCACCTGAGCATCGCCACACTGATGGGCTCGGGCTCGCACATCGTCGCCAGCACGGCGCTCTACGGCGGCTCGCAGAACCTGCTGCACTACACGATGCGCCGCTTCGGCATCGAGACCACCTTCGTGCGGCCGGGCGACATCGACGGCTGGCGCGCCGCGATCCGGCCGAACACGCAGCTGCTCTTCGGTGAGACCGTCGGCAACCCCGGCCTGGACGTGCTGGACATCCCGACCGTCGCGGCCATCGCGCACGAGGCCGGCGTGCCGCTGCTGGTGGACTCGACCTTCACCACGCCCTGGCTGATGAAGCCGTTCGACCACGGCGCCGACCTCATCTACCACTCGGCCACCAAGTTCCTCTCGGGCCACGGCACCGTCATCGGCGGCGTGGTG
>Ga0247819_10001949_pt1 | contig 10906 bp, 12 predicted proteins | sample 13C_Xylose_Day6_FD_193428 | JGI IMG/M metagenome (GOLD analysis project Ga0247819, IMG submission 193428) | Soil microbial communities from agricultural site in Penn Yan, New York, United States - 13C_Xylose_Day6 | ecosystem: Environmental > Terrestrial > Soil > Agricultural land | place: USA... | reverse complement strand
CGCCGCCGCCGCTTCGGCTGCGGCGATGCCCGACAGCATGGCGTTATGGTTGCCCTTGATGCGCGGGACGTTGACCAGACCGGCCGAGCAGCCCAGCAGCGCCGCGCCCGGCACGGTCAGTTTCGGGATCGACTGCCAGCCGCCTTCGCTGATTGCCCGCGCGCCGTAAGCCACGCGTTTGCCGCCCTCCAGCAGTTCCGCGACCATCGGGTGGTGCTTGAAGCGCTGGAACTCCATGTAGGGATACAGATAGGGGTTGGCATAATTCAGGTGGACGACGAAGCCGACCAGCACCTGATTGCCGCCAAGGTGATAGATGAAGGAACCGCCGCCCGCGTTCTTGCCCAAGGGCCAGCCCATCGTATGGGTGACGGTGCCGGGCTTGGCCTTGGAGGGCTCGATCTCCCAGATTTCCTTCATGCCAAGGCCGAATTTCTGCGGATCGTGACCGGCAGAGAGGTCGTATTTCCCGATCAGCTCTTTGGCGAGGCTGCCGCGCACGCCCTCGGCGATCAGGACATATTTGCCGCGCAGCTCCATGCCGGGCTCATATTGCGGGCCGGGGGTGCCGTCGGCTTCCAGACCCATCTCGCCCGCGACGACGCCCACGACGCGGTCGCCCTCATAGACCAGTTGCGAACAGGCCATGCCGGGGAAAATCTCGACTTCCAGCGCCTCGGCCTGCTCGGCCAGCCAGCGGCAGACATTGCCCATGCTGACGATGTATTTGCCGTGGTTCGACATCAAAGGCGGCATCGGCCAGTTCGGGACGCGGACCTGACCGGCCTCGCCCAGAATGTAGAAGTTGTCTTCCTTGACCTCGGTCTCGATGGGGGCGCCGCGTTCCTCCCAGTCGGGGATCAGTCGGTCCAGACCCGCCGTGTCCAGCACCGCGCCCGACAGGATATGCGCGCCGATCTCGCTGCCCTTTTCCAGCAGCACGACCGAAAGCTCGGGGTTGACTTGCTTCAGCCGGATCGCTGCCGACAGGCCCGCAGGTCCCCCGCCCACGATCACGACGTCATATTCCATGGACTCGCGAATGGTCTCGGTCATGGCTCGGCCCCCTTGCTCCCTGGCTCAATCTCTGCGCGACACAGGTAGCGTGTCACCTTGTCGCGGGCAATCCTGACGCAACGAAGGAGCGGCGGTTAACCTTGGGGCAAGATTGTCGGCAGAGGCATGGGCAAATGATCGCGGATGGCGTGGGGCGGGGCTTGAAACGCTTGGACAATCGCGCCACGATGCCCGAAATCGCTGGACGCCCTCGGTCTGAAAGGCCGGGGGCGTTCCAACACCTTGTTTCTCGTGATTATGCAGGCCGCCATCGGGCGACCGGAAGGACCGGAATGGAAAAGATACCGATGACCCGTGCGGGCTTTGATCTGCTGGACGAGGAGCTGCGCGAGCTGCGTTCGGTTGACCGTCCGGCTGTCATCCGCGCCATCGCCGAGGCGCGAGAGCATGGCGACCTGTCCGAAAACGCGGAATATCACGCCGCACGCGAGAAGCAGAGCTTTGTCGAAGGCCGCATCAAGGAGCTGGAGGGCATCATCTCGCGCGCCGAGGTCATCGACCCGTCGAAATTCTCGGGCAGCGTCAAGTTTGGCGCAACAGTGACCCTTCTGGACGAGGATACCGAGGAGGAGCGCACGTATCAGATCGTCGGCGAGGCCGAGGCCGATCTGGAACGCGGGCTTCTGAACATGCGCTCGCCGCTGGCGCGTGCGCTAATCGGCAAAGAGGAAGGCGACAGCGTCGAGGTCGTCACTCCCGGTGGCGGAAAATCCTATGAGATCATTTCGATCCGTTTCATCTGAATGGGGGGCGAGCGCATGAGTGCGCTCGAATCCCTGCGCCGGGTCGCGGCCGAACAATCCCGCGACCGGCTGCCGCTCATCGGTGCCGTGGCCAGCGTGGTCTGGCTGGCGCTGGTGGCGCTGTTTGCCTGGCTGGGCAGTGGACCCAAGGCGGAGCCGAGTTCATGGCTGGTCTGGCTGATGGGCGTGGCGCTGCCGCTGGGGCTGATCTGGTTCGGCATCTGGTCGGCCCGCAGTCTGGCGCTGCTGCGCCAAGAGGCCGACGACCTGCGTGCCAGCCTGCACCAGATGCGCCTGCAGCCCGACGACCCCGCCGAGCCGCGCCTGCATCCGCGCCGCCCGCCCGCGCCACAGCCGCGCCCTGCGCCTGAGCGCCGCGCCGCTGCCCCAGCCCCCGACAATGCGCAGTCGCGGCTGGATATTGATCCGGCGCCCATCCCCGAACTGACCCCGACCGAGCTGTTCCTTGCGCTGAATTTCCCCGACGGCCCCGATGATCATGAGGCGATCCGCTGCCTGCATCTGGCGCTTGGCGATCCTGCGCTGGCACGGCTGATCCGCGCCGCGCAGGACGTGGTGACTTTGCTGGCGGGGCAGGGGGTCTATATGGATGATCTGGAACTGCCGGAAACCGACCCCGCCTTATGGCGCAGCCTTGCTGGCGGCGCGCGGGGGGCGGAAGTCGCCGGGCTGGCGGTCATTGAGGACGAGGCTGCGCTGAACGCCGCCACCGGGCTGATGCGCAAGGACGAGGTGTTTCGCGATGTCGCGCATCATTTCCTGCGCCATTTCGACCGGTTGCTGTCGCGCCGGGCCGAAACCGATGATGCGGTGGTGCTGTCGGTCCTGGGCGAATCGCGCTCGGGGCGGGCTTTTCTGCTGCTGGCACAGGCCAGCGGCATGCTGACCCGCGCGGACAGCTAGACCGGCAGCCGCATGACATGGGCGCGGCCGCGCCAGGGCCAGCCCAGCCGCTGCCGGCCCGAAAGCTGGAAGTCCAGCGCCTGCCACGCCGCCAAGGCGTCGCCGTTCCGTTCCTCGACCTCGACCATCAGGGCGGGATGGCCCAGATCGCGGGCACACAAGGCTGCAGCCTGAACCAGAGCGCGGGCAATGCCGCAGCCGCGCCATTGCGGGCGCACCGCCACCCCGTCAAGGATCAGGTCCGCGGTTTCCGTGCCGCTCAGATGCAGCAGGCTGGAGAGGTGCCGCAGACGGCCCTGGACCGGTCCGAATACGCGCCGAAAATCCGCCCCGGAAAGCGACAGGAACCCGCCATCCGGTCCGCGCAGCCCGGCGATGCCCACCAGCGCCCCCGATGGCGTCAGGGCGACCAGCGCGCGATCGGGATGCATGGCGCGCGCCACCAGCGCGATTCCCTCGCGCGCGGGGGTGGGCAAGGGCACCAGCCCCGGCCCAAAGCCCCGCCAATACAGCCGCGCCGCCGCGCCGCGCAGATGCGGCGGGACGCCATGGCGGATCAGGACGCGCTGTTGCTTGATTGCGGTCAAATCCCGGTCACCCTTGCGCCTGCCCTGTGCTTTGGCCAATCTGTGCCCCATCCCTAGCGCATGCAAAGCCGTTTCCGCCATGACATATCCTGACAGCCCTCCGGCGATCTCGCCCGAGGTCGAACCCGTGCTGACCCCTGACCAGCGCCGCGCACTGGCGCGTAGCCCTGCGCAATGCCTGCGCCACGGCTTTGTGCAATCGCTGCCCTTCATCCTTGTGCTGGTGCCCTTTGGCCTGCTGTTCGGGGTGCTTTCGGCCGAGGCCGGGCTGGATCTGGCGCAGGTCATGGGCTTTTCGGTCCTTGTGCTGGCGGGGGCGTCGCAGTTTACCGCCGTGCAATTGCTGACCGACCATGCGCCGACCGTCATCATCCTGCTGTCGGCCCTGGCGGTGAACCTGCGCATGGCGATGTATTCAGCCTCGCTGGTGCCGTGGCTGGGGGATGCGACGCCAAGGCAAAGGGGGCTGGTCGCCTATCTGCTGATCGATCAGACCTATGCCCTGTCGATCCAGCATTTTGAGAACAATCCCCGCCTGCGCATGGATCAGAGGCTGGCCTATTTCGCCGGAACCGCGATCTGCGCCTGCGTGCCGTGGCTGATCGCCAGCGCGCTGGGCTTCCAGCTGGGCCGGGCCATCCCCGAAAGCTGGGCGCTGGATTTCGCGCTGCCGATCACCTTCCTTGCCATGGTCGCACCGATGCTGCGCAGTCCCGCGCATATCGCAGCGGCGGGGGTCTCGATCATTGCCGCGCTGGTGTTTACCGTCCTGCCTTCTGGGCTGGGCATCCTGTTGGCCGCGCCTTTGGCCATGGCCACGGGTGCGATTGTCGAGAAACGCATGGAACGGCTGAAGGGAGAACTGTAATGAGCGGGTTCGATCTGAAGATCTGGTTCGTGATTCTTGTTCTGGGAATCGGAACCTACCTGATCCGCTGGTCCTTTCTGGGTGCGATCGGCAACCGGGCGATCCCCGAATGGGCGGCCCGCGCGCTGCGCTACACGCCTGTCGCGGTGCTGCCGGCGATTGCCGCGCCGCTGGTCGTCTGGCCCGCCGCGACCGAGGGCCAGACCGATCCGGTGCGCCTGACCGCTGCGGCGGTTACGCTGGGGGTCGGGCTTTTGACCCGCAACACGCTGCTGGCGATTGTCGCGGGTCTGATCACCCTGTTCGGGATGCTTTACCTCAGCGCGTGAAGCTGGCCGTCGTTGCCGTAGCCGGTGACGACGCCGTTCTTCTGGCGCAGCAGCACGTCATGGTTGTTGGCCGGGTCGCCATCCATGTGCTTTTTCGAGGTGACGCCGGGCTGGGTCAGGAACCAGCGCCGCAGCTTCAGCGGCGAGAAGCCGGTCGGCGCGCCCTCGAATCCGGGGACGCGACGCAGCACCTGACCGGTCGAGACGCCACAGAAGGTCTTGTTCGCGGGGCCCTGCATTTCGGCAGAGCGGATCGCAGCCTCGGCCACGGCCAGCGGCACCTGAATGGTGTCCTCGGCCACCCAATAGGTCGAGCGGGCGTGGTAATCGATGTAGAAATTCTTGAAATTCGGCGTGATGCCATACAGCACGTCATGCCGTTCCGGGATCGACGGATGATTCCAGCTGCCCGCGGGGTCATAGATCACCCGCTGCGTGCCATTGATCATCAGCGCGGAATGCCCGCCCTCGCCCTTGGGAATGCCGATGACGGTCAGAAGCGTGATCGAGGGCGGCTCACCCGACACGTAGCGCGCCTTGCGCACGGCCTCGTCGCTGGCCCAGATATTGTCAGCACCGCAGGCCGCAAGCGTGGCCGGCAGCGCCAGCGCGAGGAAGGCACGCCTTTGCATTGTCAATCTCCGAAGGTGGGGTCAGGCGTTGCTGAGCGCCATGAAGGTCAGGACGCCGATCGCAAGGACGCAGGTCCAGACCGAGAACTTGATGAAGCCCGCAAAGGTCTTCTCGTGATGGCTGATGTCCATCTCGCCATGCTTGTGTTCGGTGATCTCGTGATGCGAGGCCATGTGTCCCCCTGTTCGCAACGCGGCTTGGGCCAAGGGATAGCCGATGCCCAAGCCCCTGTCACGCCCCCCAGAGGGTTGCGCCGTCGCCGGTCTTGCCGATGGGCCACACCCGTCCGGTGGCGCGCAGGTGGTTGATATGGCCCGCCGCCTCGGCCAGGGCGAGGGCGAATTCCGGTTTGCCGATCATCCGGCGATACAGCAGGTCGAAGCAGCCAATGGTGGTGCGCGGCTGGTCGCGCAGGCCCGCCAGCAGGCGTTCGATGGCGGAATTCTGGTTGTCGATCAACTGCCGCAGCCGGGTCGGCAGGCCGCGATAGGGCAGCTTGTGGCCGGGCAGGATCAGCTGATCGGGCCGGGCGTGGTGCATCAGCCGCTGGCAGGACGCGATCCACGCGCCGACGGTATCGGCCCCCGGCTCATTGGGATAGACCCCCAGATTGGGCGAGATCGAGCCCAGCAACTGGTCGCCCCCGATCACCAGATCGTCGTCCAAGGACCACAGCGTGACATGTTCGGGGGCGTGACCCTCGCCCATGCGCACGGTCCAGCGGCGATTGCCGAAGCTGACCACATCGCCTTCGGACAGGCGGTGATAGCCGGGCGGCAGCGGGCTTGAGGCGTCGGACATGTTGAAGGGGCGCTCGGCCGCGCGTTCCAGAATCGCGTCGGGCTCCATCCCGGCCTCGCGCCAGAAGGCGATAGCCTGCGGGGTCGGGCGTTCCTGCACGTCAAGGATGCTCATCCGCGCCATCAGCCATGCCGTGCGCGAGGTCCACAGCTCGGCCCCCATCGCCTGGAACCAACCGGCAAGGCCGATATGGTCCAGATGGTGATGGGTGGCGATCAGCCGGTGGACCGGCGCATCGGACAGCGGGCCCGCCAGCAATTGCTGCCAGATCTCGCGCCCATGGCGGGAATCGATGCCGGTGTCGACCACGGTCCAGCCATCATCGTCGCGAAAGGCATAGACATTGACCGTGGTCGGCTTGAACGGCAGGGGCATCTGCATCCACAGAACCCCTGGCGCGATTTCATACGCTTCGCCCGCGGCGGGCGCTATGTCGGTCAGGTTCTGGATCACACCGTCATCTGACCAAGGAACAGGTCGTCGTCAAGCGCTTCCAGATCGGCGACACCCGCCTTGGCTGCGGCCAGATCGCCGGCGAATTGCGGCAGAACGCGGGTGATATGGACGCGCGCCAGCGTGACGCTGCCACCCTGCATCGCCGAGATCAGGTGGTAGTGTGCGCCCAGAACCCGTGCAAAGGCCGACAGATAGGGCACCGCGCCCGCGAAACGGTCGGGCAGGGCGCTGTCCAGCAGCTCCAGCGTGGTTTCGCGCAGGGTCTCCGCCGCCTGCCAGACGTGATTGGCAAGCTCGGGGAACGCGGCCTGCGCGGCTTTCGCGCTGTCGAGGATCTCATCCAGCAGGGCGGTCGCGGCGGCACCGCCATCGGCGAATTTGCGGCCGACCAGATCCATCGCCTGAATGCCGTTCGTGCCCTCATAAATCGAGGTGATGCGAACATCGCGCAGATACTGGGCGATGCCGGTTTCCTCAATGTAACCCATACCGCCATGCACCTGCACGGCGGTATCGGCGACACGGGTGCCGACATCGGTGCCATAGGCCTTGGCGATCGGGGTCAGGAAGGCGGCGCGGGCAGCCCATTCGGCCTCGCCAGTCGCACGGGCCATGTCGATGGCGACGGCGCAGGCGAAACAGATCGAGCGGGCGGCAAAGACCTCGGCACGCGAGGTGGCCAGCATCCGGCGCACATCGGGATGGCGGATGATCGGGCCAAACTGGTTGCGCTCGGTGGCATAGAGGGTGGCCTGCTGCAGCGCGGCCTCGCCCTGCGCGACGCCCTGCACCCCGACGCCAAGGCGGGCGCAGTTCATCATCGTGAACATCGCGGCCATGCCCTTGTGTTCCTGACCGACCAGCCAGCCCTTGGCGCCCTCGAAGCTCATGACGCAGGTGGGCGAGCCATGGATGCCCAGCTTGTGTTCAAGGCTGACCACACGCAGGTCATTGGCGACGCCGGGATTGCCGTCGGCATCGGGGATGAATTTCGGGACCATGAACAGGCTGATGCCCTTGGTCCCCGCGCCGCCATCGGGCAGGCGTGCCAGCACCAGATGGCAGACATTGCTGGTGACGTCGCTGTCGCCCCAGGTAATGAAGATCTTTTGCCCGGTGACGCGGTAGGTGCCGTCCTCGACGCATTCGGCCTTGGTGGTCAGCGCGCCCACGTCCGAGCCCGCGCCCGGCTCGGTCAGGTTCATCGTGCCCGACCATTCGCCCGAGTTCAGCTTGGGCAGGTACAGCGCCTTCAACTCTTCGCTGCCGTGATGCTCCAGCGCCTCGATCTGGCCTTGGGTCAGCATCGGGTTCAGCTGCAGCGCCAGACAGGCCGAGGCGACCATTTCATTCACGGCCATGTTCAGCGCCTGCGGCAGGCCCATGCCGCCATATTCGGGATTGGCCGCCAGCCCGATCCAGCCACCTTCGGCCAGCGCGGTAAACGCCTCGGCGAAACCGGGGCTGGAGCGCAGCGCGCCGTTTTCCAGCCGGGCCGGGGTCAGGTCGCCGGCGCGGTTCACCGGGGCAATGATCTCGGTGGCGATGCGGCCGGCTTCGGTCAGGATGGATTTGACCGTTTCGGCGGTTGCTTCGGCAAAGATGTCGGTGCGCGACACTTCGGGAAGGCCGACGACCTCGTTCAGGATGAACTCGATCTGTTCGACGGGCGCGTTATATGGCATGGTCCTCTTCCCTTCGCGCCTTGGCAAATCTCATCCGGGCGCATAACTGATCCTCTTGTCGGCCGATCATATGAGCGGCGCGAAAGCCATCAACCACAACCCCACGTAACAAATGCACACGCGCCTTCTTTCCCCGGATGATCAAGGCCTTGCCATCGCTTGCGACTGGCTCTCGCAGGGTGACCTTGTCGCCATGCCGACCGAGACGGTTTACGGCCTTGCGGGCGATGCACGAAACGCCACCGCCGTTGCCCGCATCTATGAGGCCAAGGGCCGGCCCAGCTTCAACCCGCTGATCGTGCATCTGCCCGATCGGCTGGCGGCCGAAAAGATTGCGCATTTCGACGAATCGGCGCGGGCGCTGGCGCAGGCCTTCTGGCCGGGGGCGCTGACCATGGTGCTGCCCCTGCGCGAGAATGCGGGCATCGCGTCCTTGGTGACGGCGGGGCTGGATACGGTGGCGCTGCGGGTTCCGGCGCATCCGGCGGCGCATGCGCTGCTGCAGCGTTTCGGTGGGCCGCTGGCCGCGCCCTCGGCCAATCCTTCGGGGCGGATCAGCCCGACCACGGCGGCGCATGTCGCCGATCCCGATTCGGGTCTGGGCGGACGGATTCCAGCGGTTCTGGATGCGGGATCGTGCCCGGTCGGCGTCGAGTCGACGATCATCGGCTGGGTCGATGGTCAGCCCGCGCTGCTGCGACCGGGCGGAATTGCCGCCGAGGCGATCGAGGAGGTGCTGGGTCAGTCCCTGATCCGCCCCGCGATCAATCCCGATGCGCCGAATGCGCCGGGACAGCTGACCAGCCACTACGCGCCGCGCGCCAGCCTGCGGCTGAACGCGGAAACGGCCGGGCCGGACGAGGTGATGATCGGTTTCGGCAAGGTCGGCGGAGAATTGACGCTGAGCGCCTCGGGCGATCTGACCGAGGCGGCGGCGCGGCTGTTCGATCTGCTGCGGCAGGCCGATGCAATGGGTCGCCCGATTGCGGTGGCTGCCGTTCCCGAAACCGGTCTGGGCGCGGCGATCAACGACCGCCTGCGCCGCGCGGCAGCGCCCCGCTAGGCGCGGCCCGCGCTGGGGGACAGCACCAGCGGGTCGATCCCCAGACCCTTCAGCGCCGCACGCCACTTGCCGGAATTGTCAGCGCCAAAGATCAGCTCATCCAGCCGTTCGCTGGTCAGCCAGCCATTGTCCAGAATCTCGCTGTCCAACTGGCCCGGACCCCATCCGGCATAGCCAAGCGCCAGCATGGCGGGCTGAGGGCCGCGGCCATGGGCGAAATCCTCAAGAATGTCGCGGGTGGTGGACATGGCCAGATCGTCGGCAATGCGCATCCGGGTCTCGTCCAGTTCATCGCCCTTGGGGATGCGGTGCAGCACAAAGCCACGCCCGGGTTCGACCGGGCCGCCGAAGCGGACGGGGATGTCCAGCGTATCGGCCCCGGTATCTATGCCCAGTTGCGCCAGCAGATCCGAGAAGCCCACCTCGGGCATGGGCCGGTTCACCACCAGCCCCATCGCGCCATCCTCGGAATGCGCGCAGATCAGAATGACGGAATGCTCGAATCTGGGGTCGCGCATGCCGGGCATCGCGATCAGCATCTTGCCGGTCAGATCGGCCGAACTGTCCAAAGCCTGCTCCTTCTTCTTTCCCCAAAGATCGGCCCTGACGCGATGTTTCGCAAGAGTGTGCTGCCCTTTGTCGTGAATGTGACTTCACCAGATGCGCCTGTGCCACCTATGAATGCAGGCATGAAATGGTGTGCTTTCCTTTTGGTTTCAGTGGCTCCGGCATTTGCGCAGGGCGGGGTCGGACAGGTTGACGCGGCGGGGGTCGAACACCCGCCGGGGCTGGTCTCGGCCGAGTTGCTGCCCGGTTGGGTCACGCCCAAGGGCAATCGCATGACTGCCTTGGCGCTGCGGCTGGAACCGGGCTGGAAAACCTATTGGCGCAGCCCCGGCGATGCCGGCGTGCCGCCGCATTTCGACTGGCAGGGTTCAAGCAATCTGGGTCAGGTGACGATGCACTGGCCCCGTCCCGAGACCATCGAATCGGGTGGTGAGCGTACGCTGGGCTATCACGACATGCTGGTCCTGCCGATCGAGATCGCGCCTGCGGATGCAGGTGGTGCTGTCGATCTGGCGACCACGGTGGATTTCGGTCTGTGCGATGACATCTGCGTTCCGGTGCAGGTGCGGCTGACCGCGCCGCCCGCCGGTTCCGCCCCCGATCCCGCCATTCAGGCCGCACTGGCACAGGTTCCCGAAACCTCGACCGAACGCCCGCAATGCCGCGTCGAGGAAATCGAGGACGGCATGCGCGTCACCGCCAGTTTCGACCATCAGGATGCGCCGGAAGTGGCGATGGAACTGCAAGCCGATAAGGTCTGGGTCTCGCAGCCAGAACTGGGGCGGCAGGGCGACCGGCTGACCGCCAGCGCCGATTTCGTGGCCGAGTCGGGCAAGCCCTTTGCGCTGGACACGAATGCGCTGCGGCTGACGCTGATCGGCCCGGACCGGGCGACCGAGTATCTGGGCTGCGATACGGTGACGGATTAAAGCCCCAGATTAAAGCCCCAACCGGGCCGAGACGGACAGAAGGTCGGCCCATGCCTCGCGCTTGGCCAAGGGCGTGCGCAGCAGATAGGCCGGGTGGGTCATCGGCAGGGCGGGCAGGCCAAAGGCCTCGGTCCAGTCGCCGCGCAGCCGCAGGATGCCCTGCTGGTTCAGCGCCGCGATGCAGGGCGTGTTGCCCATCAGAATCAGTATTTCCGGCTGCGCCAATTCGACATGGCGGCGCAGG
>Ga0247819_10001948_pt1 | contig 10908 bp, 13 predicted proteins | sample 13C_Xylose_Day6_FD_193428 | JGI IMG/M metagenome (GOLD analysis project Ga0247819, IMG submission 193428) | Soil microbial communities from agricultural site in Penn Yan, New York, United States - 13C_Xylose_Day6 | ecosystem: Environmental > Terrestrial > Soil > Agricultural land | place: USA... | reverse complement strand
ATATGGAACGCAGCGCGCCGCGGGGCAGGTCCTCGGCCGCACCCGGAATGGCGAAGGCCGCGTTGTTCACCAGCGCGTCGATCCGTCCCAGCGCCAGCGCGGCTTCTGCGGCACGGGCCACGCTGTCGTCGTCGCCCAGTTCAAGGTGGATCGCGTCGAAACCCTCGGCGCGGCGGGCCTCAAGGTCCTCTTCCCGGCGGCAGGTGGCAATGACGCGCCAGCCGCGCCCGCGCATGTGATGCGCCGCATCCAGCCCGATGCCCGAGGAACAGCCGGTGATCAGAACGGTTTTCATACCAAGGCCTCTTGTTGCGCGATGGTTCTGCGCCAAGCGGGACGTTCGCGCAATACGCGCATTTCCGGCTGGACCGAAGGCGCGGGCGGGAATATTCAGGCTGGCATGTCAGACGATCCGAACGTTCCCGATCCCCGCGAGGATCAGACCAGCACCGAGCCACTTTCGCGCGCCATTGGCGAGCGTTACCTGACCTATGCCCTGTCGACGATCATGCACCGGGCCTTGCCCGATGCCCGCGACGGGCTGAAGCCGGTGCATCGCCGCATCCTTTACGCGATGCGCGAGTTGCGGCTGTCGCCCACCGGGGCCTTCCGGAAGTCCGCCAAGATCACCGGCGACGTGATGGGCAACTATCACCCACATGGCGACGCGGCGATCTATGACGCGATGGCGCGTCTGGCTCAGCCCTTTGCCATGCGCTACCCGCTGGTCGACGGGCAGGGGAACTTCGGCAATATCGACGGCGATAACCCGGCCGCCGCGCGCTACACCGAGGCGCGGTTGACCGCCGCCTCCGAGGCGCTGATGGAAGGGCTGGCCGAGAATGCGGTCGATTTCCGCCCGAACTATGACGGCACGCTGGAGGAACCGATCGTTCTGCCCGCTGCCTTCCCGAATCTGCTGTGCAACGGGGCCAGCGGCATTGCGGTCGGCATGGCCACCAATATCCCGCCGCATAACCTGCACGAGGTCATCGACGCCTGCCTGCATCTGATCAAGGCGCCCGACGCGCGGGATGAAACCCTGATCAACATCATGCCGGGGCCGGATTTCCCGACCGGCGGCGTGCTGGTCGAAAGCCGCGAGACCATCGCCGAGGCTTACCGCACCGGTCGCGGCAGCCTGCGCCTGCGCGCACGTTGGGCGGTCGAGGATCTGGGCCGCGGCAGCTGGCAGATCGTCGTCACCGAGATCCCCTATCAGGTCCAGAAATCCAAGCTGATCGAGCGCCTTGCCGAGGTGATCCAGCTGAAGAAGGTCCCGATCCTTGCCGATGTCCGCGACGAATCGGCCGAGGATGTGCGGATCGTGCTGGAACCCCGCGCCCGGACGGTCGATCCCGAGCAATTGATGTTGGCCCTGTTCCGGGTGTCCGAGCTGGAGATCCGCTTCGGCCTGAACATGAACGTGCTGATCGACGGCCGCCAGCCCAAGGTCTGCTCGCTCAAGGAAGTGCTGCGCGCCTTCCTCGATCACCGGCGCGAGGTGCTGGTGCGCCGGGCGAACCACCGGTTGGACAAGATCGCGGCACGGCTTGAGGTGCTGGAAGGCTACATGATCGCCTTCCTCAACCTTGACCGGGTGATCGAAATCATCCGCTATGAGGACGATCCGAAAGCGGTCTTGATGGCCGAATTCAAGCTTTCCGATGTTCAGGTCGAGGCGATCTTGAACATGCGCCTGCGCGCCTTGCGCCGACTTGAAGAAATCGAGCTGCGCGCCGAGCATGAAAACCTGACCAAGGAACGCGAAGGTCTGGTTGCCATGCTGTCGGATGAGGGCAGCCAATGGGCCAAGATCGCCGAGCAGCTGCGTGAGACGCGCGGCAAGTTCGGCAAATCCGCCCCCGGCGGCCAGCGCCGCACCGAGATCGGCGAGGCGGGCGAAGTCACCGCGATCGACATGGATTCGATGATCGAGCGCGAACCGATCACCGTCATCCTGTCGAAAATGGGCTGGATCCGGGCGATGAAGGGGCATCAGCCTCTGGATGCCGAGGTCAAGTTCAAGGATGGCGACGGGCCGTTCATGGCGCTGCATGCCGAGACCACCGACAAGCTGATGGTCTATGGCGCGAATGGCCGCTTCTATACCCTGCCCGCGAACAACCTGCCGGGCGGGCGCGGCATGGGCGAGCCGCTGCGCCTGATGATCGACTTGCCCAATGATGCGGCGGTGATCGACATGTTCCCGTGGCGGGACGGTGCGCGCTATCTGATCGCGTCAAAAGCTGGCGACGGGTTCATCGTGACCGCCGCCGATATTCTGGCCCAGACCCGCGCCGGCAAGCAGGTGCTGAACGGCGATGCGTTGCTGTGTCGTCCGGTCAGCGGCGACCATGTCGTGACCGTGGGCGAGAATCGCAAGATGCTGGTCTTTGCGCTGGACGAACTGCCCGAGATGGGCCGCGGCAAAGGCGTGCGTCTGCAGAAGTTCAAGGATGGCGGATTGTCGGATGCAATCTGCATCACGCTGGCCGAGGGGCTGCGCTGGCAGGAATCCGGCGGTCGCACCCGGACCGAGCCGGACCTGACCGAATGGTTGGGCAAACGCGCTAGCGCAGGCTTCATGGCACCGCGCGGCTTCCCCCGCGACAACAAGTTCAACTGACAAGCAACTGGGGCCGGGGATCACCCGGCCCCGTTGCGTTTTAGCTGTTCGTCCGCGGCCTCAGGATGATCGTCGTGCCATCTGGCGCGGTGGTCGTTGATGCAGTCGTGTCTGTCTTGGTCTTGCTATAGGGGCAGGCCGACAGGGGCAGGGCGGCCACGGACAGGATCATGGCAGCGGCGGCGATGATTTTCGTCATGTCGTCGACTCCGTGGGTCAAGGGCGCGAATGGAGAATTGGGCCGTCATCCGCGCACGGTTGGCCGGTTCAGGATCTCACGCCGGGGTGATTCGTTCAATTACACTGCCTAGCGATCACGAACCTGTTTGCGCCCGTTCAGCATTGGCCGCACCAGATCCTCGCGCTTCCAGAAACGGTAGAACAGGATCACCGCGACATGCAGCAGGACAAGGATCAGGATGATGTTGGCGCCGAATTCATGCCAGCCGACCGCCTTGGACCGGGTGCTGCTGCTGACATAGGAGGCCAGTGGGCCGACATTGATATAATCGTCGGGGTCCGAGATCAGCCCGCTGCTGACCTGCGCTGCCAGCACCGCCAGCATGGCGATGACCGAAAGCGCACCCAAGGGGTTGTGCCCCGGCCAATAGCTGGGCTCGCGCAGCATCAGCCCGCGCAGATAGCCCGCGACCGCCCCCGGCCCGCGCAGGAAATGCGAGAACCGCGCCGGGGCCGGGCCGACAAATCCCCAGACCAGCCGAAACAGCAGCAGCCCGATCACGACATAGCCGCACCAGAAATGCAGGGTCATCTTGGCCGGGCCGAACTGGCCCAGACACCATGACGCCGTGACGAAAAAGGCCAAGGCCCAGTGGAACCCGCGCAGGAACGGGTCCCACAGCCTGACCTCGCGGACGGGGTCAGGGCTGGGGGCGCCCTTCGGCATCAGCTTTTCTCGCGATAGACGTCATGACAGGCCTTGCAGGCGCCGCCCAGTTTGCCGACCACCGGGCCGACCTTGTCCTGCCCGCCCTTCACGGCCTCAGAGGCGCCGGCCGCAGCTTCGACCAACCCGCCGAACTTGGTCTTGAAGTCGTCCATATTGGTCCAGATCTCGGGCTTGGCCGCGCTGTCCTTGATCTGCCCCGAGGCGGTTCCCTCAACAAAGAGGCTGGGCAGGTCGTAATGGGTCAGCGCCTCGATATTGGCGGCGGCGCGGCTGGCGGTTGCCTCGTCATAGGGGGTCTCGCCCTTGGCCATGCCGGCCAGCGTGCCCATGTTCATCGCAAGCATCTGGTAGAAACCGTGCCGGGCCTCAAGCAATTCGTCCAGCGCCTCATCGGCGTGGGTGGTCATCGGCAGGGTTACGGTAAAGGCAAGGGCAGCGGCGGAAAGAAGGCGCATGTCGTCGTTCCTCTCATGTGGCTCTTGGGCTGCAAGTGTCTGACGCCACGCAAGAGTTGCACAGGCCGGGCATTCTGCCAACGCCCGCGTCATGCCGATTTCGTGAGCAGTCTAGCCCAGCAGATCGGTGGCCGGATTATCGGCGATCTCGATATCGGCGTAATAGCTTTGCGCCTGATTGACGCTGCGATGAAGCGACAGCTGCATGGCCGCGGCCAAGGGGGCGCCGTCCAGCGCCGCCTGTGTCAGAAACCCGGCGCGCAGCCCATGCGGACTGGCGAAATCCGGCGGATAGCCCGCCAGAACCAGACGGCGGCGCAGCATGTCGCGCAGCCCGTCGGCGGAGAGGCGACGGGTCAGCACCCGGTCGGCAAGGCTGACCGGGCGAAACAGCGGCCCCGATTCGATGCGCGAGACCACGATCCAGCGCATCACCGCCTTGGCGGCACGGCCTTTCAGCGGCAGACGCGGGGCGCGGTCCTGTCCGGTGGTCTTGGTGGTCAGTAACCGGATGCGCAGCAGTCCCTTCTCGGCGAATTCCTCGGTGTCGATATCGTCGCGGTTCAGCGCCACGATTTCCGATCTGCGCCGCCCGCCCGAGGCCCAGCCCAGCATCAGCGCTGCGCGGTCGCGCATGCCGCGATGGCTGTGGTCGCAGGTGGCCAGGATCGCTTCCAAAACGTCGCGGGTGATCGGATGTTCGGATTTGCGCTGGCGTGGCCGCGCCGCCGCCCGCCTTGCCCGCCCCCTTGCCTGCGAGATCAGCGGCGCGTCAAAGGGCGAGGGCAGGTTCTTCATTCGGTGAAAGGCCCGCCAGCTGGCAATGCGGCGATCCAGCGTCGAGGGTGCGGGGCAGGCCAGACTGCGACGCAGTCCGGCGGCGATCAGCGCATCTGCAACCTCGCGCGCGGGGGTCTGCACGGTGCCAAGGTCGATCGAATGATCCAGAATGAAGCGCAGCGCCACGGCCTCGGATTCCGGCCAGTCCAGCGCCGCGCCAAAGGCAGCCTGTTTCCAAGCCGCCAGATAGGCCAGATCGCGTTCCCATGCGCGGATGGTATTGGCGGGCGTACCACGGCGATAAAGCTCGGACAGAGCTTCGGCTTCGGCGGCGGACAGGGCTGGGGGCGCGACGGGCAGGATCATGCCGCCATCCTTTCCGGCTGCGCGGGTGGCGGTCAAGACGGCTTCTCGACCGAAGCAGGGGCTGCAGCACCATGCATCCGTAGGTTGCGCTCCGCTTTTTTCAGCGTCTGGTCGAAATTTTGGCGAAAACTTGGGCAGAACTGCAGTCACGGCGGGCGGCAATTGGTTTCCAGTTGAGCGATTCTGCAATGCAGCGCAACCTGAGATGGACGGGGGTCCGCATCCCCGCCAACCCCGAGCCGCACGGGGTCTTCATGGCAGTGCCGCCGTTCCAGTCGCGTCTCTCCTCCCTCCAACGCGTCACCGGAACGGCGGCCTTTTCCCCTCACCAGTCCAGATCGACCCAGACCAGCCGATGGGCCGAGGCCGTGGTCACGACTGCCGCCATCTCGCCGCTGGCGGGCCAGACCACGCCCGAATCCAGCACGCGCAGATCCTTGGCGGGCAGAACGTAATCGACGCGCAGGTTTCCCGGCGCACGGTCATCGGGCCAATCGGCAGTGTCCAGCGCCGGGTCGCCCTTATGCTTGGCGTTCAACCCCAGACCGGCCGCCGCCTTGCCCCCCTCGCTGCGGGGCTGGGGGTCGGCGACATGGGTCATGATCCGGGCCAGCGACTCGGGGCGGCCCTCGCTGTCGGCGGCGTCGAAATTCAGGTTCCCGGCCAGTACAAAGGGCGCTTGCGGCAGGTGGTTCAGCCAGAAGGCCAGTTCATCATGGTTGCGGCGGCCATTGCGATCCTCGGGGCCGTCAAAGACCGGAGGCGTCGCCGACATCGCCAACAGATGCAGATCGCGGCCAGCGACCGATACCGTCGCGTCCCAATGTGCCACCGAGGACAGGCGCTGCTTGGCCGCGACCTCGGGGGTGGCCTCTGGCATCAGGTTGCCGGGCAGGTCGTGCCACAGTTGATCGCTGTAATCCGCGACCGCGCTGATCGGGTGGCGGGACAGGATTGCCATGCCGCCCTGTCCGGTGAAGCGGCCAAAGCCCTGCCGGTCCTGCGCCTCGCCCAGTTTGCCGTCGCCGTCCAGATCCAGCCCGCTGGGCATGCCCGCATTCGGACGGGCGGTGAAGCTGTGGGGGTAATCGATCCCGGCCTTGGCCAGTCTGTCGCGCAGGGCGGCCAGCGCCCGGCCGTCGCCATCCCAGTCAAGGCTGGTCAACAGCAGGATATCCGGATGCGCTTCGGCAATGACGCGGATGGCGGCGTCGATCTGGTCATCCTTGCGGCCCAGATCGCGCAAAAGAAGCCCCGGCCCGTCGCGCGACAGGTCGGGGTCATAGGTCGCGATCCGCAGCGGATCGGCAGATGCGGGCAGGCCAAGGGCGGCAATCAGCGCCGCCCCGGCCAGATACCTCAGACCCAAGGGCGGCTCTGGGCCATTTGCGCCTCATAGGCGTCGATCGAGCCGGATTTCTCCATGGTCAGCCCGATATCGTCCAGCCCGTTCAGCAGGCAGTGGCGACGGAAGGGGTCCAGCTCAAAGCCGAAGCTCTGCCCGTCCGAGGTGGTGACGGTCAGGTTTTCCAGATCGACGGTCATCCGGGCATTGGCACCCTTGCGGGCATCCTCCATCAGCACGTCGACGACTTCGGCAGGCATCACGATCGGCAGGATGCCGTTCTTGAAGCAGTTATTGTAGAAAATGTCGGCGAAGCTGGTCGAGATCACGCAGCGGATGCCGTAATCCAGCAGCGCCCAGGGCGCGTGCTCGCGCGACGAACCGCAGCCGAAATTGTCGCCCGCGACGATGATCTGGGATTCGCGCCAGGCCGGCTGGTTCAGCACGAAATCCGCGACTTCGCTGCCATCGGCATTGAAGCGCATCTCGTCGAACAGGTTCTTGCCCAAGCCCGAGCGGTGGATGGTTTTCAGGAACTGCTTGGGGATGATCATGTCGGTGTCGATGTTGACCAGCGGCATCGGTGCCGCGATTCCGGTCAACGTGGTGAATTTGTCCATTTACTTCCTCGCAGAATTGACTGGCCGCGTAGGTGGCCGTTAACTTTTTCGGCGACGGATTGTGTATTCCGCCACTGGGATGGTGTGATGATCGAGTATTCTGGTTTCGCCGGCCTGCGCCGTTGCATTGCGGCCGACTGGTCGCCCCGGATCGGAGATCCGAATATCGGGGCGTGGATTACGGTGGCGGCCTATCTGGCCTGCTGCGTTCTTGCGGTGATGGTACTGCGACGGCGGCCAAGGGGTGCTGCCACCGGACTTTGGGCCGTGATCGCGCCGCTGACCGGGTTTCTGGCCGTGAACAAGCAGCTGGACCTGCAAAGCGCGCTGACCGCCGCGGGACGGTGCATGGCGCATATGCAGGGCTGGTACGATTACCGCTTCTTCGTGCAGATCGCCTTCATCGCGATACTGGTGATGGTCGTGGTGATGGCGCTGATGACGGGCCTGCGCCTGCTGCGCGGTCAGCTGCTGTCGAATGGCCTTGCCCTGCTGGGGCTGGCCATCCTGTGCGGCTTCGTGCTGGTGCGGGCGGTGGGTTTCCATCATGTCGACCGTCTCATCAGCATGGATTTCGCGAACATCCGCTTCAACTTCCTGTTCGAGAATGCCGGGCTGGTGATGATTGCCTTGAATGCCATCTTCCTGCTGAGGCGGGGCGCAGCGCCCCGCCGTACAGGGTTCAGGCCATCTCGGCCATGAACTCACGCACATCGGCCAGGTGGCCCTTGATGCCCGCGACGGCGGCCATCACCGGCGACATCAGGTGCGTGCGGCCACCACGGCCCATCCGGCCCTCGAAGTTGCGGTTCGAGGTCGCGGCGCAGCGCTCGCCCGGTGCCAGCTGGTCGGGGTTCATGCCCAGACACATCGAGCAACCGGCCAGACGCCATTCGAAGCCGGCATCGGTAAAGATCTTGTCCAGACCTTCTTCCTCGGCCTGCAGACGGACCAGACCCGAGCCGGGAACGACCATGCCGCGCACGCCCGGTGCCAGTTTCTGGCCTTTCAGGATGCCAGCGGCGGCCCGCAGGTCCTCGATCCGGCCATTGGTGCAGGAGCCGATGAAGACCGCGTCGATCTTGATCTCATTCAGCGGGGTGCCGGGCTTCAGGCCCATATAGTCAAGGCTGCGGCGCGCGGCCTCGATCTTGCCACCTTCGAAATCCTCGGCGGCAGGAACCTTGTCGGTGATCGCCAGCACGTCCTCGGGCGAGGTGCCCCAGGTCACGACCGGGGCGATGTCTTCGCCGCGGATGGTGATGACCTTATCGAAATGCGCGCCCTCATCGGTGAACAGGGTCTTCCACCAGCTGACGGCGGCTTCCCATGCCGCGCCCTTCGGCGCATGCGGGCGGCCCTGGCAATAGGCGAAGGTCTTTTCGTCCGGAGCGATCAGGCCAGCGCGCGCGCCACCTTCGATCGCCATGTTGCAGACGGTCATGCGGCCTTCCATCGACAGCTCGCGGATGGCTTCGCCGCAATATTCGATGACATAGCCGGTGCCGCCGGCAGTACCGGTCTTGCCGATGACGGCCAGCGTGATGTCCTTGGCGGTGACGCCGGGCAGCAGCTTGCCGGTGATTTCGACCTTCATGTTCTTGGAACGCTTCTGGATCAGCGTTTGCGTCGCCAGAACGTGTTCCACTTCCGAGGTGCCGATGCCATGCGCCAGCGCGCCGAAGGCACCATGGGTGGCGGTGTGGCTGTCGCCGCAGACCACGGTCATGCCGGGCAGGGTCCAGCCCTGTTCCGGGCCGACGATATGGACGATGCCCTGACGGACATCCGACATCGGATAGTAGTTTAGCCCGAATTCGCGGGCGTTCTTGTCCAGTTCCGCGACCTGGATGCGGCCCTCGGGGTTCTCGATGCCTTGGACGCGGTCGGCGGTGGTCGGAACATTATGGTCCGGCACGGCGATGGTCTGGTCGGGGCGGCGCACCTTGCGGCCAGCCATGCGCAGACCCTCGAAGGCCTGGGGCGAGGTGACTTCGTGGACCAGATGGCGGTCGATATACAGCACGCAGGTGCCGTCATCGCTGCGGTCGACCACATGTGCGTCGAAGATTTTGTCATAGAGCGTACGGGGCGCGCCCGCATTGGTGTTGCCGGTCATGGCTGTCTCTTTCCGAAAGAGTAGCTGGGGAATAGCGGAAAAGGGGGCCGCAAGCCGCGGCAGGGCGCTGCAAAAGCGCCGTCCACCGTCAAAGTCGCGCTGTGACGGACAGGCTTTCGCCGTAGAACCGGCCCGGCAGGCGGGCGCGGTCATGGATGTCGAAATAGACGAATCCTCGCATGCGGGAACTAATACGCCGGTTTGTCTTGTCAGGCAATATCAGCGCACGGAGGTGTTAATTCCAAATTGACGACATGCCGCTATCCTCGCCCACAACAAAAAAGGAGGTTGAGGGCATGTTGATTCGCGTGGTGCTGCGCACGATCCCGCTGTTTCTGGTGGCGATTTTCGCGCTTGGCGTGCTGGTTGTGGACGGTCCGGCCGAGCGTGCGCGGGACATGGCGCGGCTGCAGGTGCATCAGCTGGCCTGGGCGCAGGGCATGGTCAAATGCCCGGAAGCTTGGGGAAATCTGCCGATTGCGGCCTGTACGCCGGGTAATTCTCCAATAAAACCGCCTTCCGCTCATTGAGCAAGCGCTGATTCATGCTACATTAGAGGGGCCCGGCGCCGGGGGTTGACGGCGCGATGACCGGAGGATGAACCCCTGTCCAATACCGCTTCGCCGGCGTCTACGCCGGCTGCGCCCACCGCGGAGCCTGAGCTGACCAGCGATCAGCTACTGGACCGCATCCTTACCTCGCTTGACGATGACAAAGCCGAAGAGGTCGTGACCATCGACCTGCGCGGCCGTTCCGCTATGGCCGATCACATGGTGATCGCCTCGGGTCGTTCGTCGCGTCAGGTCGCTGCCATCGCCGAAAAGCTGGTGCAGCGTCTGAAAGAACAGACCGGCCGCTCGGCCCGGATCGAAGGCAAGGAAACCGGCGACTGGGTGCTGATCGACACGGATGACGTGATCGTCCATGTTTTCCGCCCGGAAGTGCGCGAATTCTACCAGCTCGAAAAGATGTGGATGCCCGCGGACGCGCTGCGTTCGGCGACGCTTGATCGTCTGCGCGCCGAGCATGCGGCCGAAGAAGCCCGCCGCAACCAGATCTGATACGGAACTGAACGCATGCGGATGGTCATTGCCGCGGTCGGGCGGCTGCGGCAAGGCCCCGAGGCGAAGCTGATTGACGATTACCTTGATCGTCACGCCAAGGCCGGACGTGCTCTGGGCCTGCCGCCCGTCACCATTTCCGAGGTCGAGGACAAGCGCGGCGGCGGCATGGCCGCCGAGGCTCCGTTGCTGGAGCGCGCCATTCCCGACGGCGCCGCGCTGGTCATCATGGATGAGCGCGGCCAGATGCTGAGCTCGCCCGAATTCGCGCAAAAGATCGCGGGCTTTCGCGATCAGGCCCGCGACATTGCCTTTGTCATCGGCGGCGCGGATGGAATCGATCCCAGTCTGCGCGCCCGCGCCGATCTGGCGATCAGCTTTGGCCGCATGGTCTGGCCGCATATGCTGGTCCGGGTGATGCTGGCCGAACAGATCTACCGCGCCACCACGATCCTGGCCGGAAGCCCCTATCACCGGGTCTAGGCGGCAACGCCTTTTCCGGATCTGCTTGGACGCTGCATCGCAGGCCACCGATCACGTCGCCCATTCGGGATCGGTGGTAAAGGCGATGGTCAGCCAGCGATCCGGGCCTTCATCGCCAATGTCGCGGCCAACCTCATCGC
>Ga0247819_10001946_pt1 | contig 10917 bp, 9 predicted proteins | sample 13C_Xylose_Day6_FD_193428 | JGI IMG/M metagenome (GOLD analysis project Ga0247819, IMG submission 193428) | Soil microbial communities from agricultural site in Penn Yan, New York, United States - 13C_Xylose_Day6 | ecosystem: Environmental > Terrestrial > Soil > Agricultural land | place: USA... | reverse complement strand
GGCCGAGCCGTTATTGCCGACGGCGGAACTGTAGGCGTAAAGCGTTTCCGACAGCCCATGCGGTCCGGCCTCCTGTATCGAGGCTGCGGCCGTCGGCACCGTGACCGAGATCGCGCCGCCGATCAGGATGCCCAGCGGCATCGACAAAAAGGCCAGCATCGCCAGCGTGACCTCGCGCGCCTCGATCTTGCGGCCCAGATATTCGGGCGTGCGCCCGACCATCAGCCCGGCAAGGAACACCGCCAGCACGACATACAGAAGCATCCCGTAAAGCCCGGCTCCGACCCCGCCAAAGATCACCTCGCCGATCGCCATGTTGACGATCTCGACCAGTCCCGACAGCGGCATGAAGCTGTCATGCATCGCATTGACCGAGCCGTTCGAGGCCGCCGTGGTCACCACGCCCCAAAGAGCCGACAGGGCCGCGCCAAAGCGCATCTCCTTGCCTTCAAGGCTGGCCGCGCCGGTCTCTCCGGCCCAGACCACGACCAGGCCGATCAGGAACATGACACCCATGGCGGCATAGATCGCCCAGCCCTGGCGGGCATCGCGCGCCATGCGCCCGAACAGGAAGCAGAAGGCGACCGGGATCAGCAGGATCGACAGGCATTGCAGCATGTTCGACGCGACCGTCGGGTTTTCCAGCGGATGGGCCGAGTTCACGCCAAAGAAGCCGCCGCCATTGGTGCCCAGTTGCTTGATCGCGATCTGGCTGGCGGCGGGTCCGCGCGGGATGATCTGCTGCGCGCCCTCAAGCGTGGTGACATGCGCTCCGCCCAGCAGCGTCTGCGGCACGCCCTGCAGAATCAGCGCCACGGCCAGCAGGATCGACAGCGGCAGCAGTACATACAAAACCGATCGCGTCATATCGGTCCAGAAATTGCCCAGACCTGTGCCCTTTGGTGCGGTAAAACCACGGATCACCGCCAGCCCCACCGCCATCCCCGTCGCGGCCGAGACGAAATTCTGCACCGTCAGCCCGGTCATCTGCGACAGGTAGCTCAGCTGTGCCTCGCCGGAATAGGCCTGCCAGTTGGTGTTGGTGACAAAGCTGACCGCCGTGTTGAAGGCCAGATCCGGGCTGATCGCGCCCACCCCATCCGGGTTCAGGGGCAGGACCTGCTGCAATCGCAAGATCCCGTACAGCAGCACGAACCCCAGCAAATTGAAGGCGAGCGCCGCCAGCGCATAGCCCCGCCAGCCCTGCTGGACCTGCGCGTCGATGCCGCTCAGCCGATAGATGCCGCGCTCGACCGGGCCGAGAACGGTTGTCAGAGGGTTCGGCCCGCCCTCATAGACGCGGGTCATCCAGCGGGCCAGCACCCATCCCCCTGCTGTCAGCGCCGCGCAAAACAGCGCATATCCCATCAGGTCATGCATGGCTGGCCCTCAGAAACGGTCCGGGCGCAGCAGCGCCAGAACCAGAAAGCCGAAAATCCCCGCCGCAGTGGCGAGGCCAAGGATCAGGTCGAACATGGGCGCGCCTCATATCCGTTCGATCAGGCGCAGCGCGCCCGCGAAACCGGCAATGCCGATGATCCCCAGTCCCAGATAGACGATGTCTGCCATGGCAGCACTCCTGCTTATGTCATGGCACAGAGATCGGGCAGAGGGGCGTTAAGCCGCCATGTCGAAGATCGCGGATGGCGTAAAAAACGCGTATAAATCCGGGCGGCTAGGCGTCCCCGCGCGGCAGAGCTTCTTCGGATATTGGCAACTAGCGCTTTGAAGTCGAAATAGCCGATGTTGTAGTAAAGCTCCGCCCGGGTCTGCATCTTGGGCACGGCCGCGTCCGTGCTGTCATGATCGCGTAGCGTGGTGTAAAGCCACGCCTGCGCCTTGTTCGCCACCCGCAGCAATGAGCCCGGCCAGATGAGCATACGGTAGCCCAGTTCCTGCAGCTGAACTCCGGTCAGGTGCGGACTGCGGTCGAATTCGGTCATGTTGGCCAGCAACGGAGCCTGCCCCCTCGAAACGGCGCATCATCACCAAGACGTTCAGCGCCTCGCCATAGCCGGTATCGGCATCGACCAGCAGCAGGCCGGCACTGGCGATCTGGCGGACAAAGAAGCAGACATCCTCGATGGTGATCAGTCCCAGATCGGGCAGGGGGCGCTTATGTCCGCCCCCGGACAATTACAGCCACTCGAACCCGGCCAAGCCGGCCTGAAATGCAGCCTGCCCGGTAAGGGCACCGGGCTGTGAAACCCGCGCGCGAAAGCGTTGCCCGGCGGGGATCGGGCGGTGACGGGTCAGCGAGGTTATCCTATTCCTCGGTCATGCGGGCTTCAGCCGGAAGCAGTTGGCGCATCGATCGCGGCAGCAGCAAGGTGGCGATCCACCTGGATCACAGGATCTGGACCTCGCCCGTCGAAAGCGACAGTGCCCGGCGAAGGTTGGTTTCCAGAATGTCGCCCAACACGAAGCCTAGGATCAGCAGTCCCATCGGCACCGACATCCGCCGCAGCCCTCGACCGCGACCATCAGGATCCGATCGAAGATCGCCGACTTGTCCGAATGGACGCGCACGGCCGAGACTAGGACGATAAAGGGCACCAGAACCCATGCAGGGACCGACAGCATTCGGGCGAATACCCCGCCCAGCGGGATATTCATCGCCAGCAACATGACATTGCCGATGAACAGCGACGCGATCAGGCCCCAGACCAGATCGGGCTGCGCGGTGAACAGCGTCGACCCCGGCGTCAAATTGTACAGCGTCAGCACCCCCAGCATGATCGCCGTGGTCCCCGAGCTGGGAATGCCCAGGGTCAGCATCGGGGCGAAGTTCGAATTCGACGCCGAGTTGTTGGCCGCCTCGACCATGGCAAGACCGATGCCGGTCGCCAGCAATGCCTTGACCGGCTGATCGGCCAGCAATCCGGTCAGGCAGGCAAAGGCAAATACCATCAGCGCGACATATTCCATCGGGCCAAAGGCTGCCAGCACGATCCCCACCGTTGCCAAAATCGAACCCAGATCGAGGTCCAGACCGTCAGCGACAGCGCCACCCCGGCGCGGCCCCGACGGGACAGTAGATAGCGCTCAAGCGCGGTCATCACCGCCTTCATCCAGTCCTGAATGCCTATGGTGCCGCGGGTCCCAGAATGACCGCGCCGGGATCGGCCCCGAGCGAAGCCACCCAGCGCACGTCATCCTCATCATAGGCACCGAACTTGCTTGGAGTGTGGTTCATTCATGGCGGCGGTGGTTGTCCAAGGCATGGTCATGGGGCCGTGTTTACCTGTGGATGAGCGCGCTAAGATCGGTGTCACCTCAGACCGGCGGTCATGATGCCATCGGCGTACTTGGCGTCAGGCTCGCCTGCTCGTTCAGGTTTAGACGGGCACGGGGGTCGGACTGCTGTTCATGTGCGTAGATTCCGCCCTAGGCCGAGCGAAGCTTGATCCCTGCCGAGACCCGGTCGGAAAAAGCTTAGTAAATCATAGGACAGCTTGCCCAGTTCGCCGCTCTAGCCAAGGAGGAGGTCTGTCTCGGCATCGCCCCTCAGCCCATATTCGGAATGGTCGATCTGTGAAGGTCACGCGCCGGAATTGAGGTTATTGGCGAGGTTGCGTGCGGACATAGCGCCTCAAGCGCGGGCTGTGGTGGTTCTGGCTGAACCCAGCGATCACATAGCCGGATTTCAGGGCAAGGCCGAGATAGTTTCGCCTTCGGCCTGCGCCGATGAAGCCGGCCAAAGCCAACAAGGTGGCCACCAGCATTGGCCCTTGAACGTGAAGCAATTTTCCCCGTCTTTGGCGTGCCTTGTTTGATCCGCGCCACTTTCTACGGCGCGGTTGGCAGAGGGCATTGCAGGGGCAGGGCACTAGCCCCTGTCCTTGATCCCATAGGCCAGATAGGCCGGATAAAGGAACGCGCGCCGCCATCCTGCCAACGGAAAGCGCCGTGGCTGAACGGACATGAAGGCGGGCAGTTCGTGCGTCTTGCCCAAGGCCATGCGGGCGACCTGCTCGCCGCACCAGCTGCCCATCGCGACGCCATTGCCATGCCACGCAAAGGCGGCATGGGCGCGTGGCAGATCGCCCATCTGGCCCACAAAGGGCACCAGATCGCGCGTCATGGCGACAAGGCCGCTCCAGCCATGGGTAAAGGTGACATGGCGCCATTTCGGGAACATGGCGCGGAAATGCCGGCGGGTGCGGTCGAGGATCGCGGCCTGCGAGGCCGCCGTCCAGCGCACCGCGCCACGCATCCCGAACAGCATCCGCCCGTCCGGCAGCAGGCGGAAGTAATGCAGCAGGTTGCGGCTGTCATAGGCCATGCTGTCGGTGGTCCAGTTCTGGGCCTGACGTTCGGCCTCAGTCAGCGGGCGGGTCACGACGATGCTGGATTGCACCGGCAGGATGCGCCCGGCGATCCATTCGGGGATGTTCTCGGCGCTGTAGCCATTCGTGGCGACGATCAGGTTACGGGCCAGCAGCCTGCCTTGCGGCGTCACCAGCACATGCCAGCCGTCCCGGTATTCATGGGACAGGACCGGGCTTTCTCCATGCAGCCGGATCGATTGCTGGGTGGCGGCGCGCGCCAGCCCCAGCACGTATTTGCGCGGGTTCAAGCCAAATCCGAGCGGCAAGGCCAGCCCGCCTTGCATGCCCGCCGCATTCAGCCCCTGCGCGCGCAGATCATCAGGGGTCAGCAACTGGGGGCTGATGCCGTAATCGGCCCCGGTCTGAGCCTGCTCGGCCTGCATGGCGCGGAAGGCTGCGCGGGAATGGGCCAGCTCGATCTCTCCGCCCGGGGACTGGCGGTCGACATCCAGCCCCAGCTCGTCGATGCGGTCGGAAACGAATTCGATCGCGCGACGCTCGGTCCGGCGAAAGGCCAGACGCTGGTCCTCGCCATAGCGCCGCGCCAGTGTCGCGCCATCGGCCTTGGCCCCGCCAAGACAGCAGAAGCCGCCATTGCGACCAGACGCGCCCCAGCCGGGCCGGTGCAGGTCCAGCACCGCGACATCCGCCCCGGATCGCGCCAGATGCAGGGCCGCCGAGAGGCCGGTGAAGCCCGCGCCGATCACCGCGAATTCGGCCCGTTGTTCGCCGCTTAGCGGGGTGTTCGGCAGGTCAGGACAGGTTTCCGCCCACCAGCAGCCAGAGAGAGATTCCGCGGCATAGGCTGCGTCCTCATAGATGCGGCGCAGGCGGGGTTCAGTCATGGTTGCCTCCTATCCGGTGGGTGCGGGCCGTGCCACGGCGCGTGACCAGTGAGGCAGATATGACGCCCAGAGTGACAAGGGCAATGATGATCGTCGACAGCGCATTGACCTGCGGCGAGGCCCCCGCGCGGACCGATGGGAAAGATCGCACCGCGCCCACCAGATCGTTCAGCGACATGGAAAGCGCCAGTCGCCAGCCCCGAGATCAGCGCTGGCGCATTATCGGCAGGGTCACCAGCGCGAGTCGTTGAAGCTGTAAATGACCATGATGAGCATTGGCAGATACGGAAACGGGTACCAAGCGCGATCGAGGTCAAGTTAAACAGGCCGCGATGATGCCGGGCCGCGACATCGGCACGGTGACCAGCCAGAACGCCTTGAACCACGAACAGCCCAGATCCTGCGCAGCCTCGATCAGCACGTCGTCCAGCTTTTCCATCGTGGCGCAAAGCGGACAGGCTAGCGCAACTCCTGATTTGGACGGGTCAGGAGCGAGGCCCGAAAGGACAGGACGATCAGGATAGGCTGCAGCTTGCGCCAGCGCGCCGGGCTGCGCGCCAAGGCATGGGCCACCAGCAGCGTCAGCGCCGTCGCGATGAAGGGCATGCGTACGCTGGGTAGGTTTGTTTTCTAATAGATGTCGTCGCTGGCGAGAAAAGCTAAATTGTCGAGGCTTAGCTGCAACTGGGCGTGTTTGACCTGCTGCCAGCCCCCCGAAAGGTCGAAGAGCGGCTGACAAAGTGGGGGCGGTCGCCATCACCGACCGCAAATTATTATCGCGTTCAGAAAGGGTATCACGAACAAACACTCAGCTAGACAAAGAAAATGGTGATCAGGGCGGTGCGGCGCAGGCTCATGTCACTGCTCCAACACAAGACCGGTGGTCTCAGCCCATGAATGCTAGACCTCGTCGTTCCAGCTGAATTAGCGGCGCGACAGGCGGCGGAAATTGGTCATCTGGCCTTGATCCGCTGTCCGTTCGCCAGCGCGATATGATAGGTCGCGACAAAGCCGATACCGATGACCTTGCCGCGCATCCGGTTCGCGCGCCTCATCTAGCTGGGCCGTCATAAGGATTTTTTCCGGGCGCAGTGCAAAGAACACCGCAGCATCCGGCGCAACGCCAGATCCGAGGCGGTGCGGATCGGTGTCGCGTCCTCGGCATAAAGAATATCCCATAGGCCGGGACCCGCGCGTTCGGCGTTGTCCGCGATCACCATCTCATCGCCGATGAAATCCGCAACATGGACCGAGTTCGGCGTGATCCACTACCGCGATACCGTTGGATAGGGTTATAGGATCTTCCTAATCATGGGTCATGATGACAAAAGTAGTCCCGATGCGTTCCTGAATATCCATCAGTTCGCATTGGGCATCCTGATGCAGTTTTTTGTGCAACGCGGCCAGCGGTTCATCCAGAAGCAGCAGCTTGAGCCGAGCGCCAAGGCCATGCGCTGGCGCTGGCCGCCGGAAATCTGGTCGGGCTTGCGGCGGGCCGCTGCGGCACAGGCCACAAGGGAGATGTCCCAGACACTCAGATGCGGGAACAGCGCAGCTTATAAATATCATATTGACCGGACGCCAATGTGGCAGGCCGGAAACGATGTCGCGCCCGTCCAGATGGATCTTGCCCTCGGTCGAGGTATCGAACCTGGCCAGCATCCACATCATCGCGGTCTTGGTGCGACCCGAGGGGCCAAGCAGCGCAAAGAGTTCGCACGGATAGATCGCCAGATCAGGACCCTTGATCGCGGTGAGTAAGCCAAATCGCTTGATCAAGCCCTTGAAACGGATCAGCGGGCGGGTATTTGGGTTGTCCATGGCGCGAATGTGGCCGAAGCTGAATTCATCAATGCCATGGCGTGTTCCGGGCTAGCGTTCCTGCATTCGTGGCAAGGGCTCGCGTCAAGCCATTCTCTTGACCCGGGAGAACGGATTATGGGCGATGCAGCCATTGCAGATCGTCAACCGCACCGCGCGACTGGTCTGGTAATGTCGCAATCAAGCAGCGTCATTGCCGGCCATGCATCAGCGCCGCGCGTTGAAGGGCGGCGGAATTGGCCGATGGCGTGTGATAGCCGACAGAGGTGATCATCAGCGGATTATCGGGGCAGAATTCATACAGAATTTCGCGCCCGAGCGGCGCATCCTCAGGATCTGATTGAAAGCCCAGATCGGGATGGTGGGCGCTAAAATCGGCAATGGCGCGACGCAGTACCTCGTGGCCACACAGTCCGAACGGGGACGGTTCAGAAAGCACTATCCCACCCTGAAACAGATGCGGATACGCGCCATTCAGCCCCGATAGCGCGTCGATCACCCGCGTGACCGGGCCGAGCCGGGTGCTGCTGACACCCACTCCTACAGCCTGAACGCGGGTGCCGCCAAGGGCGATCCATGTGGTCTAGGGCGCGCCACGTTCCCTTGTCGTGACGCGGGCATTGTGGATCAGGATAGCAGCGAATTCCGTCATGTCCGTCCTTTCGTCAGGTCGTGGCGGTTCTATGCTGCCTTGCGTCCATCGACCGCTGCGACCAGGCAGGCCCGGCGGGCCGATCCGCGTCGCCGGTATTTTCGTCGGCCACGGATCGCGTAGCTATCGTTTCAATTTATGATCAAATCATGACCGGCCGCGCGTCCGACAGGAAATCTTCGCGGCGGCCTTTGTCGCGTAACGGCAAATAAAGCGAATAATCTGCGACAGATCCGACGCGCTTTGACGCAAGACTTCGCTGACCTTTCGCGTTCACTCTGAACCGGTGCCCCGGAACAGTCTGCCTTGCCATGGTTGGTAAACAAACCGGGATATGCCAGAATTCCGAAAAATATCCTGTAATTCTGGCAATTATGTGGCAGGCTTCGAATCGGAGCCGTTGCGCCCAACCTGCCTCGCTGCGCGAGGCGTCCTGCCCGGCCATGGTCGGACGCGCCTCCCATGGCGCGGCAGGATGCCCGCATGCAGAAATGCCGGAACAGACGAACAAGACCAAGGCCAAGGGCCAAAGGGACGATAAGCAGCGCGAAAATAATTTGATCATATTTTAAATCGCATCCCGCCCAAGCTCGAGAAACCCTTTCAGGTGAAACGTGAACCACATCGCACCCTTTGGCTGGCAGGACGAATTGCCGGCAGCCTTCAATGCCCATCGCAACGGGCGCCAGATCGACGAGGTTGAATGCATCGTCCCCGATCTGGTCGGCATGTCCCGCGGCAAGGCCATGCCGCATTACAAGTTCGACCCCAGCCAGACCTTCTACCTGCCGAACTCGCTGTTCTTTGAAACCGTGACCGGCGAATATGTCGATGTGCTGGGCATGGACAATCAATGGACCGAGATGGACATGGTCCTGCGCCCCGACATGTCGACGGCCTCGGCCGCGCCTTGGGCCAATGACCTGACCTTGCAGGTGATCTGCGACCTTGAAACCCGCGACGGCGAGCCGATCAGCATCGCGCCGCGCAATGTCTTGAAACGCGTTCTGGCGCTTTACGCCGAGCGGGGCTGGCAGCCCATCGTCGCGCCCGAGATTGAATTCTACCTGATCAAGCCGAACCTTGACCCGAACGCGCCGATCGAGCCTCCGGTGGGCCGGACCGGGCGTCCCGGCTCGGGGCGGCGGGCGTTTTCGATGGTGGCCATCGACGAATATGGTCCGGTCATCGACACGATCTATGACTATACCGAGGCGCAGGGCCTGGCCATCGATACGCTGATCCAAGAGGGCGGGGCAGGGCAGCTTGAGATCAACCTGCAACATGGCGATCCCCTGCTGCTGGCCGATCAGGTCTTTTACTTCAAGCGCGCCATCCGCGAGGCGGCGCTGAAGCACGGCGTCTTTGCCACCTTCATGGCCAAGCCCATGCGCGATGAGCCCGGCTCGGCCATGCATGTGCATCAAAGCGTGGTCGATGCGAAGACCGGGCAGAACATCTTCTCGCACCCCGATGGCTCGCCGACCGAGACCTTCTTTCACTTCATCGGCGGCTCGCAGCGCCATATCACCGAGCTGATGCCGCTGATGGCGCCCTATGTGAACAGCCACCGCCGTCTGACCGGCGGGCAAAGCGCGCCGACGAACCTTGAATGGGGCCATGACAACCGCACGACGGGCCTGCGCATCCCCAATTCCCGCCCCGAGGCGCGCCGCGTCGAAAACCGCGTCATCGGCATCGACGCCAACCCCTATCTGGCGCTGGCCGCCAGCCTTGCCGCCGGTCTGCAAGGCATGATCGAGCGCATCACACCGCGCCCGGTCGCGCAGGGCGAGGTCTTTGCCAATGGCGCGCTGCTGCCCGAAGGCCCCTTCGACATGCTGGCCGCCTTCAACGAGGCGACCCGGATGCACGAAATTCTGGGGCGCGATTTTTGTACCTTGTTCTCGGCCATCAAACTGGCCGAGTTGAACGAATTCCAGCGCGAGATCTCGCCCTGGGAACGCAAGCATCTGTTGCTGAATGTCTGAGAAAGGGAATAGCAATGTATGACAATCATCGTCCGACCGCCGAATTGCAGGCGCTGGATGCGGCCCATCATCTGCATCCCTTCACCGATGGCGACGCACTGAACCGCAAGGGCGCGCGCATCATCACCCGCGCCAAGGGGGTCTGGCTGACCGATAGCGACGGCCACCAGATCCTTGACGGCATGGCGGGCCTGTGGTGCGTGAACGTGGGCTACGGGCGCGAGGAACTGGCACGCGTCGCCAGCGAGCAGATGTTGCAGCTGCCTTTCTACAACACCTTCTTCCAGACCTCGCACCCGCCGGCCATCGCGCTGGCGGCGAAGCTGGCGCAGCTTGCGCCGGGCGATCTGGATCATGTCTTTTTCAACGGCTCGGGCTCGGACGGGAACGACACCAATATCCGCATGGTGCGCCGCTACTGGCAGGCGCTTGGCCAGCCCGAACGCTCGGTCATCATCTCGCGCTGGAATGGCTATCACGGCTCGACCATGGGGGCGGCAAGCCTTGGCGGCATGAAGGGGATGCATGAACAAGGGGGCCTGCCGATCCCCGGCATCGCCCATATCGACCAGCCCGACTGGTGGTCCGAAGGCGGCGAGATGTCGCCCGAGGAATTCGGTCTGGCTCGCGCCCGCCTGCTGGCCGACAAGATCGAGGAAATCGGCCCGAGCAAGGTCGCGGCCTTCATCGCCGAGCCGATCCAGGGCGCGGGCGGCGTCATCATCCCGCCCGAGACCTATTGGCCCGAAATCCAGCGCATCTGCGACGCTTACGGCATCCTGCTGATCGCCGATGAGGTCATCACCGGCTTTGGCCGCACCGGCAACTGGTTCGGCTCGCAGACGCTTGGCATCCGTCCCGACATCATGACCACGGCCAAGGGGCTGACCTCGGGCTATGTGCCGATGGGGGCGTCCATCGTGTCGCGCAAGGTGGCCGAGGTCATCAACGGCTCGGATGAATTCGCGCATGGCTATACCTATAGCGGCCATCCCGTCGCCGCTGCCGTGGCGCTGGAAAACCTGCGCATCCTTGAGGAAGAGCACATCATCACCCGCGTGCGCGAGGTGACCGGGCCCTATCTGAAGGCGGCATGGGAACAGCTGACCGAGCATCCTCTGGTGGGCGAGGCCCGCATCACCGGCATGATGGGATCCATCGCGCTGACCCCGCACAAGGCCAGCCGCGCGAAATTCGCCGCCAAGGCCGGGACCGTCGGCCTGATCTGCCGCGAGCGCTGCTTTGCCAATAACCTCGTCATGCGCCATGTCGGCGAC
>Ga0247819_10001944_pt1 | contig 10921 bp, 9 predicted proteins | sample 13C_Xylose_Day6_FD_193428 | JGI IMG/M metagenome (GOLD analysis project Ga0247819, IMG submission 193428) | Soil microbial communities from agricultural site in Penn Yan, New York, United States - 13C_Xylose_Day6 | ecosystem: Environmental > Terrestrial > Soil > Agricultural land | place: USA... | reverse complement strand
CGGCCGAAGAGCTCGCGCGCCCGACCTTTAGAATCGACGCGATGTCCTACCTCGTGCTCGCCCGCAAGTACCGGCCGAAGAATTTCGGCCAGATGGTCGGTCAGGAGCACGTGGTGCAGGCGCTGTCCAACGCGCTGGAGCAGCAGCGGCTGCACCATGCGTACCTGTTCACCGGGACGCGCGGCGTGGGCAAGACGACGGTTTCGCGCATCCTGGCCAAGTCGCTGAACTGCCAGGGCCCGGACGGGCAGGGTGGGATCACCGCCACGCCCTGCGGCGTGTGCCAGGCCTGCACCGACATCGATTCCGGCCGCTTCGTCGACTACACCGAGCTGGACGCTGCCTCCAACCGCGGCGTGGACGAGGTCCAGTCGCTGCTCGAGCAGGCCGTCTACAAGCCGGTGCAGGGCCGCTTCAAGGTCTTCATGATCGACGAGGTCCACATGCTGACCGGGCACGCGTTCAACGCGATGCTCAAGACGCTGGAGGAGCCGCCCGAGTACCTGAAGTTCGTGCTGGCCACGACCGATCCGCAGAAGGTGCCGGTCACCGTTCTGTCGCGCTGCCTGCAGTTCAACCTGCGCCCGATGGCGCCGCAGACGGTGCAGGAGCACCTGGCGGGCGTGCTGCAGTCCGAGGGCGTGGAGGCCGAGCCGCAGGCGCTGCGGCTGCTGTCGCGGGCCGCGCGCGGTTCGATGCGCGACGCGTTGTCGCTGACCGACCAGGCCATCGCCTTCGGCGGCGGCGCGCTGCAGGAAGCGGCGGTGCGCCAGATGCTGGGCAGCGTGGACCGCTCGCACGTGTTCCGCCTGATCGAGGCGCTGGCCGCCGGCGACGGCGCCGCCGTGGTCGAGGTTTCCGAAGCGCTGCGGGTCAACGGCCTGTCGGCCGCCGGCGCGCTGGAAGAGATGACGGCCGTGCTGCAGCGCATGGCCGTGGTGCAGGCGGTGCCCGGCATCGCCGACGGCGGCGATCCGGACCATGCCGAGGTCGCGCGCCTGGCCGGCCAGCTGCCCGCCGACGAGACCCAGCTGCTCTACACCATGTGCCTGCACGGCCGCGCCGAGCTGGGCCTGGCGCCCGACGAGTACGCGGCGCTCACCATGGTGCTGTTGCGGCTGCTGGCCTTCCGCCCCGAGGCGCCGGCAACGGCGCAGGCGGAAAAAAAAACTCTGAACGCAGCCAGGCCTTCGCCTGAGCCTGCGGTTTCCGCGCCCGTTACCAGGGCTGCACCCGCTCCGACGCCCGCGCCTGTTGCCGTCTCCGCGCCGGTGATTGCACCCGCGCCGACGCCTGCGCCCACGCGCCCGCCGGGCCAGGTTCTTCCCGTCGTCGATCCCCCCGCGCGTCCGGCGGCTTCCGCCCGGCCCGCGGGCGACGGCCCCGTCGTGGGCGTGCCCGTGCGGGTGCAGCCCGAGTCGCCGCGCGAGGCGGGCGCCGTCGCCACCAGCTTCGTGCCCAGCGAGGAAGGCGATTTCTGGTACGCCACCGTTCAGGGGCTGGTCGCGGCCGAGGCGGTGACGGCGCTGGTGCGCGAGCTGGCCCTGCAGTCGCAGCTGGTCGCCCGCGACGAGGGCCACTGGCTGCTGCGCGTGGAGCGCGAAACGCTGAACCAGCCCGCCGCGCGCGAGCGGCTGCAGGCGGCGCTGAAAGCCGCCGGCCACGAGGTGGCCCTCACCATCGAACTCGGCCCCGTGAACGACAGCCCCGCGCGTCGCAATGCCGCCGCCGCGGCGCAGCGCCAGCGCGAGGCCGAGGACATCATCCACAACGACCCGTTCGTGCAGGAGATGATGCGGGACTTTGGCGCGAAAATCGTGCCTGGAAGCATCAAGCCCATCTAAGGAATTCACATGTTCAACAAGGGACAGCTGGCCGGCCTCATGAAGCAGGCCCAGGCCATGCAGGAGAACCTGAAGAAGGCGCAGGACGAACTCGCCCACATCGAGGTGACGGGCGAATCCGGCGCCGGCCTCGTGAAGGTCACCATGACCTGCAAGCACGACGTTCGCCGCGTCGAGATCGACCCCAGCCTGCTGGCCGACGACAAGGACATGCTGGAGGACCTGGTCGCCGCCGCCTTCAACGCCGCCGTGCGCAAGGCCGAGGAGACCTCGCAGGAGAAGATGGGCAAGCTCACCGCGGGCATGCCCGGGCTGCCCGGCGGGATGAAGTTCCCGTTCTAGGGAGCCTCCGAAGCCCTTGGCCGATTCTTCGCTCAACGCCCTCGTCGAAGCGCTGCGCCGCCTGCCCGGTGTGGGCGTGAAGTCGGCCTCGCGCATGGCCTTCCACCTGCTGCAGCACGACCGCGAGGGCGCGCAGCTGCTCGCGCAGGCACTGCAGCAGGCCACCACGCGCGTGCGCCACTGCAGCCTGTGCCACACCTTCACCGAAGGCGAGGTCTGCGCCACCTGCCTCGACCCGCAACGCGACGCCAGCAAGCTGTGCGTGGTGGAGACGCCGGCCGACCAGGCCGCGGTGGAGCGCACGGCCGCCTACCGCGGCCGCTATTTCGTGCTGATGGGCAAGCTGAGCCCGCTGGACGGCATAGGCCCGCGCGACATCGGGCTGGCCAAGCTGTTCGAGCGCGCCACCGACGGCCTGGTGCAGGAGGTGATCCTCGCGACCAACTTCACCGCCGAAGGCGAGGCCACCGCGCACGTCATCGGCGAGGCGCTCAAGCAGCGCGGGCTGAAGGTGACGCGGCTCGCGCGCGGCGTGCCCGCGGGCAGCGAACTCGAATACGTGGACCTCGGCACCATCGCCCACGCGCTGGTCGACCGGCGCTGAAGAAGAAAAAACAAGAACGAGGAGAGAACAAGAACATGGCGACGACCCGATTCACCGTGGCGTACTGGTGCGTGCTGTTTGCGGCGCTGCTGCCTTATGCGTGCGCCTACGCGGCGAAGTTCCGTGGCTTCGGCAAGCCGCGCAGCCAGGGCGGTTTCGACAACCAGGATCCGCGTGGCTGGCTCGCGCGCCAGACCGGGTGGCAGGCGCGCGCCGACGCGGCGCAGGCCAACAGCTTCGAGGCGCTGCCTTTCTTCATCGGCGCGGTGATCATCGCGCACCAGCTCGGCGCGGCGCAGACGCGGCTGGACATCCTCGCGCTGCTCTTCATCACGCTGCGGATCATCTACGCCGTGATGTACGTCGCGGGCCTGCCGACGGTGCGTTCGGCGGTGTGGGCCGCGGCCTTCCTGGTCAACGTCGGCATCCTTCTTTCAGCGCTGCGCTGATCCCTCTTTACGGTTACGTGAAAACCCGCACGGGATGGTCCTGATGCGGTGCACAAAGGCGCGATCTAAGCTCGTGCGCGCCTGCCAGAGAGGGAAGTTCGAAAAAAATGAAAGACCGGTCCATCACCCGTCGTGGGTTCGCCATCGCCGGCGCCTGCGCCGCGTTGCTGGGTGTGCCGGTGCTGCGTGCGCAGCCGCGCCTGGAGCGCACGCGGGTGACGATCGCGGTCGGCGGCAAGGGCACGTTCTACTACCTGCCGCTCACCATCGCGGAGCAGCTGGGCTACTTCAAGGCCGAGGGCCTGGACGTCGAGATCACCGACTTCAACGGCGGCCCGCGCGCGCTGCAGTCGCTGGCCGATCGCACCGTCGACGTGGTGAACGGTGCGTACGAGCACACCATCAACCTGCAGAGCCGCAACCAGTTCATCCAGTCGTTCGTGCTGATGGGCCGCGCGCCGCAGATCGCGTTGGGCGTGTCCACCCGGGCCGTGCCGAACTACCGCGCGCCCATCGATCTGCGCGGCCGCAAGATCGGTGTGTCCGCGCCGGGCTCTTCCACCAACATGGTGGCCAACCTCGTGCTCTCGCGCGCCGGCGTGAAGTCGGGCGAGGTCAGCTACGTCGGCGTGGGAACCTCGTCGGCGGCGCTGTCGGCGCTGCGCACCGGCCAGATCGACGCCATGAGCAACACCGACCCGGTGATGACCATGCTGGAGCAGCGCGGCGAGGTGAAGATCATCAGCGACACCCGCACGCTCAAGGGCACGCAGGACGTGTTCGGCGGCCCCATGCCCGCGGCCTGCTTCTACGCCCACGCCGAGTTCGTGCAGAAGCATCCCAACACCTGCCAGGCCATGGCCAACGCCGTGGTGCACGCGCTCAAGTGGCTGCAGACGGCCGGCCCCAGCGACATCATCAAGACCGTGCCCGACGCCTACCTGCTGGGCGACCGCGCGCTGTATCTCGCCTCGTTCAACAAGGTCCGCGAGGCCATCTCGCTGGACGGCATGCTGCCCGACGACGGCGCGCGCACGGCGCTGCGCGCTCTGGCCAGCTTCGAGCCCGGCCTCAAGCCCGAGAAGATCGACCTCGCGCGCACCTACACCAACGAGTTCGCGCGGCGCGCCAAGGACAGGTTCAAGGCCTGACGAAGCGCGGCGCCCGGCCGATGTAGGCTCGGCGCCATGACCTCTCCCGTGGAGCCCGACGGCGCGGTGCGCACCGCCGGTTTCGGTGCGCTGTTCACCGCGGTGATGCTGCCCATGTTCATGGCGGCGGTGGACCAGACCCTGCTGGCTTCGGCCACGCCCCGCATCGCCGCCGACCTGGGCGGCCTGTCCGACACCTCCTGGATCGCCGTGGGCTACCTGCTGGCCGCGACCATCGCCGCGCCGCTCTACGGCCGCATGGGCGACCGCTATGGGCGGCGCAACGTGCTGCTGATTGCATTGGCGGTGTTCACCACCGGCTCGCTGGCCTGCGGTCTTGCCTCCAGCATGTTCGGCCTGATCGCCGCGCGCGTGCTGCAGGGCCTGGGCGGCGGCGGGCTGATGGTGCTGTCGCAGGCGCTGATCGGCGAGCTGGTGTCGCCGTCGGAGCGGCCGCGCTACCAGGGTTATTTCGCGATGGTGTTCACCACTTCGAGCGTGGGCGGGCCCGTGGTCGGCGGCCTGGTGGTCAACCACGGCGACTGGCGCTGGCTGTTCCTGGCCAACCTGCCGCTGGCGCTGCTGGCCGCCTGGCGCGTGTCGCGGTTGCCGCGGCCCGCGCGCTCGGCCCATCGCGATGCGCCTTACGACCCGGCCGGCGTCGTGCTGTTCGCGCTGTGTGCCTCGGGCGCGTTGTTGTGGCTGAGCCTGGCCGGCCATCGCTTCCCGGTGGTCTCGCCGGTCAGTGCGGCGCTGGCCGGCACGGCGGTGGTCGCGGGCGTGCTGCTGGCGCGGCAGCAGCGCCGCCATCCGTTTCCCTTCCTGCCGCTGGACGTGGTGCGCATCCCCGGCGTGGGCTGGATCTGCCTGTCGGTGATCGGCTTTGCCGGAACGATGTTCGCGCTGGTGTTCCTGCTGCCGATCTACCTGCAGGTGGCGCAGAAGGCCAGCGCGGCGGGCGCCGGCGTGCAGCTGCTGCCGCTGACCGTCGGCATGGTGGTGGGCTCGACGCTCAACGCGCGATTCAGCGCGCGAACCCAGCGCAGCGGCGTGCTGCCGCCGTATGGCCTGGGCATGGCGTCGGTGGCGTTGCTGGCGCTGGCGCTGCTGCCGCCCTCGACGCTGTCGATCGGCATCGCCGCGGCGATGTGCGGCATGGGCTTCGGCACCGTCATGCCCAGCGCGCAGATCGCGACGCAGATGCTGGCCGGCCGCGAGCGACTGGGCTCGGCCTCCGCGTTGCTGGCGCTCACGCGATCGACCGGTGCGGCCGTCGGCACCGCGGCCTTCGGCGGGCTGGCGTTCGTGCTGCTGAACGTTCAGGCGGGTTCGGGGGAGGGCGCGGGCCTGCGCCTGGAGGGGCTGTCGCCGGAGCGCGTGACCCAGGCCTTCCACCTGGTGTTCGGGGCGCTCGCGGCCTATGCCGCCCTGGGTGCGTTCTTCGCGACGCGCGCGCCGCGGATGGACCTGGCCAAGCGCGGGCGCGTGGGGCCGGGCCGGCCCGAAGAGGACAAGGCGCCGGTCAGCGACGCGGGCGCTTGACGACGGCCTTGGCGCGCGGGGCGGGCGCGACGCGCTTGGCGCCGCTGCTCCTGGCGCGGGGCGCCGCGGCGGCGCGGGCGCGCACCGGCAGGTGCAGCACGACGCGCTGGCCGGGCTTGAACACCGAGGACACGCCCAGGTCGTTCCACTCGGCCACCTGCGCCGGCAGCACGCGGTAGCGGCGCGCGATCGAGGTGACCGTGTCGTGGCGGCCGGCCTTGATGGTGGTGCGGCGCAGCGTGATCTCGGGCGCCAGGCTCAGCTGGCCGTTGTCGGCGACGTGGCTGGCCACGTCTTCCTGCTTGGTGGGCGGGCGCGGCACCACCAGCACCGAGCCGGCCTTGATCAGCATGCGCGGCGGGATGGTGTTGACGCTGCGCAGCTCGCCCTCGTTCATGCCCACGCGGCGCGCCGCTTCGGCCACGCTCATGTTGCCGGGCACGGTCCACGCGGTCCAGCTGGCGAAGCGGCCCTGGCTGTACTCGGCCAGGTTGCGCTGGAACACCTTGGCGTTGTCCCAGGGCAGCAGGATCTGCGGCGTGCCGGCCGCCAGGATGACCGGGCGGTTGAGCTGCGGGTTGAGCGCCTTGAAGTCCTCGAGCCCGATGTCGGCCAGCTTGGCGGCCAGCGCGGTGTCGATGTCGCGGTCGACGGTGACGACGTCGAAGTACGGGTGGTTCTCGATCACCGGCAGCTCGGTGCGGAACTGGTCGGGGTTGCCGATGATGTTCTTGACCGCCTGCAGCTTGGGCACGTAGTTGCGCGTTTCGTCGGGCATGCGCAGGTCGGCGTAGGTGGTGCCCAGGCCCTGGCGCTTGTTGGCTGCGATGGCGCGGCCGACGCTGCCTTCGCCCCAGTTGTACGCGGCCAGCGCCAGGTGCCAGTCGCCGAACATGCCGTACAGGCGCTGCAGGTAGTCCAGCGCCGCGCGGGTGGAGGCCAGCACGTTGCGGCGGTCGTCGCGGAAGAAGTTCTGCGTCAGGTCGTAGTCGCGGCCCGTGCCGGGCATGAACTGCCACATGCCGGCGGCGCGCGCGCTGGACACCGCCTGCGGATTGAAGGCGCTCTCGATGAAGGGCAGCAGCGCCAGCTCGCTGGGCATGCGGCGGCGCTCCAGTTCCTCGACGATGTGGAACAGGTACTTGCGCGAGCGGTCCGTCATGCGCTGCATGTAGTCGGGCCGGGTGGCGTACCACTGCTCGTGGCGGCGCACCAGCTCGCCGTCCAGCTCGGGCATGGAATAGCCGGAGCGGATGCGTTGCCAGAGGTCGGCCGGCGGCTGCGTCGCCGCGACGCTGAGCGCGGCGGCCTCGACCGGCGTGATCGGGCTGAGCGGCCCGCTGGGCACGACCGCGGGACCCGCGGGGGCCGTCGAGACGGACGGGGCTTGTTCTGAAGGAGGGCTGGAAGGGGAAGAAGGGGAGGGCGAGGAGGGGAGCGGTGCGGTGGCGCAGCCTGCCAGCCACACCGCTAAGGAGAGGCCGGCGGCCTGCAGCAGTTTCTTCATCTGAACTCGTTCTTCCATTGGCGGATGGCGGCGAACACCGCCACTTCGTCCCCGGCGTCGGCGCCGTTGTAGGCCTGCGCGGCGCGCACCACCGAAGGCTGGCGCGTGCGCAGGAAAGGATTGATCCGCTTCTCCTCGCCGAGTTCGGCGGGCAGTGTGGGTTCGCCGCGATCGCGCAGCGCCTGGCACTCGCGCTGGTAGCGCGCGAGGTCGTCGTTGGCCGGTTCCACCGCGCGGGCGAAGCGCAGGTTGGCCATCGTGTATTCGTGGGTGCAGCACACGCGCGTGTCGGCGGGCAGGGCGGCCAGCTTGTCCAGCGAGGCCAGCATCTGCGCGGGCGTGCCTTCGAACAGGCGCCCGCAGCCGCCGGAGAACAGCGTGTCCCCGCAGAAGAGGAGCGGTGCTCCATCCATCCGTGGCGTGTAGTAGGCGATGTGGCCCGCGGTGTGGCCGGGCACGTCGATCACGTCGAAGGGAAGGCCGAGCACGTCGACGCGGTCGCCTTGCTCGAGCGAACGCAGCGGGCCGGGGATGGCTTCGCGCGCCGGACCGAACACTTTCGCGCCCGTGGCTTCGCGCACCGCGGCCAGGCCGCCGATGTGGTCCTGGTGATGGTGCGTGACTAGAATCGCTTCCAGTTGCAAGCCCGTCTGCTGGAGGTAATCGAGCACCGGCTGCGCGTCGCCCGGGTCGACCACGAGCGCCCGTTGCCCGTCGTGCAACACCCAGAGGTAGTTGTCCTGGAATGCGGGCAGAGGAACTAGCTTCATGAGCGATGCGATTATAGGAATGCACGAGTGGTTCGAGACCCCGCCCGGGCGCTACCTGCTCGCCTGGGAGAGGGCCGAATTCGATCGCGCCGTCAGCGACATCTTCGGCTATCACGCCCTGCAACTGGGCCTGCCCGAACTCGACGCGCTCGCTTCCAACCGCATGCCGCACAAGTGGCTGGGGCTGCGGCAGCTCCCTCCCGGCGGCACCACCAAGCCCGCGCTCATGACGGATTACTCGGCGCTGCCGTTCGAGGCCAACAGCGTCGACCTGGTGGTGCTGCCCCATTCGCTGGAACTGAACACCGACCCGCATGCCACGCTGCGCGAGGTCGAGCGCGTGCTGGTGCCCGAGGGCAAGGTGGTGATCTGCTGCCTCAACCCGGCCAGCCTGTGGGGCCTGCGCCAGAGGCGCGCCCACCTCTACCGCCGCCTGGGCTTCGGCCAGCTGTACCTGCCGGACGCCGGCGAGTTCATCGGCTACCGGCGCCTGCGCGACTGGCTGCGGCTGCTCAATTTCGAGGTCGAGACCGGCAATTTCGGCTGCTACCGCCCGGCCATGGCCACCGAGCACTGGCTGGAGCGCTTCGACTGGATGGACGACGTGGGCGAGCGGTGGTGGCCCATCTTCGGCGCCGTGTACTTCGTGGTGGCGACCAAGCGCGTGCGCGGCATGAAGCTGCTGGGCAAGCTGTGGAAGCCGGCCAAGTCGATCGCCACCGCGCCGGTGCCGCTGGCCAACCGGCGGCCGCAGCTGGAAACCACCCGGTCCGCCGAGCGGCAGACAATGGATGCCCAATGAATGAAGTCGTGATCTACACCGATGGGGCCTGCAAGGGCAATCCCGGTCCGGGCGGCTGGGGCGTGCTGATGCGCTCCGGCGGCAACGAGAAGGAGCTGTTCGGCGGCGAGCTGGGCACCACCAACAACCGCATGGAGCTGATGGGCGTGATCCAGGCGCTGACCGCGCTCAAGCGCCCCTGCGCCGTGACGCTCTGGCTCGACAGCCAGTACGTGCTCAAGGGCATCACCGAATGGATGCCCGGCTGGAAGGCGAAGGGCTGGCGCACGGCCGGCAAGACGCCGGTGAAGAACGTCGAGCTGTGGCAGCGGCTGGACGACCTGGTGCAGAACAGCGGCCATGTCATCGACTGGCGCTGGGTCCGCGGCCACAACGGCGACCCGGGCAACGAGCGGGCCGACGCCCTGGCCAACATGGGCGTGGAACTGGCGCTCGGCAAGCGCAAGCCGGCGGTGTAAATCTGCGGTAAATCCCGGCGCCTGGAGGCGGTTCGCGCCGGAACCCCGGGCATCCGCGCATGCCGTTGTCTGGCGCGGCTGCTACATTGACGTGTTTGCATGCAATCGGCGTCCGCCGCTCTCTTCCCAGGCAAGAAGTAAATGGCAGCTAAGCCCCTCTACACGGTGATCGCCGTCGTCGGCATCGCGGCAGCGTCCGGCGCTGCCTGGTGGTACCAGAACAAATCGAAGTCGTCCCCCGACGGCACCCCGCCCGCCGCCACGGCATCCGGCCCGTCCCGGCCCGCCAGCGGCGCCGGTGGCGCCGGTGGCGCGCCGGCGGTCGAGATCGCCCGGGTCGAGCTGATGCGCCTGACCGACGATGCCCAGGCCGTGGGCAGCCTGCGTTCGCGCCAGAGCGTGATCGTGCGGCCCGAGGTCAGCGGCCGCGTCACCCAGCTGAATTTCCGTGACGGCCAGCGCGTGCGCCGCGGCCAGGTGCTGGTGCAGCTGGACGACCAGCTGCCGCGCGCCCAGGTCCAGCAGGCCCGCGCCGAGCTGTCCATCGCCACCGCCAACCACAAGCGCAACCAGGAGCTGGTGGCGCAGAACTTCATCAGCCAGCGCCAGGTGGAAGAGAGCGGGGCCAACCTGCAGGTGGCGCAGGCCAAGCTGTCGCTGGCCGAGGCCACGGCGGCGCGGCTGCGCATCGTGGCGCCGTTCGACGGCGTGGCCGGCATCCGCAGCGTGAACATCGGCGACTACCTCAAGGACGGCGCCGACATCGTCAACCTGGAAGACCTGGACGCCGTGTTCGTGGACTTCCGCCTGCCCGAGCGCTTCCAGACCAAGATCCGTCCCGGCCAGGTGGCCCTGGTGCAGACCGACGCGCTGCCCGGCCGCAAGTGGAACGCCGTGATCCAGGCCATCGACCCGCTGGTGGACGCCAACGGCCGCTCGGTGGGCATCCGCGGCTGCATCGACAACCGCCAGCTGCAGCTGCGCCCCGGCATGTTCGCGCGCATCACGGCGGTGTTCGGCGAGCGCGCCGACGCCATGGTGGTGCCCGAGGAGGCCATCGTCCCGCAGGGCAATCGCCAGATGGTGGTGAAGCTGGTCGACGGTCCGGACCAGGACAGCCGCACCGCCCAGCGCGTCGAGGTGAAGACCGGCATCCGCCAGCCCGGCCGCGTGGAGATCGTCGAAGGCCTGAAGGCGGGCGACGTCGTCGTGGTGGCCGGCCAGCAGCGCATCACGCGCGACGGCATGCCGGTGCGCGTGCTCGACCTGGCCGCCGGTGCCAAGGCGGCCGGCAATGGCCAGGCGCCCGCCAACGGTGCAGCTGCAGCCGCTACCGAGGGCGCCGCCCCGGTGGCGGGCCCGGCCGCTCCCGCCCCGGCCCCTGCCGCGGTTCCGGTGGCACTTCCGGCCGCTCCGGCGCCCGCGGGCGGCCCGAATCCCTGCGTGGTCGCC
>Ga0247819_10001943_pt1 | contig 10923 bp, 8 predicted proteins | sample 13C_Xylose_Day6_FD_193428 | JGI IMG/M metagenome (GOLD analysis project Ga0247819, IMG submission 193428) | Soil microbial communities from agricultural site in Penn Yan, New York, United States - 13C_Xylose_Day6 | ecosystem: Environmental > Terrestrial > Soil > Agricultural land | place: USA... | reverse complement strand
CCCTGCTCATGGGCTACGTCGTCCATCCCTGCTGGATGGCGGCCTGGAACGGCTTGTTTGCCGGCGCCGCCATGGCCGCCTGCACGCGCGCCCAAACCCACCCGGACCAGCATCCGGGCTTCCTCCTTGCCCAGCCCACCCTGCCCGGCGCTGCCCTGCTGGCCTGGTGGGGCGGTCTGCTGTGGCTGGCTCCCGCACTCGGTTACTACACGCACGAAGCGCTGTCCCGCAAGGTGGCAGCGCTGGCACTGCTGCTGCCCATTGCCTGCGCGCTGTTTTTCGCCACCCGCTGGGACGTGGCCCACAGCCCCTGGCGCGTTCGCATGGAGCCCATGGATGCGCCCCCGCAGCCGCGCCGCGCCTGGCACCTGGTACTGCTGGGCGTGGCCGCGGGTCTGATGGCCGGCCTGATGCTGCACGCCATTTCCACGCAAATCGAGGACCATGGCCCTGTCCTGCTGCAGCAATGTGCCCTGGGCATAGGCTTGGGACTGGCCTGGAGCCTCTGGAATGCGCGCGGCAGCGCCGCCCGGTCGCCTTGGGCCTGGCAGGCCCTGGCCTTGGCGACCATCGGCCTGGCCTTGACCTCCAGCCAGGCCGACTCCCTTGCCGGCCTGGTGCCGCAGGCCTGGCTGGACGGCATCCAGGGCCTGGGCTACCTGCTGCTGGGGCTGTTGCTGGGCCATGGTTTTGCGCAGGCCGCCCAACAGGTACAGGCCTGGATCACGCCGCGTCTGCTGCTGTGCGGCACGCTGGGGGCGGCGCTGGGCGCGGCCCTGCTTGCGCTGGACCGGAACGTCTGGATCACCCCCCTCGCGGCGCTGCTGCTGGCGATTGCAGCGCACGCCAAGCGGTCGATGAAAGCACCGGATGCCTCTTAAACACCGGCTTTTCAGCGTGTTCGCGGCAAGCATTTTCTGCCTGGGCCTGCTGTGTGCCGCACTGGTCTGGCAAACCCTGAGCCATGGCCGGCAGCAGCAGGCACGGACGCTGCTCGGCCTCCAGGTCCATGCCTGGCAGCAGCTGGAAGCAGAGCAGATGGCCCTGCTGGAGCGCATCGCCACTCCCTGGCGCGACGGCCATGCGCGCGCCACACCCCAGACCCTGGCGCAGACGATGCAAGCCGCGGTGAGAAGCCACCCCGGCCTGCGCATCGACCTGCTCGGCGAAAATGCCAAGCTGCTGGCCACCACGTCTGACGACGTCAGCCCCGAGCCCCTGCTCGATCCGGTCACGCTGGCGCGCTGGGTCGAGGGCCAGGCACCGACCCAAGGACTGCACCAGCTGTCGTCACGCCAGTACAACTGGCTTCAGCTCACTCCCGTGGGCCAGCACATGCTGGTACTGGGGCTGGACGCGGCCTTTGTCCTGCCCCAGCTGAGCCAGCGCCAGCCCGGCGACTTTTTCCTGCTCAACACACGCGGCACGCCCGTGGCCGGCACCGCGGACGATGACGGCCTGTTCTCCCGAATCCTGGTGCCCGTGCGCACGCCCCAGGTCCTGACCCTGGCCGCCAGCGATGCGCAGCCAGCGCTGCAGCTCGTCAGCCAGCCCCTGGTCGGCGCCAATGGCATGGTGATCGGCAGCCTGGCATGGCGCCAGAATGCCACGGCCGCCGTGCAGCAGGAGCGCCAATTCACGCAGCGCGCCGCGCTGGCAACCGTCGCCTTGCTGGCCTTGCTCACGGGCGGCATGTTCCTCTTCGTGCGGCACACGCTCAGCCCGCTGACGCGCAGCGTGCAAGTGCTGCAGGCCCTGTCCCGGGGCGATACCGAAACCACGCTCGATGGGGGCGAAGAAGACGCGGAAGACGAATCCGGCACGGTCGCACGCGGCGTGATGCAATTGCGCGCCGAACTGCTGAACCTGGAAACCCTGCGCCAGGAACGCCTGCGCAGCCGCCGCCAGCAGGAACGACTGATACGCGACCAGCTGCGCAGCCTGGCCAGCAACCTCGACCCGGCGTCCCGCGATGAAATTCTGGCGACGCTGGGCTCGCAGGAAAACGCACAGGCCACCCCGTCCGGCGAAGCCCCCAATGTGCTGGCCGATCTGGCCAGCATCCTGGGCCGCATGTCAGGACTGGTCAGCACCCAGCAATCCCGCCTGCTGCAGCTGTTGCGCGAAGTCCAGGCCTCGGTCCAGACCCAGGCCATGCTCGCCAGCCTGCAGCAGGAGCTGGAAATCGCGCGCCAGATGCAGTTGTCGATTCTGCCGAGCCAGACCCCCGACCGGCGGGAAATCGACATTGCCTCGACCATGATTCCCGCCAAGGAAGTCGGCGGGGACTTCTATGACTACTTCGCCATCGACGACGACCATCTGGCCATCGTGATCGCCGACGTGTCGGGCAAGGGCGTGCCCGCGGCGTTCTTCATGGCCATCTCCCGCACGCTGCTCAAGAGCAACGCCCTGTTCCTGCGCACCCCTGGCACGACCATTGCCGCGCTGAACGACCAGCTGTGCATGGAAAACGACCAGATGATGTTCGTGACGGTTTTCTATGCCGTGCTGCAACTGTCCAGCGGGCTGCTGACTTTCGTGAACGCAGGCCACAATCCGCCCATCCTGCTGAGCCAGGGCACGGCCCGGTATTTCCCCAAGGGCCGCAACATGGCCCTGGCAGTGCTCGAAAGCCAGCAGTACCACGAGGGCACGCTGCAGCTGTCCGCGGGCGACAGCCTGCTGCTCTACACCGATGGGGTGACGGAAGCCACCAATGCGCACAACGCCTTGTTCGGCGATGCGCTGCTGCTGCAGACCGTGCAATCGGTCAGCGACCAGCCGCAGGAAGGGCCTCAGGCCCAGCTGTTGACCGAGCGCATCGTGCAGGAAGTGCGACGCTTCGAAGCCGGCGCAGCCCAGGCCGACGACATCACCGTGGTGGCCATCACCTACCGGGGTTCAACGCCATGAGCGGCGGGCAGCGACAGCTCGGCATCGGGCAAGCGCCGTACATAGCGCAGCATGGCGCGCCTGCCGTCCAGGGCTTCGCCCACGCCCACATAACCGCTGGCCGCGGCCGCACGGAGCTGGTCGAAATCGTCTCCGGCGATCAGCCGGCTGTCCTGCATGTCCCAGCGCTGGCGCCCCAGCAGATCGATTTGCAGCACATGGCGGCGCAGCCCGTCGGTCATGCCGGTCCAGGCGATCCACATGCCTTGCGACAGCAAATTGTGCCGACTCACCGGGTTGTGCAGCGACACCATGGCCAGGCACAGGGGGCGCTGATAGGCCTGGGCCAGGGCGCAGCGCAGCTTCAGCAGCAGCGCCTGCAGCTGGTAGCCGCGCCATGGCGCGCGCACCATGCAGCTCGCCAGATGCGACACCCAGGAATGGCGGCTGGGCGGCAGGCCGATCACGGCGCCGAGGTTGTCCGCAGCGTCCGCGCCGGGCATGCCGACCATGGCATAGGCCACCAGTTCATCGGCCAGAAACACGCCTATGCATTGGCCCTGGGGCGGCGAATTCCGGGCAAAGAATGCGGCCTCATCGGCTTCGCGCACATACATGTCAGGATGCGCCAGGCCTGCAATCACTTCGTCGCGCAAGCCTACCCAGGCCGTGAAATCGTCGGACGCCAGCACCCGCAGACTGGCCTGTGGCAGCTGCGGCAGGGTGCCGAGCGCGGGCAGGCTCGGTGGGCGCATGAACGGGGCGGACAAAGGCAAACTCAGCTCCAGAAGCAAGAGGGCAGATGCAGCGCCCGGGAGGACGCGTGCACCGAATATAGAACATGGACAGCGCCATGAAAACCGCGCCGCAGACGGTCCACCCGCCCGCCGGCTCGCTGGGACGCGAAGCCCTGCTGCTTTCGGCACTGTGCACCATCGTTTTTTTCGGCCTGTCGCTGGTGCTGATCAGCTGGCGCGTGGAACAGCTGCTGACCGATCTGTCCCAGCAACGCGTGCTGCGCCTGACCCAGCAAATCAGCCAGGAAGCCGAGCGCGGCATGCGCTTCGGCGTCTCCCTGCCGGAACAACCAGCCTTGCTGGCCCGGCTGGAGCAACTGACCCAGCAGGAACCCCAGCTGCTCGCCACACTGCTCACTGCGCCCGACGGCACGCTGATCGCCCAGGCCGGCGACCGGCAAGCGCCCGAGGCCATGGAGGCCCTGTGGAACCAGCATCTGGCCGCCGCGGCCGCTACCGGCCAGCCCTGGGTCAAAAGCGTCCATGCCAGGACCTATATCGGCCGCGCGCTGACCGACGCGACCGGACAGGCCAGCGCTGCGCTGTGGACCATCGTCGACACCCGCCCTACCCAGGCCCAGGCCCATGCAGCAACCCTGCGCATCCTGGCCCAGATCGCGCCATTGCTGCTGCTCTCGCTGGGCCTGTCATGGTGGGCGCTATGGCGCCTGGGCCGGCAATGGCTGGCCCCCGCGAACACGCCGCGAACGCGCCATCCCGCCGCGCTCGCCTGGATCGCCATACTGCTGTGCCTGGCGACCCCGCTGGCCATGGCCTGGAGCGCACGCGAAGCCGCGCGCCCGCTGGTGGCCCAGCAGATTGCCGAGAACGCCGACGCCATGGGACGCGCGCTGAATCTGCAGATCGCTCGGGCCCTGCACTACGGCATCCCGCTGGCGCAATTGCAAGGCGTGGGAGAGTTGTTCCGCAATGCCCTGGAGCAGGCCCCGGAACTGAGTTACCTGGCCTTGCAAGCCGGTCACGCGGACACGCTGCATGCCACACGCCAGACGGACAGCCTGGACACGGCGCCGGCCCGGGATGTGCTGCGGCCCACCCCACAGGGCGCGACCGTGGTCGTCGGCTATCCGGCCCATTATGTGGACCACCAACTCGCCGGCATGCTGCTCGATCTGCTGCTCGCGCTGGTGGTCTCGGCCGTGCTGATCGTCGAATGCGCGCGCGGGCGCTGGCAACGCTCCACGCTGGCCATGCTGGCCGCGCAACAGCTGGCCCGCCGCTGGGCCGCGCTGCGCCAAAGAATGCTGCCTGCAGCCCCCACCGCGGCACTGGGGCCCGCGGCCACCGAACAGATGACACGCCTGCGTTTCGTCATCTTCCTGGTCGCACTCTCCGAGGAACTGCTGCGCCCCTTCTTCACGGTGTTCGCCATCCACATGCCGCCCATGGGCCTGCACCTGACTCCGACCATGGTCGCCGGCCTGCCGGTCGCGGCCTTCATGGCCACGCTGGCCCTGGCCCAGCCGCTGGGTCCCGCGCTGGCCAGGCGCTTCGAGCTGCGCTGGAGCCTGATGCTGTCGGCCCTGGCCGGCAGCGTGGCCCTGGCGGCCACGGGCTGGGCCGATTCGACGCCGGCCCTGGTGGTCCTGCGCGCTTTTACGGGCATGGCCTACGGCCTGGCCCTGATCCTGGCGCAGACGGCCCTGGTGCGTATCACCCAGACCCGGCAACGCGCGCGCGGCATGACCCAGATCGCCGGTGCCATCGTCGCCGCGGGCATCGTCGGCCCGCCCTTCGGCGGCATGATCGCCGCCCATGCCGGTCCGGGCGCCGGGTTCGCGGCCTGCGCGCTGTGCCTGGTGCTGGCCGCCTGCGTCAGCCGGCGATTGCAATTGGAGCACCCCGCCGCGACCGCGACTGGGACTTCCGCCACCGGCGGCTGGCGCGGCTACTGGGCCGTGGTGCGCAATCCGCGCGCGCTGGCGGTCATTCTCGGTGCCGCCCTGCCCGCGCGCCTGGTGGCTGTGACGGTGTTGGTCGTCGTCGTGCCGCTGCAGATGAGCGCCCTGCAGCAACCGGCGGCCATGGCCGGGCGGACATTGCTGCTGTACTTCCTGGTCTTTGCGGTCACGGTGTCCTTGTTTGCCAACTGGTCCGATGCCAGCGGCCGACGCCTGCCGTTTCTGGTCGCCGGCGGACTGGTCAGCGCGCTGGCCTGCTGGGCGCTGCCCGGCCTGGGCGGCGTGCTGGGCATGGCCGCCTGTTGCGCCCTGCTGGGACTGGGGCAGGCCATGCAATCCTCGCCCCAGCTGGCCCTGGTGACGGAAATCTTCGAGCCCCAGCCAGACAGCCAGCCGCTGGCGACCCCGGAGCAGGCGCTGGCCGCGTTTCGCCTGCTGGAGCGCCTGGGCAGCATTGCCGCCCCGTTTGTGACCGCCGCCGCGGTGGCGGATTTTGGCTACGCCGGTGCCATGCTGGCCATCGGCATTTTCCTCGCCGCCGCCACCCTGGGCATGTTGCTGGGGCTGCAGACCGCCAAGTCCCGCGCGCCCCTTCTTTCATTTTCACGATCGCCATGAAACACAACGCCCTGCTCTCCCGCCTGCTGCATCGATCACTGTGGCTGTGCCTGGCCCTGGGCGGCACGGCGCAGGCCCAGAAGCCGGCCGGCACGCCCTTCACCGCGGCCACGCAGTCGTTCACCATCGCGCTGGTACTGCCGCGGGAGCAGCAAAGCACCGAGGCCGGCTTCAAGAGCTATCTGGAGCGCGAGAACCTGCGGGTGCGCTACGTCGAAGTGCACAACGCCGACCAGGATCCGGCCACCCTGCGCCAGCAGGTCGCAGACCTCCAGCCGGACCTGGTCTACGCCTGGGGCACGCCCACCGCCCTGGCCCTGGCCGGACGCCAGGACCAAAGCAATGCCGACAATCCGCTCAGAAAACTGCCCATCGTGTTCACCGAGGTGACCGACCCGGTCGCTGCCGGGCTGCTGAAGAACCCGCGCCAGCCCGAGCGCAACATCACCGGAGTGAGCCATGTGGCGCCCCTGGAAACACAGTTCAACGCCATCCAGGCCTACCGGCCTTTTCGCAAGATCGGCTACCTGCACAACCCCGCCGAGCCCAACTCGCAAATCATCTTGCGCGACCTGCGGGCACTGGCCAAGCGCCAAGGCCTGGAAGTGATTGACGCCAGCCTGACGCTGAACGCCAGCCAGACCCCGGACGCGGCGCAGATCGCGCCCCTGGTCGCGGACATCGCCGCACGCGGCGCCGACCTGCTCTACATCGGGCCTATCACCTTCCTGGCATTCACCCACCGCGATGCCATCACACAAGCCGCACTGCAGCAGCGCCTGCCCACGTTCTGCACCACGGAAAGCATAGTCCGGCGCTCGGACTGCCTGTTTGGCCTGTTCTCCAACGACACCAACGTCGGCCGCTTCGCCGGCTTCATGGCGCATCAAATCCTGGTGGAGAAAAATCCCGTGAGCGCCGTGCCGGCCTCGACCCTGCAGCGCTTTTCACTGCTGGTGAACATGCGTACGGCCAAGGCACTGGACCTGTATCCGCCCATGCTGCTGCTGAACGTGGCCGAAGTGATCAATGCGCCGCCGACGGCGTTGGCGACCACCTCCGCGCGATAAGCGGCTGCCGGCCCCTGGGCGCTCAGGCCGCTTTCTGGATCACGCCTTTCATCGCATCCGCAACTTCCTTGACGATGGTGCTTTGAATCTGGGTGAGCATGGTCCATTGCTGGATCTGCTGCTGCATGCTCAGCATGTCGGCCGTGCTGGGGCTGTCGCCCAGGCCGCTGATGGTGTCCTTCAGCGCCGCTTCGCGGCGTGTCGTGACCTGCGCAATGGAAGCGTTGATGGAATCGAAAGTGATGCCGGAACTGATGGCCATGGCGAGGCTCCTTTGAAGAAATGGTGAGGGAAAGACAAATGCCTTCGACAGGCAGATCAGGCCAGGCGCACGGATGCGCCCATGGCGGATTGAGGCCGGCGCAGCGGGTCCTGGACCAGCACTTCCTGCGCGGAAAGACAGGCATCGAGCAGGACTTCCAGCGCGCGGTAACGCTCCGGCAACACCTGCGTTGCCATGCAGCTGCGCACCCGCGACTCCAGGTCCTTGAGCTGTACCTGCGTCTGTTCCTGCAACGCCGCGGCATCCGGGCCGCGCAGGCCTTCTTCCAGCGGGCTCAATGCCACCGGCCGTGGATCGGCCATGGGATCGGGTAATAGCAATTTCATCGGCTTACTTCCAGTCGTGTGGGTCCATCAAACACCAGGTGGTCCGGCGCGACGGCCACCAGTCGCCAACCTGAATGCCGGCCGCCGGGCTGCAGCTTGGCACCATCGGAAAGCACTACGTAGGGCGCCGCTCCGCTGACCACGCTGCGAATGCGAAACGGCAAACCGGCATCGCCGGCGTTTGATCTTTTGGCCACGGCATCGGCCTTGACGGGACGAACTTGCAGCACAAACGGCACGCCCGTCAACGGTGTCTGGGCTGCGGCCAGCATGCGCTCGAGCTGCGCGCGCTGCGCGTCGCGGAGTTCCACCGCCAGCACCAGCTGCTCGCCATCCCATTCGGCCTTGGTGGCCAGCATGCCTTGCGCTTCCAGCCAGCGACTGACCGCCGGCCCCTGCAACGCAGCCACGCGCAGGTCGTCGACGATTTCAATGCCTTCGGGTGCGCGCGCGCGCAGCTGGGCCAACACCAGTTGCTGCATCGCCGGCGTCGTGACCACGCCCTTGGCCTGCACCTTGCCTCCCCCCATCAAGGCAAACTGCAGGTGCACGCCCTGCGCCACGCCGGCATCCGACAAGGCATCGAGCACTTCCGCCGCCGTGCGCACCGCCAGCCGCGGCAGCGGACGCTGGCTGGACAGGGCCTGCGCCAGGCGGTCGAACTGCTCGACGCTGTCGACCCAACCGCTGACGGTGACGCCGCCTTCGGCGTTGGCCTCGACACGCATGCGCAATGCCGGGTCCACCAGGGCGATCGCCAGGCTGGCCGCTTTCACGGCCTTGTCCTTGTCCTGTGGCGACAGCGTCGCCTCGGCGAACGTCCCCGCTGGCCGAGCCTGTGCCTGTCCGGCCTCGGGCGCGTGGCGCCACACGGCCCAGCCCATGCCCAGCAGGACCACGGCCAGCACACCGACCGTCCACGGACGCGCCGGTGGATGCACGGGCGCCGGCGCCGCTGCGTCGCTGACCTGGACATCGTCCGCGTCCGGCGCCGACATCTCGGCGCGCACCGGCCCCCCCTCATGCGGCGCCGGGGACTGCCATGCAACGTCTTCGGCACACACCGTGGCACTCACCTGACCGAGCAACGCGGGCGTGCCCAACGCCTGACTGGACTGCTCCGTGCCCTGTTCCTCGCCCAACGCCAGCACCCACCAGCGGCCCGGCTGCCACACCACCTGCACCATCTCACCCACCGCCAGGCCGCAGTCGCTGAGCAGCACATCACAGTCATCGTCAATGCCGACGCGCAGCAGTTGCCCGGCGGCAATGTCCAGGCTCGCTCCCTGGTGGCAGCCAGACAGAATCCGCAGCTGCATTCCCCGCGCCGCGGGCGTTTGCACAGCCATGGCGGGCGCGCTGGTGGCGCTGTCCATCATGCATTCCTCCAGGCATTGCGCACGCGCGCCGCGCGGCCCGCGGCGCCCTGGAAATGCATGGCACTTGCGCGGCAAAAACCACCCATTTTCAAACCTGCCCCATACAATTGTTCAGCGCCGTTGACTCCCAAATTTTCATTCTCTAGAAAAGGCCCATGTACATGAATCTCGAACAAGAGCACCGCGACGACATCCTGGTTCTGCGCCCTCGCGGCCGCCTCGACAGCAGCAGTTCGCCCGAACTCGAACGCCTGCTGACCGAACAGCTCGATGCCGGCAGTCAGCGCCTGGTGCTGGATTTTTCCGACCTGGAATACATCAGCTCCGCCGGCCTGCGCGTGGTCCTGCTGGCCGGCAAGAAGCTGCGCGCCAGCAAGGGAAAAATGGTGCTGGTGTCCTTGCAGGACATGGTGCGCGAAGTCTTTGACATGAGCGGATTCCTGGCGCTTTTCGCCGTGGCCGATACCCTGGAAGAAGGGCTGACCCTGGTCTGAGCGGGCGGCACCGGCGACAGCCGGTATTGCCTGCGCGACGCCGAAGACGCATGCCGTCTTCACAGCTCAACCCTCGCCAGCGGCTGGATGTTGATTTCCTGCGTGAGCTCTTGGTAGGAGAGCACCGGCAACTCGTACAAGTCCTGCTCTATCATCTTGCGCATGTAGCGCCGAATATCCATGGAGGTCAGCAGCACGGGCCGCTGCTGACTGGCCGCAAGATCGCCCACGGTGCGCTTGATGTTCTCCACCAGTTTCTTGCTCACGGCCGGGTCCAGCGCCAGATAGCTGCCCGCCGATGTCTGCCGGATCGCGCCGCGCACCGTGTCCTCCACGCTAGGCGCCAGCAGATAGGCCGGCAGCACGTTTTGCCCCGTGGAGTACTTGTGGCTGATGTGGCGCTTGAGCGTCGAGCGCACGTACTCGGTCAGCAGCACCGAATCCTTCTCCTTTTGCCCCCATTCGATCAGCGACTCCAGCACCGCCCGCAGATTGCGCACCGAGATGTCCTCCGACACCAGGCGCTGAAGGATTTCCGCGATCTTCTGAATCGGCAGCACGCGGGTCGACTCCTTGACCAGATCCGGAAAACGCCCTTCCATGGCGCTGAGCAGGAAACGGGTTTCCTGAATGCCGATGAAGTCCGCCGAATACTTCTTGAGCACAAAGGCCAGGTGGTAGGTCAGCACCTGGCTGGTATCCATGAAGTTGATGCCTGCGCTGCCGAGCGTCGCACGCAGCGTGTCGCTGACCCACAGCGTGGGGATGTGCGGCAGGAACTTGCTGTCGCTTTCATGGCGGATCTGCAAGGCATCGAGGTTGGCTGTAGTTTCGCGCACCAGCAGGAAACCGGGACGCAGACGGCCCTGGGAAATCGGCACTTCCGACAGCAGGATGTTGTAGCTTTCGGCCGGCAAGGCGTCATTGAAGCGCAGCTGGATGCCGGGGAAGGGCACGCCCAGATCGAAATACAGCGCGCGCCGGATCTTGAGCAGCTCTTCATTGAGCACTTCGGCATCGAAGCTGGCCTGCAGCGCCGAAGCCACGTCCATCAACAGCGGAACCGTAGGCGCAAATTCCTCGCTGCCGTCGTTCCGGGGCTTGGGGCGTTTGTCGCCTGCGGGCTGCATGGCGGGCAC
>Ga0247819_10001941_pt1 | contig 10929 bp, 10 predicted proteins | sample 13C_Xylose_Day6_FD_193428 | JGI IMG/M metagenome (GOLD analysis project Ga0247819, IMG submission 193428) | Soil microbial communities from agricultural site in Penn Yan, New York, United States - 13C_Xylose_Day6 | ecosystem: Environmental > Terrestrial > Soil > Agricultural land | place: USA... | reverse complement strand
CGGTGCATGAATTGGCGCGACAATCGGCCTCAGTTGTCTAAAAAACTATGTAAAAATAATAACGTGAGATTTGTTGCTGGATCTCTTGTTGTGCTTCAGGAGCGCTGCAGGTAGCTTTCGCCTCGTTTTGCACGTTCCATACGGCATATCTGACCGGCCCCCAATGGGTCTGTCCGCCGGACCCGGACGCCGATTACGGCATCGGTCCGCCCCCTGCGAAAGCCTCGCGGGAATCCGCTCCGGAATCCTGACGCCATTTGCCCGGATCTCACCGGCTCGGCACCGCTTTTCGCGTCCCTTCCATTGCAACTGATCCCATCAACTACATGAGGTCCTGCTCGGACAGACATATGAGTTACATTCCAGCACCTTTTACCGATATCGATATCAACACCCATGACCGAGGCTTCTACGAGGGCTATTCCCTGCCGGTGACGTTGGCGTCCAAGATCGTCGTCGCACTGTTGACGGCATGGGCGCTGCTTTGGCCGATCAGCGCGGAGTCCATCCTTTCGCTGGTCAATACCGAAGTCTTGGACATCTTTAACCTCTTCTACGTCCTCGCGGTCGGCCTTTTCGCGTGGTTTCTGCTCATCGTGGCTGCGGTGCCTTCGTCGGGCCGCCGCAAACTCGGGAAACCGGACGAAAAGCCCGAATTTTCCACCTTCTCTTGGTTCGCGATGATGTTCGGCGCAGGACTTGGCGTCGGCCTGATGGTTTATGCGACGGCGGAGCCTCTGGGGCTTTGGGCCAGTAACCCCGAGATTATCCGTGGGAATGCAGAGCCCAATACGGCGGGTGCACTGCAATCAGCCTTCCGCTACACCTTCCTGCATTATGGCCTGCATGCTTGGGGGATCTATGTCGTAACCGGGCTTTGCCTTGCCTATTATGCCTATACCCGTGACATGCCGCTGACCATCCGCAGTGCCCTGACGCCCATTCTGGGCCGCCACGTGAATGGCCCTATCGGCCATGCTTTGGATGTGCTGGGGGTGGTCGCGACCATTCTTGGCGTCGCGGTAACGATTGGCTTTGGCGTCAGTCAGTTGGTCGAAGGAGTCTATTCGGTCACGGGCATGGATTGGCTGCTGCAGCCGGGACTAGATGGCGGCGCACCAACCCCGTCCTCAGTTGGGCTGATCGTGGCGCTCGTGCTGGTGATGGTTCTCTCCATCCTTTCGGCGGTGTCGGGGGTTGGTCGCGGGGTGAAATATCTTTCGAACCTGAACTTGATCCTCTCCTGCGTCTTGCTTCTGGTCTTCGTGATTTTCGGGTCGTTCATGTTTGCCGCATCCGAATATGGCAGCGCTCTGCTCGATTATCTCCGACATTTCCCGGCTTTGTCTTTCGAGGCATGGTCGACCGATACCGAACTAGGGGCATGGCAAGCCGGGTGGACCACCTTCTACTGGGCTTGGTGGATTGCCTTTTCGCCCTTCGTTGGGCTGTTCCTTGCGCGCATCTCGCGCGGGCGCACCGTCCGCGAGTTTGTTCTTGGTGCAGCGGTTCTGCCTTCGCTGGTCTGCTTTGCCTGGATGACCATTCTGGGGGGAACATCGATCGATCTTGAGATTTCCGGGATTGCGCAGGGCACGATCATCGAGGCCTCGCAAACCAACAAGCTTTTTGCCACGTTGCAATACATGGTCGGCGACCAGCTTTATGCGGCGATTGCGGTCATGTGTGTGATCCTGGTTCTGACCTTTTTGGTCACCTCGGCCGATTCCGGGCTTTTGGTCATCAATACGATCATGGCCGGGGGGGAAGAAGAGACCAGCAGCCTACATCGCGTCCTGTGGGGTGTTCTGCTGACATTGGTCATTGCCGCGCTGATCCTGGCTGGTGGCGGCGGCCTGGTTGTACTTCAGAACGCCATGATCATTGGCGCGTTGCCCTTTGCCTTCGTCATGGTCGGGATGTGCGCCTCATTGGCCAAGGCGCTTTATCGCGACCACCAACGTGACCGGCTGCAGCACGATGAACAGTTAGCTGCTTGAGCCACTGATTGTCCTAAAAGGTTTCAAAGTCCCGATGCAATTCGGGACTTTGTCATAACCAAAACAGTAGCCTTCGCGACGCGGCTGCCCAGAGTCCCCGAGCAGCAAATTTTGCCGTGTGATTTTAGCCGCCATCCAGCGGGTTTCGCCTGCACGCCGCCTAACGTCGACATGGGCGGGAACCGCCTTTCGGCCGCGCAGCACTGCATCCGCAGCGATCTGAGATAGCAGCCGTTCGTGCGTGTCGCAGCGAAAGTTGGACCGGTACAGCCCTATCGGGCGTTAGCTGCCGGCTGCGGTGCGGCAATGCATCGGCAGAAATTTCACGAGAATGGTCATTCATGCAGACGGCCGCGTTTGTCCCGCCGGATATTTCTGAACGAGGACACAGGGGCTCGTCGCTGCAAGGCGACCTAGCCTTGGAAAGGCAACTCGCGGAGCCTCGACCGGTGCCCGTAGCCCATGCGAGGAGCGCGGACGTCTTTCGTTTGGTAGCAATGAACGCAGTCACCGCTCTGGGGTCGGGGTCAAGGCAGCTTGATCTCTGTGGACGGCAGAGATGAAAGCGCACGTTTCCGACCCGTAATCATCGCGCGGACAAGGTTCTCGCGGTGGCGCAAGCTTTCCACCACGACGCCACAAAGATGCCCGGCCAACAGGACAAGGATCAGGATCGCGAGGCATTCATGGATCTCCTCCATCGCGGTCGAGCCCCAGAAGCGATCCGTGGTCTGCAGCCAGCCGGTCAGGGCCGTGGCCGAGATTGTCGCGATCAGGGCGATGATCATCCAGCCCCCTGCCGGGTTATGGCCCAGATAGCGTCGCTCGCGCCCCCGGGCCAAATCGTGCAGATGGGCCAGAACGGCGCTCGGCCCGCGCAGGAAATCGCTGAAGCGCGCATGTTTCGGACCGACAAAGCCCCAGGCCACGCGCGCGACGAGCAGGGCCGCGATGACATAGCCCGCGCTCTCATGCAGGGATTTCGGCCCATCGTCCCCGGTCAGCCAGGCCAGCCCGATAAGGCTGGCCAGCGACCAGTGGAAGACGCGCACGAACGGGTCCCAGACCCGGGTTTCGCCGTCCTCCCCCCGGTCAGTCATCGGAACCCTTCTCCTCGAAGGTGGCGGGGTCGAAGAAGATCTCGACCTTCTTGCCGTTCTCGTCCTTGCCATAGACCTCGTAGCAGCCGTCTTCTTCCTTGACGTTCGAGATGGTCCAGCCCTTGGCGCCCAGTTCGGCCTTGAGTTCCTCGACCGGGCGCCATTTCGCCTTGTCCACGTTGCAGCGTTCCTCGGCCAGCGCCGGCAGGGCGATCAGGCAGCCGATGGTCAGGATCAGGATCTTCCGCATGATGATTTTCCTTGGATCATGGTTGCAGTGCGGCGGTGATGACAGGCCAAGCTTGCGCGCCGCTTACAAGCCTGACCCCTGCGCCGGAAAGATCAGCGCAGGACGTAATCCACGGTCGAGCCGTCATCCGCGGCAAAGCGGACATGGACAAGCTGGCCCTTGCCGCTGAACCACAACTCGCGGTTCATCCCGCCCGAGATCGCGTAATGGGTCGCGCTGACCTTGCCATGGCCGGTCGCGATGCTGTCGCTGCCCAGATTGCGCACCGAGACGCTGTCCGCGCTGGAATCGATCGTGTTCAGCACCTTGTGCTGCTTGACGATCTCGGCGTTCCACAGGCTTGCCGGGATCAGCGGGCTCGGGCCGACATGAATGTCATGCGGCTTGCCGTTGTCATTGGTCTTGGAACTCAGGGCCTGCAGCTTGCCCCCGCTCCAGCTTTCGGTGCTGGTCTGCTCGAAGCGATAGGCCGAGACGCCGATGACCGGGACCTTGACGGCGATATCGGTCCTGACATTGACCGTCACCCCATCGCCCTTGGGGCTGAATCTCAGGCTGTAATCGCCGATATCCTTGCCCTTGCGGATGACATCGAAGGTCAGGTGGCCGGAATCCGGTATGCTGCCCATCGGTGCCGAGATAGCTGCGCTGGCCAGAAGCAGGCCCGTCAGGGTGGCGGAGATGCCAAGTCGGTTTTTCATCTGATCCTCCTTTGGGTCAAATCGAGCCCATGCCGATGAAAAGGTTGCGATCCGCGTCCGCGATGGCGCGGCGGCCATGCATGACGCGGGTATTGTCGAGGACCGCGATATCGCCGTCCTGCCAGTTGATCTCATGCGTGACGGTCTCGGCGAGGGCGCGCATGTCCTCGATCTCGTCCGCCGTGACCTCGCTGCCATCCGCCAGCCGGTAGCGCGGCGGCTGGTAATTATGCGAGGGGCCCAGCACCGCATTGGCAAAGCCCAAGCCGCCGCTGAAGGCCGAGGGCCGGACCGGATCGACGCTCAGGCGATAGGTCAGCGAGCCGTCCTCGTGCAAATCGAAGCCCTGTCCCGGCACGGCCTGCTGGAATTGCAGGACATGCTCCATCGTCACGTCCTCGGGGCGCGAGATGGCGGGATGCTCATTGGCAAGGTAGCGCTTCCACAGCAATTCGGGCAGTACGCGCTCCACCGTCATCCTCTGCGACCAGCGCGCCTTCTGGGCGGAGTCGAAACTGTCCCAGATCCGCACGCCGTCGCAGATCGTGGTCTGCGAGCCCTCGAAGGCCGCGCGTTCAGCGAAAAAGGTCACGATATCGGGGCAGCGCGGGGTATTGCCGTTCTCGATATGCAAGCCGATCGGGCCCAGCCCGGCATCGACCATCTGCGTACGGTCGCTGGAATGGCTGCGGGCCGGGTCGAAGGTCACGCGGGAGCAAAGCGTACTGACAAGGCCCGCAAACTGCCCCATGTCGGGCTGAAAGCCGCGCAGCAGGGTCCAGCCGTCGCGGGTCAGATCGGCGCGGATGGCGGCCAGAAGCGTGGGATCGTCCAAGCCCGCGGTGAAGTCGGTTTGGCGAAGGATATTGTATTTCATGCTTTCTCTCCGGTCTCGGCATGTCGGGCGGCGGCGATGACGGCGGGATCCTTCGCCATGCGGGCCAGCGCCCGGTCGATCAGTTGCGGGCGCAGGCGTTGCAGGGCGACGAAGAAACGCTCGCGGCTTTTGGGGAATTGCTCGCGCTTGCGCGCCGTGATGGCGCGCCAGGCGTGGCACGCGACCGTCTCGGGATCGTCCAGAGCCATAGCCATCGGCCCGATCAGGGAACGGAAACTTTCGGTCGCCGCCGTCCGGGTCGCGCGGGGGGCGATATAGGTGACGCTGATGCCGCGCGGGGCAAGCTCGCGCCGCAGCGCCTCGGAAAAGCCGCGCAGGGCGAATTTGCTGGCGGAATAAAGCGCAAAATAGGGAAAGCCGATATCGCCAAAGACCGAGCCGATATTCACCACCTGTCCATGCTGGCGTTCCAGCGCGGGCAGCAGGTCGCGGGTCAGCACCACTGGCGCGGCGATATTCGTCGCGACCAGTTCGGCAAGGTCCTGATCCTTCAACCCGTCGATCCTGCCCGAGGCCAGCCTGCCCGCATTGTTGATCAGGATGTCTAAGCCCTCATCCGCCGCTGCGGCGCGGATCACCTCGCGGCCGTCAGGGGTGGTGACATCGGCGAGAACGATCCGGGCCTTGCCCGCCAGCCCGGCAGCGGTGTTGCGCAAATTCGCCTCGCGCCGCCCGACAAGGATCAACCGATGCCCGAGCCGGTCGGCCTCAAGCGCGAGCGCCCGCCCGATCCCAGATCCCGCACCGGTGATCAGCACAATCTTCCCGCTCATGCGAGCCTCCTTTCGTTCTGGCTTTCCCGCAGCGAGATCCACTCGGCCTCGCGCGCATCGGCCATGTCACGCGCGACGGCGCGGTTCATCTGCCCCGAGGGCCGGATCAGCCCCGGAGCGCGGGAATCGGCGATCAGCACATGTTCGGGCCGGGCATAGAAGGGCAGCGCGGAAAGCCGCTCGACCAAGGCCTGCATGTCGGGCGCAGAGGTCGGGGCTAACACCAGCACCAGCCGGTCGCCCGCGACCTGAACCAGCGCGGCGAAGGGCACAAAGGGATCGGCCAAAGCCGCAGCCTCGACCCATTCCGGGGCTATATTGCGGCCTGATTGCCGTAGGATCATCGCGTCGCGACGGCCCAGGACCTGCAGCGCGCCATTCTCGAACCGGCCCAGATCGCCGGTTCGCCATTCGCCCTGCACCGCCGCGCCATGCAGATAGAACTGCATCACCGTCGGCCCCGAGACGACGATCTCGCCCGCGTCGATGCGGACAGAGACGCCTTTGATCACCTGCATTACCGCCGCCTGGGCTGGGGTCAGGGCCACGACCGAGCAGGCCTCGGATAGGCCATAGCCCTCGGCGGCAGGCAGGCCCAGCTGCCGCGCCTGATCCAGTAGCGCAGGCGAGGTCGGCGCGCCGCCCACGGCGACATAGCGCAGGCGCGCCGGGGCCTTGGCCCGGCCCTGCCGCAGGGCCGCGACCCAAAGCGCCAATTGGCGCGGGGAAAGAACCGTGATTGTCGGGCAGAATTCCTCGGCTGCGCGGGCAAGGCCCTCGCCGTCGCCGGTCAGAAGCGCGGCAAGCCCCTCGGGGCAGATCAGCGTCTCGGCCCCGGCGAGGATGGGCAGGAAGATGCCGCAGATCTGTTCCAGCAATTGTGCCTGCGGCAGCACCGACAGGTAGCGATCCCCGACACCCGGCCGCAAAGCCGCAGCCAGCCCCGTGATCGAGGCGTCCAGTTGCCGGTCCCCCAGCACCACCCCTTTCGGCTGGCCCGTCGTCCCCGAGGTATAGATCACCCGATCCGCGCCCCCGGCATAATCAAGCGGCAGGGGCTTTGCCGCGGCATCGGGCAGGCGGTCCAGCAATTCGGCCCCGGCGTCGCGCAGCAGATGCTGCACCTGCGCGGGCGAGAAGAAGGACGGCACCGGCACCACCCGGCACCCCGCCAGCACCGCCGCCAGATCGGCGATGACATAGTCGATGCCCGAAAGCCCGAGGCCCAGAACGGCGGGACGCAGGCTGGCGGCGCGGGCGCCGACCTCGCGCGCCAATTCCGCCCAGGTGATGCTGCGATCTGGCTCGCGGAAGGCAATGTCCTTGGGCCGTTCCGCCGCATACCGCGCCAATACATAAAAGATCTGTTTCATTTCAGATGCATCCTTGTTGTCATCGCGGCACGCTGCGGAACGAAGCGAAGCGCATGTTCGTCGGAAAGAGCGCAGACCCAGGGCGTGCTGTCGTAATAGCTGCCCCAGTTCGCGGCACCGGTCAGACGCTCGGGTCGGGCCGGGGCAAGGGCGATCAGCGGCACGCCGACGCGTTCCAGAAGCCGCCTCAACGGGGTCGTCGCGGTGAAGATGCCCCAGCTTTTTCCGCGCCTGCGCCCCTCTGCGGTGATCGCGTCGATCAGGGGCAGTGTGGCGCGGGGCTGCGGACAGGCGAGCGAGACCACCTCGATGATCTCGTCAGGGCTGACGCGCTGGCCGCTGATCTGGCTCAACACCTCCTGGATCGGGCGGTCGAGATAGGCCTGCGAGAAAAACCCGTGTCTGGCCTCGCGCAAGCCTGCCCCGCCGGACAACCGCCCGGACTCCGACCGGATGGCGACAAGCTCGATCGCCGGAAGGGAAAGCCGGGCGTCGAAGACCGCCTTGAAATGCGTCTCGATCAGCGATGCGGCATCCTGCCAAGCCGGATCGTGCCAATTGAGAAAATCGGTCCTCATGCCGCCCGTTCCGATCTTGGGCGGCCATTCACCAGACTGTCCATCATTCACCTACAGGTTCATCTGTCCCGGACATGGCCCGGTAACCTTGCGGCCCGCTTACAGATTTCCGACCGGCCTTCACGAAAGCGCGAGCCGGGCCGCGAAATCATTGGCGTTTTCGCGACCGCCTTCGCATAGGATGCGGCAATGGTGCAGGAAATGAGGCTCTGATGAGGGTTCTCTTAGTCGAGGACACCGCCGATCTCGCCGAGGCGCTCAGTCGTTTTCTGGGGGCTTCGGGCCATGCCGTCGACATCGCGCCGAACCTGACCGAGGCCGAGGTCGCGCTGGATGTCGCCGAATATGACGTGATGCTGCTGGATCTGGCCCTGCCCGATGGATCGGGTCTGACCTTGCTGCGCGCCTTGCGGGCGCGAGGCGCGCATCTGCCGGTCGTGATCGCCACCGCCCGCGACCAGGTCAGCGACCGGATCGACGGGCTGGATGCGGGGGCCGACGATTATGTCGTGAAACCCTTCGATCTGGGCGAGGTCGAGGCCCGGCTGCGCGCCCATGTCCGCCGCGCCGGCGGCGATCCCTCGGCGCAGATCACGCTGGGCGAATTCCGCGTCGATCGCGCGGGGGCGCGGCTGTTTCGCGGCCCCGAGGAAGTGCGCCTGACCTCGCGAGAATGGGCGGTGCTCGATTCTCTGGTCGCGGCGCGGGGCCGGGTCATGTCGCGCAAGGCGCTGGAGGAACGACTTTACGCCTTTGGCGACGAGATCGAGGGCAATGCGGTCGAGGTCTATGTCTCGCGGCTGCGGGCCAAGCTCGGCGCGGATCTGATCGAGACGCGCCGCGGATTGGGCTACCTGGTCAAATGAGCCGCGATTGGTCGCTGCAAGGTCGCCTGACGCGGCGCTTGATCCTTGGTGTCAGCCTGGGCTGGCTGACCGGGCTTTGCATCGCGATTTTTGTCATCGCCCATGAGATGACCGAGCTTCTGGACGATTCCCTCAAGGCTTCGGCGCATGTGGCCACGGCGGCCTTTGCCGCCAGCGGCACGGCAGAGGGGCTTGATCTCGACCCTGATTACGGCATCCGGATCCGGCGCGGCGGGGTCGAGATCAACCCGGCCCCTTGGCCCGAACAGCAGGAGGACGGCACGCATCAGCTTCCCGGCTGGCGCATCTATCGCCATAGCCGCGATGCGGGCGGGCTTGTGGTCGAGGTCGGCCAAAGCGACGTATGGCGCAAGGACGAGCTTCTGGAAAGCGTCGAGGCGCTCTTGGTCCTGATGCTGCCGGTCCTCTTGGTGGTGCTGCTGACCGTGCGCCGCGCCATCGCGGCGGCCTTGGGTCCCGCGCTGCGCTTTGCCGCGACACTGAAAAACCGCCCCGCCACCGATCTGTCATCCTTTCCGGAGGCCGATCTACCGCGCGAATTGCAGCCCATCCCCGGCGCGCTGAACGGCTATTTGCAGCGCATCAACAACCATATCGAGGCCGAACGCCAATTCGCGACCAATGCCGCGCATGAATTACGCACGCCGCTGGCCGTGGCCTCGGCGCAGGCGCAACTGATCGCGGCCGGGCGTGGCGATCTGCGCGCGGCACGCAGCATGAGCGCTGCCTTGGATCGGCTGGGTCGCATCCTCGAGCGCCTTTTGCAGCTGTCCCGCGCCGAAGCCGGTATCGATGGCCACGCCCGCTGCGATCTGGTGCGGATCATCCGCATCGTCATCGCCGAAGCTGCTGATGCCTCGGTGGTCTTCGACGATGGCGATTTCGAGACGGCCCTGATCGCCGTCCATCCCGATGCGGTGGCACTGCTCCTTGGCAATGCGCTGCGCAATGCGATCGAACATGGCACAGGGGGCGTCACCCTGACCCTACGACCGGGACCCGTGCTACAGATCAGTAATCCTGTCGGGGAAGGGGCCGCCTTTCGCCACGACACTTTCGCGAAATCGGCAACCTCGACCGGGGCCGGGCTGGGCCTGACGATCATGCGCAAGATGGCCGAGCGCAATGGCATCGGCATCGACACCCGGATGGATGGCAAGATCGCTACCCTGACGCTGGATTTCTCGGCCCGCGCGGTGGCGCAGGCGGGCTGATCCGGCTCGACGCGGCAGAGATCTTGGGAAAGGATTGCAAGATGTGTTCCGGCAAGGGGGCGGCCCGTGCAACTGACCAGGACCGAAGGCCTCAGGACCCTGCTTCTCTGCATGTCCCTGACCGGATTGGGCCTTGGGCTGGCCCTGCACATCGCAGACCAGCCCCAAACTGCCGAGACCATCTGGGTGCTGGCGGTCCTGCCGGTCCTTGCCACTCTGCACATCGAGATATTGTGCAGCCTCGCGCGGGGCGAGTTCGGGTTGGATATCGTCGCAGCGCTCTCGATGTCGGCGGCACTGATCTTTGGCGAGACCTTGGCCGCGGCCGTGGTCGCGGTAATGTATTCGGGTGGCAATTTTCTTGAAAGCTTCGCCGAGGGCCGCGCCCGGCGCGAGATGCGCAACCTGCTCTCCCGCGTGCCGCGCATGGCTGCGCGCTACCGCAATGGCGGGCTTGAGGAGGTCGCGCTGGAGCGGATCAGCCCCGGCGACCGGCTGCTGATCCGGCAGGGCGATGTCGTTCCGGTCGATGGGCGAATCGCCTCGGCCAGTGCCTATCTGGATAATTCGGCCCTGACCGGCGAGCCCCTGCCGATCCGCCTGCCGCACGGCGCCGAGGCGATGAGCGGCGCGACCAATGCCGGTGAGGCCTTCGATCTTGAGGCCACGAATGATGCTGCAAGCAGCACCTATTCCGGGATTGTCCGGCTGGTCGAGGCGGCGCAACGTTCCAAGGCTCCCATGTCGCGACTGGCTGACGGTTGGTCGCTGGGTTTTCTGGCGGTCACCTTGGCCATTGCCTTCGCTGCATGGTGGTTCACCGGCGATCCGATCCGGGCGGTGGCGGTGCTGGTTGTAGCGACGCCCTGTCCGCTGATCCTTGCGGTGCCGGTCGCGCTGGTCGCGGGCCTGTCACGAGCCGCGCATTTCGGGGTGTTGGTGAAGGGCGCGGGGCCGCTTGAGGCCATGGCCCGCATCCGCACGCTGGTTCTCGACAAGACCGGGACGCTGACCGAGGGGCGACCGCAGATCGTCGGGATCGAAAGCCGCGAGGGTCTGGACAAGGACGAAATCCTGCGCCTTGCCGCCTCGCTCGATCAGGCCTCGAAACATCCGGTGGCGCAGGCCGTCGTCGCGGCGGCCAAGGCGCAGGAT